>Ga0209248_10000346_pt1 | contig 15050 bp, 12 predicted proteins | sample BogFormECP04_OM1_FD_188241 | JGI IMG/M metagenome (GOLD analysis project Ga0209248, IMG submission 188241) | Bog forest soil microbial communities from Calvert Island, British Columbia, Canada - ECP04_OM1 (SPAdes) (version 2) | ecosystem: Environmental > Aquatic > Freshwater > Wetlands > Bog ... | reverse complement strand
GAAAGCTTTGGAAAAGAATGCCAAGCTGCGTTATCAGCATGCTTCGGATCTGAGCGCGGATTTGCAGCGGTTGAAGCGGGATACGGATTCGGGACGTTCGTTGGCGACGATGAGCGCGGGCGCGCAGACGCTGGGATCCGGTTCCGGCGGGCAAGTTGCGCAGCCTGGTTCTGGGTCATCTAGAGGGACTGCGGCCACGACCGCAGCGACGACCGCAGCGGCGGCGCCGGGTTCGGGCAGCTCGGCGATTGTGCAGGCGGCGCAGGAAAATAAGGGGAAGCTGATCGCGGGCGCGGTAGTTGCGCTGGTGATTCTGGGCGTGGCGGGCTACGGAGTGTTTTCGATGCTGCGCGGGAAAGCGGCGCGCGTGCCGTTCGAGACATTCACCATCACGCAGGTGACGAACTCGGGCAACGTGCGGTTCGGGGCGATATCTCCCGATGGGAAGTACGTGCTGAGCATCGTGGAAGACGGCGGGAAAATGAGTTTGTGGCTGCGCAATATTCCCACCGGGAGCAATACGCAGGTGCTGCCGCCGGAATCCGCGCTGTATCAGAATCCCGCATTTTCGCCGGACGGAAATTACATTTATTACAGTAAGGCGGCGGATGCCGCGGGAAATAGCAACAATCTGTTGCGCATTCCGGTGCTGGGCGGAGAGGCGGTGCTGGTGTCGCGCGACGTGGACGTGGGGCCGACGTTCTCGCCGGATGGGAAGCGCATGGCGTACTTGCGCGCGAACGATCCGGTGATTGGCAAGTATCTGATATTGAGCGCGAATATGGACGGCAGCGACGAGAAAGTGTTGTACACGTCGCCGACGCCGTATCCGGCGTGGATTGCATGGTCACCTGATGGCGAGCTGATGGCGTATATTTTGGCGGCCGGGCAAGACGCGCAAGGAACGGTGCGGACGATCGAGCTGGCGTCCGGAAAGAATCAGCCGCTGGCGACTTTAACGGATAAGTTCGCCTCAAGCATTGCGTGGATGCCGGATGGCCGTGGGCTGATGCTGGTGTACACGGATCGCTCGACGGGATTCCAGCGCTCGCAGATCGGGTTTTTGTCATTTCCAGAGGCGCAATTCCAGGCACTGACGAATGACACCAGTGGATATCAGACATTGAGCATCTCGGCCGACGGAAAGTCTATCGCAGCGATGCAGCGGCAGGGTTCCGATTCCATCGTGCTGCTGCCGGGCTCGGGACAGGGTAATCCAACGACGGTTCCAAACATTCCGAACGGCGAAGGAATCCGAGCGGTGTTGTGGGACAAAGATGGAAACCTGCTGATCGCGGCGGCGCACCAGATTCTGCGCACTTCCCTGGACGGAAGCCACCAGACGACGGTGGTGACGGACCCCAACGCGAGGATTTTGGGGGCGGCGACGTGCCCGAATGGCGGTCCGATCCTGGTGAGTTGGTCTGCGCGGGAGGGCCGTAATACGACCGACATCTGGCGCCTGGACGCGGATGGATCGCACCCGAAACAGATCAGCCACGGAACGGACGATGAGAACCCGGGTTGCTCGGCAGATGAGAAATGGGCGTACTACGCGGATGAGACGAAGAATTACCAGATTTATCGGGTGCCGATTGAAGGCGGAACACCGGAATTGCTGCAGGCGAGCGTAGTGGAAAATGGGTTCGTGGACTCCTCGGCCAGGGACCTTTCTCCAGACGGAAAATGGCTACCGGTGATCGTCACGAAAATCGATCCCAAGACGCAGGAGGATATTCATTCGCTGGCGCTGATTGACGTGGTGGCGAACACCGCGTCTGCGATGCGCATATTTCCTTCGCAAGCGACAATTACGCTTCCGCTGGTGTTCACGCCGGACGGCAAGAATGTGGCGTATCGCGTGGTGGACAACGGGACGGACAACATATGGATCCAGCCGGTGGATGGATCGAAAGGCCGCCAGGTGACGAATTTCACTACGGATCATATTCGCAGCTTCGCGTGGTCGCCGGACGGGAAGACGCTGGCGGTGGTGCGACAGCACCTGGTTTCTGATGTGGTGTTGCTACGCGAAGGTAAGGCTGCGCAGTAGGGTTGGGTTTGGTTTGCGGCCTACGCATAACAGAAGCAGATCCCTCCGGCCAAAAAGCGGCCTGCGGGATGACAAGTTTTTTATGTTTGGCGCGAGTAGAGAGATCGTGGCCTGACTATGATCTGAGTTGTGAATTTGGGTTGTGACCCACTTCAATCCGCGCTGGATTCCGCTTCGCTTTCTTTTCCTACTAGCAGGCTTACTTCTTTCAGGTTCTGGTAAATCTCCCGATAGGACTGGAAGAGCGAGGTTTCGTGGTAGGGAACGTCGTGTGACCGGCAGTAATTGCGGACGATTTCTTGAACTTTGCGGAGTTTGTTGGCGGGCATCGTTGGAAACAGGTGGTGTTCGATCTGGCAGGTGAGGTTGCCGGTGCAGAAATCGATTCCGGGATGATTTTTGATGTTGCGGCTGGTGAGGACTTGTTCGCGGAGGAAATTTACGGCGGTGCTGCCTTGGGCGAGCGGCATGCCTTGATGGTTGGGCGCGAAGATCAGCGTGAGATAGAGGCCGAGGAACGCTTGATGCGCGATGGCGAAGAGGATGGCGTGCGGGAAGCCGAGCAGATAGGTGAGCAGGCTGAGATACCAGATCGCGTGAAGGATCAGGAAGCTGACTTCGAGAACCGGGTGCGCGACTTTGGTGCGCATGAGGTAACGAATGCTGTCGTATTTCAGGACGAAGGCTTCGAGCAGCGACAGCGGGAAAAAGGAAAAATGCTGGTATTTCACGGAGAGGCGCGCGAGGCCGTGTTTTGTGGCGGCCTGATCTTTCGAGAAGGCGAACGGGATTAAATCCACGTCGGGGTCGGCGGTGACGTGATTGGGCGAGCAGTGATGGTGATTGTGCTTGTCGAGCCACCAGCTATAGCTGAAGCCGAGCAGGAAATTGGAGTGCAGCAGGCCGAGGACTTCGTTGCCGGCGGGGCCGCTGAAAATTTCCTGATGGCCGGCGTCGTGGACGATGAAGCCGAGTTGCGCGAAGACGAAGGCGAGAAACGCGGCGTTGCCGAGTTCGATCCAGGGATTATTGTGAAATATGGCGATGAGGACGAAGGCGCCGGCGAACATGGCGAAGTTGAGAAGCATTTTTCGGACGTAGTATGCGGGTTGCTTGGCCATCAGGCCGCTTTGTCGCACCAGAGTCAAGAGGTCGCGGAATTCGTCGCCTGCCGTTGAAGCCATCATCTCCCCTAAAGGCCGGAACAATCACGCGCATGTTCGGCGATATTTTTTGTTGATGGTGCATGCGGACCGAGCGCATCGTCCGCCGATGGGATACTCCGCCTTTAAGAAGTGGCGGCCAGTGGAAGGGAGCTTAATCATAGCGAAATGCGCGGCGATGTCACTGGTTTATTGTGGCGTGGATTTCCGGGGAGCGCGGCGTTGACTCTGTGGGGCGAGCGATGTACTTTCAGCGCGGGAATTTGGCGGCGGGCTGGTGAAACCATAACGCAGTGCGCCAATCGGGAGATTGGCGTTCCCAGGGTGCAAATTCAACGGCAAGTGCAACGGCGCCCACCTGAAGAGTGTGTGTGGCAACTCGAAATTCATGGCCTCAGCGGCTGAAGCCGCCCTGATTTTGCAGCAGTTACGGCACGGCTGAAGCCGTGCCCTGACGCAAAACAGTGGTTGTCACACAGACTCTGAAGGTGGCCGCTACAGAGTCGAATGCTGAGGCAAATTATTTTGTGGGAGAGGAGGGCGTGATGGTGAGGTATATCGCGGTGGGGAGTTACTGGCTGGGGGTGGTGTGCGCGCTGGTGTCGCTGGTGGGGCGGCTGTGCGACGCTTTCGGCATCGCGTTCGTGCGCATATTGACCAAGGGCAACACGATTGACGTGCGCAGTTTCTTGGACGCGGGGTTGTTGTTTTTATTTATCGCTATCGCTTCCGTGGGCTATGAGTGGTTGGAATCGCGGCCGCGGTGATGGTGAATCGCGGGCTGCGCGGCGGGGCCGGGTGGCGCTGGTTACTCGGCGTTCTTGAGCTTCAGGCGCGATTTATTTTCTTCGAGGAAGGCGCGGAGGTCGTCGGCGACTTTGAGCAGACGATCCCATTGTTCGTAATATAGAGTGACGGGGAAGCGTCCCAGGCCGTACACGCTGACGCCGCCTTTTTCCCCTACGCGAAATTCGAGAGCGCCGCTGCGTTTTGGGCCGGCGGCTTTCTTTTCCAGTTCGGCGATGCGGGCTAGCAATTCTTCTTTGGTTGGTTCGGTCATGGTTGTGGCCCCCAGTGATTCATGAGTCAGGCGATTTTACCATTGAAAGAGTTTATGGCGGAGTGCGCTGGGACGCGAGAAGGCGCGACAGCGCTTCTCGACGATGGAATCGCCGTGATGCGCGCGAGAATTTGCCATGCGTACTTTGCGAGCCGAGAAGGATAAAGTTATTTAAGCACTTCACGAAGGAGGCGCAAATGAAGTCAGTCCATCTTGCTTTTCTGGTTGCACTGCTGGCAGGCGGCGTGGGCGCGGCGGTGGCGCGCGCAAATCTACATTCCGGCAATCGCTCGAGCGACGAAGCGCTGATCCGCAGGATTGATGCGCTGTGGTCGAACGCCGCGGATGATAAGGACCTGGAAGGCGCGGTGTATCCGTACGCCGACGACGCTGCCATGCTGCCGTTCGGCGCGCCGATCGCCACGGGAACCGACGCCATCCGGAAAACATGGGCGGCGCTGATGGCCAAGCCGGGCTATGCGCTGACGTTCGTGCCCACAAAAATCACGGTGGCTTCCGCTGGAGACATGGCCTGGGAAATCGGCACGTTCGAGTTGCGACTGAATGATCCGCAGGGGCAGCCGCTGGAAATTCCGGGCAAGTATGTGGTGACGTGGCGGAAAGTCGGGCCCACGTGGAAAGTGGCTGCGGACATATTCAACACAGACAAGTAACGGTGGGCGAGACGCGCGCGCTTCAATAACCGACTGGTTTGCCGCTGTTGCGGCCGTCGCTGGCGCCCAGGCGTTCGCCGGTTTGCGGGTCAATGGCGATGCATTCGGCGTCGTTCCAGTAGGGGGACCATGAGCCGTCTTCGGTTTGGCCTACTATGATTTTGTAGCCCATTTTTTCGAGGGCGTGGAGGGCGTCTGGCGCGAACCAGGCTTCGACGCTCAGGACGTCTGGCATCCATTGATTGTGGAAGCGCGGGGCGTCTATCGCTTCCTGGATGTTCATGCCGAAATCAACGACGCCCATGATGGCTAGCGCGACCGTGGTGATGATGCGCGAGGAGCCGGGGGAGCCGAGGACCAGTAATAGCTTGCCATCTTTCAGGACGATCGTGGGAGTCATGGAAGAGAGCGGGCGTTTGCCGGGGCCGATGGCGTTGGCTGCGCCTTGGATTAGGCCGTCGCTATTCGGAGCGCCAGGCTTCGCGGAGAAATCGTCCATCTCGTCGTTCAGGATGAAGCCGAGGCCGGCGGCGGTGACGCGCGAGCCGAACCAGTCGTTGATGGTGGTGGTGACGGAGACGGCGTTGCCGTCGGCGTCCACTACGGAATAGTGCGTGGTGTGCGGGGATTCGCGCGGCGGGGCGGGTGGCGATTGGCGCGTATCAGATGTTTGCGCAAGCGTGTTGAAAATTGCCGGGCGTTGTATATCTGCGCTGGGTGTGGCGTGGCCGGGATCAATTGTGGCACGCCAGGCTGCGGCGTATTTTTTGTCGGTGAGTTGGGCGATGGGAAGTTTTGCGAAATCGGGGTCGCCTAGGAATTCGGCGCGATCGAAGAAGGCGCGGCGGAAGGCTTCGGCGGTGAGATGGACGGATTCGGCGGAGCGGCTGCCGGATTTCGCCAGGTCGTAGCCTTCCAGGATGTTGAGAGTTTCGATCAGCACTGTGCCGCCGGAGGATGGCGGCGGGGCGCTGATGATTTCGTAGCCGCTATAGGTGCCGCGGAGCGGCTCGCGCTCTTTCACCTGGTAGCGGGCTAGATCTTCGGCGGTGACCAGTCCCCCTCCCTGCTGAATTGCGGCGGCGAGTTCGTGGGCCATGGCGCCGCGGTAAAAATCATCGGGATTTTTGCCGATGCGTTCCAGCGTGCGGGCTAAATCGGGCTGGCGGAAGATTTCGTATTGTTTGTAGAAATTGCCATCGCGCTGGAAGATGCGGCGGGATTCGGGATAGTCGGCCAGGTGCGAATCTTCGCGCAGATCGCGCGCTTCTTGCCATTGCAGGGCGAAACCTTCGCGGGCCAGGCGGATCGCGGGGGCCATTACTTGCGGGAGCGTCAGCTTGCCGTATTTTTTTTCCGCGTGGACCAGGCCTGCGACCGAGCCGGGGACGCCGATCGCTTTGTAGCCGTATTCGCTGGCGCCTTCGATGACATTTCCCTGCGCGTCGAGATACATGTTGGCGGTGGCGGCGGCTGGGGCTTCTTCGCGGAAATCTATGAAATTGGTTTTGCCGTCGGCCATGCGGATGAGCATGAAGCCGCCGCCGCCGAGGTTGCCTGCTTGGGGATAGACGACTGCCAGGGCGAAGCCTGTGGCTACAGCGGCGTCAATGGCGTTGCCGCCTTGCTCCATGATTTCGGCGCCGGCTTTGGAGGCTAGTTCGTCAATGCTGGCGACTATGGCGTGCGGAGCGTGCACGGGTTTGGAATCGGCATGTGCGGGCGCGGCGACGAGCGGCGCGAGAAGCAGCGCGGCTAGTGGTGTTGCGATGGTTTTGCGAAGATTCGGCAAGCGTGCCTCTCAAGCGAAGTTGAAAGTTACCAGTTCAAAGTTAAAAGTTAGCTGCTCCAGGAGATCAGTTGATAGTCAACACGCCTCTGCAGAATATCTTGCATCCGTCAGACCAATCTCGTCACCTAGTAGAATATTGGGCGGCGAGCAGTGGCTGTATGGTTGCCGGAGGGCGGCGGTGCTTGGTCGCTTGTTCGTAACCGTAGCCAACCTCGATCAATAGCTTTTCGGACCATGGTCTGCCGAGGAATTCGATGCCCACCGGGACGCCGAGCGTGGCCGTCGGAGTGGGGGAAGAAAATCCGCCTGGCACGACGATGGAAGGAAAGCCGGTCACTGCTCCAAGAGCGCCGTTGCGCTCCACCTGAGTCTCCCCAATGGGCACCACAAGTCGCTGCTGATGCGGGAACATTATCGCATCGAGTCGCTCGTCAGCCATGATTTTCATGACACGCTGCTGCAGCTCGGAGCGCTTCTGAAGACGCAGGCGATAGCTGTCGTCCATCTCCAGGCCTTGTGCTTTCCTGATGCTGTCCGCGATGTCCGGATGAAACTTGCCGGAGGCGATGATCTCGTTGAGCGATTTAACGGGTGTGTTGCCCGCGGCAAGATAAGCGTTGATTGCCGGCTTAAATTCGTACAGATGAACGCTGATATCAGAAGTAATCTTTCCGCTATCGAGATCCGGGGTGTTCAGTTCGACTACCGTTGCGCCAGACCTCTTTAGATCCTCGACCGCTTGGTTCGCGATAATGTTGACCTGGTCGTTGATGGGTGCAGCGCCAAAGAAACTGCGTAACACGCCGATGCGCTTGCCCTGCAAACCATTGGCGTTCAGGAATTTCGTGTAGTCCTGCTCGGTATTCCCCACGCTCCATGCGGTCGCGGGATCGTCAGGGTCGTAGCCGACCAGCACGTTTAACATTTTGGCCGCGTCCGTAACGGTGCGGGCGAGCGGACCAGCGGCATCCTGTGTGAATGAGTACGGGATAATACCGGATCGGCTGACGAGACCCAGCGTCGGGCGAATACCCACGATGCTGTTCGCCGACGCTGGTGATCGGATGGAGTTGACGGTGTCGGTGCCAATCCCCGCGACTCCGAAATTGGCAGCCACACCCGCGCCGGTACCACCACTGGACCCGCCCGGCGTGCGGGTTAGGTCATAGGGATTGAGAGTCTGCCCCTGGATCGAGCTTACCGTTTGCCCCCAGATCGCGAACTCGTGCAGGTTGACCTTTGCTAGGATGATTGCGCCCGCGGCGCGCAATTTCTGAGTAATTGCCGCATCGGTGGCGGGAGTGTATCCCGCAAGACTGAGCGAGCCGCCGGTGGTCGGCATGTCCTTCGTATTGACATTGTCCTTCAGCAGCACTGGGATTCCATGGAGCGGGCCGACGAACTTCCCGGTGGTGCGGAAATGTTCATCTAGGGCGGCCGCCTCTTCCAGGGCCCGAGGATTGAGAAAGATCACGACATTGAGCTTCGGGCCCGCCTGGTCGCAGGCTCGGATACGCTCCAAATAAGCCTGCACCAACTTTACGGATGTGAGAGCGCCGGACTTGTACGCAGCGTGCACATCGCTGATCGTGGCCTCATCGAGATGAAATGGTGCGACGGAATTCTGCGCAGCAACGCCGTTTGCCATGAACATGACCGACCCGAACATCAAACGGCAGATGAATTTCATGGGACTATTGCCTGCCTACTTTGCCGCGGAGGCTTTGGTAGATTGCGCCCGAGTCGTAGCCTGTGCCGGCTTTGAAGACTACTTCTGGTCTTTCGATTGTGGTGATGTCTTTGGCCAGGTCGCCGTCCAGCAGCACCAGGTCGGCCCGCTTGCCTGCGGCTACTGTGCCGATGCGTTCTGATTCGCCAAGGAATGTGGCGCCATTTTGCGTGGCGATGTGGATGGCTTCTGCCGGCGTGAAACCGGCTTCGGCCAGGAGTTCGATATTGCGTTGATCGCCGAGGCCGGCGAGGGTGTGGCCGTCGCCGGTGGGATCGCAGCCGGCCATCAGCACGCCGCCGGCGGCGACGAACTCGCGCTCGAATTTCATTTCCTTTTGCAGCAGCGCCTGCGAAAACGCATCGGTGGCTTCCCTGTAGGCGCGACTGGTCATGACTTTGGACCATGCTTCGGGAACCAGCAACATTCTGGTGCGGGTCATGAGGCCGTTGCGATCCATTGGAGGGCGCGAGCCGCCTTCGAGCACGGCGAGAGTGGAGGTGATGGCCACGTGGTGCGCGACGAGATTCTGGATTGTTTGCTTCAGCTGCGGGCTGTCTGGCTCGACGTTCGTGACGATGTCGCGCAGTTCGGCAAAATAATCGGGGCCGCAGATGCCGGGCTGGCGTTTCGAGTACAGTTCGCCATCGGGCGCGCCGAAGGGGCCGTGCTCGAGGTTGTCAATGCCCATGTCGGCGGCTTCGTTGTAGCCCACCGAGCAGATGTGCCCGGTGACTTTCATGTTTAGTTTGTGGGCTTCGTCAATTCCGGCGCGGAGCTCGTCGGGAGTGACGTCCACGTAGGCTTTCACCGAAGTGAAACCCACGGAATGCCAGTAGCGCACGAAGGCGCGGGCGTCTTCGGCATCTTTTAGTTCGTACATCTGGGCGATCAGTGAAGGCGCGCCTTGGAGATACGGAGTGGACAGATACAAATTGGGGCCGAGCATTTTTCCGCTGTCCACGCGAGCCTTTACGGCGAGGTCGCCGTAGGGATCCATCGAGCCGGTGGTGCGGCCGGTGGTTACGCCGCTGGCGAGATAGAGTGGCGGGAACGAGAAAAATTGTTCGACGGCTGTTAGGGGACCTTCGCCGGCGGCGGGATAGAAAAGGTGCTCGTGCATGCCGACGAGGCCGGGGATTACGGTCTTGCCGGTGGCGTCAATTACTTTTGCGCCGGCGGGGACGGATAGGCTTGCGGTTGCGCCTACTGCCGAGATTTTTCCGTGGTCAATGATTATGGTTTGATCGGCTTGCGGCGCGGCGCCGGTGCCATCAATCAGCTGCACATGGGTAAGGGCGATCAGTGGAGCGTTCTCGCGGATGAAGTTTGGAGCTGTTCCAGATTGCTGCGCTGCTGAGCTGCCGACGCAAAGACCGAGGCCGATGCAAAGACTGATTGCCGCGATGAAACTCTTGCACATTCCGATTCTCCGCACGCGAATGAAGGGGCAGTGCCGGCGTCGCGTGAACAGCCGCGCGGATTATACACGGCGAGACGCGTCTGCTTGCAGAGCTTCGTGCTGGCAGGACGGCAACGGCGAAAGATTTTACACAGAGGGTGCGGAGGAAAGGCGGAGGTAAATCGGAGAAAGATTGAAGCGTTAACCGCAGAGAAGCGGACGGCGCAGAGAAAACCGGGTCTGGTTCGGTGCAACTGACGCGGGGGTTGCGGATTCGGAGGGGGCGTCCGATTCAACGGCGACGTCAACTACGCCCCCTGAAAGGAAAAAGCAGGCGGCCGCTACAAATGCAACTTCAAAAGCGCTCGGCTGGAGCTGGTTGCTGCTCGATTGGATTAGGCTGAAACGACTAATACAAGTTCAACAACGAGGTCAAATTCGACACCAACTTCAACTGCAAAGAGCCGGCGAGACGCCGGCGCTACGAAAACCGCTGGGCCAGGAGTGGCTGTGCCACGAAGACTGGGCGGAGTTGTTGAACGGGTAAACTTGGCGGTATAGTCTTCGAGCAGAGGACTTCGATGACTACCGCCAGCGAGATTGATGAGAAGAATCCGACGCCGTATGTGTTCGTCAGCGGCGACGCGGAGCAGGAGCATCAGGACGAGATCAACCGTTTTGCGAGCAAGGGGTACCGGGTGATTGGAATGAGCCAGAATTCCGCGTCGGTTTCCTATGGAAAATCGGTCGTGGTGCTGATGGGATTTGGCAGCTACGCACCGCACTAGATCGCAGAGTGCAGGATTTTGCGGAGGTTCGATGAGCGCAACCATGGCGCGCGAGACGCAGGAAGATTGGCCGGAGCTGCCGCTCGAGGCTTGGCAGGACACTTATGCCACGCTGCACATGTGGTCGCAGATCGTGGGGAAAGTGCGGCTGGCGCTGAGCCCGCGGATCAATCATTGGTGGGAGGTGCCGCTGTACGTGAGCGCGAGCGGGCTGACCACTTCGGCGATTCCCTACTCCGACGGGATTTTCGAGGTCGAATTCGATTTCATCCATCACCGGCTGACGATCAAGACCAGCCAGAATACCGCGGCGACCGTGGGGCTGAGGCCTCGTACGGTGGCGGACTTTTACGCGGACTTCATGGCGGCGCTCGGTTCGCTGGGCATCGCCGTGAAAATCTGGAAAATGCCGGTGGAGATTGCGAATCCGATCGCGTTTGATCAGGATACGCAGCATGCTGCTTACGATCCGGAGTATGCTAATCGCTTCTGGCGGATTCTGGCGAGCAGCGAAAAGATATTTGTGGAATTCCGCGCGCGGTTCATTGGGAAGGCCAGCCCGGTGCATTTTTTCTGGGGGAGTTTCGATCTGGCGGCGACGCGATTTTCGGGGCGGAGGGCGCCGGAGCGTCCGGGGGCTGATCCCATTACGCGGGAAGCGTATTCGCACGAGGTGAGCAGCGCGGGTTTTTGGCCGGGAGGCGCCGAAATCAAGGGTGCGGCGTATTATGCGTATGCGGCGCCGGAGCCGGCGGGGTTTGGCGCGGCGCCGGTGCGGCCGGCACAAGCGTTTTATCATCCGCAAGTGAAGGAATTTTTGCTGATGTATGACGATGTACGGAAGGCGGAATCGCCGCGCGCGGCATTGCTGGAATTTTTGCAGAGCACCTACGAAGCGGCGGCGAACCTTGCCAAATGGGATCGCAAGGATCTGGAGCGGGCGGGCGATTAGAGGTTTTCTTCAGTGATTGCCAAGCCGTGGCACGAGCAACAACGTGTGGCACCTCCCGTTCGACCCTGCCACAGGCAGGGTCTCAGGGTAAAACGGCGCTGAGTTAGTCGGCACACCTGGATTTTCGCGAGCACACTCAAGATAAGCAGATCCCTCACCCGCTTCGCGGGTTCGGGATGACAACTATTTCTACACTTTTGCGTCAAATTAAATGCCCCATCCGCCTTGCAAGCAGGACGGATGGGGCGTTTTGTTTTCTGACGTGCGACTGACTGCCGGCTACTGCGCGGCCTTCTCGGCTTTCTTTTTGGGCTCGGCGGCCGGCGCGGACTTCCAGAACGTGGGATCAGCCTTGATCATCTCCGGGCCGACGTAGCTGATGGCCGGATTCAGCGCGAAGAGATTGATTTCCGCTTCGTCCACCGATTCGGACATGAGGCTGTTGAGTGTCTTCATGCCGTCTTTGCCGATGGCTTCCACGAATTTCGGGCCGTTGGCGAAATTGCGGTCAATTTCCGCGGCGGTCTTAAGCGGAGTGATGTAGATGAAGTAGCCTTCGGAGCCGCCGTAGGCGCGCTCGTACATGGCCCACTGCACGTCGGGAATTTTTGCGTAGGCGTCCTTGACCAACTTCATGATTGTGCCCCAGTCCTCGTCGTGTCCGGGCTTGACGTGGAATACGCCGATTTCGAAGTAACGATCGTGCGCGAGATCGGTGCCGGGGTTCAGACTGAAATCGTCGCGCAACACGAAGACGCTGGTCTCGTAGGATTGGAGCAAATCGCCATCGGCAACGGCGGCGCGATCCAGCGCGGCGGAAAGCGCAACGTTCTTCTGTTCGGACGTTGCCTCACTTTCCCAGGCAGCGAAGGAATCGTAACCGGTGAAGAAGAGCGCGCGGCTGGGACCGCTGAGCGCATCCATCCCGAGATAGTGCGCGGAAGATTTCGCGGCGGCCATGGCGCGGACGAAGGCGCTTTCGGTGCGCTCGTGCGGGCTGCCACCCTTGCCGGGCTTCAGGACTTCGCGGTTAATCACCAGGACCTTTGGCGGCATGTCCTTTCCCGCGGCGTTTTCCTGAGCCACGGCGACGGTTGCGGTGCCGATACACAGACAGGTGCCGAGCAATAGAGTTACAACTTTTTTCATTTTGTGCCGACCTCCTCGGCGGAGAAACGTGAGCAGACTACTAGCATGGAAGGGCCGAACGGAGATCCCCGCACGGAAACGCGAAGAATTGGCTGGGATCGGCGGAAGCGTACTCGGGCTGCTGAGTGATGTCAAGCTGGAGAAGCCGCAGCGAACGGTTCAGTTTTCGTTTACGACGCTAACTGGGCACTCAGGTTCGGGTCGTCGGGCGACAGACATCAGATACGCGCTGCGCCTCCCGTTTACGCCTGTTAATTCTGCCAATGGCGAACGATTTGCGTTACCGAGTAACGTACTTCGGATTCGGCGACGTGAAGAGTTTGTCTTCGCCGTCGAGGCCATAATGAGTTCACTCCAAATCAGTTTGGTTACGTTGGCGGTTGTTTTCGGAGGTGCGCTGCTGGGCATGGCCCTGCGCGCCGTCTTGACTCAGAATGAATTGAGTGCTGAATCGAGAGAAGTTGTGAAGCTTGGCGTGGGCCTGATCGCGACGATGGCCGCTCTGGTTCTTGGTTTGCTGATTGCTTCTGCCAAAACTTCGTTTGACATGCAAAATGCCGAGCTTACGGAGATGTCCAGCAAGGTTATCTTGCTAGACCGCATCCTCGCCCACTATGGACCTGACGCGAAGGAAGCCCGCGATGTACTACGCAGCACCGTTGTCAGCGCTCTCGATTCAGTGTCGTCCAAGGATGTTGCCAGCGCTTCGCAATTTGGATCGTCCGCCAATGGCGAAGTTCTTTACGACAAAATCCAGGGACTTTCGCCGAAGGACGATGCGCAGCGTTCGATCCAGGCCCAAGCATTGAGCATTATGGTGGGCCTGGGGCAAACGCGCTGGTTGCTCGCCGCACAACGGGGTAATTCGGTTTCGGTTCCGATGCTGGTGGTGCTGGTTGCTTGGCTTACGATTATATTCATCAGCTTCGGTTTGTTCGCCCCCCGCAATGTGACGGTGATCGTCAGCTTGTTGGTCTCCGCGCTTTCGGTTTCCGGTGCGATTTTCTTGATCCTGGAACTGTACTCCCCTTACGCAGGGCTGATCCACGTCTCCGGCGCCCCGCTCCGCGCTGCGCTTGAACATCTCGGGCAGTAGGACAGACGTTGGTGGTCCGTGTGGCAGGAAGGCGCGACGTCCTGATTCTTCGAGTCAGCGGTAACTAACCCACGACATAAGCACGACGGGCGGGAAATGATGGAGTGATGTTATTTTTCGAAGAGGGTGTTGGCTTCGGGGAATGGCATGGTGCCTTCGAGGAGCGCGGTGTAAGTGCCGGACTGCTTTAGTTCTTGCGCGATGCGGCGGGTCAGGCCCAACGTAGCGCGCATGATGCCGGAGCCTACGCTGACGCGGGCTACGCCTAGTTCGCGGAGGCGCGGGATCGTCGGGAGATTTTGGCCGGCCAGGATGTTCAGCGGGAATTTCAGGGTTTCGACTACGCGGCGGATGATTTCTTCGTCGGCGAGGCCGGGAAGGAAAACGCAGTCGGCGCCGGCGGCGATGTAGGCTTGCAGGCGCTCGCAGGCGCGATCGAAGCGCGTGGCTGGCTCGCCGATTTGCGCGAGAAATACGTCGGTGCGGGCGTTGATGACTACGTTGATGCCGAGGCCGGTGGCGATGCGGCGAACCATGCTGATTTTTTCGATTTGCGCGGGAATGGGCGTCAGCGCGCAGGATTCGTGGTCCATGTCCTCCAGATTCAGGCCCACGGCGCCGGCGGCGATCAGGCCGGCAGTGGTCTTGGCGACGTCACCGTAGCCGGATTCCAAATCGGCAGTGACGGGAAGCTGCACGCAGTCGCTGATTTGCCCTACTGTTGCGAGCATCAGGTCCGCCGGGATGCGCTCGCCGTCGGAATAGCCTAGCGAGACAGCGATTCCGGCGCTGGTGGTGGCGATTGCCGGGAAGCCGGCTTGCTCGAAGATGCGGGCGCTGGCGCAGTCCCAGGCATTGGGCAGGACCAGAATTTCCGGGCCGTGGTGCAGCGTGCGGAAGAACTCGGCTTTTTCGTTCTGGGTTTTCATGGGCGCATTATATTCGAATGCAGTCGCGCGCGTGCGAGCGGTTTGGATTGGCAGCGAGAATTTCCGGCGGGCGGTTTTCCCTTTTAATTAACGCACAACTTTAATTGCGGATCGCGGGTTCCAAACATTCACGGCGGTGCTGTCGTGGGTAGGTTGACGTCGTGGCAAGCTGGGGCGCAGCCTGCCTGCGGCAGACAGGCCCTGAGAACCGGCACTGCCGGTTCTCAGGATGAATCGCGCTGCAGCGCGATTCACAAGCAGCG
>Ga0209248_10000344_pt1 | contig 15071 bp, 8 predicted proteins | sample BogFormECP04_OM1_FD_188241 | JGI IMG/M metagenome (GOLD analysis project Ga0209248, IMG submission 188241) | Bog forest soil microbial communities from Calvert Island, British Columbia, Canada - ECP04_OM1 (SPAdes) (version 2) | ecosystem: Environmental > Aquatic > Freshwater > Wetlands > Bog ... | reverse complement strand
TCGGACCAATGTCGGCCTCGATTGCGGCGACCCGCTCTTCGATGGAGTTTGGCTCGACCGCATTGAGGAGAAAGCCGGTGGCGGAACCTCCATCGTCTTTGATCGTACTCACCATTTTATTCAGTCCGTCCAGGTCGCTGCGCCGGCACAGACAAGCGTGATAGCCCTCTTGCGCAAAGCGTCGAGCGACATTTCCACCGATACCCGCACCGGCACCTATCACCAAACAAACAGGTTTCATGTTCGATCCCTCCTACGACTGAGCGCAGTGATTGCTAGCGTCCCTGGAAAATGACCTTGTCACGAAACTGACGCGGTCCATGTTCGATCAGGCCATCTACACCTGCACGCATGTCAGCACTCTCAAATAGCGCAGGAGCAATCTCGTCGACCAGTGCGTCGGCGGCACGGACGCCTCTCTCCAGGTATGCCCGCACGATCTTCTTGCCGGCTGCGAAGGCAAGCGTCGCGCCACTGGCGAGTCGCTCGGCAAAGGCTCGGGTCTCCGACTCAAGTTTTTCGTCAGGAACAACTCGGTTAACAATGTTCCATCGCTCGAAGGTCGCGGCGTCGTATTGGTCGGCCGTATAAATAATTTCGCGCGCGCGGCTCGGCCCGGCTCGCTCAGCCAGACGCTGAGCGCCGCCCAGCAGCGTGGTCGTCCCAATCGATGCCTCGACCTGTCCGAAGCGGGCCGAAGAAGCCGCCCATATTAGGTCGCAGGCAAGTGCGAGTTCCAGTCCCGCCGCCATGCACGCTCCCTGCACGGCAACGATAGTTGGAAAAGGCAATTCTTCCAGGTCGGCGATCGTTCGCAGATGGCTGGTGAAGCGTTCGCGCGCTTGCTCCGCAGTCTTATTCTTGAAAACCGCGACATCAGCACCACCGGAAAAGTTTTTGCCATCGGCGCGCACGAGCAGCGCTCTGAGCGGATGCTCTCGGGCTTGGCTCACAGCCGTTCGCAGGTCATCGATTAGTTCCTGGTCGAACAGATTCAGCGGCGGATTTGCCAAAGTGATCAAGCCGAGAGCATCCGACCTTTCGAAACGCACCTTACCCATCATTTAGTCTCCGCTGGTTGCATTCGTGGATCATGGCTTCCATTTTGGAACCCCACGCTTCGACTAACTTCTATTTTGGAACCTAATACCAGTCAAGTTCCAATTTGGAATCTAGTTTCATGCGAGCTGTTGTGCAAAGGTGTTAGTCATATGCGCTGGCAACAAATCGACACGATGACATGCTCGCTCGCGCGAACCCTATCGGTAGTCGGCGACCGGTGGACCATGCTGATCCTCCGCGATGTGTTCCTCGGGATTCGCAGGTTTGAGGCGATTCAGCAGGATTTGCAGCTCACACCGCATCGCCTCTCGGACCGGCTGCGCAAGCTGGTACGCGACGGAATTCTTCGCCGTGTCGCCTATGAAGAACGCCGCGGTCGATTCGAGTATCGGCTGACGGAGAAAGGATTTGACCTCTATCCATCGATCGCGACGATGACGGCGTGGGGCGACCGCTGGATGGCTGGTCGCGCGGGCGTGCCGGTGGAACTAGTCCATCAGCCCTGTGGCCACAAAATTAAACCGAAACTCATCTGTCCTAGCTGTAGTTTGAAGATCGATGCCCGCGACCTGAAGGCCCGGCCAGGGCCCGCCCTGAAGGGCCGGGGGTTACCGGGACAAGATGCGGTGCCGCGGCGGAAGAGTCGTCGCACAAGCAAGAAGGCCGCTTGACAGCTACCGCTCGGGTTTTCCTTCCGCTTCAGTTTCGACAGGGCAACTGAGCCGGTCTCTTAAGCGACAGTTGGCGAGGCGCTCTGAGTAGGCGCCGGTGCGGTGCCGTTCACCGCCGCCGCCTCTCTTTCTGTACTCGAAGGAATCGCGCGCGGGTTTTGATCGAGTGCCGCAGCCAGCCGCTCGAAGCGCTGCTGGAGTTCGCCTGCCGATTCGAACGTCGCGGCAAGCGCCACCAATCGCGGATGGAAATCCCTGGCAGGCTGCAGCGCGCCGATCAGATGCTTCAAATGATCGCGAAACGCATTCGAGACCTCGGCGAATTGGCCTTGCAAAGAGCTGACCGGGTCGAATGACGAAGCAACGCGGGCGAGTTGGTCCTGTAGGCTCTTGAGGGGCTCGAAGGCACTTGTGAGCATTTCAAGATGATTGGCGAGAGTCTTGATTGACTCGAAGGCGGTCACGGCTTCGTCGCCGAGGTTTCCGACCTGCTCAAACGCGGGCAGCAGCTTGCCGAACCGATCTTCGAACAGCTTGGTGCTGGCAAAGATTTTCTCGACCGCGACTGCATTCTGCGATTGTCCGTTGTTATCCATCGGTAGCTCTCCAGCCTCAGATTTGTTGTTTTCGCCAGGGACAGGCGCACGATCATTCGCCGAGACGGCTGATGCGGAATCCAAACCATCGACCACGCGCGCAGAATCAGCGCCGACGACGGGCGTAGTCTCTGTTTGTGCAAGCCGGGCGCTTTTTTTCTTAAACATCTGCCTGGATTCCGGTTATCGCTCGAGCTTCCGCGCGCAAAGATAAACATTCCTGAACTCGAAGATTATCCTCATACAACACTCTACAGTATGTACAGTTACGCTACTGTGCGGCAGCAAGCAAGTCCCTCAAAAATCGCGCCCAAGCGACGATTTATCAGCGCTTTAGGAATTTTTGACCAACCACAGCCAGTCTTTGAGTCCGGTGCGGCGGTGGTTCTATCGGGGAATTGTCTGCGCGTAATTAGGACGGACCAAAACCTGGTGATGGCCTTCGGGTGCGATGTTCAATGGTTCCGTGTTGAGAGTCCACACGGTCACATCTGAAGGGGTGACTGCTATCACCTCAACCTCGATGCGGCTGTAGAAGTGTTCGCCGTCGAGTTCGAAGCCGACCTCGAGTGTAACTTCGGCGCCGACCTGCGGATCTTGCTCCAGCACTCGCAGATAGTCTACTGGCGCAGTTCCCTCGACCTTGCCGGTAGCGGGCTTCGGCTCCACATAGGTGCCCTTGGGTTTGGTTTTTGGAGAGGTTGACGACGGAGGAGGTTTGGGCACGCGGTCGACTGGACCTACCTCCCACTTTTTCCATGTACCGACTTCCAGGTTACGGCATGCGTCGTAGGGGCCGGCGCGAAACTTGAGATGGAAGTGAATTTCCTGGGTCTGCGGTGAGTCATACATTCCCGGCTGGTCCGTACCTTTGTACTTGCAGCCATCCTCACGATCCGGCTGGTCTTTGGTATTGAGGAATTTGTCGTTGCCTGCGTTAGGCTTGAGGAAGGGCCGGGCCGCATTCTTCGACAGCAGCCTGGCCGAGTCAGGCTTGTAGCGATGCCCATAAGGTTCAGGGTCGCCATCTTCCTGGTACTTATCGCGCGAAAGCAGCTTGCCATCGGCAATCCTATGTTTCTGTTCTGTTGCGGGACCGCCCTTCTGCGGCCCATTCATAAAGTAGCCGCTCACGTATTGTCGGTACTCGCCGCAATTGCAATCGCAATAAGGATTCAGATTCGAGCTTTCCTGCTTGAAGAGGACATTCATTTCGAAAGGAAAAAACACGTAGGCAGTATCGTAGGGGTCGATTTTTTGCGGATCGGTGACATTAAAGTATATCGGACAAGCTCTGCGGGCGTTCTCCGGTTTCTCTTTCTTGGGCCAGTCGAAGCATACTTCCGGATTCTCGGCGCAGAAGAGGCAAATCTCGGGAACGAGAGCGCAGGCCAGGATCCCGCAAAGCAAGTTGCCCAACAGGCCGGCACAAGGATTCGGCAGATGCCAATGATGGCCATTATGGTCGTCGTCACAATCGTCGCCATCCTCGCAGTCGTGCGGAGGGCGCTTCTTTTTCTTCTCAATATGATGAATTCCGTCCGACACCTTGATGAACACATCGACGCGGCGGTTGCGCGAGCGACCATCAACGGTGTCGTTGCTGGTCACGGGCTGGGTCGCGCCGAACCATGAAGGATCGATCGGCTTGCCCGAGAGCTTTTCGAGGAGACTTTGCACGGCAATCGCGCGATGCCGCGACAGCGGTTGGTTCTCGACCTCGTCGCCGCTGGAATCGGCGTGACCGTTCGCCGCGATATACACTTTGCTGACGGCGGCCCGCTTGATCACCGCGGCCAGAGCTTCAATCGCCGCGTGATGTTCCGGTTTCAAGGTCGGCTGATCGATCGCAAAATTGAAGAGACTGATCATCGGCGGAAACAATCCGCCAGTGATTTGCCCGACCGAGGTTTTCGAAAGTTCGACCTCCTGCGCGCGAGACATTTTTGCGGGATCGGGACTGGGAGCATGAAGCGGGAAGCGTTGGACGGCGCGCGTGGCAACGGGCGCGAGCGCGGCCGTGCGATGCGCCGACGCGACGAGGTTCGCAGCTTGCTCAGCATGCGACTCGGCAGCGTCATTGGCGTCGCCGATTCGCGTGACGCCGCCCTCACCCGCCGAGCCTGCTCCGCTTTGTTGCACGACATGCGCCAGCTCATGCGCCAACAAATGCCGGCCGGCGCTCGACTGCGGATTGTATTCACCGCGACCGAACACAATGTCACGTCCGACCGTGTACGCTCGCGCGTTAACGTTGCGCGCTGAGTCCGAGGCGCGAGCGTCGTTGTGGATGCGGACTTTGGCGAAGTCGTGACCGAAGCCGGACTCGAAGAACGCCCGTGACGCGGGCGGCAGCGGCTTGCCTGGCGATCGCAAGACCTCGTGCACGCTCGGCGGCACCGCGCCGTAAGCATTGGCGTCGGGACCGATGGGCTGGCGGCGCAACAGATCCTGCTGCTTGCAGCTGTCGCACTCGCCGCCCGGTGCAGTGCCGCCGCAGGCGCACTTGCGCTGCAGCAGCCTGCTCGACGCCGGGGTCAGCGACGGACGCTGAGCGACAGTCGAGCTCCGCACTGTTTCCGCGCTGACTTCCATCCCGCGATCTCCGACTCCGGCAAAGTGCGTTCGAGCTTCTACAACTTGATTGTCTTAACCCATGCACCGTCTTCAAGGATGTGTACGTAACCCCGTGCTTCAAGGAGCTCGCGCCAACCCGGATTGATGATGATGCCGACATCAATCGTGACGGTCTTCGCACCGTTCAATCGACCGATCTCGACGGCTGCGTCTTCAAATGCCGCCGTCACCCGCGTGCCCGTGCCCTTGCCGCGCAGTGCCTCCGGGAGCTTGCTCATGAATCGACGGACCGCAAGCACACTTCCCTTCCAGCCGACCGCCACGTCCGCAAGTTCAACACCCTCCACACTGAGGGTCTTGGTGCCGCCCTTGGCCAGGAGGGCGTCCATTTCGCGCGCGAGGGTTCGGGCAGTCGGGCTCAGGGCGCGGCTCGCCACCCTCGTGCCGACACTGGCGATACTGCCACCCGGTGCTTTTGGGATGCCGCCCTGACCAGCATAGGCACCGATCGCTTCGATTCCACCCAGCGCCAGCTTCACGGCGAAATCAACCTGCTCTTCAAAACGGCGCTCCGAGTCGCGCAGCACGCCGCACAGCGTTGGTGCCGTCAGCATGTTGATGCGCGAGGGGATGACGCGGCCCGTTCCACCTTCAACATAGAGGTCGATCGGATGGGTAAATGTTTTTAACAGATCCTTGTAGGGCATCGTCCGCGCCGCCGTGGCAATTTCCCCCTCAATCATGAAGCCGAAATTTCCCGTGGCGACGTCCTCGACCTTTCTGATCTGTTCGGCGGGTGTGTGGTAATCAACCTCCACCACCGGAGGCTTCATCCACTTGGGCACCAGGCCCAGATCGTAGGTCGAGCCATCCTTGTAGTGAATGCGTGCGAGTTCGGCCGTGAAGTAATTGACTTCCACGATGTTGTTATCGATGTATGTCGGAAACGCGCGTATCTTGTTGAATTTTTCCGTGAGGTCCCCCGGCTGCGCGGGTTTGGCGGCCCCGCTTGCCGCGGCGTCCTCACCTGGCATCTGGATTTCTTCCTGCGTGACTTCGACCAGCGCTGGCTTGATCGCTTGTGAATAGGTTTGCCACGCAGCTCCCTCGAAGAAGCGCAGTTTGGCATTCACCAACTGGCGGTCGTCCCTGGACAAGGTGCCGCTCTTCCTGATTCGAGCAGCGTCTTCCTCCGCCTGCCGTCGGGCGAACGCCTTGTCTGTTTTCTTCTTTTCATCCGCCACAAAAATGGTGAACAGCGATTCGCCGCCGGATTCTTCAGCTTTAGCGGGCTTGGACCCAGGTACCCCCTGACGCTGCAGCGCCATCCCGTTCCTCGAAGCGGCGGACGCAGAAACTGACTGCTGGATTGTATGAGTCAACTCATGGGCGATGAGCTTGCGTCCCTCGTTGGCGCCTGAATCATACTGGCCTGCAGCAAAAACAATATCGTGGCCCACCGTATATGCTCGCGCGCTCACCGCATGCGCCGAGTCCGCCGCTTGACCATCCGTATGCACCCGGACGCGGCTGAAGTCGTGGCCGAAGCGCTGCTCCATGTCTTGTCGTAACGCGGGCTCCAGAGGCTTGCCGGAACTGGTAAGAGCCTGGTTCACACTGGCAGGCACCGCATTCATTTTCCCGTTCGACTGTCCTGAGAAGCGCTGGATATGTGGAGGTGCACCGCTAACGGCGGGATGCGCCGGCGATGCCAATACCTGATCGGCAATCCGGTCCGCCTCCTGCTCGTAAACGTCTCCCGGCTCGTTGACGGTCAGTCTCGTCTGGATTGCGTCTGCCGCAGGAGGATGTACGGGGATCCGGCTGAAATCGTGGCCGAATCCGTGCTCAGTAACCGCCCCTGCTGCGGGGCCGCTTGAGTCTTTAGCCTGCCGCTGTAAAACGCCTTGTTGCTTGCAGCTATCGCACTCGCCGCCCGGTGCGGTGCCGCCGCAGGCGCATTTGCGCTGCAGCAACTTTGTCGACACAGGTGCCGCCGACGGACGCTGAGCGACGGTCGAGCTCCGCACTGTTTCCGCGCTCACTTCCATCCCGCGATTTCCGACTCCGGCAAGGTGCGTTCGAGCTTTTCGTATTCCATGCGCGCGGCCGCCAGCAAGTGATCCATCCGCACCGGTCCACCGGCGTGTGCGGCCAGAAACGCGGCGTTCAGTGCGATGTTGCGGATATTGCCGCCCGCAACATTCAACTTCGACAGCAGCGTGAGGTTGAGCCCGTGGGTTGGCGTCGCGGACGGGAAGATATGCCGCCAGATCTCGGCGCGATGCGCGGCGTCGGGAAATGGAAACTGCACGACGAAACGCAGGCGGCGCAAAAATGCCGGGTCGAGCGAGCTGCGACGATTGGTCGTCAGGATCGCGAGGCCGCGGTACGCTTCCATCCGCTGCAGCAGGTAACTGACTTCGATATTTGCGTAGCGGTCGTGACTGTCTTTGACTTCGGTCCGCTTGCCGAACAAGGCGTCAGCTTCGTCGAACAGCAGAATCGCGCCGCTGGCCTCGGCCGCATCGAATACCCGGCGCAGATTCTTCTCGGTCTCGCCGATGTACTTGCTGACCAGTTGGCTCAGGTCGATGCTGTAAAGGTCGAGACGCAGATCGTTCGCCAACACCTCCGCCGCCATCGTTTTACCGGTGCCGCTCGGTCCCGCGAACAAGGCGCTGAGGCCGAGACCGCGAGTCCCCTTGGCCGCGAAGCCCCAGCGGTCATGCACAGTTGGCCGCTGATGAGCATGCGCGGCGATCTGTTGAAGCTGTCGAAGTTGTGCCTGCGGCAGGACCAACTCGTCCCAGGTCGCTGTCGTTTCGATCCATTGCGCCAGCCCTTCCATTCGCGCGCGCAGGTGCAGGCGGCACAAGTCCCAGGCGACGGCGCTGACGGCTTGCCCGGCGACGGCAGTTTGCGGACGCGCGCGCGCGGCAATCGAGTTGATTGCGGGCAGGCCCAGGTTGAACTGCGCGGTGAGCGAGTCGAGGGCTGCCTCGTCGGCGGAACCGAGCCCGTCGCCCAATGCGGTTGCCCAGGCCGCGCGCTGCTCGCTGGCGTGCGACGCGCGCAGATCGAAGACGACGCTGGCGCGATGGCTCAGACGGCGGCGCTCGCGCGATGAAATAATTACGATGGCGTTGAGCCGCTCGGCCAACCGAATCGCGGCACGGGCGCGCGAGCGCGACTCCTCGTTAACAGCGGTCGCGTCGGGGCTATCATCGTCGAACTCCAACACCAACAAACCGAATCCGCCCAACACTACTTCGCGTTCCCACAACCGGACAAAGGAATCCAATTCCGCCGCGCCAGCCGGCGCCAGGTCTGCCGGCATCGCGGCCGCCCGAAGTTGGAGAATCGAAGCGGCGGCGGCGATGATCGACCTTCGTTCGGCAGGATCGGCGCCGCACAACTGGACGACACGAAGCTCCTGCACTTCGACGCCACGTTGTATCTCCGCCAGCGCGAGTGCGACTTGTTCGGCCAGCGCGGCATGGGAACGACCCAGCCGATGCGATGGCGGCGCGAGCTGCTCGATGATTCCGGCGAGTCGCTCGTCCGTGTGCTGCGCTTCGAGCAGGTAATGCATCACGCGCTCGTCGATGCGAAGCGGTGCCGCGGTCAGAACCGGCGCGGTACCTACTTCGATCAGCCGCCAATGACGCAACGGCGCGCTGGGAACGATCGCGCTCCAGTGCGCGTCGGGAAACGCCGCCAGTGCGAGGCTGAAGGTCGGATAGCTATGCGCCGGATTTCCCTGGGCCGCGGCGCAAAGCGGTGCGAAGGATGAGTCCAACTCGATCCCCGCGCAGAGCAGCAGGATGCGACGTTCGAACGGCGACAAGCGAAAAGCGCGGCATAACAATTCGAGCGCAGAGCCGGCGCCGTCAGGTTGGTCGCGCTCCGCGGTCGGCGACGATGCACTCGCGCGCGACGAAGCCGCTGCTGGATCGGCGAAGTCCGCGCCGAGGATGCCATTGTCGGAGAGATCTGCGGGGCCGCGAAGCAACCCTTTTACCTCTGCCACCGCCCGCGCGAGGTATTCCTGGTTGGTCTCGATCGAATTCGAGGCAATGGCCCGGCTGGTTGGTTTGGCGCTCGCGCGAATTGAGTTGCTGCGGGATTTTCGCGCGCGTTGCATCGTGTTCAAACCCCGCTCGACGCCGCGCCGGCGGGCGGGGTCACGAGACTTCGGTAAAATGACGAGTCGGATTCGATCATGGAATGAATCTTTTGCGCCTTGATCGAATGCCAGGCCGGATCGTTGGTACGTTTGGGGCTGGTATTTTTCGGATGGACAATCGCAATGTAGAAGTCACTCTTTTCGAGCGCGCGCACATTGGCGTCGCGCAGTCCCCAAACAAAAACCGTGTCGGATCCTTCATTCATGTCCGGATGCCGATGGCTCTCCCAGAATTCGCGCCGATAGCAAAACGTCGCACCCGCCACCCACGGCCGATTGACCATCGGATAGACGTATTCCCATGCCTGCTCCGTCCGCGGATCGAAAAAAAATAACTGCGCGAGGCCACTGATAGTGTTGGCGGGATGCGCCAGCAAACTCTCGAGCTGGTACGAGATGCGCCAGTTGGCCATCCAGTCGTCATCGTCCCAATGCAGCACGACTTCACCGCGCGCCATGGCGCACGCCATGTTGTGTTTCGCGCCCATCGTGTAGCGGCGATCCAGGCGCTGATAACGGATGCGGCTGTCGCTGGGGACCAGGTCGGCCAGTTCCTCGGAACCGTCGTCGAGGATGATCAGCTCGCGCCTGGGATAGTCCTGCTGCAGGAAGTAATGAATCGCCTGCGGCACGAATGCGCGGCGATTCGCGGTCGGCATGATGCACGACACCAGCGGCTCGCGCGATACGATTGCCGGCGCGCCAGGCGTTTCGTCATTGGCGATGACAGCTGCGCGATCGCTTTTGGTGCCGTCGTTCGCGACTAATTCAACCGTGGTCCGCTTGCGCAGGAGCATCAGGCTGCGGACCAGGCAAACCTGCTCGTAGCGACCCTCGGCGAGCAACTCGTCAACGAAGCTTCTGACCCCAGGAAAATAATCGGCGTAGTCATGAAAGCCGACGAGGCCGCCAGGCACGATCGACTCTTCGAAGTGATAAAAATCCCGCGCCACGTTGGCGTAGTCGTGCAGACCGTCGACAAAGAGGAAGCTTATCGGCCGGTCGTCCCATCGCACCTCGAACGAGCGTCGCGCGATAGTCTCAACGATCGCGCTCAACCCAGCGTCGGCAATGTTGTTCTGGAATTTCTGGAGCGTGGGTCCGATACGTTTGACGCCCTGGTCGAGCGCACCGACAACTCCGTCGTGCGGATCGATCGCGTAGAGTTTGACCCCGTGCGCATCGTCAATCGCGTTCAGCGCGCTGCCGATTACCACGGTCGAGCGGCCGCAAAAGCTTCCAATCTCAACTATCGCCGCGGACTTGGACGCCGCAACCGCGCGAGTGACGGCGGCGATCAGCAGATCCGCCTCCGCGTCCTCGAGCCATCCTTCGATCGCGCGCATCCGTTCGAGAATCGGAAGCGTCAACAGCAGGTGCGGAGTCGCACTCGCGCTCGGCGTTGCCAACGGACGCGCCGTTTCCGGACGCGGCTGCCCGGGCTGGTAATGACTCCATCGCTGGCGAATTCGAGTGCGCAGAGGATCGTCGTACCGGCGCGGCACCGGATGCATCCAGAAGGCATCGTCGCGCGTGAGCGCCGCTTGCAGCTGCGGCAACGAGAAGGCTAAGCGGAATTTGACGTAGTCATAGCAGCACGGGCTGACTGCGACCTGGTAACCGAGCAGCGCGACCATCGTCGGCAGGATCAGTTCTTCCGAGGCCCAGATGCGCGTCTGACTCATGATTGACTGCAGGCGCGAATTGGTCGCGAAGAGCCGGGTCAAATCCCGCGCCGCGTCGGCGGTGAAGACGGTAGAAGGCCAGAAACACCAATGGACGAATTTGTCTTCGCCGTTTTGAAATTCGCGCAACAGCGGCCGCCACAGATCGATCTCGCGCCACGCCAGTTCCGCCGGTCCGATCTTTGTATCCGCGCGCTGCACTTCCGCCGAGTTACCCAGTATCCCGATGTCGGATTTTCCTTGCAGATGAGCGGCGAGGAAGTTCGAGTAGCCCGCGCGCAGAGCCAGTTGATCGGAATCGACGATGGTCAGCGTGTCGAAGCGATGGTTGTCGCCGGCCCATTGCATGCAGTCGAGCGCAAATTGATGGAGATATCCCCATCGCGCAGGATGCGGCGAAGGATGCAGCACTGCGTTGTAACGCTCGAACGGGAAGGAGCCGTGCAACAACTCGGGATCGTTGCTTCCGTTGTACAACAACACCATCGAATCCGGATCGAGCGCGCGCAGATTGCGGACCAGGTCGATCACGCATTCGAGATTTTCGTGCACCAGGCATGCGAAGATGTTGCGAATCGCGCTCATACGTTTTTCACAGCGTGATCAGCGGTCCGATCGGGTTGCCGCCCGAGTCGAGATCCAGCGGGCTCTCGGCCCCATCGACCCGCACCTGAACGAGATATTCTCCCGCGGCAAGAACCTGGCTGCCCTGAAGTCCGAGGGTGAAGGCTGCCGTGTTGGTCGCCGTCGCGATCGTGCCGCCATCGAAGAGGAAGACGGCACGCGGCGCATTCATCCGGATTAGTTCGAGCAGCACGCGCTGGCCAGCTGCGATAGCGGGATCGACGGTTACCGTTACGGTCGTGGTGGGCGGCGAGCCGGAGTTTTTCTGCACGTTGATCGCGTAAGACCCGGGCGGACTGCCCTGGCGAATCACCGGATGCAGCACGAAGGCGCCCGCGCTCGATTGAAAGCCGGCGGCATGCGGCGACGGCGGAGTGCCAATCATCAAGGACTCGGCCACCTGCGCCGTTTGCGCCCCAGCCGAAAGTCCGGCGGGGAGCGTCACCGTGATCTGTGTGGCACTTACAGAATCCGGAACCAGTTGCTTTGCGCCAATGATTACGCTGAGCGCGGCGGTCGTAGGCGGACTGCCGGGGGTGACACTCGCGAGCGGGAATTGCCCAATCAGAACGATCTGGCTCGAGGGCGTGATCGGCGCGCCAGCACCGGCGACGGAAACGATCTGCGTGATCAGCGGCTGCGGAAACGGCATCGCATAGACGTTGGGGGCAAGCACCGGCAGCGGCGGCGGACCGACCACGTCGTCGGTCTCGATCAACACGACGCTGGCGACATAGGCGACCGAAAGGACGTAGTCGGTCTTGAGAAAAACCGACCAGAGTTTCGACAGCTCTTCGAGCGAAAAGTGGATCGGCGTGAAGCGCACCAGCTCTGGTTGATCGGCGAGGTCGGCGCCGTTTAGGAAAGCCACGCTGGACTGCGTGTTCTGGATGTCTGCGCGCTGCAGGACCGGGTTTGCGTTGATTGCGCGAGCGGCGGCGCCCAACAACCGTTGTTGTTCAAGGGTGTTGTCGTCGCCGTAAAAGGTCAGCAGATAGTAGAGGTCGAGCGCCACCTGCGGCCGTCGCAGCAGCGTGCCGTCGGCCGCGCGAGTCGGAGCGTCAGCATTGCGCCAGGCCGTGTTGGGCGCGACCTGGTACAGGAAAATATTGATGCCGGGACTGGGCAAGCCGGTCGAGGCGTCGGGGCGCAACGCCGTCACGAGCGCGCCGGCGACCTGCGCACCTTCGAGCGAGCTGCTGAGCTGTTGCAGCAAGGTCTCCGTCACGGTGGCGATGGCGAGAGCGTTGCTCATCTGTCACGCACCGGGGTCGACGATGCTCGTGCAAGGTTACGTCGTCGCATTGTACGGTACCCAGGTGTCGGGCGGTGAGCCGCCGGTGCGGTTGAGCAGACTCAGATCCGACCATCCCAACAGCGCGTTGCCCGACACGGCCAGCAACTGCACGTCGTTCTCGATCGAATTTGGAATGATGATCAAGCTGCCGCCCCTCGAAGCAACCGTGCCCGGCGCCATCGACTGGTTGAAAATCAGGTTACCGGTGAGTGCGCATCGCTCGGCGTCCGCCACGACCAGCAAGACGGTCGGCACGAGAGTGGCCTGCGACTGATTGGTGAATCGATTCGACGAGATGATCATCGAGACGCTGGTGTCGACCTGCGTGTTCACGGCGCGATTAGCCAGCAGCATCAGTGCCATGCTGCTTTGCCCGGCGGCAGGCAGCGCATCGATCTGATTGTTGGTGATGAAGAACGTCGCCGTCGTCGTCGGCAATGCGGACGAGCTCGCAGCGACCGGCGTGGGCGAGGTGGGCAGCGGATAGCTCGCCGCCAACGTCTGGATAAACAACATCTCGCGGAAGGTCTCGATTGCCTTGAACACTGCGGTGAATTGCGCGGCGGTCGCTTGACCTTGCGGAGCGATCGAGTCGGTCAACTCGAACCAGAACCCGCCGATGCATCCCTTCGCGTCGTTGTCCTGCAGACGCACCGTAGCCACCTCGGCGACTGCGTCGATCGGCAGCGTGAGATTGAGAAAGGTGTTGTCGCGGATGGAGATGTTGGCCAGCGAACATGTCAGCGGCGGCTGACCGGCTGTGCCGGCATCGAGGTGGAGGGCCGCGAGACATCCGATAGTAATGACCATCGGCTTAACAGCGACGGCGGCGGCGGCAGCAGCAGTCGTGGCAAGGTCGGTCTGCAAGGTATTCACCGCGGTCCCGATCCGCGTCGTGTAGGAGGACTCGATCGAAGTAAGCGTCGGCAACGAAACGACTGCGCCGGCGACGGGGGTGACGGCTACGCCCGGAGTTGAAAAGGTCGTCGCCACGATTGGATCAATGTTGAGAAGGTTGAGGTCGACCGACGATGCCGCAGTCGGTGCAGCCGGAGCGGCAGCCGTTGGAGTACCTGGCGCAGCCGCAGTGATCGGTGCAGCCGCGGCAACCGGTGCGGCTGCGGCAACCGGCGCAGCTGAGGCAACTGTTGCAGCCGCAACACCTGGAGCGAGCGCAGCAGCGGGCGCGGTCGCGGCGGCAGGAGCTGCGGCGGCTGCGGCGGTAGTCGCGCTGGCGGCCGTGGTGGCGACGGGCGCGGCGACCCCGCCAGTCACAGGAGTTCCGACAATCGGCGAAGGTGTCGCGCCTTGCAGCAGCGTGAAGCTCGGCGGCAGGTCCGATGAGAATGTGCAGCGGTGAATCGCGAGTGCCGGACAATTCCCGCGCAAAAAGATCTGCGCGGCGAAGATCGAAGAGGCCGCAGATCCCAACGACGGCTTGCCGATCAGGAAGTCGCAGTCTTCGACCGTCAATGAAGCTGAATTCACCACGTTGAGACCGATCATCGAGACTGTGCTCGTGATGCTCGCGAGCAGATTGCTGGCGGTGCCTGCGGTGGCGAGCTTTCCCGTTTGGTCGGCCGCCGCTGCGGGCATCAGCGCCGACGGCATCTGGATATCGATCCCGCGCAGAGTCACCCCTGCCGCCCCTTCAACCACGATCAAGCCGTCGCTGAAGGCGGCAGCGTCATGCCCTTGCGTAGGCTCGAACGCGACCTTTCCGCCGCAAGCTTCCAGCGTGAGACGCGAATGCTGCGCGCCGAGGCGCAGCGGTTGATCGAAAATATAGACGCCGGGATTGAGGCATACCGTAACGCCTTGCGCGAGACCGACCGCCTGATCGATCACCGACTGCAGAGTTTTTCCCGCGCCGAGATTGGTTGGCGATACACTTACGCGGCAGCATCCCGCGCCGCGCTTGCTCAGATCGACGAGGTTGTCGAAAGTCTGGCGGCAATCGGTCACGACCGGCTGCCCCGAGGGCGAGGCCGTCGCACCGGTCCAGTCGATCACCGCGAGCGGGCATATCCATTGACGCGGGCCGTCGGGCGGCTGCGGCGTCACCAGCAGTTGTTCGGGATAAACTCCCTGCGGAGTGCTGGGACGGACGGCGATCATCCAATAAGCGCCGACCGGGGCCGCAACCTGTCCGCTGCTGCCAGGGGCGACGGTGATTGCAACCTGTAGCCCGGGGGGCATCCCCTGGTTGGTGAGGTCGGTAAGCTGGGCGGGCGTGCCGCCGGTCGGATCGAACGCCACCTGTCCCTGCCATACGCGGATGAACAGCGGATTTGGATCGCTGGCGTACTCACTCGGCAAAGTCCCGTTGAGCACCACTGTTTGTGTGCTGGGATCGTAAGGCTGCGCGAG
>Ga0209248_10000342_pt1 | contig 15111 bp, 16 predicted proteins | sample BogFormECP04_OM1_FD_188241 | JGI IMG/M metagenome (GOLD analysis project Ga0209248, IMG submission 188241) | Bog forest soil microbial communities from Calvert Island, British Columbia, Canada - ECP04_OM1 (SPAdes) (version 2) | ecosystem: Environmental > Aquatic > Freshwater > Wetlands > Bog ... | reverse complement strand
CACTCGGACCATGGGATACCGCCAAAGCAACTGTGAGTCGTCACACCATGTGTGCAACCGGCCCAATTGAAAGCCGGGAGAGGTACAAAAAAAGTTACGCCTCTGCCATGACCGTGAACGTCGAGTCCCCCGCCGACAACCCCCAGGGCTGCGGGATAGCCGCTGTTTTGGCATGGGATCGGATTCGTATAGATGTGCGGCGCAGCAACGAGCATGCGAGCTGATGGAAACTCAATCGACGGGCACCCAAACGTGAGATTCCCCAGGAAAGTGTCGATTGCGGTCATCGCCGTATCTTCCAGTGGTCCGTAATCGGCACACGCGTTGCCGGGTGCCGAAAAATTTGCGTTTTGCGAAAGAGTTACAGACAGTGCGCTTTGAACGCTGAGAATAGTGGGATTCGCGGAAGTTGTTCCCACTATTTCCCCGTCAGTCCCCTTGGCATTGACGACGCATGTTTTCCAGACAACCATCGTCATTCCGACGCTGGTCGGCTGGCCATTCGGACAAGGGACTGATCCTGCGTTGCACCATTTCGCCTGGCCAGCAGATGAGACGGTTGCCAGCCCGTTGGTTGTGGTGATGTCATTCACATTCGTGCCGATTCCGCTCACACCAAAGGAGGTCGCCTGCAAAACGTTGGGAACGCCATAAATAAATTGGTTTGCCAGCGGTCCGCACGTCACGACGGATCCACTCGGGAGCAGGTATTGCGCCCCGGGCGTACACGTCCCCGGAAGAGCCGTTACTACAATCAGCCCCGCAGAGCCGGAGGTGATGTTGCTCAGTGCCGGACAATTCGCGGAGATCGAAGTGCTGACACTTTGCGAGGCACCAGCGATGGTGATCAGCGTGGGCGTGCAAACTTGCGGCCCGGTGCCTGCCGGCGGAATGATTCCAGGAGAAATGGAAACGTTAAACTGCCACTGCGAGCCAGCCGGCGTGATGCTGGCATTGGGACACAAAGCGATCTGGAAGAAACCCGCAGCGTTCGCCGTGGTGTGACCCAACGTTTGCAACGTGCTGGTGCCGCAATTCGATGGGCCCGGGGGCGTGGGCGCGAGCTGCACGTTGATGCTCGCTCCCGAATATGGCAAGCCGTTGGGATCGGTGATCGTTCCGGTGACCGCGGTATACACCTGGCCGAATGCCGAGCTCGCAAACAGGCTCAGGATGCCGAGCAAATAAATGATCGAGCGCGCGATTCGCCGCATGGTTCTCCTTTTTAGCGCGCACGCTGGAAGCGTGCCTATTGCTGTATATACGTCACAAACCCGGCCACGCCAGCGAGGCCGCTACCGCCGGTGAGCGTCAAGCAAAATCCATTGCTCTGCGGAATATTGAAAAGAGACGGCCCGGTGACGGCGTAGCTAGTGATGTTGGCGTTCACCAGCGAGTAGGTTCCGCTGAGAGCGGTCGTACCTGTCGCGCAACTGGCTCCGGTGCCGTATTCCCACTGAAACGTAAAATTGGTTGAGTTCCAGGTTGCCGTCACGTTCATGGCGCAGACGTAAACCGTCTTTCCGGCGATCGCAGAGATGACCTGCTCAGTTCCGCTAGTTCCCAGAAGAGGCACTGGCGCGGATTGTTTTGCGACGCTGGCGCTAAGGCAGGGATCCGCGATTACGTTGACGGTCCCGGTCTGGTTGAAAACATATTCCAGATTGTAGGTAGTGGCGCTGGCGCCGCCGGATGTGTAAGCCAGCGTGGCGAATGGGCAAGTACCAGCAGTGACGTTGAAAAGCTGCGGCGTTGCGGCCGTCGTCGGAAGAAAACTGTAGCTTGCCAGGATGACGCCCGCGTTGCTGAGGCATGTGGCAGCGACCGTCGATCCGCTGGGCCCGGTGGCGGCGTATTGAAAAATAATCGTACCGGAAGAGTTCCCGGTCGGACTCTGAAATGTGGTGCTGCTGTTGGCGTTCGCAGGCGCCGTCTGGAATGGCAGTTTGTCGACGGCGCTCAGCAGCACGCCGGCGGTGTTGGTTGGCGTGGGAGAAAAACTTCCGCTGTAACTCACGGAAAAAGTGGAGCCGGCGGAACAAGTGACCATGATCTGGATGTTGGTCATCGAACCGTTTGCCGTGAGCACCAGGCCGCCCTTGGCGCTGCTCGGCACGCCAACCTGGAGGTCGGAAAGGCGGAAGACGTTTCCCAGATTGTCTATGCCGTCGATTTCCATGGTGAACTGCGAGGCGCCGGAAGTGGCGGTGGCGAGATGCGAGGTTTGGCCGATGTTTCTGAAATTCGGAATAAGCTGCGCGGTTGTGAAAGTCTGCGGGGATCCAGTGCAGCTTACTCCGTTGGCGATGGTCGCATTGACCGTAGCTTGCGAAACAACGGTGACCTGGCTCTGCGCGGACTGCGGCGAAAGCAGCCCGAGCAGAGAGAACAATGCGGATAGCAGCGTGGTGGAACGCCTGAATTTGAACATGGAATGACTCCTGTCTCAGTAGAAACGGCCGGGAGGTTCTTCGTCCAGCGGATAGAGCCAGCCGGCCACGCTGCCTTCAATGACCTGCCCAGCAGGCACGATCGAAACGTTGGTGACCGAAAGCTGCACGCGCTTTTGCGCGGGAAGCAAAACGGGTGCGATCTCTCGCGGCATCTGGTTGGTGCCCAGCGAGACGATAATATTTTCGAAGCCCGGAACGGGAACGCTGTCGATCGTAAGCCGCCAGATGATCGAGCCGGTGCCGTCCGTGAAACCTGTGCCGACGAACTGGTTGGCAAACCATTTCAGAACGCCGTTTTTTCCCGGATCGATCAGAAAGTTTACGATCGGCGTGAACACGCCAGCGCTCACTGCCGGCAGAGTGATGGCGTTTGCCTGGATAAGGTTGCGGCTGGAGACTGTGGGCCAGAGCCATGGCGGCAACTTACGAATGCTAATCGGGCAGAGCCCCTGCTTGTCGCCTTGGTCCTGATAGGCTGCGATGCTGCCAAACATTCCTTGGCGTGCGCTACTCATGCAGTGCTCCCAGGACGCCGAACAGCGTGACTTGCGGCTGATTATTGTTGACGAGGTGCGAATTCGCGAACCGCGCAATGATCGGCGAACCGGCTTTGATCATGTGCGGCCGGCGCAGAATAAAAGGATGCGCGGCAGTGCCGCCCACGTTGGCGCACGGAGACATGAACTGCGTCCAGGACTCTTGAGCGCCGGAATCGAAGAGCTGGCAGGTGAAATCGAAATTGACGGCGCCGGTTACAGCGTCGACGGCGGAACCCATGATGGCCAGCAACAGAAAATCGTTGATGACGGTAACGCGATCATCCTGGTTGGAAAATGGCGTCATGGCCGCGAAAGTGCCGTTCGGAAATCCGAAGGCGTACCAGAATGGCTGCCGGCCGGCGAGTGCCAGGCGCGATCGCGTGCCGGGAACCCATGCGGCCGTAGCCATCTTGCGATAGGTGAGCCAGAGGCCGAGCGCCCACCGGCCGGGCATGCCTTGCACTCGGTCCTGCGACTGAAAGACGCTTGGATGTTCTCGGGACATCTTAGTCCTTTGCGCAGCTTGCCGCTGCGTCCCTCGCAGCCGCGATTTTTCGCATTTTGCGGATCCGCATCCGATGCTCCACATAATCGAAGAGCACCGGAAAAATGCAAATCGTCAAAATGATCAGCATCGCAACGACGTCCAGCATGACGTACTGCCGGCTCACGAATTAGCTGCCGCTGCTGCTCTGCTGCTGAAACACTTGCCCGGCCGCGCCTTGCTGCGGCGCGTCTTGCGGGAAGAGTTTATAGCCGCGGAACACGATGTTGATGGTGTTGCCGGCTACGTTGCTGGTGTCCACAAGCGCCGCGGTGATCGTGGTGGACCGCGCCAGCAAATACGGCTCGACCAGCGGGAACGGGAGCTGCGCCGTGCCCATGAAATTCTGCGAAAGCACTGGCGCGCTCGCAAGGTTCCGGCCGGTGGAGCTGTCGTTCAGCAAAATCGTGAATGCGCCCGTGGAGCTGCCGACGATCCAGATCCATTCGAAGTCCGAATCGAACTGGATCTGTAGCACGGTGTTTCCCTGGCCGAGCGCGGCGGCGATCACCGCTTGCGGGAAAACGTAATCGAAAAAGACGCGATAAACCTTTTGCGGCTGCGTGCCCCCTCCGTTGCAGTTCGGGCAAGTTTGCGTCTGGCGGGCTGCATTGGTTACGGCGCCGCGTCCCGCGCAAACTTTGCAAGGTTTCTGAGTTGCTTGTGCCATTTTCGTTTTCCTCTGCGCCGCAAAGCGCCTGAAACTTTTTGTGACTGAGTTTAGCGGGGTCGTCCTTCGAACCGTTCCCTCTTGCGAGGGTGTCGCACTGAAACGGTCTGCTCAGTCGACGACCAAAGCAAACGGGGGAAGAAACCAGATTGCGCCAGTTCCCTGCCCCCATCCGCCGGCCCAGGAGACGGCAAAGTATCCTGGAACTTCAGCCCGGGGGGAGAGCCACTCTCCAGAGACTCTCCGCCGGGGAAATGGGAAAAACTACTGGATCCCGCGGAACAGAATTCCGTCGAGTTCCACTTTGGCGCTGATGCCCGTGCCCGGCCCGAGAGGGGTTCCGGCGGTAGGCGCAGCGGCGGCAGTCGTAAACGCTCCGGTGGATTCCTGAGTTGGATCCAGAATCACGCCAAAGGTTTGCGTCTGCTCGATGGAAATGCCGTCGTACACCGTGCCCCACATATTGCGAGTGTCCGGCCAGCCGTTGTTGCTCACGCCGGAAACCGGCGTGGAAGCGGCAACGGTGGTTGCGACACCCAGCGGAGCGAAGAGGCCACCGCCCTGAGGCAGCTCGGCAACTTCTCCGATGAAATAATCTTTGTCGTTGACTTGGAAGTCGACGAACATTCCATAGAGAAATGCGAGAGCGTCCAGGGTGTTGATGACCGCTTGCGTAGTGGCTACCGGCAAACCGGTGAGGCGAATTTTGATGGCGCGCACCAGATGCTTATTGGGCGACTGGAGCAAACCACCAATTTTCATGTTGGTGTGCAAGCGCGTCTTTTGAAACGCCGCGCCGACGCCCTGGGTGTAGTTGCCACCCACGGGAACCGAGAACAGCGTAACGAGAGGCGCGACTGTGGCCACACCGACGCGGTAGATGTCATACAAAGCCTGGCGCAGCCCTTCGAGTCCGCCCGAAACGATCGGGTTCTGGAAGCGAAGATGCGGACGGCCGAGCTCGTGATCTTCTACCACGCGTTCCGTCCAGGGCGAACCGAATCCCTGGGCGTTTTGCTTCTGAGTTTCTGTGAACATTTTTTTTCTTCTCCTACGCAGGAGAACTGCGTCTGATTTGGTTTGCTCCAGCACATTGGATACTCGGCGGCGGCCATCGTCGTCCCACGACGGCCACAAGCCGGAAGAAAGTTTTTGTGGGCACGCAGAGCGTGCTCGTTATCAACGCTGCTCGACCTAGACCGGATTCAACACCCGGCGGTCTACAGCGTCAAAATGGGCGCCACTGTAGACCAGTTCTTTCAAGCGGCCCACTGACTTGCCCAGACGCCTGCAGGCGACTGACTCGGTTGCGACGCCGTTGCGAGCGCTGCATTCGAGCCACCAGCTCCGCCAGCGGCAACTGCTTGCGTGCCGGCTGCTGTGGTGACTACCGCGGGCATTTGCCCTGGCAGCGACCACGACAACGACTGCCCGCCTGGGACGCCGGCCGACAACATCAACGGACCATTGCTGGCTTGCGGCAATGGATACGCCGAGTTGACGTAGAAGCCGAGCTCGCCGCCCATATCGCCGGACAGCCCGCCGCCAAGCGCGTTCTGGCCCATCGTGTCGCTGAGGATCCGCGACGCGACCGCAACCGCAGCGCCGAGCAGCGCGCCGTGGCCCGCTTTCGGCGAAAACTTGCTGGCCAGCCATGCGCCGGCAAGGCCCGTAGCGGCGTTAGCGGCGTATCCCACAATCCCGGTGTTATTGGCACCGAGAAGCGCTTGCGGGATCAGCCGCGTGGCCACTCCGTTGATGACTGCGCCGGCCGTTTCGACCAGCAAGTCTCCACCGGACATGCCAAGAATCGGGTTGCGGTGGTAACCGAACCGACGCTTGTGATGCTTTTTCATTTTCATGTGTTCTCCTCCCCGACTGCTGCCGTCATCCAGTCCAAAATGCCCTCGCCGTCTGCGAGGGGATGGGTTTACCATGCGCACAAAAGGCATCAGCTAACCGCCGGGCGCGTGATCTCAAACTGGCCGCCGTAGAAATGCGATTCGCCAGTTTTGTGATTCACCAGAAAAGTCATGTGCGTGGGCGGTTGCTCCGCCAGATTCGGGCGCGTGTTCAGGATCCAGCCCTCGGCAATCCCCGTAGGCTTCACGAGAATCTGGGCAACGCGATCGTAGACGATGAAGTCCGTCCCGCGCAGAATGCCCGAAGAGAAGTTGCGCAGATCCTGTTTCAACATGCGCACCGGTTCGTGAACCATCTTAAATTTGATTTCGCCGGTCTCCGGATCCACGATCCTTTTCGTTTCCGGTCCCGTCGTCGGCACCCAGTGGCGGTCCGGCTTATCCGGAAAGCCGACATAGCCATCCGATTTGCGGATGACCGGCGCAAGCGGCAAGAGACAATCTTGCTGGCCGGCCGCTCTGATTTGCGCGATCGGCAACCAGTTCTCTTCCCCGAAAAATTCGATGCATGGCCCCATGGGATCGCTTTTCAAATCCTCGAATATTTCCGGCGGGATGTACATCCCCGCGGTGACTTCGAAAACGATGCGCTGAATGCGGCCCATCGCCTCGTAGTTCCTCATGCGCAAACAATCGTTCTGAAATTTCAGAACGCCATGCACATCAACCGGAGCTGCCGTCAACACTGCCGGTGCTGTCGTCACGTATTTTCCTCCTTCGTTTCTTTTTGAAGCGCCTTCCACCAACATTTTCCACTGCGGTCCGCGTGCTCATCAAAGCGCGACGTCCAATAGTCTTTACACTCCGCGCAGTGATACAGGTGCCGCAGAAAAGCCTTCATGCACGCCAGCAGCGCCCAGATGCCGAGTCCGGCGCCGAGGCCGATACCCAAAATCGCGATGGCGATATCGTTGCCCATTCATTTCCCTAAAAACAAAAACAGAGCGACGCCGGCGGCCGCGTAGAGCGCCCAGCTCGGCAAACCCGTGCTTGCAGCTACGCTCGAAACCGCGGATGTCACGCCGGTGACGGCAGTGGATATCGATGGCGTCGACGAACTGGAAACCGCAGGCGCGGCAGCGGCCGCAGCGGCTTGCTGCGCGGCCAGCGCGTTCCATTGATTCGTCAATGCGGTACAGATCGCCGCGAGTTCGGATTGCATCACGCAAGCCGCGTTGCAGTTGCCGGGCGTGGCGGAATAGCTTGTGCCTTTGCGGATCGGCGCGACGGCCGCAGAAAACTGCGCTTGCAGCGATTGCAGCGCCTGAATTCCCGCAGCCGCGTTGATCTGGCCGCTGGACACGGCAGCCTGAATTGTCTGGAGCGCCTGGTTGGCTGCGGGAACGGCGGTGCAGAGCAAAGTCTGTTCGTCTTTCACGGCAGCGGCGTGCGCGCTGAAAATCGAGCTGAACAATCCAACGATAGCCGCGCCAGCCAGCACAAATGGCGCAGCCGGTCCAGTGAGGGGCGCAACTTTTGCGGCAACGGCTGCGGCAACGGCTGTGCCCACTACGGCGGTGCTCGGCCCGCTGGTGACGGCCGCACAATCGGCAGTCCCGGGAATGTATGCCGGATTTCCGGAAGCGTCCAGCATCTGACCGGCGGTCGCCGATTGCTGAATAACCGCTGTCGTAGCGGTAGCGCTCGTGCCGAGCCAACCAAGTTGACGATCGACGCGCCGGCGCAGCAAAGTGGCGCGCCTGGGCATCGGCGGCGGATACGCCGAATGTTGCGGCACGATTTGGATCGCCAGGCCCATCAGTTGATGATCCCCGGAGCGCGGACGACGTACGCTCCACCCGTGAAAAAGATTTCGCGTTTCAACTTGTCGTAGAACACCCGCGGAAAATTTTTCGTTTCTTCGCCGAGGCAGTGCCAGTAGAGCGCACGTGTGAAATTCGTTTGCGACTTTTCCGTGATGTACCGGATGCAGATGCAGAAACCGAGATCAATAAAATCTTTGGTGGCGTCGACGCAGAGATCCGTCAGGCAGCCACCGAGATCCTGATTACCGCCCAGCAAATAGAGTTGCGTACCATCCGGATTCGACGCCACTTTCACGGCATCGCGCTTTTCAAAATAGACCAGCCCGCAATTTGCCGGCTTGCGAACGCGCCCAAAGTCGCCGTTCTCGCGCTGCATATCCGCGCGAAACCGTTCGTATTCGGCCAGGCCGAAACCATCGGCGAGCACCAGCGCGTCCAGGTCGGCCAAACCGGTGTAGTCTTGCCGCATTTTGTCCGAGCGCTGGATCTCGACCTGTTGCGTGGGTTCCTTGCCGGCGAAATCACGATAGAGATCGGCGGCTTTGTCTTGCTGCGTTTCGCCGGCGGGATTCAGCCGCGCGCCGCGAATGCGCGCCGCTCGATCGCGCGTTTCTTTTTGTTTGCCGCGGTCCGGGTTCGCGCCGAGGATGAGCAGTTCGGCCGGATTTTGCTGCGCGGGGTTCAGTCCCAGAATGAGCAGCTGGGGATTGGCTTCGCCGATTTGTTCCGCAGCAACTTGCGCGGCGCGTTGGGGAGTAACTTCACAGCTTGGATTCTCGGATTTTGGGTGAAGAATCTCTAGCAGTCGGCCACTCCCCTTGCGACGCCGCCCAGGGGGAAACCCCAGACGAAGTTCGTGTCCGGTGTGCGTCACAATGGTGCGAGCGCGCCAGCCTTGCGGCTTCGCCTGGACGTGCTCGACTCTGAATTCGCCGGCCATTTTTATCCGCGTGTCACCGTGCAATATTTCCCGAGCTGCTCGACTTTCGGACTGCCAACGGCCACCGTGTTTTCTTTTACGGCAGCCGCGGCAGTCACTTCGCTTTGGGGTTGTTTTGTCGCAGCCGGCGATGTGATTTCATCCACCGCACTGAAATTTCCAGGCAACACGTGAGTGATCGCGCCATCCTGCGGATGTCCTGCTTCGCTGATCTGCGCGTCGACGGCGCCATCCGCGTGAATTTCCTGGATGATGGCGGGAGCCGTCACGCCAACGATTGAAATTGTGTCGCCGATTTTCATGGCGTCTCCTAAAGTGCTTTCCGCACCGTGCTGAGAATGTCCGGCCCGAGAAAAACGACGAAGCCGGCCGCCGCCAGCAAACTCCAATTGGGCAATCCGGGAATCAGTGCCTGATTCGGATCCGTAAACCAGCTTGCGGTCACGGCACTACCAGCAGCGGCAGCGGTTCCCACAGCCGTTGTGCCGGCTTGCTGTGCCAGCGCGGTGAGCTGATCTCCCGCCGCTGTGTTTCCGGCTGCGTATTGCGTCGCAGCCTGGCTAAGAAGCGCTTGTTGCTGCGCGGCGGCACTGGCAGAAGTGGTTTGCTGTGTGAGGCGCGCTTGCGCGGTGGCATTGTTCGCGCTGGTTTGCTGGCTCAGCGAATAGCACAGCGAAAAAAGAATCGCGATTGCAGCCGCGGCACCGGCGATGGTGGTCCAGCTCACGGGATCCACCTGGCCCAAACCGCGAAGACGGCCCAAACGTCCGAATCCGGAGAGACCTGGCGGAACGGTTCCCGTCATCGCGCGATAGCCGGTGGTGAATTCGTCGGTGAGCGTCGAAAGCTGCGCTTGGTTCGCCTGATTCGCGGCGGCGATGTCGGTCATATCGACGCCCGCAGCGTTGCCTTGCAAAATCGTCTGATTGGTGGCGTTGATGTCCGTCTGCGCTTGTTGCAAATATTGGATGATGCCCGTCACTTGCGACTGCGCGGTGGACGGCAGCGCCGCAAGCAGGTTGACGCCGAGACGGCCCAACCCCTGCATCCGGGCGCTGACATACTTTCGTTCAATATGTGAAACGCGCCCGAGTCCCTGCATGCCGAAATTCCAGGGACGGAATCCGGTGGGAGATGCTGTAGTTGCCTGAAAGTAGCCGCGCATCAATTACCTTCTTTTTCCGCCGCTGAGCAGCATCACGGCAATCAGCGCTGCGCCACCGTAAAGAAAATAAGAATTGGGAATGCCAAACGTGGTGTTTGGCGCGGCAGCGGCCGGCTGAAGAGTGAGCGCCGCAACGGCGGGCGCGACGGCACCGGCTGTCGCTGCGACTTGCGCGGCCGTCAACGATGGCGAACCGGGCGACGAGCTTGCCGGCAATGGAGATACCAAACCAGTGGTTGGACTGTACGTGCTCGGCGTGAGCGTTGCGGCCGATGGATTGGGATACTGCCAGGAAGGCAGGAGTCCCGAGTATGGATTGTTGGCTGGCGACGATGTTGGAGCAATTAAACCGCCGCTGGGATCGTACATCGTGGTATCGATCGGAGTGACGGTGGGGGAGATCAGATCGCTTCCAGGATCGTACGTTGTGGGCTCGAATTCGATATCACCTTGACCGAGACGGCCGAACGCCGCGAGCCGATTCCAGTTTCCATCTGCGAAGGGAATTCCGCGCAAGCGGCCCAATCCACGCAGCCGGCCGAAACCCGCCATATTTTGCTGCGCGCACGCGCAAGCAAGGCCGTGCAGATAACGCTGCCGCGCGCTGTAGGCGGCGGCGAGACCGTTGAGCGTTCGTACGCGAGGATCGAAGGCTGCAAGTCGCATGCTGTCCCCTATTTCTTTTTGAACAAATAAAATGCGCCACCGGCGATCGCCAGCAATCCCCAATTGGGCAATCCGGTGATCAATGCCTGGTTGGGATCCGTGAACCAGCTCGGCGCTGTGGTGGCCGCCGCTGTGCTGGCGCTGACATTCGCTGCGGCCGTCGCAGCAGCCGCTACTGCGGCCGCGCCGCCAGCGTTCAGCGAAGCGGCCGTGACGCCGATCGCGGATGCTTGCGCGGCGGTTAGAAAAATCGATCCGCCAGTGGCATAAATAATGTCACCCGCGGAATCGGTGGTGAACATCGCCGCGGGTGCGGCAACAGCAGCGGATTGCGAAGACGGCGCGGCGGAGGAAGACGAGGCCGTTTGCTGCGCGGCTTGATTGGCCGCTTGTTGTGCCTGCCATTGCTGCAACCACGAAGACGGAGATTGCGCCGGCACTACAGTTGAGACGGGACTGGTAACGACGGGAGTTCCCGCGCCGCTGACCACAACCGGCATCGGTCCATTACATCCCCACGCCGGGCAAGACTTGATCGGCGGAATGAGGCCGCCACCACCCACAGCACCATCGATGACGGCGAAGCCTAAGCCCATTTTGAAAAAGGCGGGATTCAGCGGGCCGTATGCTGGAGGGGGATCGCCATAATCGGCTTTGCCGCTGTAAGGTGACGTCGCCAGCAACGGAATACGTGGAAGAAAATCGCCAAGCGTGCGCGATAGCTGCTGCCCGCCGGGCACGCCGGCGGTCAACATCAACGGACCATTGCTGGCTTGCGGCAAGGGATAATTTGAATTTGCATAAAAACCGAGACGACCGCGGCCGAGACGGCCCAAACGACCGCGGCCCAGGCGGCCCAATCCGTTTGAACCCGAACCGCTGCCCTGCATGGCGAAATTCCACGGACGAATGCCCGTGGGACTGGCCGTCGATTCCTTGAAATACGGCATCAGCGTTTCTCCAAAATCATCAACACTGCGAACGCGGCTGCACCAAGCAGTAGCGTGCTCGTGGGAATCAGCGTTCCAAAAAGATTGACGTAGCCGGCGGGAGCGATGGCCGTTGCCGTAAGCGCCGCTTGTTGCTGCGCTAGCGTTTGCGCAGTGGTGATTGCCGGCAGCGCGCTTTCCGCGCGGATGATGTTGGACGCGCCAGTCGTACCCGCAGTGATCGCAGTGGCGATGCCGCTCCAATCCACATCATCTTGCCCGAGCCGTCCTAATTTTCCCATGCGGCCTGATAGCCGGCCGAGTCCGCGCAATCCCGCGAGACGCTGCGCCTGCATCGGCCGATAACTGGCGTTTACTTCTTTCGCCGTTTGGCCCAGGCCATAACCGTTGAGGCCGCTCATGCGAAAGCCGCCCATACCGTCCGTTGGATCATATGGATTCGGCCAGGGGAATCGCCGTTTGTAGTACTCAGGCCCGCGCGCATAGCGGGCACCAGGCCGCGCAGAATCCACCGGAACCCAATTATTTCCGTCGAGCACTTCCAGGAAGACGTGCGAAAACTCCGGATTGCCCGGCTGGCTTTCCACCGTGGTGATGCGGACGTGGTTTCCGATCGTGGTGAGCAGGGCTCCCATCAAAACTGTCTGGCAATCGCAGTCGCCGGCGCGCCGATGCAGCGTTTCGGGTGCGGTGCGCACCGTTTCTACGCCAACCGGATCGCGGACGAACCGGATGTTGCGTCCGAACCAATTGAAAATGGCGCGGCGCTGGCCGGCGAAGTCGAACTGGCGGGGATTCGCGGCGTTCACGATATCGATCGCGCACGCGTTCACTTCAGGATTTTTCATTCCCAGATAAATCTGGGTGTACATCGCGGAGACGGTCTGGGCGGTGCCGGGATCGCCTTCATCAATCGTAAAACTTTGAACAGGAATGGGTTGGCGGTAGACGGCGAGTGAAAGTGTGGTCATTTTACAACACTTGTGTGTCTTTTTAGGGCCCGGCTCGGGGTGCTGGTTGACTCAGGGACGAGTTTGCGTCCCGAAACCGGGCAAAAAACGCAACGGAGCGACGGTATACGGTGGTTCCGAGAACCGTCAATTAAAATTTTATACTAAATCTGGATACAAAGTGTTGTATTAAAGACACAAAAGGCATTAAATTACCCCTGTAAGTGTGGTTTATTTACAACACTAGAGGAGACGGCATGCCACGAGCAACCCGAACGACCAGCATCAAGAACCCCGGAACGGTGATTATCAATCCCCTGCCAGCGGGCCCGGCCGCACCAGTGATTGAAACCGTGACGGAAGAGAAAAAGAACTTTTGGGAAGAACAGGAAGTCCTGAACACGGCCGAGGGAAAAGACTACGTGATCTATCTTTACCGCCTGCAGCCCTCCACGCTGGGCCACAAGGGATACATCGCTAAATTTTCCCAGCCGGTGAGCCAGGAAGAAATCAAGGAAAGTTTTGGCGGTTACGAATACCGCATTTCGCTGAACAAGGGAACGAAATGGATCTGCTCGGATGTGTTCAGCATCAGCGCTCCACCGAAAGCGATCGGCATGGCGGATCCGGCGATGTTCGCGACGAATCCAGGCGGAACAAGCGGCGCGGATGCGACGGCACAAGTCGGCCAGGTTTTGCAGTTCGTCAACGCGCGGCTCGACAAAGAGCGCGCCGAAAAAGCGAACGATCCGGTGTACCAGGCGCAAATCGATCTGCTGAAAAAAACGGCGGAGAGCGCCATTACCCAAGCCTACAGCGCAAACCGCAATCCCGCAGCCGAGCAAGTCCAAAACAACATGATGCAAATGATGATGACGATGCTAACCACCATGACGAACACGCTTCTCCAGCGCAGTCTGCAGGTGCCGGAAAAAAATGCGGTGGCCGGGATGCGCGAGATCATCGATCTGATGAGCCTGATGGGAATGAAAGCGGGCGTTGGCGGCGGAGCGCGGCCGGACGCGCTTACGTTGATTGGCGAGAAGCTGATCGATATCGCGCCGCAGATTCTGGAAAAAGGCGCGATGTTCATGGAACGCTATCAGGCGATCGCGCGGGAACGCACGCTGCAAACGCAGTACCAGTTTAACACCGCGCAAGTCATGCGCGGCCAGGCGCCATCTGCGCCGATGCCCGCGCCGCCGGCGCAGACACCGGTGGTTTCCGGGCAAGCGCCGCCGGCATCGCCGAATCCCGGGATACAGACAGTTCCCTTCCCCGAGCAGGGAATCGCGCCGAGCCAGGGCGCACCCGCAACGGGAATGGAAGGAGCGCCAAGTGATGAGTGGTTGAAAAAGAAAGTCGTCGAGCTGATTGCGCGCGGCGCAAGCGGAGATCTGCTGATGGCTACGGTGAGCGGCATCAACGAAACTTTCGCGCTTACGATGCAGCAATCCAGCGAGGACTTGATTCGCAGCTTTTTTGCGATGGATCCGATTCTGAAACATGCCATGCAGTTTCCCAATTTCGATCAGTGTCTTTCCGAGGCGATCGCCTATTTGCATCCGGAAGGCCAGCCAGCCGCAGCAACGCCAAACTGAAAATAACTCGCACGCAACGGCTTGCGGTGTTTCTCAAAGCACACCACCCGTCGTATGTCTCTTGACGGGCACACCAGAACCGAAGTAGATTCCTCCGCGCATCCTGCCTCAACGGGATCAAGCGCTTCCCGGACCGCTTCCTGCTCGCCAGCAGCCAGCGGTCCGAGGAAGCAAACTTAGGCTGCTGGCGAAAAATGACGACATCTCGAAATCCCCTCGTAGATATTGCTTTCTCACAAAACAGAGTTAGACGGCCAGTGTTGCGCTACCACGGCGGAAAGTTTCGCCTGGCGCCGAATTTGATCGCCCTTTTCCCAGACCACGCGGTGTACACCGAAGCGTATGGCGGCGGTGGCAGCGTGCTGATGCTGAAGCCGCGGTGCTATTCGGAAATCTACAACGATCTCGACGGTGAAGTGGTGAACGTGTTCCGCGTGCTGCAAGATCGCAGAAAAGCCGCACGCCTCGAGGCGGCGCTGCGACTCACGCCGTTTGCCCGCACTGAATTCGAACTGAGCTACAAACACTCTCGCAGCGAAGTGGAACGCGCGCGCAGAACGATCATTCGTTCGTTCATGGGCTGGGGATCGGATTCGATCTCGCGAACCAAAGCGACGCGCGCAGGTTTCAACACGCGGATTTCTTCCACGATGTCCACCGGATTTCGCTGGAACGCAAATCGTTCAGGAACGACGGCAGCTTCAGATTGGCGTGTGTATCCGAATTGCATCGCGGCTTTCGTCGACCGCTTGCGAGGCGTCACGATAGAGAATCGCGATGCCAAGACGGTGCTCACGAAGATTGATCGCGAAGATTGCCTGCATTACGTCGATCCGCCGTATCCTTTCGCCGAACGCCGCGAGGGGAACGGCACGAGTCCGGAGCATCGCTACCGATGGGAAATGACGGATGCGGATCACAAAGAACTTTCGGCCGTCCTTCATT
>Ga0209248_10000341_pt1 | contig 15111 bp, 14 predicted proteins | sample BogFormECP04_OM1_FD_188241 | JGI IMG/M metagenome (GOLD analysis project Ga0209248, IMG submission 188241) | Bog forest soil microbial communities from Calvert Island, British Columbia, Canada - ECP04_OM1 (SPAdes) (version 2) | ecosystem: Environmental > Aquatic > Freshwater > Wetlands > Bog ... | reverse complement strand
CGCCGCCATCAACTGCTGCTGCGACACCGGACGAGCCACCATCGAAGCCACCGACAACACCGGCAACCCCAACCCGTCGGCCAACTCCACCGACACCGCCGACGCACCCGACGGCGCAATCCGCGCCCGCACCGCCGACGCCCCCGCCGCATGCAACGACACACCCTGCCAGGAGAACGGCATTTTTATCTCGGCCACGCCGCCGCCCGCATGGGCCATCGCCGCCGCATGCAGGGCCGCGTCCAGCAACACCGGATGCACACCGAATCCGCCGACACCTCCGGCAGCATCCGGCAGTGTTACCTCGGCGAACAGCTCATCGCCGCGACGCCAGAGCGCCGTTAGCCCTTGGAACGCCGGACCGTACTCATACCCGTGCGCCGCCAATCGCTGATAGCCGTCGGCGACGTCGACGGGAGTCGCGCCCTCGGGCGGCCAGACCGACAAATCGGCGCCCGGCTCAATCGATCCCGCACTCAACTGTCCGGTCGCGTGACACGTCCACCCCGCAACGGCATTGGCATCGGCCCGGGAAAACACGGAGACGTTGCGCTGGCCGGATTCTTCGGCTGGCCCGACGACCACCTGCACCGCAACCGAACCCGATGCCGGCAGCATCAACGGCGACTGCAACGTCAGTTCGTCGACGGCCGAGCAGCCGACCTCGTCGCCGGCGCGGATTGCCAACTCGACAAATCCCGCACCCGGGAACACCACCACGCCATCGACGGCGTGATCGGCCAACCATCCCTGCGATGCCGCCGAGAGGCGGCCGGTCAGCACCACACCACCCGAGTCGGGCAGCTCCACCACTGCACCCAGCAGCGCGTGCTCACTGGCACCCAGCCCCAGACCTGCCGCGTCCAAAGCAGCGCCGTCACCGGAAAGCCAAAACCGCCGTCGCTCAAAGGCATATGTCGGCAGATCGACAAACTCGGCCCCGGGCAACACTGCGCGCCAGTCCACGCCCACACCCGACACGAAGGCCTGGGCGGCCGAGGTGAGGAACCGGCGGAGGTCGCCGTCGTCGCGGCCAAGGGTGGGGATGACAATCGGTTCGGCGTTGCTGTCGGTGCAGTCGTGGAAAGTGTCCTCGATGCCGGCGATCAACGCGGGATGCGGGCTGCATTCGATGAACGTGCGGTAGCCGTGTTGGCATGCATCGCGCACGGCCTGATCGAATTCCACGGTCTGCCGAATGTTGCGATACCAGTAGTCGGCATCCAGGCCGGCGGTGTCCAGCAGACCGCCGGTCAGCGTGGAAAAGAATGCGGTCCGCGAAGAATGCGGTTCGAGTCCGGAAAGAACGTCGGCGAGCTGCTCCCGGATGGCCTCGACGTCAACAGAGTGTGATGCATAGTCAACGTCGATCCGACGGGCACGGAGCTCACGGTCGGCGCATTGTTGGACCAGCTCGTCGAGCGCGGCGACTTCGCCGGACACCACGACGGCGGATCGTCCGTTGATCGCCGCGATGCTGATTCGATCACCGAAGGGCACCAACAACTCTCGCGCTTGCTCGGCGCCACACGCCAGGGAAGCCATGCCACCCCGGCCGGCCAGCGCCAGCAACAGCTTGCTGCGCAGTGTCACCACGCGCGCGGCGTCGCGCAGGGACAGGGCGCCCGCGACGTACGCAGCGGCGATTTCGCCTTGGGAATGCCCGATTACGGCATCCGGACGCACACCGACGGACTTCCACAGTTCGGCAAGCGACACCATGATCGCAAACAGAGCGGGCTGCACCACGTCGACGCGATCCAGGCCCGGCGCGCCCGGCACCCCGCGCAGCACGTCGATCAATGACCAGTCGACGAATTCGGCGAACGCCTCTGTGCAAGCTTTGATGTGCTCGGCGAAAACCGGTGCAGTGTCAATCAATTCGACGCCCATGCCGAGCCATTGGGATCCTTGGCCGGGGAAGACGAACACGGTTTTGCCCGCTGGGGTGGCATGGCCCTGGATTACCGAGGCCCCCGGCAGGCCGTCGGCCAACTCCGCCAAACCGCTGAGCAGCTCCGGGCGGTCAGCGCCGAGTACCACCGCCCGATGTTCGAACCTCGACCGGCCCGCCAACGACCAGCCCACATCAGTAGCGTCCAATTGCTCATGGGCGCAGATGAATTCGCTCAACCGGGCCGCCTGAGCCGCTAATGGGGCCGCGCTTTTGGCCGACACCACCCATGGCACCACCGATGGCACCGGACGAACCTCCGGCACCACCCCGACCGGCGGGGCGTCCTCGATGATCACATGCGCGTTGGTGCCACTGATCCCAAACGACGACACCCCGGCCCGACGCACGCGACCATTCACCGGCCACGGGTGAGCCTCCGCCAACAGCTCCACCGATCCAGCCGACCAATCCACATGCTGGCTCGGCGCATCCACGTGCAACGTCGCCGGCAACTCCTCGTGGCGCATCGCCTGCACCATCTTGATCACACCGGCTACGCCCGCCGCAGCCTGGGTGTGACCCATGTTCGACTTGATCGACCCCAACCACAGCGGCTCGGCCCGGTCTTGTCCGTAGGTGGCCAGCAGCGCCTGGGCCTCGATCGGATCACCCAACGTCGTACCCGTACCGTGGCCCTCCACCGCGTCCACCTCGGCCGTAATCAGCCCGGCATTGGCCAGCGCCGCCCGCACCACCCGCTGCTGCGACGGCCCATTGGGCGCGGTCAAACCATTCGACGCCCCATCCTGATTGACCGCCGAACCCCGCACTACCGCCAACACCGGATGCCCCAACCGCTGCGCATCCGAGAGCCGCTCCACCACCAGCATCCCGCCACCCTCGGACCAGCCGACGCCGTCGGCAGCTTCCGAGAATGGCTTGCAGCGGCCGTCCGGCGACAAGCCCCGGTGCCGGCTGAATTCGATGAACACGGTCGGGGTGGCGTTGACGGTCGCACCGCCGGCCAGCGCCAGATCGCACTCGCCCGACCGCAGCGACTGCACCGCCATATGCAAGGCCACCAGCGCCGACGAGCACGCGGTATCCACCGATACCGCGGGACCCTCCAGTCCCAGCACGTAGGCCACCCGGCCGGTCGCCACGCTGGACGTCATGCCGGTCAACCGGTAGCCCTCGATCTCTTCGGCGAGCATGCCGTAGCCCTGCACGATGATTCCGGCGAAGACGCCGGTGGCGCTGCCGCGCAACGTGGTTGGGTCAACGCCCGCGCGCTCCAACGCCTCCCACGACAATTCCAGCAGCATGCGGTGCTGCGGATCGGTCGCCAGCGCTTCGCTGGGTGAGACGCCGAAGAATCCCGCGTCGAAATCCGCGACATCGTCGACGAATCCACCGGCACGCGCGTACGACTTGTGCAGGGCATCGGGATCGGCATCGAACAGCCCGGCCAGGTCCCAGCCGCGGTCGGTCGGGAACTCCGACATCACGTCGCGGCCCTGGGCCACCATGTCCCACAGGCCCTCCGGGGAATCCACCCCACCGGGGAAACGGCAAGCCATCCCGACGATCGCGATCGGCTCGCTCGACCGCTCCAGCAGCGCACGGTTCTTGCGCTTGAGGCGCTCGACCTGGACCAGGGCTTTCCGCAATGCTTCGGTCGCATGCTGAAGTTGGTCAACCATGTCGCTACCCCTCGCCTAACGTCGGTCGTCGCCGAACCTGGAATACGGCCCTGAGCTGAGGAGCCGAGTCAAGAACATCGTTGGCATGGGTGGCCAACTTCGGCAGGGTTCCCAATACTTCCGACACTCCCGGCTTTGTACACGGAGAAGCCCCGCTATGCGCTGACTTGCTCGCCCGATTCATGGCCTGGGTCCGCAGCCAATTCCGGCTTTGCCCAGCGATCCATGGCGAGACTGTACCCGTCACCAGCCAGTTGGGGTTAAGCGCGTGGTGGCCCGGCCATCAGTCGCCCGGCCGGTCAGCGCCAGCCGTCGGCGGCCACCGCGGCCCGCATCAGCGCATCGCACAGTTCACGCAATTCGATTGCCGCGGCTCCTTCGTCGAGCGCCGTCGCAACGTCTTCTGCCGCGCATCGCACCTGATAAACGCGATCGGACAGGTGAGCGGCCTCGTCAGCGGACAGCACCACCGCGTCGGCAGGCAACGACGCACCTTTCGCTCCGTTGATCGAGGTCCGCTGCTCGTAGGCCCGCTGCCGACACGATTGCCGGCAGTACTGGCGCCGCCGGCCCATCCCGCTGTCGGCGACGTCGCGCCCGCACCAGCGGCACGGCTGTGGGCGGACGCGACGTGTCACGGGGCCGACTTTAGTCGGGGTAAGACCGGGATCCCGGTATCATGGAACGTCGAGTCGCATGGGCCCGGGAAAATCCCTGGGAACTCTGCTGGCCGCCGAGGCGTTGTTTAGGACGCTAGCTGCTGAGAAGACATTAAGAGGAGTGGGTACCAATGGCTGATCGTGTCCTAAGAGGCAGTCGCCTTGGAGCCGTAAGCTACGAGACCGACCGCAATCACGACCTGGCACCGCGCCAGATCGCGCGTTATCGCACGGAAAACGGCGAAGAATTCGACGTGCCGTTCGCTGACGACGCCGAGATCCCCGGCACCTGGCTGTGCCGTAACGGTATGGAAGGCACCCTGATCGAGGGTGACCTGCCGGAGCCCAAGAAGGTCAAGCCGCCCCGCACGCACTGGGACATGCTGCTCGAGCGCCGCTCTGTTGAGGAACTCGACGAACTGCTCAAGGAACGTCTCGAGCTGATCAGGACGCGCCGTCGCGGCAGCTGACCCGACCGGGTTAAAACAAGAAGTCGAACGGTGCAGACGTGAGGGCCGCGTCCGGGAACATGGCACCGGGGTCGAAGTTGGAAGCATCGAACAGTAGCGATTCCACCCCCGCCCACGGCGACACGTCATACGTTCCCTCCGGCGTAACCAACCAGGCACCGATGGCATTGTCGACGCCATTGCTCACGGTTGTGCCGGGTCCGACCAGGTCGATGTAGTCATAGCTGTAGCCGTTGCCGAGGTTCTGGATGTCGATCACGCCGTCTTGGATATTGGTGCCGGCAATGCTCGGAAGCAAAATCTGTTGTTCAGCGAATCCGTTGAATAGTCCGTTGAAGTTCACCTTGTCGATAACGTTGGCCTGCACATCAAGATCGGAAGGCGGCAGGGTACTCAGGTTCAGCGGCTGGCCATCCTCGGTCGTCACGTTGCTGGCGAAAAACTGTTGTACTGGCTGCGACAGGTCGTTGGAATCGAAGTCGAACGTCTGGCTGCCGTAGGCGGTATTAGCGAACACGTCGCCGGTTTGATACGTGATATCCGGGTCACCCGTCAATGAACCAAACGGATCGGGCACCGGGTTGGACAGATCGAACAGTTGGGATTCCTGGTACGCCAAATTGCCGTAGTCGCCGCCGTCTTCCCACTGCGACACGTCGTAGGTGCCCATCGGCGTGACCAACCAGGCACCGATGGCCTGGTCGAGGCCATTGCTGTTCAGAGAGGTGGTACCGGGGCCGACCAAATCGATGTATTCGTAGGCGTAGCCATCGCCGAAGTTATGAATGCCGATCACGCCGCTGTCAATGTTGGTGCCGGGAATGTTCGGAAGCAAAATCTGTTGTTCAGCTTGTCCGTTGGACTGCAGCTTGTCGATGATGTCGGTTGACACGTTAGCGATAAGCGGATTGGTGCTCAGGTTGAGCGGCTGGTCATTCACCGTCACGTTGCTGGTGAAGAATTGGTCGACGGACTACCCGAAGTTACTGGAATCGAAGTCGATCGTCTGGTTGCCGTAGGCGATATTTTCCGATGCGTCGCCGATCTGGTACGTGATGTCCGGGGCATCAGGGAAGGTGACGCCAAATGGATCGGGCACCGAGATGGTAATGGCGTCGGGATCCGCTGTGGCGACGCCCATCGCGAAGGACGCCGCCGCCGCGACCCCTCCAGACGCAAGAGTGACGGATGTGATGATGCGGAGCATGACTTCCCTCCCGTTGGCCAATCGGCCCTCGCGCCAGCCCCCATCGCCAACGGCGGATACGGGATCGGATCAGCTTTATCTAAGGATTCAATCAGTTGTTAACCGGGACCGCGCGGTTGCGGTTGCGCCGACCGTCGATCCCCCACTGCGCGACCTTGACCAGCGCTTCGCGGATATTTGATCCGCTCATCTTGGACACGCCAAGTTCGCGCTCGGTGAAGGTAATCGGTACCTCGACGACGGTGAAACCGGTGGAAATGGTGCGCCACGTCAAGTCGATCTGGAAGCAATAGCCCTTCGAGTCGACGTGATCGAGATCGATCTTCTGCAGAACGTCCCGACGATAGGCGCGGTAACCGGCGGTGATGTCGTGGATGCCGATGCCAAGGGCCAACCGGGCATAGGTGTTGGCGGTCCAGGACAGCGCCCAGCGACGCCACGGCCAGTTCTGCACATTGCCGCCGTCGACGTAGCGCGAACCGATGACCAAGTCGGCCCCGGCGTCGACGGCCTCCAGCAGGAGGTGCAGTTGTTCTGGCGCGTGACTGCCGTCGGCGTCCATCTCCACCAGCGTCGTGTACTGCCGGTTCAGCCCCCACGCGAAGCCGGCCAGGTATGCCGCACCCAGACCATCCTTGGCGGTCCGGTGCATGACATGGATTCGCTCGGAGTCGGCCGATGCCAGCTCATCGGCGAGTTTTCCGGTGCCGTCCGGGCTGTTGTCGTCCACGACCAGCACATGCACGTCGGGACGAGCCTGGTGTAGCCGTTGCAGGATCAGCGGGAGGTTCTCCCACTCGTTATAGGTGGGGATGATCACCAGGGTGCGCTGGGTGGGGCGATCGCCCGCAACCCGCGACACCGGATCGCCGGTGGTCATAGGTCTCCTCTTTCTGGCCGCTGGTCCTCGACGAGATCGGGGTCGGCAAATGGGTCGTCTGTGTCGTCTAGGTAGTCTTCGTCGGCTACTTCGTCGTCACCGAGCGGATCGTCGTCAGGTTTGTCCTTTGCTGAGCCGAAGTTCTTCGTCAGCTCCGACAGACGACGGTTCATATCTGTGAACCATCCATTGTGCCGCATCGCAGCGAGCAGGACCGCGACAGCTATTACGACCAGGCTCCCCTGCACGATCGGGCCCCACCTAGCCGCCGGCGTCAGCGTCGTTTTGCGACGCACCTGGTTGTCCAGGTAGCCCGGCTCGAAGAAGTCCGTCCGGCCCAGCTCGCGGCCGTCCGGCGTGACAAGAGCTGAGATCCCCACGTTGCTGGCGACGACGGCGTACCGGTCGAGCTCCACCGCCCGCACCTTCGAGAAGGCCAGCTGCTGCTCGCTCATGGTCTGGTTGAAGTTGGCATTGTTGGCGGGCACTGCGAGCACCTCGGCGCCGTTGCGGACCGAGTCTCGCAGCGCGCGGTCGAAAATCACTTCCCAGCAGGTCGCGACGCCCACCGGAACACCCGCGGGACGCACCACGCCGGTGCCCGTGCCCCGGACGATATAGCCCGCCAGGTCCGCGAGCCCGGACAGGTGCCGGAAGAAGCCGCGCCAGGGCAGGTACTCCCCGAACGGCTGCACGATCCGCTTGTCGTGGCGGTCGGCGGGGCCTGTCTTCGGGTTCCAGACGATCACCGTGTTCGTTTGCGCCGGGGCGTCGCGCGGTCGGCCCGCGACATCGAGCACCGTACCGACCAGGAGCGGCGCGCCGATCGCCTCGACCGCCACCGCGATCTGCTGCGCCGCATCGGGATTGCGCAGCGGATCGACTTCCGACGCGTCCTCGGGCCAGACCACAAAGTCAGGTTGCGGCGCGCGTCCGGCGTGCACGTCGTCGGCCAGTCGGCGAGTCTCTCGGACATCGGCGGCCAGCACCGCGAGGCGCTGCGCGTTGAACTCCAGACCGAGCCGCGGCACATTGCCCTGGACCACCGCGGCGGTGACGACGGGTTCGTTGCCCGATCCGGTGCCGGAATGGCGGACCTGCGGCCAGATGGCGGCGGTGGCGAAAAACGCCAGGCAGATGCAGATTGCCGGCAGCAGCACCGCGGGCGGCGAGTCGGCCGCCTCGCCGGTATGCGGCCGACGGGACGCCCGCAACCACGTCACGATTTCCAGCGTGATCGCGGTGGCGCTACAACCGACCAATACGATCGCCAGCGAGAGCAGTGGCACTCCGCCCAGCCGGGCCAACGGCAGAAATGGGCCCTCGGTCTGGCCGGCCGCCACCACGCCCCAGGGGAACCCGCCGAATGGCACCCTCGATTTCAGCCACTCCTGCGCCGCCCACAACACCGCGAACCAGATCGGCCATCCGGGCAGCTGCCGCACCACGACGGCGGACAGGCCGAAGATCGCAGGAAACAACGCGCACACCAGTACCAGCGCCAGCAACGGGATGGCGCCGACGAGGATGCTGACCCAGTGGATCAACGGCAGGTAGAACGCCAGGCCGAACAGGAAGCCGTAACCGAATCCGCCCACTGGCGTGGTGGCCCGGCGGGTCAGCACCCAGGCCAGCACGGCAAACGCGATGACGGCGGCCCACCACCAGTTGAACCGGGGATAGCTCGAGCACAGCAGCAGACCGGCGAGGATTGTGGCGCCGAGGCGTGTCAGACGCGGCCGCAGGGCTGTGCCCCATTGCGGTAGCCGCGTCCGCAGCTCGTTGCCCAGCCAGACCAGCAACGCAGCGCTGAGCTGGACCAGTCGCCGCCCTAGCTGCGCCGCTCTTTCACGGGCGTGCTCACCGAAGCTCGGCAGCTGATCCTCGTCGGCTTTCGGCTCGAGGTCGGTGTCGGCGTGCTCTGACTCGAAGTCGGACTCGAGGTCGCTCTCGGGGTCGGCGTCGCGATCGTCGACATCATCGCGTTGAACGGGGATTTCGCCGGTGACTTCTTCGTCTTCGTCGTCGTCTTTGACCGCCGGGATGACTTCGGTGTCCTCACCGGGCCGCCTCCAGCGGTCGAACCGCCCGCCGCCCTTAGCCATGGATGACGGCGCCCTGGTGCACAGTTTGCCGACAGCGGGGCAACGGATCTGTTGGGCCCAGCCGCGGCAATGCGGGCACCCTCGACCGTGGATCGGTCGACCACCGCCGGACGGCGTCACTAGGCGCGCTGGCTTCAAGCTCGTTGGGGTCGCTGACATCCCAGACGGCGTAGGACGCGGGCGCGCCCGGGACCAAGGTGCCCGCAAGCCCGTCACCGACGCCGCCGACCCGCCAGCCACCGCGAGTCGCCGCGGCGAATGCCGCTCGCACGGAAACCGAACTGCCGGGCGTGCGGTGGTTGGCAGCGGCCCGGACGGTCGCCCACGGGTCGAGGCCGGTCACCGGGGCGTCGGATCCGAACGCGAGGGCCACGCCTTGGGATGCTAACAGCGCAAACGGGTTGAGAACCCCTGCTCGGGCGACACCGAGACGCCGGGCATACATGCCGTCATGGCCGCCCCAGAGTGCGTCGAAATTGGGCTGCATGCTGGCCATGACACCCCACGCGCCCAGCTTGGCCGCCTGATCTGCGGTGACCATCTCGAGGTGCTCCAAGCGGTGTCCGCAGCGGGCCACCGCGGCCACGCCGAGGTCTTCGACCACGCGCTCATAGGCGGCGACGACAGCCGACACGGCAGCGTCGCCGATGACGTGGAAACCCGCCGTCACGCCGGCCTCGGTACACGCCCTGACGTGGGCGGTGATGACCTCGGGATCCAAGTAACAGGTTCCGACCCGGTCCGCGGCGTCGGTATAAGGCTGATGAAGCCAGGCGGTGCGCGAGCCGAGGGCGCCGTCGACGAAGAGGTCACCGGCCAGCCCGGCCGCACCGGTGTCCTCAATGACCGCACGTGCCTGCGCCGGGCTGGTCACCACCTCACCCCAGTAACCGGTCACCTGGACGCCGTGGGCCTGGCTGAGGGTCCGCAACTCATGCCAGTCGTCCAGCCCGCCGATCTCGGGCCCGGCGCATTCGTGCACCGCGACGATCCCGCTGGCGGCCGCAGCGTCCAGCGCGGCCACCCGGGCTTCGGTGCGCTGGCCATCGGTCAACAGGTCGCGGGCGGCGGCGCGGACCAGGTGATGGGCGTCGGCAACCAGGGGCCGCTGTTCGGCGAATCCGGTCGCCGATGGTAGCCCGGGCACCCGCTCGCGCAGACCGGTCGAGGCCAGCGCCGAGTGCACATCGACGCGGGCCAGGTAGGCGGGCCGGCTGCCGAGCACCGCGTCGAGGTCGGCGGTGCTGGGCGCCGCGTTTTCCGGCCAGGAGGATTCGTCCCAACCGTGACCCCACACCGGCTGACCGGGATGGGCGGCCGCGTAGTCGGCGATCATCTGCAGGCAATGCCGACGCGACGTCGATGCCCGCAAATCGAGCCCGGTCAGGCTCAGACCGGTGGCAGTGACATGGATGTGGCTGTCGACGAAGCCCGGCGCGACGAAGCCGCCGTCGAGGTCGATCACCTCGGCGTGGGGGAATTGGCCGCGACCTACGTCGTCGCTGCCCAGCCAGACCACCACACCGTCGCGGACCGCCATCGCGGTGGCATCGGGGTGGGTCGGGCTGTGGACCCGGCCGTGGACCAACAGCGTCGTGGGGACCTGAGTCACGCTGTATAGGTCTACTCGGGCCGGCCCGGCAGGGCGGGCGGATCAACCTCCGTGAAGTCAGCGACGTCAGTGACGTCGATGACCTCGCCGTCGATGTAATCCGGCCGGGGGCGGGGCGCCGATGCGTATCGATCCGCGCCGACGGTGGTGACCGTGATCAGCGGTGCACGTCGACCGATGCCGCGTACCGCCATCGCCGTCAGCAGCGGACGGGCGACGGCCCGGGTCGGCGGCAACAGAAGCAGCAGCCCGGCCGCGGTGGTGACCAGGCCGGGAACCACCACGAGCACGGACCCCAGCGCGACCATCGCGCCGTCGGTGGCGAGCTGCGACTGTTGCGTGGTCAGCCCGGACCGCAACCGACCAAGCTGGCGCTTGAGTTGCGAACCCGCCAACGCCAACCCGGTGACAAAGGCCGCCAGCAACAGCAGCAGGGTCCAGCCCAGCCCGATCGTCGACGCGAGCGCCACCAGCACGGCGAGCTCGACGAGGACGTAGACCAGGAACAGTCGCGACACCATGAGAAGGCAACGTCGGAGGCAGCCGCGGGAGTTCCGCCGACCGCTGCCGCACGGTTAGATGGCTGACGTGACGACAATCGAGATCGATACCCCGGCCGGCCCGATCGACGCGCTGCTCGATATTCCCGCGGGCCAAGGGCCCTGGCCGGGCGTGGTGGTCATCCACGACGCGATGGGTTACGCACCGGACAAAGAGTCGATCAACAGCCATGTCGCCGCGGCGGGATACGTCGCGCTAACCCCGAACTTGTTCGCGCGGGGCGGCATGGCGCGGTGCATCACCAGGGTCATGCGCGAATTGCTCAGCAAGCGCGGACGCTCCCTCGATGACGTGCTAGCCGCCCGCGATCACCTGAAAGCTCTGCCGGAATGCACCGGCCGCGTCGGCATCGCGGGATTCTGCATGGGTGGCGGGTTCGCATTAATCATGTCGCCCAAGGGTTTTGGTGCGTCAGCACCGTTCTACGGCACTCCCCTGCCGCGCGCGCTCGGCGACGCATTGGACGGGGCATGCCCGGTGGTGGCCAGCCTCGGCGGCCGCGACCCGATGGGGATCGGGGCGCCCAAGAAGCTGCAACGGGTGCTCGACGAAAAAGGCATCGCCAACGACGTCAAGGTCTATCCGGGTGCGGGACACAGCTTTGCCAACAAGCTTCCCGCCCAGCCGCTGCTGCGCATTGCCGGATTCGGCTATAACCAGGCCGCGACGGAGGATGCGTGGGCGCGGGTCTTCGCGTTCTTCGGCGAACACCTGCGAAACGGCGCCTGACTAGCTCGCCGCCCGCAACTCCAGGCCGACGTTGTTCTGCATGCCGCCGCGCAGCTTGCTGAAGAGGTTGAACACCCGACCGATCAGCCCGTACTCCCGGCCGATGGCGTCGTAAACGGCGCCGGTCTGGGATTTGTCCAGGATCGTCGCGGTCGCCTCAATGGGCTCGCTCTTCGCGCGGCCGCGGATATCGCACACGGCCAGCGTGACCCGCGAGGTGTTGCGGATCCGCTTGACTTTCCACGCTTTCGCCTCGCTGATCACCAGCAGTCGGTCGCCGTCGGAGGCGGCCCAGACCGGAGTCGGCTTGGGTCGGCCGTCTTTGGTGAAAGTCGTCAGCAGGATGTATTGCGCCTTGGCGACGTCTGCGAAGCTGGGGGCCACCGCGTCAGTCTAAAGGCCTTCGAGGTCGCCCTGGATTTCCAGCGGCACCCGACGCAGCGCGCCGGGTTTGTTGAACGCCTAGGCTTTAACCCGAACCAAAAGGAGCGCCGAGCGATGAAACGCGCGTCTGTTACTGAGAAGGTCATTGCTATCACCGGCGGGGCTCGCGGGATCGGGCTGGCTACTGCGACGGTTCTGCAAAATATGGGCGCCGTCGTCGCGATCGGCGATATCGACAGATCGGCCGTCAAGGAGGCGGGCAGCCGGTTGGGTCTGAAAGTTGGCCGACGCCTGGACGTGACGGATCGGCGATCCTTCACCGATTTTCTCGACCAGGTCGAAGATCAGTTGGGGCCCGTCGACGTGTTGGTGAACAACGCGGGCGTCATCGCCGTCGGTAGCGCGGTGGACGAAGCCGACGCCGTCACCCAGCGGGTGCTCGATGTCAACATTTACGGCGTCATCTTGGGCACCAAACTGGCCGCTAAACGGATGTTGCCGCGCGGCCACGGCCACGTCGTCAACATCGCGTCACTCGGCAGCGTGCTGCCGGCCGAGGGCGTCGCAACCTATTGCGCCACAAAACATGCCGTGCTCGGTTACACCGATACCGTTCGCCTGGAGAACCGTGGGAGCGGCGTCCACTTCTCGGCGATTCTGCCGACTCTGGTTAACACCGAGATGATCGTCGGCGTCGGGCACGGCAAGGGCGTCAAGAATGCCGAACCCGAGGACGTCGCCCGCGCAGTCGCCGGTGTGATCGCCAAACCGAAATCGCGTGTGTTCGTTCCTCGTTCGATCGGCAGGATCGCGACCGTCCAGCGACTTTTGCCGCAGCGGGTGACGGAGGCGACAGGGCGCGCCTTGGGTACGAGTTCTGTGTTCACCACCGACGTCGACGTCGACAAGCGCACGGCTTATGCCCGGCGCACCGGGACGTCCTGATCATCTGACGTCTGCGGCGCGGGTGATCAGCGCGGCAGCCGCCGCCAAATGAACTGCGGTAGCTGACGCATCGCGAAGAACATCGGCCGCAATGCCCACGGAATCCAGACCGTCCGCCGTCCTTTGGCCAACGCTCGCGCGGTAGCAGCGGCCACCTGCTCAGGCGTGCTGGGTAACGGAGCGGGCGTCATGCCCTGCGTCATACGCCCGATGACGAATCCCGGGCGCGCGATCAACAACCGCACCCCGGTGCCGTGCAGAGCGTCCGCCAGCCCGCTGGCGAAGCCGTCCAGGCCCGCCTTCGCAGACCCGTACACGTAGTTGGCCCGGCGCACCCGCACCCCGGCCACCGACGAGAACACCACCAGCGATCCCCGCCCGGCCCGCCGCATCGCCGCCGCCAGATGGGTGAGCAGGCTGACCTGCGCGACGTAGTCGGTGTGCACGATGGCCAGCGCGTGCGTGGCGTCGGCCTCGGCGCGGGCCTGGTCGCCGAGGATCCCGAAGGCCAGCACCGCGGTGTCGATCGGGCCGTGTTCGGCGAGGATCGACGCGACGAGCGGGCCGTGCGAGTCCAGGTCGTCGGCGTCGAACTCCCTGGTGTGCACGGCCGTCGCGCCGGCGGCGAGCACGGCGGCGACCTGCTCGGTGAGCTGGTCGGCTCTGCGTGCCGCGAGGATCACGGTCGCCCCAGGCGCCAGCCGCCGCGCGAGTTCGATACCGATCTCGCTGCGGCCGCCGAGGATCAGCACCGTCGCAGCCCCCGTGTCATCCACGGCTGCGATTATCACCTGCGCTAGCGTGAGCGGTGATGGCGAACTCCACCGCCCGGCTGACCAACGACGCACTGGCGTTTCTCACGGAGCGCCATCTCGCCATGCTGACCACGCTGCGCGCCGACAACACCCCGCACGTGGTGGCGGTGGGCTTCACCTTCGACCCCAAGACGCACATCGCGCGAGTGATCACCACCGGCGGCTCGCAGAAGGCGGTCAACGCCGAACGCGGCGGGGTCGCGGTGCTCAGTCAGGTCGACGGGGCCCGGTGGCTGTCGCTGGAGGGGCGGGCCAGCGTCAACAGCCAGGTCGACGCCGTGCGGGACGCGGAGCTGCGCTACGCCCAGCGTTACCGCACGCCGCGGGTCAACCCGCGACGAGTGGTGATCGAGGTGCAGATCGAGCGGGTGCTGGGATCCTCGGATCTGCTGACCCGCAACGCGGAGTAGCTCGCTAGACCAGTGTGGCGCCGGGCGCGCGAATCACCAGCGGCACCGCCGGGAAGTAGGCCGCCAGCTCCGGTCGCGATTTGGCCAGCGCCGCGGTGCCGTAGCCCCGGTGCCGGGCCTCCGGACGGATCCAGATCCGGACGTGAACCTCCTGGTCGGCGAGCTCGCCGAAAACCATGCCGACCTTCTCGTCGCCGTCGACCGCGACGAACCACGCGGCCTCTTCGGCATCGAACCGCTCTTTCGCCGAGCGGATCTCGTCGTCAAGTCCAGCGGCGGGACCGCCCGACCCGTCGCCCTTGGCACCCACCTCCTCGGTGCGCGCGGCGAAAATGTCGCGGTCGGACGCCCCGGAGAACGGGCGAAGCACCAGCGTGTCGCCGGAGCTTGCGGGCCGGTCTTTGAACGTGAAACTCAGGATGTTGTTCAGGTCTTCGAGCTCGGCAGCGATCTTCTTGCGCGAGTCCTTGGTCAGTTGATCGAATGACATGCCGATCACCGCTTCGGCACCCAGCCGTGAGGTGCCGAGCAGCGCGACGATGCCGTCGACCGCAGACGACCGGTCGTTGGCTTCGACGATCAGGTCCAGCACTTCGTGTCGACGTTCCAGCGCGGTCAGCAGGGCATCGGTGATCTCTCGGCGGGCGGCGGCGCGGTCGTGATCGGTCATCGCACGAGCGTAATACTTGGGCGAGAGTCAGCGCGTGGCATCCATGGCGATGTTTAGACAGGGA
>Ga0209248_10000340_pt1 | contig 15143 bp, 12 predicted proteins | sample BogFormECP04_OM1_FD_188241 | JGI IMG/M metagenome (GOLD analysis project Ga0209248, IMG submission 188241) | Bog forest soil microbial communities from Calvert Island, British Columbia, Canada - ECP04_OM1 (SPAdes) (version 2) | ecosystem: Environmental > Aquatic > Freshwater > Wetlands > Bog ... | reverse complement strand
GCCGCTTCCGACCAGCCATGTTTTCATCGTCCCTTCCAGCCCGACATCGGGCCACAGGACTCTAAAACTGGTTGGACTCATTCAGCGGGAACACGCCACCTCATCCGACGGCATTTCGCGAGATTTCGAGGCTTTGCTGAATTGGGCGAGTTACTGTCTCCGATAGGCATTGCAAACGACGCTGCGGAGGGCAAATGACTGCCTATAAGACTGTGGTGGTCGGCACCGATGGCTCGGAGTCTTCGTTGCGAGCGGTCGACCGCGCGGCCAAGATTGCGGCTGAGTCGAACGCGAAGCTGATCATTGCGACCGGCTACTTCACTCAGCCGGACGATAAGCGCGCGGCCGACGTCCTCGGGGAGGAGGCCTACATGGTGCAGGGCAACGCGCCAATCTACGCGATGTTGCACGATGCCCGCGACAGAGCAAAGGCCGCCGGGGCGAAAAACATCGAGGACCGGCCGATTAAAGCGGCCCCGGTGCAGGCGCTGGTCGACCTTGCCGAGGAGGTTGGGGCGGACCTGCTGGTGGTCGGCAATGTGGGACTGGACGCGCGATCCGCGATCGTCGGGCGGCTGTTCTCGATCCCCGGAGCTGTCGCCAGCAGGGCCAAAATCGACGTACTGATCGTTCGTACCACTGGCTGATCGGTGGCCGCAGCGTCGCGGCCCTTGCTACGCAGTCAGCACGTCAGAATCCGCCGATAGGTCGGCTTCGAGTGTGTCAAACGCTTTCTGCAGGACGACCTTTCCCTGATCGATGAAGCCCGCGTCCTGCCCGATCTCGACGGCATCCTGTTTTTGCGTCCCTCGGATGCACCACCGAATCCCAGCTTGGTAGTCACTAAATGCCTGCTGCAGCGCGGTATTCAGCGCCGGGTCCGGACTCGGCAGATGCTGACGGGCGCTGGCGAGCGCGTCCGCCGCGGTTTGGCAGGCTGTGCCCGTCCCGGCGATGTCCCCTCGAGTCGCAGTACCGACGACGTTGTCTCCTGCGATGACGAGGGCATTGATCGATGGCGCGGCGTCGTCAAGCGTGATGCGCCCACATCGACGGCACGGCGATGACCACCGCCAGCACGGCCCATCCGCCGGTGGTGGTTGAGTAGATGCCATGAAGATCATTGCGTTCGAAGAGCACTACGTGCTTCCGGCTATCGCCGAAGCGAATCCCAACAGTCCAGGCAAGTTGTTCGGCGAGGTGCGCAGCGGGCGCTTCGGCGACAGCGGATGGCCGCCCGGCATTCTTGATCTGGGGGAGGGCCGGATCGCCGCGATGGACGCGGCCGGCATCGACGTGCAGATCCTGTCGAACGTTCCGGGCGCGGAGGCCGTGGAGGTGCCGCTGGCGGTGGAGCTGGCCGAACAGGCCAATGACGCTGTGGCGGCTGCGGTCACACAGCATCCCGGCCGGTTCCTCGGCTTTGCCACCCTGCCGATGGGCGACCCCGAGGCCGCCGCCGCCGAACTCGAGCGCACCGTCCGCGATCACGGCTTCGTGGGTGCGTTGATCAACGGCCACGTCAACGGCCGCTTTCTCGACGACAAGTTCTTCTGGCCGGTGTTCGAATCCGCCGAAACGCTCGGCGTGCCGATCTATCTGCATCCCACTGTTCCGCCGCAGCCGGTCATCGACGCCTATTACAAAGGCTTCTCGCCGGGGGTGTCGGCGATGCTGTCCATCGCGGGGGCCGGCTGGCACATCGACACCGGAATCCATTGCCTGCGGCTGATTCTCGGCGGAGTATTCGACCGGTTTCCCCGGCTGCAACTCATCGTGGGCCACCACTTCGAGGCCCTGAGTTGGATGGCCTGGCGTGCGGACTACCAGTTTCCGGTGGATGAGAGCGGCCTCAAACGCACCATCAAGGAGTACTTCCGGGAGAACTTCTACGGCGGCATCCTGGCCGGCGACCGCGGGAACCAAGAACCGGGTACGACGGATCCGAGTTGGAGCCTGTCGTTCAACGCTTATCAGTCCATGGTCAACGTGATCGGTATCGACCGAGTCGTGTTCACCGCCGACTACCCATTTGCCAGTATGAAAGCCGGTCGGCAATTCCTCGAGCAGATGCCCATCAGCCCGGCCTACAAAGACAAGATCGCCCACCTCAACGCCGAGCGCCTGCTTGGGCTTTAGGGTCACCGATTTGCCCTCGGCGGAAGGTCTTCCGGCCTTATCGTTTTAGTCCTGAACTCGCCGGGGCACGAGATACACCCTCGCTGGATACTTGCCGCCATATCGACGGCGCTGTTCTGCGTGCAGATCGATTACTTCGCAATGAACCTCGCGCTGCCACGGATGGCCTCGGACCTTGGCAGCACGACAACCGATCTGCAGTGGGTGATCAGCGTCTACATGTTGGCCTTGGGCGCCTTCATGGCACCCGCGGGCCGTATCGGCGACATTTTCGGTCGCCGCCGCACTCTGCTGGCCGGGATCGCTCTGTTCGGAATTGCGTCGGTGTTCTGCGCCATCGCCCCGTCGGCGACGGTGGTCATCATCTTCCGGGCGGTACAGGGTCTCGGTGCCGCGCTGATCTTTCCGGTGTCGGTGAGTGTCTTGACGAATACTTTGCCCGCCGAAAAGTCAAGTCACGCAATCGGATTAGCATATGGCATCGCCGGGTTGGGTAACGCCGCGGGTCCGCTGGTGGGCGGTCTGCTGACCCAGACTCTGGGATGGCGCGCGGTGTTCTGGCTGCTGGTGCCGTTGGCGGCGATCTCGCTCGTCATCGGCATGAGAACCATTCCCGAGACCTCGGACGAAACCGTGCCCCGCCGTGTCGATCTCACCGGTCTGGCGCTGATCGTCTTCGGAATCGGGTTGTTCACGTTTGCCTTTGACCGCGCGCCGGCCTGGGGATGGCTGTCGGCACGCGTGATCGGTGTATTCGTGGTCTCCATGCGCTTTTGGCCACATTCGTCGCGGTCGAGACAAGAGTGCGCTTCCCGTTGATCGACCTGTCGTTGCTGCGCAATGCGCGCTTCACCCTGCTGGTTATCGCCGGAACGGTGGCCAACATCGCCTACGTGGTGACGGTGTTCTTGTCGACGTTGAACCTGCAACAGGTGCGCGGGCTGGACCCGTTGATGGCCGGGTTGGCTTTTCTCGGCCCGTCCGGCGGTGCTGCGCTGGGCGGACCGGTATCCGGACGTCTCGCGGCGCGCAATAAACCGTTCGCGGTCATGGGTATCGGTTGCACCGTCGCTGCGGTGTCGCTGGCCGTGCTCGCGGCCTCCGACAACTTCGTGGTGTACCTCGCCGCACTGACCGCGTGCGGGTTCACGATGGGATTCGTCTACGCGTTCACCACGGTGGCGACCCAGGCGGTCGTCGCACCCGAGCGCGCCGGCGAAGCCGCCGGTGTCACCTTGACGTCGCTCGTCACGCTCGCCGGCGTCGGGGTAGCGGTGTCGAGCAGCGTGCTGGAAGTGCTTGAGCACCAAGGCCTCAGCACCGGCGACGGAATCAGGGCCATCCTCGCGGTGATCGCCGCGCTGTTGCTACCCGCCGGCCTGGCGGTACTCGCGATCACCCGTAGCAAGAACCGATCTCCGGCAATAGGAGTGTCATGACCGAGCAATCCGCAGCAACGACCACGGAAAGCGATGCCGCCGGCCTCCTGTCGCGGAGCCAAACCGTGTTCATGGTCGCGGCGTTGTTGTTGTCGGTGATCTCGTTCATGCTCAACGCCACGATGCTGTCGCCGGCGATCGGCGACATCAATACCCACCTCGGGCACAACGCGTTCGCATCCATGTCGAGCTACAACTATCTCGCCGGTGCGATCGCCAACGTCGTGCTGATCCGGTGGAGTGATTACATCGGTCGCAAACTCGTCCTGGTCGGCGTCCTGGTCTTGATGTGCATCGGAACACTGTTGTGCATCTTCGGCACGACGCTGCCGGTGGTGGTGGCGGGCCGGGTGCTGCAAGGCGCTTCCAACGTCACCTTCGGCCTGGCCTTCCTGATCATGCGCGAACGCCTTACCCCCGCGGTGTTCGGCGTCTGCTGCGGCATTCTTTCGGCGGTCAACGGCGGGGTGGCCGGCTCCGATGCGCTGCTCGGCGGTTACCTGGTGGACCACTTCGGATATCGCTCCATCTTCGTCTTGACTCTGGCGGTTGGAATCGCCTCCGTCGCGCTTGCCTGGAAAGCGGTGCCCGACGACGAATCCGCTCAAGCGGCCCCGGGCCGAATGGACTGGGTGGGGGCGGCCCTGATCGCGGTAACCGTCGCGGGGATAATTCTGTTCATCGGCAACGGGGGAGACCTGGGCTGGAATTCACCGTTCGTGCTCGGTTGCATCGCCGCTGCCATCGCCGCTTTCGCGGCATTCGTCGTGGTCGAGAAGCGCGTGGCGCAACCGCTGGTCCACATCGATGATTTGCGCTCGCGCTACGCATGGCCGGTGATCGCCGTGACCATCCTGTCCTTTGCTTCGTTCATGGTCGTGCTGAGCTTCATCATCCCGTCGATCGCCGAGAACCGATCCGTCGGCTTCAGCGCCACCGGGGAGGTGACGGCGTTGCTGTTCATCACACCCGCCGCGCTGGTCCAACTGATCGTGTCGCCGTTGATCGGGCGGCTCGCGGTACGTATCGGCTGGGTGACGGTGTTGCGGGCCGGACTATTCTGCGCGGTGGCTGCCACCGCCCTGCTCGCGGTCTTTGCGCTCGAGCGAAATATGGCCATCCTGCTCATGATTGTGTTCGGAGCATCCATGGGTATGGCACTCACCCCGCTGGCCGCGCTGGGCGTCATACAGGCGCCCGAGGATGAGCCTGGGTCACTGCCAGGTATCAGCAATGCCGCATTCGGCATCGGTGGCTCACTCGGATTCGCCTGGGCCGGAACGGTTGTCGGGGAGGGCACCAAGGCGTCATACCACTCGGCGTTGTGGATCTGCGTTGCCGTCGGCGTCGCCGCCATTGCGACCAGCCTGATCCTCAAGCCGAGATCGGCGCGGGTGGACTGATTGAAAGCGGCCCGACGGCCGGTGTTCGTGTCGATGTAACGGTTGGTTACTCCCTCGTGTTGGATGCTGGCAGCCGTGAGCATCGCGACCGTCGCACCGGGTGCGATCGAGTTGGCGTTTTCCGGACGGTTCGGGTTTGGCATCTACCGGTGGGCGTACCTCCCGTTCGACGTGCCGCCAGGGGTGCAGCGCATTAGCGTAGCCACGTCGCATGACGACTTCTCCGTCGCCGGGGTGGCCCGAAATGTGTTGGATCTGGGTATCTTTGGGCCGGCCGGCTATGACTTAGGCAATGCAGCGGGATTTCGCGGCTGGTCGGGGGGAGCGCGTGACCACTTCGAGGTCTCCAGCACCTACGCCACCCCGGGCTACCTGGCAGGGCCGATCGAACCTGGCGTCTGGGCCGTCGCGCTCGGTCCGGTGGTGCTAAATCCTTGGGGGATGGCGTGGGACGTGCGCGTGACGCTGGAGCGCGGGGAAACCGTCGCGGCATGCGAACCCGTGGTCGCGCCGTTGTCGCCATCGGTCAGCGGCGCGCGCTGGTTTCGCGGGGACCTGCATCTGCACACCGTCCACTCCGACGGTGAGCGCGATCCCGATGAACTGGCGGCGGCCGCCCGCGCCAGTGGGCTGGATTTCATTGTCTCGACCGAACACAACACGAACGCGGCCAACCGCGTATGGCCTGCGTGCCGCACCGGCGGCCTGCTGGTGATTCCCGGTGAGGAGGTCACCACCCGGCACGGGCACTGGCTGGCCGTCGGCCTGTCGCCGCGCGCGTGGGTGGACTGGCGATATGGCCCGAGCGACGGGGTGTTTCCGCGCTTCGCCGCCCAGGTCCGCGAAGACGGCGGGCTGGTGGTCGCCGCCCACCCGTCGGTGCCGTTGCCGGGATCGGCGTGGGAGTTCGGTTTTGACCACGTGGACGCGCTCGAGGTGTGGAACGGTCGCTGGAACCTCGATGATGAACTGTCGCTTCGCATTTGGCAGCGGCTGCTGCGGCAGGACCGGCGCGTCGTGGCCGTCGGCGGCAGCGACTCGCACGGCCAACACCAGCCGGTCGGCTCGCCGCAGACTGTCGTGCACGCGGATGGACTGTCAGCACCCGCGATTGTCAATGGGCTGCGTTGCGGCCGTTCGTACCTCGCCCGATCCTGCGATGTGGCCCTGGAGCTGACCGCGAGCGGCGACGGTGGGGTGGCCGGCCCCGGGCAGACACTGCAGGTGCCACCCGACGGATTGGTGACGGTGACCGCCGTGATCAGCGGAGCTCCGGGCACGAACGTCGTCCTGATCACCGCGGCGGGCCCGGTGCGACAGGCGACGGTGGGCCCGTCAGCGCGTTTGCAATGGGAACTCGACGCCGCGTCGGCGCGCTTCGCGCGACTCGAAGTGCGAGACACGCAGCGGCGACCGCTCGGCGCGATGGTCGCGCTGACAAATCCGGTGTGGTTCGCCTGAAAGTCCCAGAAAGCGCCCTAACACCATCGGCATCGCCCGTATCAACAGCTGAGGCATGGACTGGTCTGCAAAGCGATATCACATCTGACATCGCTTTGAAGAAGTCCCTAATGGTTGAGAAATTCGGTGTGCCTAGCTTGATCCGCGGTGCCGTTGAGTCAAGCTGGAGAGATGTGGTCAAGAAGGCGCTTCGCCGCCCTCTTGGGGGCGGTGCTGCTGGTCAGCGTGATGCTGGCCAGCGCTGTGCCCACGTCGTATGACCCGCCGGCCGTCGTCGCGAATCCGGTCGACCACGTCGACACGCTGATCGGTACCGGGACGGGTGGCCAGCGGGTGGGAGAGATCAACAACTTCCCCGGCGCCTCGGTGCCGTTCGGGATGGTGCAGTACTCGCCGGACACTGCCGGCAACTATGCGGGCTACGACCACGGCAACCGACAGGCCACCGGATTCAGCATGACGCACGCCTCGGTGGGGTGTGCGGCGTTCGGTGACATCTCGATGCTGCCGACCACCACCTCGATCGGCTCCGAGCCGTGGGACCGCACGGAGGAGATCGCACACGACGACACCGAGGTCGGTGTGCCCGGTTATTACTCGGTGCGGTTTCCGGCAACGGGAGTGACCGCGGAACTCACCGCCACCACCCACACCGGCATGGGCCGGTTCACCTATCCCGACAACGGTCGGCCCGCGCTGTTTCACGTGAATTCCGGTGCGTCGCTTGGCGGTACCTCCGCCGCGAACATCCACATCGGCGACGACAACACCACGATCACGGGATCGGCAACCAGCGGCGGCTTCTGCGGCAAGGACAACGTCTACACGGTGTACTTCGCTATGAAATTCAGCCGGCCGTTCACGTCCTACGCCACCTGGGACGGCTTTTCGATCTTTGCCGACGGCCGCAGCGCGTATTCGAGCTACACCGGGTCCAGCGGCGGATATGTCGGATTCCCGGCGGGCTCGCGGGTCGAGGTGCAGACTGCGCTTTCCTACGTCAGCCTCGACGGAGCGCGAGCCAACCTCGCCGCCGAGGGCAAAGCGAACTTCGACGACACACGCGCCGCCGCATCGAAAGAGTGGAACGACAAGCTGTCCCGCATCACCGTCGCCAGCGCCGATGAGGCCGATACCGAGACGTTCTACACCGCGCTCTATCATTCGCTGTTGAATCCCAACACCTTTAACGACGTCGACGGTAGTTACATCGGATTCGACGGCGACGTTCACACTGCCCCCGCGGGGCACGCCCAGTACGCCAACTTCTCCGACTGGGACACCTACCGAGGACTTGCCGCGCTGCATGGACTGCTCTTCCCGGACCAAGCCAGCGACATGGCCCAGTCGCTGGTGAACGACGCCGAGCAGAGCGGGTCGTTTCCGCGGTGGGCACTGGCGAACACCGCCACCGCCGAGATGACCGGCGACAGCGTGGTCCCGTTGATCGTGAACTTCTACGCGTTCGGCGCCAGGGATTTTGACGTCCACGCGGCGCTGCGCTACATGGTCGACGCCGCGACCAAAGGCGGCGACGGGCTCAACGGTTATGTGGAGCGACCAGAGATCGCCACCTACCTGCAGCGCGGCTATCTGCCGCTGAACGCGAACTCATGCAGAGGTGGCGCGATCCCCGGCGCCTCGATCACGTTGGAGTGGTCGGTCGACGACTTCGCCATCTCCCAATTCGCCGACGCGCTAGGCGATTCCGCGACCGCCACCGAATTCCAGAACCGAGCGCAGTACTGGCAGAACCTGTTCAATCCGACCACGCGCTACATCTCGCCGCGTGATGCCATGGGGCTGTTTCCGGACGGCCCCGGCGTCGTGGAACCCGCCGCGGGCTGCTTCAGCCAACTCGGATTCGACGAGGGCAACGCCGAGCAATACGTCTGGTATGTGCCGCAGAACGTCGCGGGCCTGGTGACGGCTCTCGGCGGCCGAAACACTGTGGGAGAACGGCTCGACCGCTTCACCAGTCAGCTCAACGTGGGCCCCGAGGAGCCTTATCTGTGGGCGGGCAACGAGCCCGGCTTCGACGTGCCTTGGCTCTACAACTACATCGGCCAACCGTGGAAGACCCAGCAGTTGGTCGACCGGGTGCGCAGCAAATTGTTCACTCCCACACCCGATGGCGAGCCGGGCAACGACGATCTCGGCGCGATGTCCAGCTGGTACGTGTGGGCCGCGCTCGGCCTGTACCCGAGCACACCGGGAACGTCGATCCTCACCGTCAACACACCGCTTTTCGATCGCGTCGACATCGAGCTGCCCGCAGGCAAATTCATCCAGATATCCGCGCCGGGCGCATCCGGGCCCAACCGGATGCGCTACATCAAGAGCCTTCACATCGACGGCCGACCAACCGACAAGACGTACCTTCCAGAGTCGATCATCCACGACGGCGGCGAGTTGGCGTTCTCGCTTTGGCCGCGGCCCCGCAAGGGCTGGGGCGCCGCCGAATCCTCTGCGCCGCCGTCATTCGGCGCAGGCAGTTCGGCTGTGACCGTTAATGTTTCGCCCGCCGTCGTCGAGATCGCGCCGGGCGCCACGGGTAGCGTGACTGTCAATGCGCAACGGATGATCGACGGACCCGGCGGCTTCACCATCACCGGCAAGACATACATCGCGGGGGTCAAGGCGGCCAAGGCATCCGGGCAGTTCGCCGCCGACGGATCTGGCAGCGCGACCGTCGCCATCACGGTCGCCCAATCGGTGCCCGACGGGTACTACCCGCTCGTTCTCACCACCAGGGTCGGTGACGGCACCAGGACGTTCAAGCTGCTCGTCACCGTCGATCGGGCATGATCCCGTCGTAATCGATGAACAGATGCCGCGGACCGCGGAATACCTGGCTGACGCGGTAGGACGGTGGGTCCTCGATCAGCCGCGGGTTTTCTACCCGGCGTAGAAACGCCTCGAACGCGGTGTTGACTTCCAGCCGGGCCAAGGGGCCCCCGAAACAGACGTGAATGCCGCGTCCCCAGCCCACGTGCTCGTTGTCGGCTCGTTGCGGGTCGAACCCGTCGGGATCGGGGAAGCGTCGCGGATCTCGGTTGGCCGCAGCGTAAATCAGATAGATCGGTGATCCTCGGGGGATCGTCGTCCCGGCAATCTCGATATCCGCCAGCGCCGACCGGGTCGGAAAGAACTGCACCGACGACTGTAGCCTTAGCACTTCCTCGATGGCGCCCGGAATCAAATCCGGCCTGTTGCGCAACAACTCGATCGATTCGGGGTTGCGCAGCACGGTCAGCACGCAGTGGGAAATCAGATTGACCGTCGAGTCATGACCGGCGGCAAACAGCAGTATGATGTTGTTCACGATCGCGCTCGGCGACATCCGCCCATCCGGTCCGTCATCGTGCACCAACTGTGAAATCATGCCCGGGCCAGGGGATTTCTCGGCTTTCTCGAGCAAGCCGATGATGTATTTTTTGAAGGCGAGGTTGGCCGCTTCACCTTTGGCCCGGCGGGCCTGGCCCTCCTCGGTCTCGATATCGGGGCCGAGATCGAAGAGGCCGGTAATCGCGTCGGCGATCCAGGGATGAAACTGTGGCTCGTCTTCGATCGGCACACCGATGACCCGACAGATCACGTTGACCGGCAGCGGATAAGCGAACTCATCGACAACGTCCATGCGGTTCTTACGAGCCGCTTTATCGAGCAGCTCGTTGACGATTCGCTGACACAGCGGCTCCTGGCTGGGGATAACGTCCGGCGAATGCGGCGGGCCGAAAAAACGCATGCACTGCCTGCGCGCCCGGTCATGATCCGGCGGATCCGAGGCGATAAAGCTCGGGTCTCGGTCGTAGGCCTCGATCATCGCCAGCACGGACTCGTCGACGACGGGCCCGTCGCCGGCGCTCGGCGCGTGAGATTTGCGACGGTCAGAACTAACCCGCGGGTCGTGGGCGAGCGCGATGAGCTCGTCGTATCCAGTGACGGCGTAGATACCGTTGGTCACTCGCACGACCGGGGTTTTGCGCAGCTCGTCGAAGTACGGATAGGGATTGGCGCGGTTTTCATACCGCATCGCGGCATCGAAGGCTTCTTCGGGAGTCATGTGCGCCGCTCCTCCTCATCGCTGCGCTCTGCATCGTCGCCGGCGGGTGTCATGTGCGCCGCTCCTCCTCATCGCTGCCGTGGCCGGAACTCGGCGCGGCGTTCGCTGGGGGCATGTCCCGTCAACACCACATCGGGGGCCTCCGTCGGCACACCCCGCGCCGGGAAGTCGGCGGGCATCACCCGCATGTTTTCGGGGAAATCAAAACCCGGCGGCTGCGGCGGAAACGGTCCCGACCGCGCGATCTCCTGCCGGTAGTGCTCGATCCACTTGCCGTGGTTGAAGGTGACCGCGCCGACGATGCGGCCACGGCGACCGTAGGCCGCGGCAAAACGGCGCTGCTTCACCGAGCCCTGGGTGAAGACGATCTCGTCGCCGAACGACGGCACGCCAACGGATTTGATGTTCACACCGAACTGACCCGACCAGAACTGCGGGATCAGCAGGTGCGCCCAGCGATCGACCTCGTCGCAGACCATGTTGTGTGCGGCGACCCGCGCGCCGAGCACGGCGTTGTCCCAGTGCTCCATGACCAGGAACTGGTAGTCGTAGAGCACGTGTGGGGCGCGGGCGATGTCGCCGGCGACGAAGACGTTCGTGGTGACCACTGCGTTGATGTCGAACGCGCGGCAGCCGGCGTCACACCCCACCCCCCAGAACCCGGCCGCCAGCCCGCACCCGTCGAGCCATTCGACGTTGCGGATCGAACCCAACGACGTCACCACCACGTCGACGTCGAGCGTGCTGCCATCAGATAGCCGCGCACGGCGCACGTGCCCTGCCGCGTCACCCTCCAATGCCAGCACCGAGACGCCGGTGCGCAGATCCACCCCCGCCGCGCGCTGCATCTCGGCGGCGATCGTGCCGATCACCCCGCCCAGCGCGCCGGACAACGGGGCTGGACCGCGCTCGGTGACCGTGACCTCCAGCCCGAGCTCGCGGCACACCGAGGCGACCTCCGATCCGATGAACCCGGAACCGATGATCAGCACCCGACGGGGACCCCCAGCCAAAGCCGCCTGCAGCCGCGCGGCGTCGGCGCTGGTGCGCACGGTATGAACGCCCTGCAGCGCGGCTTCCTCCGCGTTGGGCCATCGTCGGGCCCGCACACCGGTGGCGATCAGCAGCCGATCGCCGGGGACCTCGCTGCCGTCGGCCAGCCGCACCAGCCTGTTGGCGCGGTCCAGGGCGGTCGCGGCCACACCGAGTCGCCACTCGGCATCCACTTGGCGCAGGCGTGGCAGCTTGGTGTGGTCGGCGGCCACCCAGCCCTTGAGGACCTGTTTAGACAGCGGCGGGCGGTCGTAGGGTTCGTCGGGCTCGTCGCCGATGATTGTGAGTTGCCCGCGAAAACCCTCTTCCCGCAGCCCTTCGGCGGCGCGAAGCCCGGCCAGCGAAGCGCCGACAATGACGATGCGGCCGTTGTCTTTGAAGCTATTCCGATTCATCGGCGGAGGCCCGCTATTCGGTGTCGAGCCGGTCCACGATGATCGCCTGCACCGGGCATGACGCCGCAGCCCGCAGTACCCGCAAACGCTGACTGTCGTCCGGGTTGGGGTCGTAGGTGAGGTTTTCTTCGCCGCTGAGCTTGAGCACCTCGGGTGCGAGCGGCACGCACTGCGCATACCCAAGGCAGCGGTTCAGGTCGACAACGATTCGCATAACGACCCCTCGTGGCTGAAGACCTAATGTTGCGCAGCCTACATCCAGCCGCGGCGCCAATCGCGGAATTGCGAAAAGCGCTGACGGCGAGACGGATTCGCGGAACCGGGTGCATGCTGGTACCCATGACCCGAACCGAGATCACCGAGCAGATCGTCGTCGCCCGCCTGGCCAAGGGCTTGACCTGGCAGCAGTTGGCCGACGTGATCGACCGGCCGGTGGTGTGGACCACCTCGGCGCTGCTCGGCCAGCACCCGATTCCCGCCGAGCTCGGCAGGGTGCTCGTCGAGATGCTGGGTCTCGACCAGTCGGCGGTCGCGGTGCTGGCCGCGCCGCCCATGCGCGGCGGGCTGCCGACCGCGGTACCCACCGACCCGACCATCTACCGCTTCTACGAGGCCCTGCAGGTGTACGGCGGGGCGATCAAAGAGCTCATCCACGAGCAGTTCGGTGACGGGATTATGAGCGCCATCAACTTCAGCGTCGACCTGCAAAAGAAAACTCACCCGTCGGGGGACCGCGTGGTCGTGACGTTCGACGGCAAATTCCTGCCCTACGAATGGGTTTCGGCAAAAGGCTGACAGTGCCGCCGCGGCCGAAAGCCGATGACCGCCCTGCCGACCCGTAAAGAAACCGTCAACAAGCGAGCGCCGTGCGCCGTCCGCGCTAAATTCTTTTAAATACACACCGTTGAGGGTCGAGTCGCGGGGCGTTCATAAACGGATAGGACGGTGGCCCATCGATGGTTCTGATCGTCTTGGCCCTCGTAGCAGTCTTGGCCGCTTATCCCATCGCCGTGCTGCTTTTTCCGAAGGGGCTGTAATTGAATAGCACAGTCGCGGGAATCGCATTCCTCGTTTTGCTCGTGGCAGCGCTAGCGGCGGTGCATGTACCGCTGGGCGATTACATGTTCCGTGTTTACACCTCACCCCGGGACTCGAAAGTCGAGAAGGCGATTTACCGCATTGTCGGCATCGACCCCAAAGCCGAACAATCGTGGCGCGGGTATGCCCGCAACGTTTTGGCCTTCTCTGCGGTCGGCGTTTTGTTCCTGTTCTTCTTCGAGCTGTTCCAGGACAAGCTGCCGCTGCACCTCCATGACCCCGCGACCAAGATGACCCCGTCGCTGGCGTGGAACACCGCGGTCAGCTTTGTGACCAACACCAGCTGGCAGTCGTACGCGGGTGAGTCCACGGAGGGACACCTGGTGCAGATGGCCGGCCTCGCCGTGCAGAGCTTCATCTCCGGTGCGGTGGGCATGGCCGTGGCGGTGGCACTGGTGCGCGGCTTCGCTCGAGAAAAAACTGAAGAGCTGGGCAACTTCTGGGTGGATATGGTCCGGGGCACGTTGCGCATCTTGTTGCCGATCGCATTCGTCAGCGCGATCGTGCTGCTAGCCGGCGGGATTATTCAGAACTTCCATCTCCACGACCAGGTCGTCACCACGTTGAACGGCGCCCAGCAGACCATCACCGGCGGACCGATCGCCAGCCAGGAACCGGTCAAGCTGATCACCGGCGACGGTGGCGGGTTCTACAACGCGCAATCGGCACATCCGTTCGAGAACCCGAGCGGATGGACGAACGGGTTCGAAATCTTCCTGATGTTCGTGATCCCTTTTGCACTGCCCCGCACCTTCGGGCGCATCGTGGGCAACAAGAAACAGGGCTACGCGATCGCCGCGGTCATGGGTGTCCTCGCCGCGATGAGCACGGCCCTCATCCTGCTGTTCCAGGTGGGACATCACGGCACCGTCCCGACCGCGACCGGTGCCGCCTTTGAAGGCATCGAGCAGCGGTTCGGCGTCTTCGACTCGGCGGTTTTTGCCGACACCGGCACATTGACCTCCGACGGCGCCATCGACTCAATGCACGACTCGTACACCGGTCTGGGCGGGCTGATGACGATGTTCAACATGCAGCTCGGCGAGGTGGCGCCCGGCGGGATCGGCTCGGGGCTTTACGGCCTGCTGCTGCTGGCGGTGATATCGGTGTTCATCGCCGGGCTGATGGTCGGACGCACGCCGGAGTACCTCGGGAAGAAGATCAGGGCCCGCGAAATGACCTTGTCGACCACCTTCATCCTGGCCACCGAGCTGGCAGTTCTGGTCGGCACCGCGATCGCGATGGCGTTCCCGGGGCCGCGCGCCAGCATGGCCAACACCGGTCCGCACGGCTTGTCGGAAGTGCTCTACGCATTCACTTCCGCTAGCAACACCAATGGCTCGGCGTTCGCGGGCCTGTCGGCGAACACCATGTTTTTCAACACCGCATTAGGCCTGGCGATGCTGCTCGGGAGATACCTGCCGATGATTCTGGTGCTCGCACTCGCCGGATCGCTGGCCCGTCAGGGCCATACGCCGGCGTCCATCGGCACCCTGCCCACCCATCGGCCGCAATTCGTCGCCTTGGTCGCCGCGGTGACGGTTATTCTGTGTGCACTGACGTTTTTGCCGGCCCTAGCACTCGGGCCCCTTGCCGAAGGTATCCACTAGATGCGTGGTCCCTATTTCGAGGCCGATTGGCGGCGGGAACAGCTGCGCACCAACCTGTGGCTCGTTCCGGTGGTGCAGACGCTTGGGATAGTCGTGCTGTTCGGCATCACCTACACGGTCGACCGCGCGGCTTATGACGGATGGATCCAGTTCCCGTCGTGGGTGCTTAACGGCAGCGCCGATTCGGCTCGAGTCGTGTTGGCCACGGTCGCGGCGGCGATCATCACCGTGGTCGGCATCGTCTTCTCGATCACCATCGTTGCGCTGACGCTGGCCTCGACGCAGTTCGGGCCGCGGATGCTACGCAACTTCGTGCGCGATCCGGGAACTCAAGTTTCGTTGGGAACATTCGTCGCGTCGTTTTGCTACGCGATGGTCTCCTTGGTTTCGGTGGGCGGCGGCCCGCACGGTGATTTCGTTCCGCATTTGTCGATCACGGTGACGTTCATGCTGACGTTGGCTGACGTGGCTGTGCTGAT
>Ga0209248_10000338_pt1 | contig 15168 bp, 8 predicted proteins | sample BogFormECP04_OM1_FD_188241 | JGI IMG/M metagenome (GOLD analysis project Ga0209248, IMG submission 188241) | Bog forest soil microbial communities from Calvert Island, British Columbia, Canada - ECP04_OM1 (SPAdes) (version 2) | ecosystem: Environmental > Aquatic > Freshwater > Wetlands > Bog ... | reverse complement strand
GAGATGCACCTGGAGAGTACGCGCGATCAGTGTGTAAACATCCCGGCTGCGCAACTTAGCCTTCAATTCGCGGCCCTTGAAACCATCCATACCGAGAACAGCTACAAGTTCAGCCACAGTACGCTTGGCACGTTGTTGGTTGATGCGGGCTTTACGATTGAGCAGACGTGGACGGATCCACTACAGTGGTATGCGCTCACGCTCGCGGGCCTTCGGTAATCGGTCCGGTTCAACATTCCTGACTAAACCGCTTTTGAATCCTTGTTCCATCCATGGAAGGCCGATAATTCGCCCGCGTTCCAAGCCTCGCGGAGCCCAGGAGTCTTCAGATCCCAGTCGGGGCGGATCTCGCTGGTCACGGCCCGCAGGTCGTGCCAGAGGTCGACGACAGAAGGCCGGCCCCAGAACCAATAGCCGTTATAGATGCTATGGATGATGAGTCCCGGCTTGAGCACGAGTGTGTGCGGAATCATCGGATTGTGCTCCGGGTCGGTATATTCCGAGATGTCGAGGTCCTTCTGAACGGTTCTGCCGGGGTCGGAGAGGAAGGTCCACTGGGCGCCCACCGACGCGCGGAACTCCTGGAGAGTGTGGTGGTCGTCGGTGGAGATCGTGGCAATCTGGGTGTATGCCACAGCAATCTTCGGATAAAATGCGGCAAGATCCAGGTGCTGCTGGTGTTCCTTCGGGCAGTAGTGGCCGCGCGCAAGCGTCAGGATCAGGGGATCATCGCGTTGGAGTTCGCTGAGTTTGCGCGGTATGCCCGTGTGATCGGGTAGTTGATAGTCAGGAAGAACGGTTCCGGGTGCGAGGTCATAGGGCATGACTGGATTCCTTTCACAGATGCGAGTGAGTTATAGCTCCAGACGAAAACACGCACGCTTAAGCCACTGTCCAGAGTCTGAAAAGTGCCGCGAACCTTCAATCCCGCCTCAATGCGGCGTCACGCGATCCGTTCGACCCATTTAGCGCGCCATGCGGGAGCCACGAATGGATCCGCAAAGTACTGTGTTTCCCGCGCAACCTTGTCGCCCCTGAACTCCATGATGCTCACGGTGTAGGACGGCTTGCCGTCATATGTCAGGATGAATTCGCTAACCCAAAGATCACCGCCGCCAATGGTTCGTTGGACAGCAAACCGCTTTTTGCTCGGCTGACTAGCGCGTTGGTTCAGTATGTTGCTTCGACCGAGGGTTCCCTCGCCTGACTGCGGGTTGTCCAGCACCGCGTCCTCGTGATAGATGCGGTGCTCCGTTTCGAAATCGTTGGCATCGGATGCCGCCCAATGCTTATCCAGTGCGGCACGGATCTCTTGATCTCGCACCCCAGAGCTCTGCTCCTTCTTTTGTTGATCGTTCATCTTGAGCCTCCTCTGGCGTACCGGCATTCACTACAGCAACACGCCCGGATACGCGACGTCTCCTCAACAGCTCGCGGTGGCATGGCACTCTTCAGCCGCCAACTGCCGAATGGGGCGCGCCCTCGTGGATCGGCGTATCTCAATTCCAAGCTTTCGCATCTTGTAAATCAGCGTAGTTCGCGGCACTCCAAGCCGATTGGCCGCCCCGTCCTGTCCTCCGATCAGCCAGTCGGTTTGCTTCAATGTTTCTAGGATATGCTCCCGATCGGCGTCGGCAAGCGTGCGTGAAGCGCTCTCTGAGCTCTGCTTCACCGTGTGCTTGAAGTCCAGCGGCAGACGCAGCACCGACCCGGGCGAAAAGAGCACCGCGCGCTCGATGAAATTCTGCAGTTCGCGAATATTGCCTGGCCAGTCGTGCGCTTTGAGGACTTCTATCACTTCCTCGGGAATCGAATCGATGGGCTTGTTGAGGCTGGCAGCAAATTTTGCTACGAAGAACTCCGTCAGCGGCAGAATGTCCTGAACGCGTTCCCGCAGCGGTGGTAGGCGGATTGGAATGACGTTCAACCGGTAGAACAAGTCTGCCCGAAACAGTTTCTTGGCCACAAGCTGATCGAGATCCTGGTTGGTCGCCGCTACCACCCGCACGTTGACCCGGACGGTCCGAGTGCTGCCTAGACGCTCGAACTCCCGCTCCTGCAGGGCGCGTAGGAGTTTGGGCTGAAGTTCCAGCGGCATGTCGCCAATCTCATCCAGAAAGAGCGTGCCCCCATCCGCCATCTGAAATCGGCCCTGGGTTTGTGTGCACGCGCCTGTGAAAGCGCCTCTTTCGTGGCCGAACAGTTCGCTCTCGAGTAAGGCGCTCGGAATCGCTGCGCAGTTGAGGGCCACAAAGCGCTGACTCCGACGGGGACTGGCCTCATGAATGGCTCTTGCAATCACTTCTTTTCCAGTGCCCGTTTCGCCCTGGATCAGGACAGCGGAGTCCACCGGTGCCACCCTCTCCACATCTGTCATCACTGCCCGGAATTTCGGACTGGACCCAATCAAATCCAAAGTAGTCATAACGTTCTCCTTTGTGAATGCAGATCGTTCCGCGTTTTCCCCGCATCAAGCCAGCACGCGCTAGCTTCCACTGTTTTGTCCCGTGATCCACTCGCGGACGTACGGATCACAGTTCACCAGCGCAACGCCGGCCGCCTCGCACTGAGCGAGAAAGTTGATGCCGTCCTGGCCCGTCAAAGTCATATCCTTCAGGTCCAGAACGATACGACGATCTTTCCCCTCCGCGGCGATCAGCGCTTCCAGCTCGGCAATGTTCTCTTTGTCGATCCGGCCGCTTAGGCTAAAGACCACGTCCCCGTTCGCCTTCCTTCGAATTCTTAGCAATTCCGTTCCCTGGCGTATGAAAGGCAACTCGCGCACCAATTGTAAGTGACTGAAATGAAATACATTGACGAATGGTTTGATTGACGAATCTCGTCAAATTGACGAGCGCCGCACAATAACTCGTGCGAAAGGTGGGCGCGACTCACTCCAGATCGGCTACTTGTCCTTCAGTGGATCTGGTCCTCTGAGACGATTCTTGTCGATCTTCAATGCCTTGATCTTCGACTCCAGCGTGGTCCGCGGAATACCCAGTTTGGCAGCGGCGCCGGAGGGTCCGTACACGCGCCCTCCGCATTCCCGTAAGGCAGCCTCAATCGCAGCCTTCTCCTGAGCGGGGGACCGGCTGAAGAGGGTCGGTTGAACAGACGTGTCAGACGGATCGGGGGCCGAAGGCCGCCGGGAAAGCCAACTCTCATCCACTGAAAATGTCTCAGACTCACTGACAACGACAGATCGCTCGATCACGTTCTGCAATTCCCGAATATTCCCTGGCCAGGCGTACGATTGCAGCAGATCGAGGCTCTTTTTGTCGATCGCCGTAAAATGCCTGCCTGCTTTCCGCGCGTACCGATTCACGAAATACGTGACAAGCAAGGGAATGTCTTCGGTTCGTTTCCGCAAAGGCGGGAGCTCAATGGGAAAGACGTTCAGCCGGTAAAACAGGTCGCTGCGGAACTTACCCGATTCGATCGCGGCCTCTAAATCGCGATTGGTGGCGGCGATCACCCGCACATCGGTCCGAATGATTCCGCCTCCTCCGACGCGCTCGAATTCGCGTTCCTGCAGAACCCGCAAAAGAGCGATCTGCGTTTCGGCCGGAAGCTCGCCAACCTCGTCGAGGAAGATCGTGCCTTTCTCCGCGAGTTCAAAGCGTCCTAAACGACGCTGCGTTGCCCCCGTGAAGGCGCCCTTTTCATGGCCAAATAATTCCGATGCGATGAGATCGCGGGGGATCACGGCACAGTTCACGCTCACAAATGTATGGGAAGACCGCGGTGACCGCCGGTGGATGGCACGCGCCACAAGTTCCTTGCCAGTGCCGGTCTCTCCTGTGATCAGAACGCTGGAGTCGGTTGGCGCGACCTTGGAGACGCGGGAAAGCACTTTTTTAAGGGGCGCAGAAATTCCAACGATCTCCTCGAACATCGATGCCTTGTCGACTTCTTCGCGCAAAGCGACGTTCTCTTCCTGGAGCCTCTGCTCGGCCAGCTTGCGATCGTCAATATCGGTCCCGGCGGCATACCACCGGGTAATGCGCCCTTCCTCGTCGGACATCGGACTCAAGCGGTAGTGGAACCAGCGAAACTGCCCGTCCTTTCCTCTGAGGCGCGCGTCGTATTCAAACGGCGATCCGGCCTGGAGTTTTCCGGGAAGGTCATTGGTCACGAGCCCGGCGTCCTGCGGATGCAAGACCTGCCGCAAATCAATGTGCTGCCATTCCCCCAACGTAATGCCGTAATAATCGAGTGACGCCCGATTCGTGTAGAGGCGTGCTCCATCGGGTCCCAATTCGGTGATGTGCATCGGCGACAAATCGAGAAGTTGCCGGGCTTCCTTTTCGCTTTGGCGGATCTTCTCTTCCGCCTTCTTTGCCGCGGTGATATCCGTCACGGCACCTACAAATTCCAGTTCGCCGGAGGCGTGCTCCAACGCTTGAACAACAACCTGCAGGTACTTTACCGAATCGTCCCGTCTCAGCAGACGAAATTCCATATCGAAACCGGTTCTTTGATGGGTCGCGTTTTCGATCGTCTGCTGCACAAAACTTCTATCCTCGGGATGAATTCGTTCAAGCATCCGCTCCAACGCTGGCTTAACGGATCGATCAAGTTCAAAGATCTTGTAGAATTCTTCCGACCAATAGGTTTCTCCGCTGAGAACGTTCCTGCCGAAGGTGCCAGTATGGCCGATCCTCTGCCCTTGAGCCAGGTAAGTCTCGCTGCGCTGCAGATCAGAAAAGAGCGTTGCGTTCTCGAGCGATATCGCGGCTTGCGAAGCCAGCAAATGCAGTACGGAAACCCGATCCGGCGTGAAGACGCGCGGGGTCAGGTTGTTCTCAAGATAAAGTGCGCCGACAAGCTTCTTCTGCTTGACGATTGGCAGGCACAGTACGGACTTGGAGCGCTTGCGTCCTACATATTCGTCCTTGGAATACACCTTGTCAATCGAAGCATCATCCAGAAGCACGCTCTCCTGTGTTCGGATCACGTAATGCAGCGCGGACTGCGGCAGATCGGACGGCGTCACGGCTGCCTGTCGAACCGTAACCTCTATCCTGCCGTGGCCTGTCGTGGCATCCGCTTCGATCCGCGGCTCACCGTCCCGAACGAGGATGAGCAAGCCCCGCTCAGCCCCGGCGTGCTCCACCGCGATTCGCATGAGCTTCTCGATCAGCTCGGGAAGGACCATCTCACTCGAAATCGCCTGTGACGCCTTCACGACAGTCTCGACGTCCAATTGCCCGACTGACGGGCCAATCGTGGCCGAAGGGGCAGAGGTTCGCTCCTCGCGCAGGCGCGGATACCGATCTTCGAGTTGCTTCACTTTTCCGTGGGCGCCCCAACGGTCATAGCAGTTCCGCGCGTTACGAAGATGGGCGTAGCCAGCCGTTTCGAGCTTGCGCGCCAGGCAGTACTGCGCCGCCAGTTCGTGGGCGAGGCCCTCGTTCTGAACGAAGCCGTTCTCGCGCGCCAAATGGATCGCCTGCTCATACAGACGCAGTGCGTCGGAGTTCCGTTTTTCGATGCGGGCGATCTCGGCCAAAACCAGCGCGTGCTTGTCAGCGAAAGTCGGTGGGTTAATTTCGGCCCACTCGCGGAGTTGTTCCTGGTGTTCTCTCAGGAGTTTGCGCCATGCCTGCTGCTCATCGGCCGACGCGGTCTCGTAAAGCGCCGCCACCGTTAGCGCAGCATAGTAGAAGTAGTGGAACTGTTCGATTTGGCCGACCACACCCCCAAGCAACGGCCTCGCCTCTCCGGCGGCCGTCAGTGCCTCAGCGTAGTCACCGGACAGGAACCGCGCTCCTAGTTTCAGGATCCAATACGAACAGGTCAGCAATCCCATCCGGTCTCCGGTCAACCGTTCCTCAAATGACGTCTCGTCGAACTGCGCATCGCTGAAGGTGGAGAAAGCTGCCGTCCGGCCCTGCATCGCCGCGATGAAGCGTTGCTGACTCACGATGACGTCTGCTACATCGTCGAACTTGACATTCCGAACGAAGTCCAGCGCCGTCTCTGACTCGCGCCACGCCAGGTCGAGTGGATCGTTCCGCAGGAAAAGGAATGTGGTGGGTGTCCACATAGCTAAGCAAGCGAAAGCCAGATCACCCGTGTCAATGGCGGTGCGAATACTCGTCCGGATGAAATCGATCGCGTCAGCAATCGGCTGCGTCCAGATGGCAGTTACTGCCGCCGCGGCGTAAAGTTTCGCCCTACTTGCGCTGAAGCCGTGCTTCTCGGCCAGGTCGCATCCAAGCTTGCTGAAACGATAACCTTCACTGTAACGGTGAAAGTGCCCGCTAAGCATATTCCCGCAGTCACCAAAGGCGGACGCGGAATCCCCACTAATGCCGTGCTGCACGCTGATTCTCACCATGCGGCACGTCCGCAAGCAATATAAACGGTAGTTGAAAAAGTAGGCGGGGGCAGTAAGATCCGATAGCAGCCGTGTGGCAGCCGCCAGCTCCGGGTCGGTCATCAGCGGCAGATCGATCAGGCTCTCGATCGGGCGCTCACCGAGGGTTTGCCAGAATGTTTCGTATTCGGCCTGAACCTGCTCCTCAGTGGGATACGCTGGCATGTCGATGCCAAACTCTTGCAGGCACGTGAGCGCGGTGTCCACAGCCTGCCGATGTTCCGACTTCATGAGATAGAGTTGGACCTTCAAATGGTAGACTGCGGCCTTGTCGACCTTCGACGCTCCGCGCGGCAATAACTCCCCAATTAGTTGCTCCGCCTCATCGAAGCGACTGGTCAGAAACTCGCATTCCGCGCGCTCGAGCCTTAGGCTGAACGTCAACTCGTGCCGGCTGGTCCAATCGCTCTCGTCCAACAGCGCCATGCCGGCCGCAAAATACTCGCGCGCTGACGCATAGGCCGCGGACGCTTTGGCCTTTCGCCCGGCTCTCAGGTTAATTGCGGCTACATGTACTTTCTCGTCGTGATCGGTCAGTAATGCCGTGCCTCGATTCAGTTGGTTGGCGATATCGAACAGATATTCGCTGAGGCCCTCCTCCGTCAAGCTCGACAGCAGCAACCGTCCAATCCGAAGGTGCTCCCCCGCACGCTCACTTTCAGGGATCAGCGCATAGGCCGCCTCCTGAATGCGGTCGTGTGGGAAGGAGTAATATCCCTCCATGCGGAAGATCAGCCCGGTGCGGGCTGCATCCAGAAATCCAGTGTGAATGCCCTCTTCGGATTGTCCGAAGACCATACTCAGGGTGGTTATCTCCGCCACGTTCCCAAGACAGGCGAGCTGCTGGAGAGCGACCTGCGTTGTGTCGGACAGTCGCTGGAGCTTCCCCACCATCAGATCCACCACGTTGTCGGAGTAGCCCTTGGCGCGAATTCGGTCCAGGTCCCAGGTCCAGCCAGAGGCATCCAGGTCGAACCGGAGCAAACCTTCCTCGGCCAGCGCCGTGAGGAACTGGATTGCAAAGAATGGATTGCCACCGGTCTTCTCGTGGACCAACTGCGCAAGAGGACCAGCGGAGTTCGGCCCGCAGTGCAGGGCGTCGGCGATGAGCCGCTCAAGGTCATCGAGCCCGAGGGGCGCAAGCACGATTTCCTGCGTTTTTCCTCCGGCGTCGCGGATCGCGCCTAGCGTCCGTATGAGCGGATGAGACGGACTGACTTCGTTGTCGCGGTAGGCTCCGATTAGCAGCACGTGCCGCACGTCCGGATCGGTAATTAGGCGCTCCAGCAATTCCAGAGTCGCCGTATCCAGCCATTGCAGATCATCCAAGAACAACGCCAGCGGGTGCTCCGGGCGAGCGTAGGCGCCGAGAAAACGCCGGAATACCAACTGGAAACGGCCCCGCGCTTCCTGCGGCGGCAGTTCTGCCACGGGTGGTTGTTTGCCGATGACGAATTCGAGTTCGGGTATGAGGTTGACCACCAGTTGGCCATTTGGCCCCAACGCCTCCAGAAGGGCGTGCCGCCAATGGTCCACCTCGGCTTGAGTCTTGACCAGGATCTGACGCACCAGCATCTGGAATGCCTGTGCCAGTGTCGCGTAGGGTATGTCGCGCTTATACTGGTCGAACTTGCCTGCGGCGAAAAGCCCGCGCGGTGGAACCAGCACTTTGTGCAACTCATTCACAACCGAAGATTTGCCGACGCCGGAATAACCAGAAACAAGCACCAGCTCGGGGGCGCCCTGCGCCACCACCCGATCGAACGCAGCAAGCAGCGCATCGATCTCGCGCTCCCTGCCGTACAGCTTCTCGGGTATCAGCAAACGATCCGAAAAGTCGTCCGTGCCCAATGCAAACGGCTCGATGCGCCCATGCGACAGCCATTCCGACAGGCACCGCCGGAGATCGGCTTCCAGACCCGCAGCGGTCTGGTAGCGCTCCTCCGCATTTTTGGCGAGGAGCCTCATGATGATGGCGGATAACGGGTCCGGGACCGCGCCCCGATCCGCAGGCGCCACGGGCTGACGCGCAATATGGCAGTGCACCCACTCCAGCGGATCGGCGGCAGCAAATGGGAGCACGCCCGTAAGCATTTCGTACAACGTCACGCCCAAAGAATAGAGATCGCTGCGGGCGTCAATTGAGCGATTCATGCGGCCCGTCTGTTCGGGAGACATGTAGGCGAGGGTGCCAGCGATGATTTCCGGCGGCGCGGGTGCTTGGCGCTCGCGTGGCAGTCGGGACGCGATGCCAAAGCCGGTCAGCCACACTCGGCCGGCGTCATCCACGAGCACGTTCCCAGGCTTGACGTCTTTGTGGATCAGACCGCCCTGGTGGGCGTGGGCGAGCGCCGTTGCCAGGTTGATGGCAAGGCGTAGAAGACGCGCCAGATCGAGAGGCTGCTCCTCGCCTCGCTCAAGCCGGTCCCGCTCAAGAACGCGGTCGAGGGGCTCACCGCCCGGGTCGGCGAGAACAAGGATTGTCCGTCCTTCGTGACGCGTGAGCGCGAGAGGCTTGGCCGCCCACGCGGGCTCAAGTTCGGCTGCGAGCGAGTATTCGTGCTCCAGGCGTCGTAGACTCTGGGGCAACGGTTGTTCCGCCGTAGGAGCCACGACCAAAAGGGGCATGTCGTTGCCGCGCTGCCGTGCACGGTAAAGCGTGAATTCCGCGCCATCGCGGATCGGCTCCAACTCGTACTCAGATGAAGCTGCCATTGAGGGTGTCCTCGTCGCCGGGGCCGAACGAGTCCAAGTGTTTATTCTCGCAGCAAGCTACAGAACCATATCCTCTGATTCGCGTGGTGTAATTCAGGTGGCGCCCTTCAGAAGGTAAACCGGCCAGCCAGTTGAATCTGGCGCGCGGCTCCGACGGTGGTCAGGACCTGGCCTGCGTTATCGGCGAAATGACCCGCCGCATCCCTGAAGACGGCATCCCCGTTACCTCCAAAGGTAATCGGACTTTGTGTGTTGCTCGGAACGCCAAAATTCGGATGGTTGAAGAGGTTATAAGCTTCCACTCCAACCGTAATCTTCCGTCGTTCCGCGATCGCAAAGTCTTTGTGCAGCGATGCGTCAAACTGCGCAAACGCCGGCCCCCTTAGAATATTTCGTCCGGCATTGCCGAACTGACCGGCAGGCGGTACCACAAAAGCACTCGGATTAAACCAGCAGGACACAGTGCCCACTGCGACCCCGTTCGGACAGACACCCGCGTCAGGGTTGCCAATCAGGTTCGGGCGTTCCGGAATAACCAGCGATTGCAGATCGGCATTGTCGAAGTCGAGCACCGGGGTAAATGGAAGGCCGCTATGAGCGTTGGCAACGCCCGAGGCCTGCCAGCCACCGAGAAGACGTCCGCGCCCAGGCAACTGGTAAGCGACATTGGCCACGAAATTATGCCGAACGTCAAAATCTGAAGGGCCTCGGTCTCCTTTGCGATTGAAGATGTTCTGCGACGCTGGAGCATCATTCACAGATTCCAGGCTGAAATCCGTCGAAGCGTCATCCACGGAATGGGCTAACGTGTAGGCGAACTGCCACGATAGGCTGTGTGCATAGTGTTTCGAAACTGAGATTTGGAAGGAATTGTAGAAGGATTGCGCGTCAGTCAAATCCGTTAGCAGAGGCGATCCGAGGTTCGGATTGTAGCGAGTGCCTGACGCCGGCTCAAAAGGGTTCTCCTCGGCTTCGCGGGTAAGGTGATTGCCGCGCATGCCAAAGTATCCCGCGGTGAGTATCATGCCCTGCGCGAGTTCCCGTTGCACATTGAGGTTATACTCCAGGGCGTACGGGAACTTCGGGTGGTACGTTGTCGTAAAAACGTCGAGCGGTAGCGTCTCCGCAGAACTTTGTGGGTTTAGAAACTGAGGGAAAACGAACTCCTGCAAGCCAAAAAAAGGCGGCAGAAGACGCCCGATTCCGAACAGCACCGCCGCGAGCTGGTCCCGATAGATGCCGAACCCGCTCCGCACGACAGTCTTGCCGTCGCCGAAGACGTCCCATGCAATCCCTGCCTGGGGTGACAGGAGATCGAGTGGCGTCCCCGCAAATAGCTTGCCGACAGTTGGCGCGGAATCCGTCTCTGGCTTTGGGAACGCTGACAGACGGCCGAATTCCTCGGTCGGATTGGAATAGAAATCGTAGCGCAATCCGGCATTCACGGTTAAGCGGCTATTCACGCGCACGAAGTCCTGGGCAAAACCGGACGCGATCGTTTCACGGTATCCGCGGTCAGAATCGGCGTTGGAGGGATTGACCCCAAGGTACGCCAGAGGCAAGCCCTTAAGGAAGAATTCGAGAGCGGGGTTGATACTGGATGCCGGCAGCCCGTAGGGAGTCAGGTCCTCGAACTCGTACAATCCGTTAACACCGAAATTCAGCGACCCATTCTCCTGCAGCCTTCGGAAATCCAGGCCGAATTTCAATGTGTGTCGGCCAATGTTACGCGACAGCTGGTCCTGAACCTGATAAACGGTCGAAAAGTCGCCTAAAGGAAATGCCGGGCTGTTGCCCAGCAAGCTCATACCCGTAATATCGACCATTCCGAACGGTTGGCCAGGCGTCAAAGAAGTAGATAGACCCGGATGCGTATTGTCGATCGTCGAAGATGCCGTTGTCCGGTTGATACCGAAGCGCAACTCATTGATCCATTGAGGTCCGAATCTCGTCCGGTCCTGTACAGTGCCATACTGATTCCGCGCCAGGTGAAACGCCGGGAACCCAGGCACATACGTGCCCGGCGGCGTCCCGACGTATGGAACCAAAGCGGAACTGTCGTCTACGGTGTAGCGCGCGAACAGCGAATGGGTGCCGGAGAAGTTGTGGTCGATGCGAACTATACCGTGGTCCTCACGAGTGTTGCCTTTATTAGCCGTAATGAGTTCGCCTGTCCCATCCCGATTGCCTAGTCCGTTCGAAGGAGGCATCAGATTCAGGAACTGCTGTATCAGAGGATTGATCGGAATGGCGACACATCCGCCTGGAGTGGCGTTGGTGCAGGCGGACGGATTACCAGCGGATGGCAGCAGTCCCTGATGGGCGAGAGCATCTGGCACCGTTGCAATTGCCGTGGTTGCCTGCACCTCGCGAAACCCCTCATAGTTGACAAAAAAGAATGTGTGATCGCGCTGCAGCGGCCCACCGATTCCGGCGCCGAACTGATTGCGGATGAACTGCGGGATCGGATTGCCGCCCAGATCGAAGTAGTTCTTGGCGTCGAGCGACGCAGCCCGATATAATTCCCACAAAGATCCGTGAAATTGGTTGGTTCCTGACTTGGTTGTCATCGCGATGACGGCGCCACCGTGCCCTCCATATTCCGCGTCGAAGGTTTGGGTCAGAACGCGGACCTCTGCCAACTCATTCAGACCTAGGAAAAACCCAGAAGCGCCCGCGGGCGAATAGCCGAAGACCGGATCGGTCGCATCCATACCGTCGATCAGAACGTTCGTCATGCTCGGACGTATGCCGTTAATTGCCACTTGACCGGACTTACCACTGGAAAGCAATGAAGGAGCACTGCTGGCGTTCGGAGCGACTCCCGGCTCCAGAGCAACCGCACCAAAAAGATCGCGGTTATCGAGAGGCAGCTCCGTCAGACTCTGCTCTGGAAGCAGTCCTGCGACAGTCGATGTCGTGTTGTCGATTCCTGCAGCGTTCGCGCTGACCGTGGTTTGCTGCGAAATGTCGCCTATCGCGAGTTGCAAATTTATCGTCACTTCGACAGCCGAATTGAGATCGACTCCTTCGCGAACCTGCGATTGGAATCCTGCTTTCTCCACACGAAGAGAATAGTTTCCGATTGGCAAGCCGGCGAAACGGTATTCGCCGGCCGTGTCAGTGAGAGCGCTCCGCTTCAAGCCGGTGCCTTGGCTGACAATCGTAACGCTGACGCCAGGGACAACGGCGCCACTTGGATCAGTGATGGTGCCGGAAACAGTCGCAAGCTGGGTTTGCGACCACGCACATACTGAAAAAAGCGCCGCCAACGCCGCTGACAGCATGCAAGGTCGATACCACGCGCGTTTCGCGCCTGGAGGCGCCCCGACAGAGTTGTTCGTGACCTGGACCAGCCTCATGATCAACTCAGTTTCGTTTTTCTTCATGGCTCCCTCAATCTCGGACAACGGTCTACCCCAATGCTCTCAGAAGCCGCCTTCATTTTTTGGCTCTGCACGAGAATTCGAGAAACCACCAATTGGCGGAGACTTGAGCGTTTTGCCTTTCTTGGGAATGCTGGCTTCAGGATTCCGGCATTAGCCGCGGATCTGAGGCAGCCGCCTGTTGAGAGCAGCGCATCCCTTGGAATTCGCGGATCGTTCGAGGGCGGGAGGCGGGCGTAAACCCCTTATTTGACGGTATCTTCGGGGCCAGTTGGCTTCCCAGAACGCCCCGGCCGAGTCCACTGCACCATCCTACAGAGTTGGCGCGCTTTGCTGCTGCCCGCGAGCTTACGCTCCCCAGTGTGTCGGACCGAGGCGGCCGCCAGCATAGACGAAAACGGGCGATTTTCCGATGGCGGCGCCGAGCAATGCAGAGAGGGCCGAAAGGCCGGTGAACATTGGCGACGACTCCCTTCCGGGGCGATGGAGCCAAGTCAGCCCGTCGGCCCAAACCCCGAAAACCCAATAAAACAGGGGTATCTTACAGATTCTCGCTCAGAGCCCATTTTTTACATCGCGGCGGCATGGCACTATTCATCCGCCCATCCGCCATCTGAAATCGCCCCTTAGTTTGTGTGCACGCGCCCGTGAGCGCGCCTCTTTCGTGGCCGAACAGTTCGCTCTCCACCAACTCGCTCGGAATCGCTGCGCAGTTGAGGGCGACAAAACGCTTGTTACGGCGAGGGCTAGCTTCATGAATGGCTCTCGCAATCACTTCTTTTCCGGTGCCCGTCTCACCCTGGATCAAGACAGCGAAGTCCACTGGTGCAACCCTCTCCACTTCTGTCAGAACTGCCCGGAATTTCGGACTGGACCCGATCAAATCTAAAGTAGTCAAAGCCTCACTCCTTTTATAAATGCGAGATTTGTTCCGTTCTCCTCTGATCAAACCGGTGTGCGCTTGCGCCAGCGCGGTACCCGCCGTGCCTCTGAATGTTTGTGTTCATTGCCTTATACCCTTTTGTGATCGCGGCTTGAGTTGATTCATGACTCGTCCGAAAAAGTCGACCAGTTCTTCAGGCGTTTCGAATTCCGTATTTTGTCCGGACATTACGTGCTCTGCTCGTCCGGCGAAACGGGCTGACCCTAATTCTGCGGGGTCGCGAAACTGAACGACGAAGACCAGATCCGGCAAGTTCTTCGGCGACGAATCGGGTTTCACGATTTCCTCCTTTCGTCTCTTTTTGGATCCCTTGTCGCTCTTGCTGGTCAGCACATGCCCAGAGTAGGGCTGAAGTCCGTTTCAATCCATGGAAGCACCGTGGAAGTTCCGTGGAACTCCCGGTGGAACTTCCGTAGAACTTCCGTGGAATTTTCGTGAAACTTTCGTGGACCTTCGGTTAATATAAGGACTGGCCATCGAAGGCCATTGGGGACACAGTGGCATCGAAGGCTATTTTTGTATTCCCACCGTTTCGGTTGGACGCCGCGAACGAACAGCTTTGGCGCGATTCCAACCTGGTGGACCTGCGGCCGAAGACGTTTGAGGTTTTGCTCTACCTCGTGCAGAATTCTCAACGGTTGGTGACCAAACGGGAACTGCTCGACAGCCTCTGGGCCGGCGCCAGCGTAAGTGATGAACTGCTTAGAGGGTACATCCGAGAACTGCGCGACGCGCTGGGCGACGATGCCAAGAAACCCCGTTACATCGAGACGGTTCCGACGCGCGGATATCGATTCCTGCCTTCGGTAAACGACGAGTCCTCCGTTCAAACGCCACCTTCCGAGCTTAAACCTGCGAAAGCCCCACAGGAATTGCGGGTGGGAATCCTTCATTCCCTGACCGGCAACATGGCGCTGACAGAAAGCCCCGTGGTGGACGCCACTCTGCTAGCCATCGAGGAAATCAATGAGCGCGGCGGGATTCTAGGCCGTGAAATTCAGCCCGTGGTGATCGACGGTGCTTCCGATGAACGAGCGTTCGCCCGTCACGCTGCGGCCCTGATCGCCGAGGCGAGGGTTTGCGCGATATTTGGCTGCTGGACTTCCGCCAGCCGCAAGTCGGTGCTCCCGATCGTGGAGCAGCGGGATCATCTGCTGATTTATCCTACGCAGTACGAAGGCATGGAACAGTGCTCCAATATCTTCTACACGGGTGCCGCGCCTAATCAGCAAATCATTCCCGCAGTTAGCTGGACGGTGGGCTTCCTTCGAAAAAGACGGTTCTTTCTGGTGGGCTGGAACTCGGTCTATTCGAGGGCGGCGAATGCGATCATCCGGGACGAAGTGGAAGCCTCCGGCGGCGAGATCGTTGGAGAAGAATATGTGCTCCCCGATAGCACGGAGGTAACTCGAGTCGTTCGTACGATCGCTCAAACTGAGCCCGATCTCATTTTCAATTCGCTGGTCGGCGATATGAACCTGTTCTACACGCGCCTGCTGCGGGCCGCGGGAATCACGCCCGAGAAAATCCCGACGGTTTATTTCAGTGTCGGCGAAATCGAGTTGCTGAGTCTGTCGGCGAGAGAAATCGTGGGCGACTACGCCTCTTGGAACTACTTTCAGAGCCTGGACCGGCCGGAGAACCACGCATTTGTAAAGAGGTTTCGTTCTCGCTATGGCCGCCAACGCGTTATCGCCGATACCATGGAAGCCGGATATTTGGGAGTGCACCTCTGGGCGCAA
>Ga0209248_10000336_pt1 | contig 15175 bp, 14 predicted proteins | sample BogFormECP04_OM1_FD_188241 | JGI IMG/M metagenome (GOLD analysis project Ga0209248, IMG submission 188241) | Bog forest soil microbial communities from Calvert Island, British Columbia, Canada - ECP04_OM1 (SPAdes) (version 2) | ecosystem: Environmental > Aquatic > Freshwater > Wetlands > Bog ... | reverse complement strand
CATGCTGATCTGCTCGCGAGGATTCGTAATACCCGCCTGCGCGTACGCGTCCTTCGCGGTGGCGACGACTTCGCGGAAGCTGGTGAAATCGTAATCCTGCGACAACGGCCCTTCAGCCGGACCGGCGACGAACGAAAGCGCCTTGATGTAGATGGGATTCTTGCAGTACTTGTGCGCGTCCTCGGCCCGCACGACGATCGCTGCCGCGGAGCCGTCCGAAACGCCCGAGCAATCCATGATTCCGAGCGGGTCGGCAATCTTGGGCGAGTTCTTGATTGTTTCGAGCGACACTTCCTTCTGGAATTGCGCCTTGGGATTCTTCGCGCCGTTCTTGTGATTTTTCCACGCGATACGCGTGAGCACGTCCTTGCCCTTGTCAGGGTCGAGTCCGTACTTCTTGAAGTACGCGGGCGCGAGCAGCGAGAACGACGCGGGCGCCGTCATGCTGCCCTCAGTGCCGTCGCTCGGCATGCCGTTCATGACGAGGCCCGAGTAGCCCGAGTCCTTGAGCTTCTCGACCCCTATCGCCATTGCGACGTCGAACGCGCCCGACGCGACCGCATAGCACGCCTGCCGCAACGCCTCGGAACCCGTCGCGCACATGTTCTCGACGCGGGTCACGGGCTTGTACTGAATCTTCAGCGGCTCGCTGAGGGTCAGCCCCGAGACTCCCGAGCCCATCGTGCCGAGCCAGTACGCGTCGACGTCCTCAGGCTGCATCCCGGCCGATTCGTAGGCTTGGTACGCCGCATCGACCAGCAGGTCTTCCGGCCCCTTGTCCCAATGCTCGCCGAACTTGGTGCATCCCATTCCAATGATCGCGACGCGGTCCTTGATTCCTCTGCTTGCCATCGATTTTCTCCTCGGCTAACGCCTTGGGCGCGCTTTCCAGAAATAGTTCTTAACCCCGTCGGCAGTAAAGAGCCGGCGAAATGTCATTTCGACTTCGTCGCCAATCGCGACCTTGTCGGGCTCGCAGTCGGTCATCTCGCACAGGAAGCGGCCGCCGCCGTCGAAGTCTATCACGACGTTAACAGTCGGCGGATTAAGAGAATAGGCGAGGCGATCGATTGCGTAGGTGGCAATTTTCGCCGTGCGGTCGGCGAACTGATACGGCTCCATGAAGCCGCGCTTGTGGCACTTCACGCAGACCAGTTGCGGCGGAAGCTGCGGCGTCCCGCAATTGGTGCATCGCGATCCGATGAAGCCGAACTTCCACTTCTCCGATCGCATCATCGGCGGTCCCGCGGGCCGATCGGGATCGGGCCGGCGCGGTGGCTCGGTCGGCAGAATCTCGCGCCACTTGAGATAGTTGGCGTAAGTCACGTCGCCCTTGGATTCGATCATGCGGCCGACGGAATGCACCGGCTTGAAGCCGGCGTTGGCGGCGGTGACGCGGAACAAAATCGCGTCGGCGCCATCGGCCACCGTCGCGACCAGGATCCGGTCGCCCGGCTTCGCCGAGGGCAGTGCCGCCGTCAGCATCAATCCTGCGTGCGCGGCGCCGGTCTGTCCGATCGTCAAGGCAAATGAGTCGGAGAATTTAGTCGGATCGATCTTGAGCGCGCGCGCGATCTCGTCGGCGGCGCGGGCGTTGGGCGCGTCGAGGATTACCTTCGCCAAATCGCCCGGCGCGACTTTCGCCTTCTCCAGCACGTTCTTGATGACGGTGCCGAGCAGGGGAGAATGCGCCTGCGTGAGCGTGAAGCGCTCTTCCCACGAATGCGAAAATTGCTCGCCCTGCGCGCGCCAACTGTCGAGGAACTCGCGCGTGAGCGAGGCGGTCGCCTCGATTTCCGCAATCACGTTTTCCGATCCGATCACGAACGCGACCGCGCCGTCGCCCGTCGTCTGCTCGGCTTTGCCCTCGGGCGCTGCCAGACGGCTGTCGCCAATCGCTACCAGCGCGCGCTTCGCCCCGCCGCTGACCGCATCGGCGCCTTGCAGCAAGGCGGACATGCCCGCGCGCACCGAGCCCGTCAGGTCGGTCGCGCGAATTTCCATCGGCAACTGCGTTGCTGCGCCGATCACCGCAGCGCTGAGTTTTTCCGCGTATGGCGGCGTCGTGGTTGCGAAGATGAGCGCCTGCACGTCACCGGGTGAGGCTTTCAGCGCGTCGCGCGCAGCCTCGACCGCCATCGAGACGCTGTCCTCGTCGAAGCTTGCAATCGCGCGCTCGCCCTTGCCGGCAGGCGTGCCAAGCACGGCCGCGATCGCCGCGCGCTTGAGTCGTCGATAGGGAACGTACGAACCGTAAGAAACAATTCCAGCCATGCCGGCATTAAAGGCCGACTCAGGCGACGCGGTCAACCACTGCAAACGGCCCGTGCTGACGCTTCCTCGCCTACTTGATTGCCACCGCGTTCGGCGGCGATGCGATGCCGCCTTCCAGGTTCATCGGCACTGACACCAGCATGCATTCGTAGCGCTTGTCGGCAGCGCAGTCCGCCGCCAACTCCTCGAGGTTGAACTGCTCGCCGATCGGCAGGCCGAGCAGGCACAGCGTGCGGTAATGCAGCGCGCCCTCGTTCTTGAAATCCCACGGCCACGGCTCGACCGCGGGACAATCCGTGCCGACGGCAGCGATGCGATTGTCCCAAAACCATTCGACCATCGCGCTGCTGTCTTCGATGCCGCAGGCCTTGAGCCCTTCGAGCGGCGCCATCGCCGCCTTGGCCTCGGGCGACGCCGCCAGGTACGCCTGCATCCAGCCCGTGCGAATCAGCAGAATCGTGCCCGGCTTCAGTTCGACGCTCTGCGCGACCGCGGTCTCTTTCAAATCATCGAGGCTGTATTTTTCCGACTTGAGCGGATCGATCGTGCGCTGGTGCGAGATGCGGTAGCGAAACGCGTCGAGCAGCACGGCGCGCCCGACAAACCTGTTCGCCCATTTGTGGATGCTGAGCCGTCCACCCGGCCCGTCCTTGATCTCGCCCGCCTTCACGCCGTTGTAGAACGCCTTGTAGCGCGGGCTGCCGACGTGCGCGAGGCCGTCCCACTGGCTGCCCTCCTGCGTGTTGTAACTGTCGAGCGAGTCGTCGAACCCAAGCAGGCCGAAGCTCTCGAAGCTCATGATGTTGTGCTTGGCGGGACTCCGCGCAAACAGCGGCGGGTTGGCGTAGTTGATTTTCGTATCGAGCCGGAAGACGGATCCCTTGCGCACGAGGCGCGCCGCGTCGATGACGCCCTGCGGCGTCAGGAAATTCAGGCATCCGAGCTCGTCGTCGTCGCCAAACACGCCCCACGACGATTCCTTGGGTTTGTCGGGCTTGATGGGCAGTTGGGCAAATTTGGGAATGTTGTTGAGATCGACTTTCGGCATCGCATCAGCTCCTTGGCGGATTTGTTCACGGCGTCCATCGGTAGAGGACGTCGGCTTCGCGCTCCATGCAGGTGGCGCCGTCGGTAAATTGTATCGCGATGAAGCCGCGCGCCTCATAAAAACGCCGCGCGGGGGCGTTGCGCTGAAACGTCCACAGGCGAAGACCCGCGGGCCGAAGATGCTTCGCATGCGCCAGCATCGCATCGCCGACGCCGCGCCTCTGCTCGGCGGGCGCGACGTAAAACTGTTCGACCATGTCGGTCCCGAGCACCAGCACCGCGACAATTCTCCCATTATCCTCGGCGACCCAGGTCTCGCGCTCCGGCACCATCTGGTCGACGACGAACGCGCGAATCTCATCGTCAGTGCCAACAGTCGGCAGCCAGGCCGCGGCACCGCGCCGCGACGCGATATACACAGTCGCAACCTCGGCCGCGTCGGCAGCACTCGCGCGCCGGAACGAGATAGCCATCAGTCTCGGTCTCCGCCCGAAAGCCGTGCGCTGTCAAGGATTCCGTCGAAACCTTTCGCTGCGCTCGACGTACTGTTTGTGATACTCAGAGTACTGTTGTGTTTTCGACCGGATCGCCGGGAAAGGGCTGGAATGGCTACTGAGCAGCGCATCGGATTTTCTCTCGCCACGCGGTCCGCGCTTGGCAACGTCATTCGGCTGATTCCGGCGCTTGTGATCACGGTCGCCATGCTCGTTACGTATTCGTGCGGCAGTTCCGGATTGCTCGATCCCGTCAGCGATAGCGGTTCTCCGACGGCCACTCCTACTTCGGGTACCGGGGCGCTCGCGTTTGTGACCAACTTCAACGACGCGAAGGTGTCGTCGTTCACGCGCAACACTAATACCGGCGTATTGAAGCATACGGGGCAGGTCGTCGCCGGCAAGAAATCCGGCCCGCGCGGCGTGGTTGCGACGCCCAACGGACAGTTTCTCTATGTGGCGAACGTCAACGACGACAATATTTACGAGTTCTCGATTAATGCGAACAACGGCACGCTGACTGCGCTGACGCCGGCGTCGGTAAGCAACGGCAACGGCTCGGGACCCGATGAACTCGCGATCAATCCCGACGGCACCTTGTTGTGGGTCACCAACGCGCACAACGGAACTGTCGGCAGCTACATGATCAATACGAGCACTGGACAGCTCACGTCGGTCGGCACGATTGGAGGATTCAGCACTCCTTTCGGCATCACACTGAATCCTGCCCTCGCCGTACTATATGTCTCGGATACTGCAACCGGGCTCATTCAGCCAATGACCTACAACACCACCACGGGTGCGCTCACGAAGAACTTTGCCGCGGAGCATAGCTCGGACCCCAACGCCAACACGCCGGCGGCGATCGCGGTCGATAGCGGTGCCGATGCGCTCTTCATCGCGGACCAGGTGCTGGGCGAGGTTTCGTCGTTTGCCATCGATAACACGGGGGCGATTACTCCCGAATTTACCTTCGCCAACAGCACTGTAGGTGATGCGCCGGTGGGAGTCGCACTGGCGGTAAATACCTCGGTCGAGTTCCTGTTCACCGCCAACTTCGGCGCCAGCACGATATCGTCGTTCGTCGTCACCAGCGAGACGACCGCGAACACGCCGCCGACCCTGGCATTGGGTTACAACGGCGCCAAAGGCATTGTGGTGGATCCGCAGAACGTGTTCGTTTACACCGCCGACAGCGCAGACGGCACCGTCGGAATGGCAACTATCAACGGCGCCTGCGGCAGCCAGATATGCGCGGGGACGCTGGTCTCGACGGAAAGTCCGCATAACGCCAACAGCGGTCCATTCGGGATCACGCTGGCGCAGTAGTCTTACATGCTGAGGCACGCTTCGGCGGCGAGCGCGAACAGCCGCTCGCGAATCTGATGACGCGTCCAGTTGCGATGGTCCCAGCGCGCGCTTAGATCGTCGCCGCCATATAGCAGCTGCCCGAATTGAACGCCGCGGAACTGCGCGACCGCGAAGAACGCCGCCGCTTCCATCTCGACCGTGAGACATCCTTCGCGCTTGCGCGCAATCATCCGCGCGCGAGTCTCGCGGAACAGCCCATCAGTGGTCCAGGTCTTCGCGACGATGTAGTCCAGACCGTTTTTACGCAGAGTTTTTTCGATCGCGGCCAGCGCGCGCGGGCTGGGCGCAACTTCGCGCGCGGGCGGCAGGTAATGGTACGACGTTCCTTCGTCGCGAATCGCCGAGTTCGGCACCACGATTTGGCCGACCGCTATTTTCGAATCGAGCACCCCGGCGCCGCCGCATGCGATGAACTTGCGCGCGCCGCGTGCGATTACTCGATCGAGCATCGCGGCCGCCATCGCGGCACCCGTGCGCGGATGCACGACTGCCAGCCGCTTGCCGTCGAGCTCGAGCTCATAAATCGGATGGCGTCCGACTTCGCTGATGGCGTGATCGATCTCGCGGGCGCCGCCGTTGAGGACCAGATCGTCGATCACGTCCTGAAAGAAGCAGAGCACGCAATGCTTCGGCATGTCGATCGATTTATAGACGCGGCGCGGCTCGATGATGGCGGTGTGCGATGGATCGTATTCGAGGATTGGGAAGGGTGACGCGGCCAGGCGCTTGGCGGTGCGCGCGGGAGATTTGCGGCTGCGGGCTTTCATCCCTTCTTGTTTCATTTTGAGCGAAACAAAAAAACCCGCAGCTCAAGCTCCCCTTGACTGCGCGGCAGTGAAATATCGCTCGAAGATTTTGCGGATTCGGTTGCGGCGCTCGCCCAGCTCGGCGAGCATGCGCGCCGAACCGTCCGCATCTTCGAATCCCATGCGGCGCGCGAGCGGGCGCAGGCCGGCCACCGAAGTCGGGATGGCCCACGCCGGCTGATCGCTCTCGATGCGGAGGCGATTTTCGAGACGCGACAGGAACCGGTAGTCGTCCTCGAGCACCGACGCGTCGGCGGCCGACAACAGGCGCAGACCGTCAAGCGCCTCGAGCAAGCCCATCGTGTTGCGCACGCGCAGCTCCGGATAAAGCTGGCCGTGCGACAGCGCCATCATCTGCGCGAGGAACTCGACGTCCACCAAACCGCCATGACCTTGCTTGATATTGAGCCGCGTCTTGTCTTCGGCGCCGATTTCCATTTCCATCCGGTGGCGCATCGCCGCTATTTCGCCGACCTCGGCCGCCGTCAATCCGCGCCCGTACACGAACTCCTGGCGCGCCGCCTCGACCTCGCGCCCCAGTTCGCGGTCGCCGGTGATAACGCGCGCGCGCACCAGCGCCTGGCGCTCCCACACCGCCGAACTCTGTCGATGATATTCGCGAAACCCCACCAGCGACGTGACCAACGGCCCCGCGTTGCCCGACGGACGCAGCCGCAGGTCCAGCTTGTAGGCGTAGCCCTCGCGTGTGCGCGATTCGAGGATTGCGATCAGCTTCTGCGTGATTCGCGACGCGATTTCGCGGCTGCCGCCAGCGACTTCAGCGCGATCGTCATAGACGAAGATCAGATCGAGGTCGGAGTTGTACGACATTTCGCCGGCGCCGAGCCGGCCCATCGCAATCGCGCACAGGCGCATCGTAGCGGGAATCGCGAAGCGCGCCGCGGTCTGAATTCGCGCGAGTATCATCGCCTCGTCCAACACCGTTTCGGCCAGCGTCGTGAGCTCGCGCTCGACGTCGAAAAGCTCGAGATCGCCCGCCAGGTCGGCGATCGCGATGCGCAGGAATTCCTGATGCTGAAAGGCGCGCAGCGCGTCGAGCTTGCTTTCGAAGTCGGGACTCGCCGCGATCAATCCCGCCAGCTCGTCGCGCAACTCCGACGGACTGCGCCGCGTCGCCGCCAGATCGGATCGCACCAGCGTGTCGAGCATGTCGGGATGGCGAATGAAAATGGTCGACAGGTACGCGCTCGACGCGAACAGGCGCAGCAGGATGCGCCGCGTCGCCGGATGCTGCTCGAGCAGCGCCAGGAATGAAGTCCGCGCGCCGACCGCCGCGATGAACTCGGCCAGGTTCATCAGCGCGAGGTCGGGATCGGGCAGCCGGCTGATTTCGTCCATCAGTATCGGCCCCAGCCGTTCGAGCAGCTCGCGGCGCCGCGGGCTGGTCGGCGCATGCGACGGTCCGCGCGCGAGCAACTCGAGATGGCGCGCACTCTCTTCGGCGCGCGCGAAGTCGAGCTCGCGCAAATACCGGGCCGAGTAATCGGGGTCGAGCGCCGCGTTCCACGCGAGTTCCGCCGACGAAGATACCCAGCGGGTCGACTGTTCATTGCCGCCGGCCAGCGTCTCACGGAATTGCAGCTCGACCAGCGCGCGATGAGATTTCAGCTGCGCGTTGAATTTCGCCAGCGCACCCTGCAGCTTGCCGAAGCCCATCCGCGCCGCCAGCGCGCGCATCCCGTCTTCGTCGGCCGGCATCACGTGAGTCTGCAGGCCGGCGACGACCTGCAGCTTGTGCTCGACGTCGCGCAGAAACAGGTACGCGTCGGCCAGCTCACGCGCGCGCTTCGACGGCAGGTAGCCGAGCGAATCGAGCTTCTCGAGCGCCGCGACCGTCTGCTCGATCCGCAGCCGCGGATCGCGTCCGCCGTAAATCAGCGTCAGCGCCTGCACGATAAATTCGAGCTCGCGGATTCCGCCGCGGCCGAGCTTGATGTTGCGCTCGATCATCGCGGGCGTTTTCAGTTCGGCCTCGATCTGATGCTTCATCGCGCGCAACTGACGCAGCGTGTCGAAGTCGAGATAGCTGCGAAAGACGAAGTGATTCAGCTCGATGCGCAGTCGAAACCCCATTTCGCGGTCACCCGCGACCGGCCGCGCCCGCAGCAGCGCGGCCCGTTCCCACGGCTCGCCGAGGTTTTCGTAGTAGTCGGTCGCACCTTCAATCGGCGTGACCAGCGGCGCGGAACGGCCGCCGGGCCGCAGGCGCAAATCGATTCGAAAACATCGCGCCGACAAAATTTCAGTGAACCATTCGCCCAGCCGCGCCGCCGCCTGCGAACTGTCCGGCGATCCCGACGACTCGTGCAGATAAATCAAATCGACGTCGGAGCTGAGATTCAGCTCGCGCCCGCCCAGTTTGCCCATCGCCAGGATGCAGAAGCGGCCGACCGCGCGCGCGCGTTCACCCAAAAATCGAGCCGCGAGATCGAGCGCCGTGCGGATGCATTCGTCGGCCAGCTCCGACATCGCCTGCGCCGTCTCGCCGACGCTCAGCCGGTCGAGCAGATCGGCAATCGCGACCTGCACCATCATGCGGCGCATGAATCGCCCGAGCTCTGCGGCTGCCGCCTGCCGGTCGGGCGCGTCGATGCGATCGCGTTTCGCGCGCATCGCGGCGACCAGCCCGTCGATTGTCTGGGCGCGCGCGCCGAGAAAAATCTCCGCCCATTCAGGTCCGGCCAAAGACAGCTCGGTCGCCACCAGCTCGGATGAGCCGAGACAAAAAATCAGGTCAGCGCCCGCCGTGCGATCGCGCAGAACGCTCTTGAGCGCGGCGGCGGAGTTCTCGGCGAGCTTGGTTAGAAACGCGAGCGCCAACTGTTCGTCAGGCGCGCGCTCCTTGACCGCCGCCAGCGCACCCTGCGCGAGGCGTTCGTTGCCGAGGCGCCCTTTGAGCCTGGCGGCGAGGACGGCGAGCTGCGGCGATTGCGCGGCCTTGCGTGGCATCACCTAAACGATAACAGACGCAGCCATGCGCGCGCTTGCCAGAATCTCAACGGGAACAATATCGACGCGGGAAAAGTACCGGCGCAGGAGTCGCGCCGCGATTCAGGTTTTCTGCGCGACAGTCTTCTTCGAGTGATGGGTCTTCGAGCTGATATGCTTGGTGGAAGTATGATGCTTTGACGCGTGCGACTTGCGGGAGCGGGGCGGAGCGAAGTCGGTCTTGATTGGCGCCGGGTGAATCGCCGGCTCGTCCTCGATGCCCGGAAAATACTTGTCTTCGTCGCGATGCACCTGCAATGCCGCCAGGAACTCCGCGTAGTAATTCTTCACCGCGAAGCCGAAATGCGGTCCCTGGTAGTGCTCGACCATTTCCGAGTAGTCGCCGCCGTAAATTCCGGCCGCGCGCGCCACTCCGCCCGTGCCGTAGTTGTATGCGGTAATCGCCAGCGGCCAATCGCCGAGCGTGTCGTAGTTCGAGCGCAGCAGCTTGGCGGCGGCCATCGTCTCGCGCTCCGGATTCAGCCGGTCGTCGTGATAGCGCGTGATTTTCATGTAGTGCTTGCCGGTGTCACGCGTGAACTGCCAGATGCCGACGGCGCCCGCGCTCGATCGCGAGCCACCATAGAAGCCCGATTCGACGTGAGCCAGCGTCACCAGCTCGGGCGGCAGACCGGCGTTGCGGAAAATCCGTTCCATCGACGGCGTGTAATACTTGCTGCGCAGCAGACCCTCGTGGAATTTCTCGCGCAGTCCTTCCTGCACGCGCAGGTTCTGCGCGGCGGCGAGATAGGCGCTCGGCGGCTCGCCCTTGAACATGGCGGCGACTTCGCGCTCATCGGCGTCCGCCGGAGGCCGCGTCGCGAGGCGATTCAGAATGTCGGAATACTTGGTCTTGAGGTAATCGTTGGCCCAATCGATATCGGTGCGAGTCGGCTGGCCGTCACCCGGGAGATGAAACACGTGGTAGATGCGCGACACGTTGTCGCGATCGACGACGACGAAGTCGTTCTCCGAGTACTTGGTGAAAACATCGACCCAGAAATTTACGTTAGGTTCTATTGCGGCCGGACGCGGGAACGGCAGCTTAGTCTCCGACGACGCGTCGCGTGCCGCGCCAAAAGCAAATGCGATCGCGAGTGCGAACACGGCGAAGGCCTTCGCTATTCGGTCAACCGACAACTTGGTTCCCACCAACAACCGTCTCCATCGCGCGCGAGTCCCCGTCGACGCGCTCTCCCGCCGCCCGGCGCTTTCCCACAAAACGCGCCGGAGCCCCGTTACGGAGCAGGATCAACAGCATTAGCCGCCGTCGCGACCGCAGTCAAGAAATTTCTTGACGTGGCTTGAGGTGTTTATAGCAGCATCTCTATGGACGCTCGATTATTCGCGTTCCGCGGCAAATTCGTCGGTGGCGCGGACCAGCTCCCCGGTGATGCCCGCGCTCGAGGCGTCGTGCCCCGCATCGTCAACGATCACGAGGCGCGCGCGCGGCCACACGCGCTTGAGCTCGTACGCCCAACCGATCGGCGCCTGCAGGTCGAAGCGTCCATTGACCAAGATGCCGGGGATGTCCGCAATCGCACCCGCGCCGCGAATGAGGCTTTCGTCCTCGAGCCACGCGTAGTTGCGCACGTAATGCGTCACGATTCGCGCGAACGCCAGCGCATACTCGGGATTCCGAAATCGCGGCAGCAGCCCAGTCTGCGGCGGCCACGCCGGCGACGCCGACTCCCACGTACACCATGCCAGCGCCGCCTGATTGCATATCGCGGGATCGGGATCGCGCAGGAGCCGCCAGTACGCCTCGATCATATCGCCGTCACGCATCGCAGCCGGCACCGAAGCGCGCAGCCGTTCCCACTGTTCCGGAAACAGGATTGAAATGCCGCCGCGAAAGCACCAGTCGAATTCCTTCCGGCGCCCAGTCGTGACGCCGAACAAAATAATCTCCGTGACGCGTCTCGGATGCGCTTCCGCATAAGTGAGCGCCAGCGTGCTGCCCCACGACCCGCCCAATACCAGCCATCGCTCGATACCCAGGTGCTCGCGAATCCGCTCGATGTCGGCGACCAGATTCGCCGTGTTGTTGCTTGCCAGATCAGTATCGGGCGCGCTTGCATGCGGTGTGCTCCGGCCGCAATTGCGCTGATCGATCAGCACGACGCGATAGGCTGAAGGGTCGAACAGCCTGCGATGCCACGGCGTGCACCCCGACCCCGGCCCTCCATGCAGCACGACGGCGGCCTTCCCGCGCGGATTCCCGCACGCCTCCCAGTACACGCGATTGCCGTCGCCAACCTCGAGCATCCCGTGCTCGTACGGTTCGATCGACGGATATAGCTGCGTCATGCGCGATTGCCCTGTCATGTTCTTCAACAAGTGGTGGAGTTCGAGTCCCCAACCGGCCACAATAGACGCGTGGGAATCACATTAACAAAGGCGAAGATTTCCAATCCGCGCAAGCCGCGCCGACGCCCCGCGCTTGAGCTCGAATTCCTGATCGATACGGGAGCAATATACAGCGTTGTCCCTGGATCGATAGCGCGCAAACTCGCGCTCACGAAACTCGATCGCGAAGAGTTCACCCTCGCCGACGGCACGCACCGCGCTTACGACATCGGCGAAGCATTCTTCGAACTCGCCGACCGGCGCGGCACCTCAAAGGTGGTCTTCGGGCCGCCGAAGGTAACGCCTCTGCTTGGTGCTCTGACGCTAGAGAGCCTCGGCCTGATGGTAAACCCAGTGACGCGCGAGGTCTTACCGATGCGTCTGTTCCTCGCTTCGTCTCGCCGCCACAAACGCTGACCAGCCTCGCGCTTCCTTCCGCCGCCGAATCAGTCTTGATAGTTCGCCGTCCCGACTGCCTCTTGACACCAATTCCATTTACTGAGTAAATACTCAGTGAGTAGAGACTCAGTTTAGATGAAGCAGGTCATACAGACGGCGACACGTCGCGAGCAGAAAGTGGTCACGCGCGACCGCTTGGTCAACGCGGCCATGCTGCTGTTCGCCCGCAAGGGCATCGTCAATACGACCACTGCCGACGTCGCCAAATCGATTCGCATGTCGCACGGCACCGTGTTCCTGCATTTTCCCAAGCGCGACGACCTCGTCATCGCCGTGATCGACGAGTTCGGCCGCCGGCTGTCGGCCGAGTTCCGCCGCGCCTTCGAGCATGACCTCGGCCTGCGCGCCGTGCTGCAGGCTCATCTGCGCGTGCTCGAGGAGTTCGAGCCCTTCTACTCTCGGCTCGTGACCGAGGCGCCGATGCTCCCCGCGAAAGTCCGCAGCACCCTGATGCTGCTGCATGCCGCCGTGTCCTACGAGTTGTTCTCCGCGCTCGAGCGTGAACGCAAGGCCGGCCGCGCGCGCAAGATCGAACGGCCGCTGCTGTTCAACACGTGGATCGGCCTCGTTCATCACTACCTCGTCAATCGCGACGTGTTCGCCACCGGGGCTTCGGTAATCGCCGAGCGGCGAGAAACCCTGGTGAATCATTTTATGACGTTAGTAAAACCCTGAAAGGAGTTAAGACGATGGCTGAAAAATGTCCCGCTTGTGGTTCGTGCGGAATGCCGATGGAGCGGCCCGAAGACTTCGCGCTGGGCGACGTGACGCGCCCCTACTGCCGCCATTGCACCGATGCGCGTGGCGAGCTGTTGCCCTTTGATCAGGTGCTCGCGACCAATGCGCGCTTCTATGTCGAGTCCCAGGGCGTCACGCCGGCGGCGGCGGATGCGATGGCGCGCGCGATGCTCGCGGATATGCCCGCGTGGCGCGATCGGCAGTAAAGATTCAGTCCAAAAAAAGTTCGGTGAACGGTGAACGAAAATCAACCAGAAGGAGAGAGTTATGTTCGATCACATCCTGCTCAAGGTGAAGGACCTCAAGGCCAGCAAGCGCTTCTACACGGCCGCCCTGGCTCCGCTCGGATTCCAGGTCGAGTACGAGGGCGACGGAGGGGTGGCCTTCGGCCCCAAAGGCGCGCCGGCATTGTGGCTGGCTGAGGGCGCGCCCAACGGACCCGTGCATGTCGCATTCGTCGCCAAGACCCGCGACGCGGTGAAGGACTTCTACACGGCCGCGCTGCCCGCCGGCGGCAAGGACAACGGCCAGCCCGGCCTGCGGCCCCAGTATTCCGCGAACTACTACGGCGGTTTCGTAAAGGATCCCGACGGCAACAACATCGAGGCCGTCTGCCACAAGGAACAATAGCCAAACCCGGGGACTGCCTTGATGCGTCCAGAAAGGCAGTCCCCGGCGCGACAAGGAGTTTCTTATGAATCTCGAAGGTGGATGTTCATGCGGCGCTATCCGCTACAAGCTGACTAACACTCCGCTAATCGTTCATGCCTGCCACTGCCGCGATTGCCAGCGCGTCACCGGCAGCGCCTTCGTGATCAACATCTGGATCGAGAAACGATTCGTGGAAGCGACCGGCGCGACGCCCAAGTCAATCACGCTCAGTGGAGGCACTGGCAAGGATCACGAGGCCTTCTTCTGCGCCAACTGCGGCACCTACGTATGGAGCCGCTACGCGGTCGCACCCGGCGGTGATGCGCTATTCGTCCGCGCGGGGACGCTCGACAATCCCGCCGCGGTCAAGCCCGACGTTCACCTGTTCACGCGGAGCAAGCTGCCGTGGGTGAAACTGCCTGAAGATGCGCTTGCGTTCGAAACGGCCTACAAAATCGACGACGTCTGGCCGGCTGCAAGCAAAGAGCGCGCGCGCCTCAACCTCGCTGCACAAGCCTAGCCGATTCGCAGTGCCGGTCAGTTGTTGCCGCTGATCGCGCTGGCCGTGCTTTCGAGTCCCGACGTGCTGCCGCTGCTGTCCAGCCCTGTGCGATCGTAAGTGGTATCCATCCCGCCGCCGGTGTCGCTGAACCCGGTGCCTGGAAACCGATCCTCGCTGCCTCCCAGGTCGGTACGTTCGGTGAATCGGTCTGAGGTCCCGAATCTGGAGTCCGAACCACCTGACGAATCGGAGAATCTATCATTCGAACTGTTGTCGTTCAGCGCGGATGCCGGCCAGCGCGATTGAGCGTCCGATCCGCCGGACTGTGCGCCGGCTCGCGAGTCAAAATTCCCCGCGCCGAAACCCGACGCGCCCCCGGCTCTCTCCTCGAAGCTCTCGCCCAGGGAACTCGCGCCCCACGTGCTGGATCCTCCTGCGTCGTTGGAGACGTTGCCGACCGCGGACCCGATGCTGGTGCCCATCGAGCTTGCGCCACTTGAGGTTGCGGCCGTCGTCGTCGCGTACTCGCCCATCGTCTGCGCGTTCGCATGCGTCGCGAACATCGCGACTGCCGCAGTCAGCATAGCCGGTCCAATCAGCTTGACGAGTCTCATAAAGCGCAACCTCCTCCCCTGAGCCTACTGCCAGTAACGTCAGATACTCTAATCGTAGCGTCAAGTATGAGGCAATAACCCCGTCTGCCGCCTCTCCCAGTTTTGGGAGAGGATGAAGGTGAGGGTCCAATTACAGCGCCTTGCGCGATTCAAGATTCTGCCTCTGAACTAATCCGCCTGCACCACACATCCCCAACATGCTAAAGTCCGGCATCCGCCATCCAGACACTGAAAACCCGTGGATGAAATCGAAATCACTCCCCTGAACGGACCCCTCGACGCGCGCGTCGTGCTCCCCGGCTCCAAGAGCATCACCAACCGCGCGATGGTGCTGGCCGCGCTCGCTCAGGGTCGCTCGGTCCTCGAAGCGGTCCTGCTCAGCGACGACACGCGCTACATGAGCGACGCGCTGCGCGCCATGGGCTTCACCGTCGAGATCGACACTACCGCCCGCCGCATCACCATCAACGGCCGCGGTGGAATGATCCCGGCGCATGGCGGCGACATCTTCGTCGGCGGCGCGGGCACCGTCATGCGATTTCTGTGCGCGATGGTCACGCTCGGCGAGGGGCGCTTCCGCGTCGACGGCAATCAGCGGATGCGCCAGCGTCCGATCGGTCCGCAACTCGACGCGATGCAGCGCCTCGGCGCGAGCGTGTACAGCGAGCGCAACAACAACTGCCCGCCCGTGATCGTCGACGCGTCGCGCGCGCGCTTCGAAGGCGGCGAAACCTCGATCGACGCGCGCGTGTCGTCGCAATTCGTCTCCGCCATGCTGATGCCCGCGCCCATTTGGAAGGCCGGCTTGAAGCTCCGCGTGATCGGCGACACCGCCCGCCCCTTCATCGACATGACGCTACG
>Ga0209248_10000335_pt1 | contig 15177 bp, 10 predicted proteins | sample BogFormECP04_OM1_FD_188241 | JGI IMG/M metagenome (GOLD analysis project Ga0209248, IMG submission 188241) | Bog forest soil microbial communities from Calvert Island, British Columbia, Canada - ECP04_OM1 (SPAdes) (version 2) | ecosystem: Environmental > Aquatic > Freshwater > Wetlands > Bog ... | reverse complement strand
CCCGCTCTGGATGGCAAAGGCGGCGACAAAGCCAATCGCCTGTTGTGGGCCAGCCTCAGCCAGACGTGCTTATACGCCGCGCGCCTGATGCCGGAAATTTCTTACAGCGTCGTGGACCTGGATCGCGCCGCCCGCTGGGGATTTGCCTGGGAACTCGGCCCGTTCGAAGTTTGGGACGCAGTCGGCGTCGAGCGCATGGCCAAAGCCCTGGAACGCGACGGCCAGGAATTGCCGCCGCTGGTGCGCAAAGTCCTCGACTCGCCTAAGAAATCCTTCTACGAATCCGAGAAGGGAACCACGCGCTATTTCGATCTCTCGGCGCAGTCGCTGCAGCCCGTCCCCGAGCCGCCCGGCATCATCATCCTGAAATCGCTGAAGGACCGCAGCGGCGTGGTGCAGAAAAATGCGGGCGCCAGCCTGATTGACCTGGGCGATGGCGTGCTGTGCTGCGAATTTCACTCCAAGATGAATTCCATCGGCGGCGATCTGGTCGCCATGATTCACGCTGGAATCGCGCGACTGAGCAGCGACTTCGACGCGATGGTGATCGGCAATCAAGCCACGAATTTTTCCGTGGGCGCGAATCTGATGCTCGTGCTGATCAGCGCGCAGGAAGGCGAGTGGGACGATATCCACATGGCCGTGCGCCAATTCCAGCGCGTGAATATGGCCATCAAGTACGCGCCGCGGCCCGTCGTCGCGGCACCGCAGGGCATGGCTCTGGGCGGCGGTTGCGAAGTCAGCCTGCACGCCGCGCGCATTCATGCGGCGGCCGAAGCGTATTTGGGCCTGGTGGAAACCGGCGTCGGCCTGATTCCCGGCGGTGGCGGCACCAAGGAAATGCTGATCCGCGCGAACGAACATTCCGCGGGCGGTGAAGATCTTGACCTGTTCCACGCGCTGAAGCCCGTTTTCGAAAATATCGCCATGGCCAAAGTTTCCAGCAGCGGCGAAGAAGCGCGCTCGCTCGGCTATTTGCGTCCGTCCGATCTAATTGCCATGAATCGCGACCGCCAGATCGCCGACGCAAAGCAAACCGCGCTCGCTTTGCTGCGCGCCGGCTATCATCCGCCCGCGCCGGCGCAAATCCGCGTGCTCGGCGAAGAATTTCTCACCGGGGCGAAGCTGGCCATTCACATGATGATTCGCGGCGGTTATGCCTCGGAGTACGACGGCGTGGTCGGCCGCAAACTCGGGTCCATTCTTGCGGGCGGCGCCATCACCGCGCCGCAGCTCGTGCCCGAACAATACGTGCTGGACCTGGAGCGCGAAGCCTTCGTCAGCCTCTGCGGCGAACGCAAGACGCAGGAGCGCATCGCGCATACCTTGAAGACAGGAAAACCACTGCGCAATTGATTTTTCACGAAAGTACAAGCGCCGCGCGCCCGCGGCGCAACTTTCACTCGCTCGCCGTGTTGATATCCAACGGTGAAACCTATTTGCGCCGAATTGTATCTAAGTGTGAGAAATTCGCGTAGTTTTGATGAGTCGTTTGGTGAATCGGGGTGGCGCGGTAACTGATGGAACTTTTTCCATCGTTTTTGCGAAACAGAATGTCCGTGCTCCGCATTATAAACCGGCTCCGATTCCGGAGGCTTGCTGGTCAGCAATAGATAACGCCAATGGGAGACTTCTGATGCGAAAGAGGATTCATTTTTTTACGCTGCTGGCAATTGTCGTTGTGGGAATGTTCACGCTCTCCGCTTGCAGCAGTGGGGGCGGCGGCAGTCATCCTACTGTAAATGATATCGTGGTCCTCCCCGGCTCCTCCAGCGTGCCGGTGAGCCAAACCGCGCAATTTTCCGCGTTTCTGAACGGCGTGAGCACTTCCGCAACCTGGACCGCCAGCGGCGGCACGATTGACGGCAGCGGCGTTTTTACCGCGCCCAGTTCTCCCGGAAACGTGACCATCACCGCCACCTCCGGTTCGGACACCGGCAGCACCATCGTAAGCGTCGTAGCCTCGCAGACCTTGGTGGTAAATCCCGCCGCGCTCACCATTTCAGCCGGCGCCATGCAGAGTTTCACCGTCACGCCCAGCGCGGTCGTCACTTGGTCCGTTAACGGTACTGCCTTCGGCGACTGCGTCGCGCCGCCCGTCGGCTCCATCACGCAATGCCACGGCGTAATCGATGGCAATGGCAATTACACCGCGCCGCTTTCGCCTCCCACTGGCGGCACCGTCACCATCGGCGCAGCCTCGGGTGGCAATTCCGGCACCTCCACGGCCACAGTTCTTTATTCCTCGGCGTCGCTCACCACCAACACTTTGGGAACCGGCCAATATGCCGTCGCGTTTACTGGAATCGATCTCACTGCCGGGTTCCCATTTGATGTCGCTGGCAGCATTGTCACGAACAGTTCCGCAGGCTCTACGACCGGCACGATCACCGGCGGCGAGATGGACTTGAACGCCCCGGTCTTCTCGCCTAACGGCACGGCCGTCCAGATTCCGGTTTCGGGAGGCTCGTTTCAAGTGGGCGCTCTCGACGGCCGCACCACTATCCTCTTAACTCTCGCGTCCAATTCAGTGGCGCAGTCCTTCACCTTGCAAGCGACGCTGGCTACCAATCAGCATGCCTTACTCATCGATTTTGACGCCGCCGACACCGGCAGCGGGACTCTGGACGCACAAAATGTCACCACACTCACCACGAAGCTCAATGGCAGATTCGCCTACCAATACTTCGGCAGCGATACGTTCGGCAATCCCGTGTCGGTGGCCGGCACGTTTGTCGCCAACGGCAGCAATTCCATTCAAATCAATAACCCCAATTCGCCCGTGAACACTCAAGATCTCACTTACGTGCCTCTCAATTCCAACACCTTGACCGTAGTCACCAACGACATTTCCCTCACCGGCTCGTACACCACTCCGGACTCTTTCGGGCGCGGCGCCATCTTCATGAGTTCCACGCCTTTGAGCACCCTAAGTTTTGCGTACTACGTGATCGATCAAACGCACCTGAAACTCGTCGAGATCGATCCTTCGCAGACTTACGTGCTCTTCGGCGAGGCCTATAGCACGCCCACCGCAACCACGCTGCTCAACGGCGGAGTCGCTCTCACCTTCGGCGGCGCCGCTAACAACGCTCCCTACGCCGGCGGCGCCGTGTTTGCCATTAACGGTGCCACCGTCAACAGCGGCGGCGCGCTGGATATCAACAACAGCGGCGGCGTCGGCCAACAAATCAATTCGAACATCACCAGCGGAAGCTATGCCAATGTGCTGGCCGCCGGCAACGTTCCGGCGCGCTTTACGCTTTCGCTCTCCACCAGCAAAGGCACCATCGAGTTCGCGGCCTACACCTTCGTCACCCCAGCCGCCACCGGTGCCGAGCTGGTTGAGATTGACACCACCAACAACAACAACGTGGACGGCGCCACCGGCACCGCTTACGAACGCGGTGGCGTCAGCACGGTGCAAGGCAGCTTCGCGTTGAATCTTTCGGGCATCGGCTCCTCGAGAAATCAGGTGGCATTCGAGCAGGATATCGCCGGGCAGCTCGGCCTGGTGAACAACAGCACCACGCTGACGGGCACGCTGGATATCAATAATGGCGGGCCGATCCCGGGCCTGCCGGTAAATTCCACCAGCATCCTGAATGCGGCTACCGCCAACGGCCGCGGCACCGCGCAAGTGAACGTCTCGTCCAGCGGCGTCTCGGCGAAATTCAACCTGGTCTATTACCAGATTGACAGCAACACTGCATTGCTGCTCGATGCCGATACCGATCGCGTAGCCAACGGCATACTCGTCCGCCAGTTCTAACTGGCGCGCGCGCGGCACGCAATCCGGTCCTCTTCGACAGACCGCCGCATCGGCCAGGCGGCGGTCTCGCCGGGGATTCTCCTCGGTAAACCGCAAATTCCCTGGTGACCCATCGCGCCCACGTGCGTCTGAATGCCTAGCGGGTGTGTGCGATTTGCGTCTCGGCAGTCTGCAAAATCAAGATTTTGAAGTTGTAGCGGCCGGTCCCGTTTTTTGGGACCGGGCAGGCGTGGCCCTTGGTTTGGCGGTTGCCATTGAATTTGTAACACCGCACTTTAATGCGCGACCGGTGGCGGGCCTTCGCTGAAGTACAGTTTTTCCGCCAGCTCAGCAAACGACTTGCGTTCGCGCCGGACTGCCGCTAGCATCAATCGCTTTTATTTCCGCTGCGCGCCGCCACCGCGGGCCCGCAGGCCCAACAGGTCTCACCGGGAACTGAGGAGTGTGCAATGAAGCTTCGCTCGCGTCGCCGTCCGATTCCGCTGCTGCTGCTGGCCGTATCCGCTGCCGTGTTGATTGGCTGGACGTACACGGCGCGCGGCGAAGGCGGCGAGCCGCGCTACTTCGCGGTAAAAAACGCGCGCATCGTTCCGGTTTCCGGCCCGGTCATCGAAAACGGCACGGTGGTTATCGCCAAAGGCCTGATCCAGTCCGTGGGCGCCGACGTCGCGATTCCCCCCGAAGCTTGGGTGATTGATGGCAAAGGCCTCACCGTCTATCCCGGCCTGATTGACGCCGGAACAAATCTCGGCCTCGCGCAAGACGACGACGCTGCCAAGAAACGCGCAGCTGGGCCGGCCGCCTCGGGCCCCGAAGATCGCCCAGCCACCACACCCTGGCGCGTCGCCGCCGACGAACTCAAGACGGACGACAAGCGCATCGAATCCTGGCGCAACGCTGGATTCACCACTGCGCTCACCGTTCCGGAAGGTGGAATTTTCCCGGGCCAGGCCACGGTAATTGATCTTGCCGGCGACCGCCCCGGAGATTACGTCGTGCGTCCGCGCGCTTCCGTGCCGCTTTCCTTCAAACCCGTGGGCGGATTTTTCGGCTTTCCCGATTCGCTCATGGGCACCATCGCCTACGTGCGCCAAGTGCTGGACGACACCGCCTGGTACACCCAAGCTGAGCCAATCTACCAGGCGAATCCCACGAAAACCGAGCGCCTGCCCTACGACCGCAGCGAATTCATTCTCAGCCGCGCGCTGCAAAACAACGAACTCGTGCTGCTCCCAGCGAATAACTCGATTCAGCTCGTGCGCGCGATACGCCTGGCGGGCGAATGGAAAATCCGCGCGGTCCTCTACGGCGGCCAGCAGGGTTACGACGTCGCCGCCGCGCTCGCCGCCAGCAAAATCCCGGTGCTCGTCAATCTGAAGTGGCCGGAGCGTGCCAAAGACGGCGACCCCGACGCCGAGCAAACTCTGCGCGAGCTCCGCTTTCGCGATCGCGCCCCCGGAACTCCCGCGGCACTCGCCAAAGCAGGCGTCAAATTCGCCTTCTACTCGGGCGGCCTCACCGAGCCCAAGGACATTTTCAAGAGCCTGAAGAGGGCCACCGAGGCAGGCCTGGCGCCGGACGCCGCCCTGCGCGCTATGACTCTGGATGCCGCCGACATTTTGGGCCTGAGCGATCGCCTGGGCAGTATCGCCCCGGGGAAAATCGCAAATCTGGTGGTCACCGATGGCGACATCTTCAATGAAAAAACGAAAGCCAAGCACGTTTTCGTGGACGGCCGCTGGTTCGTAATTCACGAAGAAGCTCCGCTGGAAAAACCCGGCGAAAAAAAATCCGCGGATGGTGAAGCCGCAGCCGCCGGGCAAGCGCACCATGTGGAAGGAGTGGGCCGATGAAGCGCGCAATCCTCTTCGCCGCACTGTTGGCAACAGCCCTGCTGCCGCGAGCCGCCCGCGCGCAAAATTCCGGCGCCATCTTCATTCAAAACGCCACGATCCTCACCGTAACCCACGGAAATATCGAACACGGCGGGATCCTGATTCGCGACGGAAAAATCGCCGCGGTTGGCGCCGACTTGAAAGCCCCCGCGGACGCAACTGTGATCGACGCCACCGGCCAGTTCGTGATGCCCGGCATCATTGACTGCCATTCGCACATCGCCGTGGACGGTAGCGTCAACGAAGCCGGCCCCGCGGTTTCTTCCATGGCCAATATCGCGGACGTGCTCAATCCCAATGACATTGATATTTATCGCGATCTGGCCGGCGGCGTCACCACCGCCAATATTCTGCACGGCAGCGCCAATCCCATCGGAGGCCAGACCGTCGTGATCAAGCTGCGCTGGGGCAAACCCGCCAGCGAACTCCCGTTTCAAGGCGCGCTCCCCGGCATCAAGTTCGCGCTCGGCGAAAATCCCAAGCACTCCAATTTTCCCACGCCGCCCGGCGTCACCCCGCGCTATCCCGGCACCCGGCTCGGCGTCGAAGAAGTGATCCGCCAGGCGTTCATCGAAGCGCGCGAATACAAGAAGCAATGGGATGATTACAATCAGCGCAAATCCGCCGGCGAGCAAAATCTCATCCCGCCGCGCCGTGACGTCCGCCTCGATCCTCTGGTCGAAGTGATGGAAGGCAAGCGCTACGTCCACGCCCATTGCTATCGCGCCGATGAAATCCTGATGCTGATTCGGGTCGCCAATGAATTCGGCTTCAAGGTGCGCACTTTCCAGCACGTCCTGGAAGGCTACAAAATCGCCGACGAAATCGCCGCATCCGGCGCGGGCGGCTCCACTTTCTCCGATTGGTGGGCTTACAAAATGGAAGCCTTCGATGCCATCCCCTACAACGCCGCTCTGATGAACGAGCGCGGCGTGATCGTTTCCGTCAATTCCGACGACGCGCAGGAAGCCCGCCAGCTCAATCAGGAGGCCGCGAAGAGCATGAAGAATGGCGGCCTTTCCGCGAACGATGCGCTGAAGCTGATCACCCTGAATCCCGCCATTCAACTGGGCATTGACGCGCGCGCCGGTTCGATTGACGTGGGCAAGGACGCCGACCTGGCCATCTACAATCACGATCCGCTCAGCGTGTACGCCGTGGTGCAAAAAACTCTGATTGATGGCCAGGTCTACTTCGACCGCCAGCGGGATCTCGCCGAACGCGCGGCGCTCGCCACCGAAAAACAATCGCTCCTCGATAAGGAAAAGAAAGCCGCGGAAGAAAAAAAGGCCGAAGAAAAGAAGGCCGACGAAAAATCCGAAAAGAAGCCCGATACGAAACCCGACAAGAAACCCAGCCCGAAAAAGAAACCGCCGCAAGACGCCAGCAACAGCGGTAACGCAAACAATGCAAGCGTCGCGACCGGCGCCACGGGAGCCGCCCGATGAAAATCCTGAAGCTCAGCTGCCGCGCCGCGCTGGCCCTGGTTCTAGCGATGTCTCTGGGATTTCCAGCGTCGTCGCAATCCGCTGCCACCACCGCCTACGCCATCAAAGGCGGCAAAGTTTTCACGCTAGCCGGACCCGCCATCGAAAACGGCACGGTAATCATCCGCGACGGAAAAATCGCCGCGGTCGGCGCCAACATTAGCATTCCTTCAGATGCCCAGGTCGTTGATGCAACCGGCCTCGAGGTCTATCCCGGCATGTTCGATCCGGTCACCCAGATCGGTCTGAACGAAGTCAGCGCCGTCAGCGCCACCGTGGACGTCAGCGAACTGGGTGATTACAATCCCGAACTCGTCGCCGCCACCGCCGTCAATCCCGCCAGCGCGCACATTCCCGTCACGCGCGCGAGCGGCATCACTGCCGTAATCGCCGCGCCCGGCGCCAGCGGTTTCGATTTGCAAAGCGGCGGCCTCATCGCCGGACAAGCTTCCGCGTTCAACCTCGCCGGCTGGACCATGGACGAAATGCAAATCAATCGCTCCGTGGCCATGGTGATCAATTGGCCCTCGATCCAAACCGCCAGTTTCGATTTCGCCACCTTCAGCATCAAGGAAAAACCATACGCCGACGTCAAGAAGGAGTACGACAAATCCGTCAACGCCCTCAGCGACTGGCTCGATCGCGCGCGCCACTACGCGCAGGCAAAAGAAAAAGGCTCGCCCGCGCTGTACGAACGCGATTTGAAACTCGAAGCGCTCGTCCCGGTGGTGGAAGGGAGGTTGCCCGTGCTGGTGATCGCTGACGAAGCTCGCGATATCCGCAACGCCGTGGATTTCTGCAGCAAACAAAATCTAAAAATGATTCTCGGCAGCGGATCCGAAGCCTGGAAAGTGAAAGATCTGCTGAAAGAGAAAAAGATTCCCGTGGTCCTCGCTCCCACCAATCGCCTTCCCGAGCAGGAAGACACTCCCTACGACAAACCCTACACCGAGCCCGCCGAACTTTTCGCCGCCGGAATTCCCATAGCGTTTTCCAGCTTCGGCACGGCCTTCTCCCGCCGCCTGCCGCAATACGCCGGAACCGCGGTTGCCTACGGCCTGCCGCATGACGAAGCGCTAAAGGCTGTGATGCTCAACGCCGCGCAGATTTTTGGCCTCGCCGATCAGCTCGGCACCCTGGAGCCGGGAAAAATGGCCAACGTAATCGTGACCAACGGCGACCCGCTCGAGCTGCAGACCCAGGTCCGCTATCTCTTCATCAAAGGCCAGCTGACCAGCACCGACAACAAGCATCGCGACCTCTACGAGCAATATCGCAAACGCCCGCAACCAGCACGTTGAAGATTGATCGGCCAGCGCCGTTGACGTTGGTTTTCGCTGCGTCCTCTGCGTCCTCTGTGTTCCTGCCTCTGCGCACTCTGCGGTAATGCAGTTGCCTCGCGCCCAAAATTCGCACCCACGCCCTTGGCAACCGCCCGCCGTGCGTTATAATCCCTGCCCATCAATGCCAAAAATCAAAAACCTCTCGCGGCAATCATCTAAAGGAGCACCCGTGCAATCCTTCCACACCCGCACACGCTTTTGCGTCGTCTCACTCTTATTAATGAGCGCGCTCTCCCTCGCCGGCTGCGCCACTCCAACATCGCACCCCGACGACTCCGGCAAAAAAGCGACGCTCCGCCCCACCATCGTCTTCATGACCGACTTCGGCGTAGCCAACGACGCGGTCGCCATCTGCAAAGCCGTTATGATCGGCATCGCGCCAGACGCCCGCATCATGGACATCACCCACCTGGTAACGCCCTATCAAATCGCCGAAGCCTCGCGCCTGCTCGAAGGCGTCACGCCCTACTATCCCGCCGGTACCGTATTCGTGATCGTCATTGATCCCGGCGTTGGCACGTCGCGCAAAGCCATCATCGTCAAAACTAAAAAAGATCAATACTTCGTGGTCCCCGATAACGGCCTGATGACTCCCATCGTGGACAAAGACGGTTTCGCAGGCGCCCACGAAATCACCAATCCTAATTGGATGATCGGCGACAAAATTTCTTCCACCTTTCACGGCCGCGATATTTTCTCTCCCGCCGGCGCGCACCTGGCCCTCGGCGAAGATTGGACGCAAGCCGGCCCCGCCGTGAACGAACTGGTTCGCCTGAATCCGCCGACCACGTTATTGAATGAAAAGGGGATCACCGGCGAAGTGATTGGCCTAGACGACCCCTTCGGCAGCCTGATCACCAACATTTCCGGCGAAGATTTCAAAAAACTAGGCTACGCCCTCGACGCAAAAGTCACCGTGAAGATTGACAACAAGCCCTACACGCTGCCCTACGTGAAAACTTTCTCGGGTGTGCCGGTAGGCCAGCCCCTGCTCTATCTCGATTCGCGCGATCGCGTAGGCTTCGCCGTCAACCAGCGCGATTTCTCAAAAATTTACAAAGTCACTCCACCGGTTCCAGTCTTCATCCCCGTCAAACCAAAATAATTCGCGTAGCCTGCGCCCTCGCGCAACCAGCGTTAACTGCCTTCTCACTTCGCACTGCCTTCATCGGTGTGCCGTTATCTGTGTTCATCTGCATTCATCCGTGGTGCCTTTGACTTGACGCCGCCCGCGACGAAATCCATCCTACGAGTTCCAATTTTCCATTTTCTCTTTTCCATTTTCGCTTTTCATCAGTGGTGCCTTGGAACTTCACTTTCGCCCCCTGTTCTCCACGTACCGAAGTGCCTAAAACGCTCTCCCCCGAGTACCAAAGTACTATGGCGCGAAATGGCACAGCCCGCGAAAATTCATTGATTACGGGGCTTTACGTTTCATTTTTGGGGGACGGCGTACTACTGCCGTTGAGGACTATGGCGCCACTCATCAAAGATTCACTCGACGTCGCAAACTCCACCACCACCAGCGAACTGGCGGCTTCGCCAACCAGCGCCGCGCCAAAACCAGCTGCGCCCAGCAGCCCAGCTTTGCGCGCCAACGCTCTCTCGCTCGAAGTCCCCGTGAAAGTCCACGGCTCGCGCGTTACCGACGTAGCCCGCGGCGTCGCTCCGCACACGGAACCTTTCGAAGAAGAAACCGGCACGATGATCGTATTCCCGCATGGCGGCGTGTTGCGCATGTCCACCGCGGTCACCGTCAGCCAGATGTTGGTCGTCACCAACCTAAAAACGCGCCAGGACGCCATCTGCCGCGTCATCAAAGTCCGCACGTTTTCGAATATGCAGGGCTATGTGGAAGTGGAATTCACGCACCAGCAGCCCGGATACTGGGGCGTTCATTTTCCGTCAGAGGGTCCCGTGCAACCGAGTGAGCCGGCGCTCGTAATTCCGTCCGCGCCGCCAGTGGTAATTGCAGAAGCTGCTGCGCCGCCTGCGCCCGTGCAGGACGCGCCTGCGCCTTTCGTAGCACCGCCTCCGGTCGTGGTCACGCCTGCGCCCGCGCCGCCTGTCGCGCCAATTGCTCCGGCGGCATTCCATCCGCCCACGCCGGTGATTCCGGCTGCGCCCAGCAAACCCGAGACGACATTCGCTTCCTTTGGCACACAGGAAAAAGTGCAGCTCTTCGCATCGTCCACCCTGGTGCCAGCCGCCGAGCGCGTTGCGCAATCCTCGCCCGCAACTCCCGCACTTACTCGACCGGAAGCAGTGCTGCCAACCTTTGATCCAGAAACTCTCGAATCCACTCCGGCGCACGACGCGCGTTCCGTCGCCTCGATTGATTTGCTGGCCGCGCCGCAAGCAACGCCTCCGCCGCCCTCGCTGACCATGAGCGAGCTGCGTGGGGATCAGCGTGGCATCGCCGTAGCTCCGCCAGCCGACGCACCGCACGCGGTCGCCGGCGCGGAACACGCAACCGCCGACGCCCACGACGCTCCAGCACAAAGTTCGCGCGCCGTTTTCGGAAGCTTCAGCGGTGGCGCAGCTCTCAGCGGCAGCCACTCGGTTCCGGTTGACGCCTTCGGCGCGCGCCTCGATTCCAGCCACGAAGCGGCTGCGGATCAACCCGCTGCGCCCCGCACCAACAGTTGGATGTTGATCGCGGCCTGCGTCACCTTGTTGTTCGCTACCGTTGTCGGCGGCGTCCTTTACTTCCGGCCGCACACCGCCATAAGCGCGCGCAATGGCGCAGCAAACTCGAATACCACCGCGGTTCCGCAGCCGCTCGCGTTTCAGACTCCCGCCGCCGTTCCCGATGGCTCGGCCGCGGAATTTACGCCCGCGCGCAATTCCGCCACGCATCCTGTGCCGATTGTCGCCCAGGCGCCGGCGCTCACGCCTTCCATCGTGGTGAACGGCAACGATTCCTCCGGCGAGGGACCGAGAATCGTTCCGAAGCCCGCTTCCAATCTCGCGCCTGGCACCATCCAGGGCGCGGTCGCGGATCATCCGGTCTCGACGCAAAGAAATGACGCGGACCAGTCCGTGCAGGCGCCATCCCTGGATGCTGCGCCGTCTGAAGACTCTGCGAACTCCGGCGCGCTCTCCGGAATCGTTTCCTCGAGCGTGGCCGCTCCCGTCGCTCCCGAAGTGCGGCAGGAAGGTCCCATCAAAGTCGGCGGCAACGTGAGAGAGCCGCGCCTCATCTCCCGCGTGATGCCGGAATATCCGCTTGTCGCGAAACAAGCCAACATTCAAGGCGACGTGGTCGTGAAAACCACCATCGATCAGAAGGGCAACGTCGTTGATATGAAAATCGTATCGGGCCCCGCCATGCTGCGCGGCCCCGCACTGGCAGCATTGCGTCGCTGGAGGTACGAGCCCTCTACGCTGGACGGCCAGCCCATCGCCGTGCAGATGCTAGTAACCATAAAATTCAGCGGCAACCGCTAGCCGCGACTTTGCATTTCGCGAGGCTCGCCGCAGGTTTTCCAGCGCGTTGCCCTTATCAGTGCCTTTATCAGTGTTCATCTGCGTTCATCAGTGGCGAGTTTGACGTTCGTAACCTGCCAGCATCACAGCCCTTACCCCCTGTTGCTTTTTCGACGCTGCTGCATCCAATATAGAGCTCATCAACAATTACCCATTCGTCGTACGAGGTGAACCATGCGTGAAGCCGTCATCGTCAGTTCCGTGCGCACCGCCGTCGGCAAAGCCGGCAAAGGCACTCTGCGCGCCACGCGCCCCGACGATCTCGCCGCCGCGGCGATCAAAGAAGCCATAGCCCGCGCCAAGGGTCTGGATCCCGCCGAAATCGAAGACGTCATCGTCGGCTGCGCCACTCCCGAAGCCGAGCAGGGCATGAACGTCGCCCGCATCGCCTCACTGCGCGCCGGCCTGCCTGTCACTGTCTCCGCGATGACCATCAACCGCTTCTGTTCCTCCGGCCTGCAAGCCATCGCCATCGCCGCGGAACGCATCATTGCCGGTGGCGCGGAAGTCGCTGTCGCCGGTGGCGCCGAATCCATGTCCATGATCCCCATGGGCGGCAACAAAATTTCCCCGAATCCCTGGCTCACCGACAATCATCCGGACACTTACTTGAACATGGGCCTCACGGCGGAAAATCTCGCGAAGAAATATTCCATCACGCGCCAGCAGGCCGACGAGTTTTCTCTCGCCAGCCATCAAAAAGCTCTCGCCGCCATCGCCGCCGGAAAATTTAAGGATGAAATCGTTCCGGTGGACGTCAGCTACACGGTCTTGGAAGCTGCCGCGGCCGGCGCAACAAGTTCCTCCAAGCCCAGAACGGTGAAAGTTTCTTTCGACACCGACGAAGGCCCGCGCGCCGACACTTCCTTGGAAGCGCTGGCAAAGTTGAAGCCCGCCTTCCACACCCACGGAGTCGTCACGGCAGGGAACAGCTCGCAGACCAGCGACGGCGCAGCCGCCTCCGTAGTGATGAGCGCCGATCGCGCCCGCGCCCTGGGACTGAAACCGCTGGCGCGGTTCGTCGCGTTTGCCACCGCAGGATGTCCGCCGGAAGAAATGGGCATCGGACCGGTGTACGCGATTCCCAAGGCGTTGAAACTCGCGGGATTGACGCTGGATCAGATTGACGTAATCGAACTCAACGAAGCTTTTGCCGCGCAGGCCCTCAGCGTGATCAAGGTTTTGGGAATTGATCCGGCGCGCGTCAACGTCAACGGCGGCGCCATCGCCCTGGGCCATCCCCTGGGCTGCACCGGCGCAAAACTCACCGCCACCATCCTGCGCGAACTGGAACGCCGCAAGGCCCGCTACGGCATGGTGACCATGTGCGTAGGCGGCGGCATGGGCGCCGCCGGCATCTTCGAGCGCCTGGCCTAGCCCAACGCGGGCCGTTGCTTTCTCTGCGCCTCTGGGGTAATCCTGCGCCGCTACGCTACGGCCGTCGCGTCGCCAAAACCCGCACCACCGGAGTTTCCGGCGCTCCGCCCATCGCCATAAATTCCTCGCTGCTCATCTTTCCGTCGTCGCCAATCCGCGCGCTGTTGCGCATGGAAATCTTCGTCTCCCTCACGGTCATTCCCCCGCGAAACACCAGCGCATCGCCTTCGAAATTTCCCGTCTCCACCACCGCGCCCGGAAAATCATTTCCAAAGATGTAGGATTTGTACGCTTTCTCCTGCGCATCCCAGGTCATGATCAACACTCCTTCGAAATCGCCCACCGGACCCTGCGAGTGAAAATGGTTGATCAGCGAGAAGCCGCCCGGCCCTAATTCACTCTTATAAACGCCAGTGTTCACTCCGCCATCCGGCGCAAACCCACCCTTCGGATACGTCTCCGTGTAGTCCCAAGTCCCCAAATAGAATTTCTGCAGACGCACCATCTCCGGTCCGGGCTGCGGCGCTTGCATCGCCGCAGCGTTCGCCAGTTTTTCCGGCGCAGACGAAGGCAGCCGTCCCGCCACCGCGATCCCCACCATCGCAACCAGAACCAACAACGACAGCGAAATTCCAGCTTTGCGCATCGGAAAGTTCCTCCTTTAAATTTACTTCGCGGCGGGTTTCCACAGGCCGACGGTATTTCCCGCCGGATCCTGAATCCACGCAAACGTCCCGGTAGGAATCGGAATCGGCGGCACCAGCATCTTTCCTCCCAGCTTCGCTGCTTTGTCAATGTAGGCCTGCACGTCCTCTACTTCGACGTAAAAAATCGTGTAGTGATAAGGCTCGTGCCCCAGCGCCGTGATATGCCCGGTCGGCCCTTGGCCCGCGTCAATCATCGCCGCCGGGCCAGCCTCGGCGATCTTCCACTCGAATAATTTCGCGTAAAATTCCTGCGTTGCCTTGCTGTCTTTGCATCCAATTTCGAAATGCACCACCGGATTCGCCATGAACGCTCTCCTATTGCGTCAAAATTTTCTTCATTTGCTCGGCCCACCGCGTCTCCAGCTGCGTCACGCGCGCCTGGGGCAAACCGTACGTGGAAAACCACAGCTGCGGCTCATACGTCCCGCCCGCGCCTTCAATCGTGAACCAAGCCATCGCATCGTTCAGCGATTCCACCGTCAGGCAGAATCCGCGCGGCATTATAAACCCAACCCGCCCCGACCACACCTCTCCGGTCGTTGTCCGCAGCGAATACGTCCCGCCCTCACGCAATTTTCCCAGCGCGCCCTCGGCAAAGATCCCGCCAGGCCCCGCCATCTTTTGGTAAATCTCCTCGCGCGCCGTTTCCACCTACAAAGTTTTTTTGCTCGTGCTACGAACCCGCGGGAAGGGAAGCGTCGCCGGCCGGCGCGCCCGCTGGAAAAAGCGCCGCCAGACGCTCCACCGCCCGAGTCAGTTTTTGCTCCAGCGCCGCCGTCTCGTCGGCATTCAAGCGCCAGCTCATCCCCCGCAAGCACACCACGCGCTGCGGCCCCATCGGAAAGGCCTTCAACTCCAGCACGCCGCCAACTTCGTCCCAGGAAAGCATCACTTCGCGGTCCGTAATCGCCAGCACGCGGCCGGTCAACCTGCCCGCGTCGCGCAGCTGCAGTTCGCATTTCTCTCCAGCCTTGCCAATCGCACCGGAAACAGTAAGCCACTGCGCAAGCTTCGCCGGCTCCAGAAAATATTTCAGCACTTGCGCGTACGCGAATTTCGCCGGCCGAAAAATTAGGGTCATCGTCTTCCCGCGCGCGAAGTGGTTTT
>Ga0209248_10000334_pt1 | contig 15191 bp, 14 predicted proteins | sample BogFormECP04_OM1_FD_188241 | JGI IMG/M metagenome (GOLD analysis project Ga0209248, IMG submission 188241) | Bog forest soil microbial communities from Calvert Island, British Columbia, Canada - ECP04_OM1 (SPAdes) (version 2) | ecosystem: Environmental > Aquatic > Freshwater > Wetlands > Bog ... | reverse complement strand
CGAGCACGACATGACGAACCGGCGGATGGCGCTCTACGCGTTCGAGCGGCCGACCAGCGCGTCATAGCCGTCGTAGTCGGGTTTGAGCCCGGCCGCCACCGCGGCTTCGGCTTCACGCGAGAACCAACCCCAGATTGCGTTTGACCTCGAGCCGGCGCAGCTTCCCCGACGACGTGCGCGGCAGTGATCCGGGCGACAACAGCACCACGCTGGCCGGGACCACGCCACACACCGACGCGATCCGCCTCATGACCTCGCTGCGGGCGCCCGCTTCGTCGCGACCCCGGTACTCCGCGGCGATCACGAGGCTGGGTCGGGCCGAACCGTCGCCCGCACCAACGGCGACCACCGCACCCTCCCGCAGACCCGGCACCTGTGCGGCCACGTCCTCGACTTCGGTCGGGAAAATGTTACGGCCCGCGACCGAGATGAGTTCCTTCGCCCGGCCGCACACCACCAGCCCGTCGTCTGCGAGATAGCCCAGATCTCCGGTAGGAAACCAGCTTTCGCGATCGAGCGGACGTTCTCCGTGGTAGCCCATCATCATCGACGTGCCCCTGATCTCGATCTCACCGACCTCACCGCTGCCATCAACTAGGTCGTCGCCCGGTGCGATGCGGATCTCCATGCCCGGGATCGGCGGGCCAAGGATGGCGCGTTGGGGGCCGGTGGGGCCCTCGACCTCGTCGACACGCAGTCCAGCGCCCAGGACCGGCATCGTGACCGCACAGCACGATTCCGCCAGACCGTAGGCCGGCGCGGCGGCTCCGGCCTGAAACCCGAACGGCGCCATGGCCGCTGCGAAGCGGGCGAAACCCTCGCAGTCGATCGGCTCGCCACCGTTGATCGCAACGCGGACGTTCCCGAGATCCGCGTCGACCACCCGCCTGGCGTACTTGCCGATGAGGTTATAGGCGAAGTTCGGTCCGGCGGTCATCGTGGCCCCGCTCTCGCTGAGCCAGCTCAACCAGCGGAACGGTGACGCAGCGAACGCGGCGGCCGGCGCCAGCCAAAACGGCGCACCCGACAGAGCGCCGGCGAACAACATCTCCAGACCCATGTCGTGATACAGGGGCAGCCAAGAGCAGCCGACGTCCGTCGACGCCTCGATGCCCAACCGCTGGATCAATCCGCGAATGTTGGCCAGCACCGCCTCGGGGGTCAGCACGGCGGTGCGCGGGGTGCCCATCGATCCCGCCGTGCCCTGCAGCACTGCGCGGGTGGCGTCGCGGGGGGTTAGCGTCGCGCCGGCCCGGTCGCGGGCGGCGGCCGCGACGTCGAGCACCGAGATCGGGGACTGAAGGTCGCGCAGCAGGTCCAGCTCCGGACCGTTGCTGAACACCATGCCCACACCGATCCCGGCGAAGCGGTGCAGCGTTGTGTCGGCCCATCGTCGCGGGTCGGCACCGCGCACCATGCCCGGCAGGACCGATACGCCCGCACCGGCGAGCAGGGCGCCGACAACGGCAGCGACGACGTCCACGGTCGGTTCGCCGACGACGCCGACGTCACGGGCACCGTCGTCGTCGAGGACGTGCGTCGCAAACGCTTGCGCGCGCCCGTACACCTCGGGCCATGGGTAGCGTCGCCACCTGTCTGCTTCGCGGTCGAAAACGATCAGGTCGGCGCCTGAACTCGTCATCGAGTCGGTCAACGCCGAGGCGAGCACGCTCACGCATGCACCTTGCTCTGGATCGCGCGATCTAGCTCGCCGACGGTGTTGCACGTCAGCAGTTCCTCTTCGGTGAGCACGACGCCGAGGTGTTCTTCGATGGCCACCATGCCGACCGCGAACGCCACGGAATCCAGCCCCAGGTCGTCGATGAGGTGCGATTCCGCGGTGATGCGCGAGATGTCGACCTGGAGGTCATCGCGCAGGATGCTTTGCAGGGGCGCACTGATGCCAAGGGAATCCATGGCGACGAACATTACGCGGATCATGGTTAGGCTACCCTTGCCTGGGTGATGGACTCGACGATGATGAGGCGGCCGCGCCCACCATCGCCGCCGACGCCGGGCCCTGCCAGGACCCGCCCGCCAGTCCCGAGTTCACCGACGAAAATGAGGACGCCGCCGAGCCCAACTCGCTGGCCACCCGATCCCACGCCGCAGCTGCCGCCAGCATCGGCTCCGAGCCCGCACCGGCATACATGCTCGCCGAATTGATCTCTGGCGGCAACACCGAAATATTCGTCACGCACGTCTCCTTCTAAGCTGACATTGCTGGCCGGGCGGTCGCCGTGGCAGCGTCCAGCGCGAGCGATAGCTTAGCTAGCAAATTAGGTGAGGCTGCGCTAACCATACATTGGGCGGTTCGTCGTGACAGCTGCGGGCGCTGACAAGTCGCGTTCCAGCGGCTTTGCGGACACCACCCGCAGATTAACGACTTGAGTCCCATCGGGTGGTGAGCACACCCAGCGCGCCCAAGGCCACCGCGGCCGCGGTCGACGTGCGCAGCACGGTCGGACCCAGGTGGACCGCCACGGCGCCCGCGTCGGTCAGGTTGTCGATTTCTTCCGGTGCGATACCGCCTTCCGGGCCGACCACGAGCAGCAGCGAGTTAGCTTCTGCCACGGGGATATCCGCAAGCCGATCAGTTGCCGACTCATGCAAGGCCAGGACAGTAGCCCCAGCGGCAACCTCGTCGCGGACCCGCTGCGTCAGCGCCGCGGTGGACAGCACGCCGTCGACTGGCGGGATGTGCGCACGGCGGGATTGCCGGGCCGCCGACCGGGCCACAGCGCGCCACCGGCGCAGGCCCTTGACGACCTTCTCGCCCTCCCAGCCGGCCACACAGCGGGACGCCCGCCATGCCAGAAACGCGTCGGCGCCGGCCTCGGTGGCCAGTTCGATCGCCAACTCCGAGCGCTCGGACTTGGGCAGCGCCTGCACCACGGTCACCGGCGGCTGACCGGGCGCGACGCTCCAGCGCCCCAGCACCCGAGCCCGTAGCCCCTCGCGGCCGGCCTGCTCCACCACGCAGCGCGCGAGGTTTCCGGCGCCATCGCCGAGCACCAATTGTTCGCCAGGACGGATCCGACGCACCGTGGCAGCGTGAAACCCTTCGTCGCCGTCAACGACGGCAAGCGCGCCGGCATCGGGCAGTGCGTCGACGTAGAACAGCATCGCGACCATGTGCAGAGGCCTAGGGACCTAGAACCTGCGCTAGCGCCCGGTGAAAGTCTCGCGTAGCCGGCTGAACAATCCACCGCTCCCGTTGTGCGTCGAGCGGACCTCGGCCACGTCCCGGTTGCGGCGGGTCTTCAGCTCGCGCAGCAGCTCCGTGTCCTGGTGATCCAGCCGGGTAGGCACCACCACGTCGACGTGGACGTGCAGACTGCCTCGCGCGGTCGACCGCAGCTGCGGCATCCCTTGTCCGCGCAGCGTGATCACCGACGCCGGTTGCGTGCCAGGCGGAATGGTGATCTCGCTGATACCATCCAGGATGGCGTCAACGGTGATCGTTGCGCCCAGCGCCGCGTCGACCATCGGTACCGAAACCGTGCAGTGCAGGTCGTCGCCGTCGCGGACGAAGATGTCATGGGCTTGCTCATGGACCTCGACATACAAGTCACCCGCCGGCCCTCCCCCGGGCCCAACCTCACCCTGGGCAGCGAGCCGGACGCGCATGCCATCGCCGACACCAGCGGGAATCTTGACGCTGATCTCCCGGCGGGCCCGGATCCGACCGTCACCAACGCACTGGTGGCACGGGTCGGGAATAACCACTCCGACACCGCGGCAGGTGGGACACGGCCGCGACGTCATCATCTGGCCCAGTAGCGAGCGCTGCACGGTCTGCACCTCGCCGCGACCACCGCAGGTGTCGCAGGGGATCGGCGCGGAATCGCCGTTGGTGCCCTTGCCCTGACACCGGTCACACAGCACGGCGGTGTCGACGGTGACCTGCTTGCTGACACCGGTTGCACAATCTTCGAGATCGAGCCGCAGCCGCAGCAGCGAATCCGAACCCGGCCGAACCCGGCCGATCGGACCACGTGCCGCCGAACCCGCGCTGAACCCGCCGCCGAAGAAGGCTTCGAATACATCGCCCAAACCGCCAAAGCCGCCGAAACCGCCCGCCGATGCGGCCGCGTTTTCCATCGGGTCCCCGCCCAAGTCGACGATGCGGCGCTTCTCCGGGTCGCTCAGCACTTCGTAGGCAACGCTGATTTCCTTGAATTTCGCCTGCGCGGCCTCATCGGGATTGATGTCGGGATGCAGTTCGCGCGCCAGCTTGCGATAGGCGCGCTTGATGTCCGCATCGCTGGCATTTCTGCTCACGCCGAGCAGCCGGTAATAATCGCGTGCCACGCCTGACCTTTCTTGCGGGGTCTTATGCCGCCCCTACGCGGCTGTCCACAGATTCTGCAGTAGGTGCGCGTTCATCGCCCACCCAGGACTTCACCTATATAAAGAGCAACCGCGGCGACGTTGGCGATAGTTCCCGGATAGTCCATCCGGGTCGGTCCCAGCACACCCATACCGCCGAACACGGTGTCAGAAGTGCCGTAGGAGGTGGACACCATCGACGTGCCCGCCATCTGCTCGGCCGCCGTCTCATGACCGATGCGCACGGTCACCTTGCCGGCTTCCTGTTGGGCCGCCAGCAACCGCAGTACCACCACCTGCTCTTCAAGCGCCTCCAGAATAGACCGCAATGAGCCACCGAAATCCGCCGCGTTGCGAGTCAGGTTGGCGGTGCCGCCCATCAACAAGCGTTCTTCCGTGTGCTCCATCAGCGACTCCAGCAACACCGTGGCCGAGCGGCCGACTGCGTCGCCCAACCCGCCGGCGCCGCGCAGTTGTCCGGCAAGGTCGGCGACCGCGACAGAGGCCGCCGCCAGCCTCTTGCCTTCCAGCGCCTGGCCCAGCATCTCACGTAGCTGGGAGAGCTGGTGATCATCGATCACATCGCCCAGCTCGACGATGCGCTGGTCCACCCGGCCGGACTCGGTGATCACCACCATCAACAGCCGGGCCGGTGTCAGCGCGACCACTTCCAGGCGGCGAACCGTCGACGTGGACAACGTCGGGTACTGAACCACGGCCACCTGGCGGGTCAGCTGAGCCAGCATGCGTACCGCACGACGCAGCACGTCGTCGAGATCGACCCCGGACTCCAGGAAGCTTTGGATCGCGCGCCGCTCGGCCGATGACAGCGGCTTGACGTCGTCGATCCGGTCGACGAATTCGCGGTAGCCCTTCTCCGTGGGCACCCGTCCGGAGCTGGTGTGCGGCTGGACGATGTAGCCCTCTGCCTCCAGCACCGCCATGTCGTTGCGGACGGTAGCGCTGGACACGCCCAGGTTATGACGCTCTACCAAGGATTTCGAACCAATCGGTTCTTTGGTGGCAACGAAGTCGGCGACGATGGCGCGCAACACCTCAAAGCGACGCTCATCGGCACTTCCCATGGTTCCCACCTCCTTGACCTGGCCCATTTTACGGTGTCAAGAGTCTCGGCCCCTGATCAGCAGGCCGCTCGGCGATCGAGGGTGCCACGCTGCGGAAATTTTTCCGACTAGCCTGTCCAGCATGATCCCGTCGGGCCCGGGTGGCGCGTTGCTAAAGAGCCACGAGAGGGGCCGCCGATGATTTTCAAGGGCGTGCGGGAAGGCAAGCCGTATCCCGAACATGGGTTGTCTTACAAGGACTGGTCGCAGATACCGCCGCAACAGATCCGGCTCGACGAATTGGTCACCACGACCACAGTGCTGGCCCTGGACCGCCTGCTGTCGGAAGATTCCACGTTCTACGGCGACCTTTTTCCGCACGCGGTGAAGTGGAAAGGCGTCACCTATCTCGAAGACGGCCTGCACCGGGCGGTGCGCGCCGCATTGCGGAACCGCACCGTGCTGCACGCGCGCGTGCTCGACATGGACATACCGCTGGGTGAACAAAGTCAGCCGGGCGGTGGGCCGCACACGCGCGGGTTTTAGTTCCGGGGGCGAAACCGGTCACGTTTCAGCGTCGCCAGGTGTCGACGTAGTGACGACCGATAAAGGTCCAGCCCAACGTTTCAGGAGGTTTGCCATGCCCCGGCTTGTGGGGGTCTCCGACCGCGACGCCGGCCTAGGCGCCAAGATCGCCTTCTTCTTCACCAGACGCAAGCTGGCGCAGATGACCGGACTCGAAACGGCCGGGATGCTCGAACCGCTGCGCATGTATGCGCACATCCCCAGGCTGCTCAACGCCTACGGCAGGCTGGAACAGGCGGAGGCGAAACTGGATATTCTCAGTCCCCGCCACCGCGCACTCGCCGAGCTCAAATCAGCGACGACGGTGCGCTGCGAGTACTGCATCGACCTCGGTTCACAGATCGCCCGGCAGTGGGGTCTGAGCGACGAAGAGCTGCTCGCTTTAGCCGACTACCGCAACGCCTCCTGCTTCTCCGAGGTCGACAAGCTGATCCTGGAGTACGCCACCGCGATCAGCCGCACTCCGGTCGAGGTGAGCGATGAGCTGTTCGATGCACTGCGCGCCCACTTCGACACCGCCCAACTCGTCGGTCTCACCCACATCATCACGCTGGGCAATCTTCGTGCCCGCTTCAACGTCGCGCTCGACATCGGGTCGTCCGGCTTTTCCGGCGACCGGGTATGTGCCCTGCCTGAAACCACGTGACGGTGGATGCGTCCCTGACCGCGCGCTTCCAGGCGGCCCGGCCTCGGCTGAGCGCTGTCGCCTTCCGTATGCTGGGCTCGATCGATGACGCCGAAGATGCCGTGCAGGAAGCGTGGCTGCGGCTGAGCCGCGTCGGCACGTCTGAAGGCGACCCAGAAAGCAAGGAGATAGCCAATCTCGACGCCTGGCTCACCACCGTGGTGGCCCGGATCTGATTGAACACGTTGCGTGACTGCCGCGGCCAGGGTCGCGAAGAGCTGGTCGCGCAGCTACCGGATCCGATCGTGGACGCTCCGGGGGAATTCGACCCTGAACACCGGGCAATCCTGGCGGACGCGGTGGGCCTGGCGTTGTTCGTGGTGCTGGACACCTTGCCACCGGCAGAGCGGCTGGCACTCGTGCTGCACGACGTCTTCGCCGTCCCGTTCGACCAGATTGCGCCCATCGTCGAGCGGTCGCCCGAGGCAACCCGCAAGCTGGCCAGCCGCGCGCGCCGGCGCATCCGGCAGGCGGATTCGGTTCCCGACACCGACATGGCGACCCAGCGTGAAGCCGTCGACGCCTTTTTTGCCGCGGGCCGCAGCGGCGACTTCGACCGACTGGTGTCGGTGCTGCATCCAGATGTGGTGTTGCGCGGTGACTTCGGACCCGACGCCGGGTTCCGCGCCGAGGGCGCGTCCGCCGTCGCCAAGCTGGCCCGCAACTACGCTGCGCCGGAGCGCGAAGTGCGCGCCGCCACCGTCAACGGTGCCGCCGGCGCGGTCATCTTCGTTGCCGCCCAGGCAACAGCAGTTATGGGGTTCGTGGTGCGCGATGGTCTGGTCGCCGCGATCGACGTGCTGGCTGATCCAGGGCGGATCGCCAAACTCGACCTGAGCGTCCTGGGCGGCTGGTAACAGAGGAAGTCACCCGACCGGCGTCACTGCCCTTGCACTGCCTGAACTATCTGCGTCGCGGAGTCGCGCGACAGCATCCATCCACCCTGATTGATGAACGTGAGATTCTTCGTGACCGGTGCCGGGAGCTTCGGACCCGAGGTGGCCACGTCGGCGGTAACCGCATTCGGACCGGCCGGCTGGATATTCGACACGTTGAACGACAACGGGAACTTCCCGTCCCGATACGCCTTTCTCAGCTCGTGGTCGACCAGGTGGCCCTCACCGGAACCTATGCCGCCTTCGACCAGACCGTCCTTTGTTTTGTACGACACCCCAGGATCGGAAAGGTTGACGAGGAGGCCGCTCAACTGGTCAGGGGTCGGCAGGTCCTGCGGGTTTGGCGGCGGTGGCGGGTCCTGCGGTAGCGGCGCGCCGACCGCGGCCAACTGCACCTGTGCCAGGCCACCCGGCGGTGCGATGGAAGCTGCGATAGAAGTGAAGCCTGCGGCTGCGCCGCCGATGACGGCCAACGCTGCCACGGTTGTGGTTATCGATTTCATGGTTTCCCCCTTTGGTGCCCATGGACGTGACGGGATATGACCGACTGCCACAAGATCTTCCATGGTGTGGATGGTGTCAGTGTGCTCATCAGTGCCCGGCGGCCCGGATCAGCTGCATCGCCGAAGCGCGCGAGAGCATCCAGCTGCCCTGATTGACGAACGTGACGTTCTGCGTGACCGGCGTCGGCAACTTGGGACCCGAGACGGAAACGTCGGCCGTTGCCGAACCGGAAGCGCCCGGTTGGATGTTCGCCACGTTGAACGCCAACGGCAGGTCCCCGTTCTTGGCCGCCTTGTTAAACTCATGGTCGGCGATGTGCGCCTCGGTCGAGCTGATGCCGCCCTCAACCAAATTGCTCTTGTTCGCGAACGGAGTGCTGGGATCGGCGAGGTTGTTGAGCAGGTCGGTCAGCTGGTCGGCGGTCGGGATGGCCGCGCCCGGGGCGGGGGCCGGCGCCGGGGCAGGGTCCTGCGGCAGTGGCGCGCCGACCGCGGACAGCTGCAGCTGGGACGCGGTTGGCCCGGCCGGTGTTGCAGTGGACGTCAGTCCGGCGGCCGCGGCTCCGATCGCAGCGATGGCTACCACTCCGGTTGCGATGGATTTCGCTGTTTTTTTCATGCTCGGTTCCTCCCCCTTATTTCATGGGGTGATGGCAGCCCCTTGACGAAATGTCACAAACGTTCGACGCCGATCACGTGTCCCATGGTGCAATTGTGTCGTCTGTGACAGGTATTTCGTATCGCAGCCCGGTCACGTTACAAAACTACGTATGAACTACGGCGACTCGCCTGTGCTCCAGCTGTGTGCCGGATTAGAATCGCGCTCCGCCGGCGCGATGCCAAACTCGCCGGTTCAGTCCTGTCAGTCCCCAGCCATGGCCTCACGCAGGCTTTTCGGCCGTATGTCGGTCCAGTTCTCGTCGACATAGTCCAGGCACGCCGCCCTGGTCGCTTCCCCGTACACCACGCGCCAGCCGGCCGGAACGTCCACGTAGGCCGGCCAGAGGCTGTGCTGCTCCTCGTCGTTGACCAGCACGAAGAAGGCACCGCTGTCGTCATCGAAGGGGTTGCTGCTCATGGCTTCCTCTGATCGGGTTGTATCCGAGCGAACCTGCCGGGCCCGCCGCCCCGGGTCGTTGCGCGGTGATGCTGCCACCGAGCACGCGGTCCGACAGCAACCCGAGGCAGCTCAGATTGGGGAACCCGGGTCCCTGGTTGAGTCCGGACAGGTTCGGCAGGAACAACTTCGGTGTGACGTCGGTGATAGCCAGGTCGTAGCCGATGGCTTCCTGCAGGCGGTCCGCGGTCAGCGGCCCACCCAGGCCCAGCTCGAGCAGGTCCAGCGCGTCCTGGCTGAACAGCGAGGTGAACCAGAGCGGGTCGGCGCCGGAGCCGTCGATGACGAGATCGAAACCGTGCACCGTCTCCAGGTTCTCGCTGCCCCGGTTGGTGCTGAGCGTCAATCGGATCTGCCCTTGCCGTCCCACTGCGTGGGCGACCCGGCCGCGCAGGTGGCGGATGCGGTCGTCGGCCAGCAGCGCTTCCTGGACGTTTGCCGAGAACACTCCGCGGTCGGTGCGGGCCAGCGCGTCGCGACGTTCGTCCAGCGTCAGGGCGGTCCAGTCGGTGGGGTCGGAGAACAGCGAGTTCTCGAAGAAGCTCTCACCGCGAGTGAACAGTGTCACCTGCGGGGAGATGACGGTGATGGTCGAAACCCGGTGCCGGAACAGTTCGTTGAGCATCGAGGCGGCTGTTTCACCGCCACCGATCACCGCCACCCGCTCGGCGTCGATCCGGTCGTGGCCGGCGGCGCGGTCCCAGAACTGGGCGATCGACAGCACCCGCGGATTGCCGGGCAGTAACGATTTCTCGGCCTGGCCGGGACCGGTGATCATCAAGGCGTCGGCGTGCACGGTGGTCTCGTGGGTGCGCAATGCCCAGCGGTCGCCGGTGACGGCAAGCCCGTCCACCTGGCCGTGCACCACATTCAAGCCGACGTGCTCGGCAACCCAACCCAGGTATTGGCTCCACCGGCGATGGGTAGGCGCCGGCCTGCCACGGTCGATCCATTCGGCGAACGACGCGGTGGCGATCAGATAGGACTGCCAGCTGTAGCGGGTCATCCGCTCGTCGATTTCGGCGTTGCGGCGCGGCACCAGCGCTGATCGGTAGGGAAAGCCGACGTCCTTTTCGGGGCTGGTTCCCAGCCGGTGCGCCCCGTCAGTCCAGCCGCCGCTGGCCTGCCAGTTGGCGCCGACCCCGGTGCGTTCGACCGCGATCACATCGGGGGTATCAAGGATATCGGGGCCCATCTCGCGCAGCACGGATGCCTTGGCGGCGACGGCCACCGCCTTGGCTCCGGCACCCAGGACCGCAAGTATGCTCATGTCGCCATCTCTCGCAATGCGTCGGCCCAGAATTGTTGCAGCGCAGCTATATCCGCGTCATCGAGAATGTCGGGCAGCGCCCGCCACTGGGTGACCAGGACGCGCCGTCCCCCGAGTGTCGCCACGGTGGCCAAGATGCTGAGCTCGTGCCGCACCGCCAGGTCCGGCTCGGGCAGCGGCGACACTCCCCTGAGTAGCCCGCGGTCCAGCCGCAACCCGGTGCCGGCGATGTCGGCATGGCCGAAATAATTCAGCAGCAGCTGCGGCCCGGGGAACTTCGCGAGCTGCCGGCCGCTGTCAGCCCGCAGATACCGCAGCAGCCCGTAGTCGACCGCGTCGCCGGGGATCGCCGCCAGCTGCTTCCCGACGTCACCCGGGTCGGCCGAGGCGACCCGCAGCGGGTAGATCGCGCTGAGTAGTCCCACGGTGTCGCTGGTGTCGATGGTTCGGCCGCCCGAACGGTCCACCAGCGCATCGGCGCGGCCGTGGGTTTCCAGCGCCAACAGTGGTTGCGGCGTGGGCTGGTTGCGCGCCTGCCGCCAGCGCGTCACCGTCGCCGAGGCCGCGGCGACCAGCAGGTCGAACATCGAGGCATCCGAATCCAGCAGCGGACCGGTGAGGTCGGCGTCGGCGACGATCATGCGGACGATGAGATCGCGGGCCCGGTCGCCTTCGTGGACGCGCCGGGCGCCCAGGTCGGGGTCGTCGCCGTCGAGCTGGGAACGCCAGAATTCGATCGTGTCCAGCTGGTTGGCGCGCTCTTGGAGTGCCGCGGCCCAGCGCCGATAGCTGGTGTGTTCGCGGACCGGCGCGGGTGGGAGGCCGGCAGCGGTTGCCCGCAGGGCGGCGTCCAGCTCGCCGAGCACCACCCGCCACGACGCCGCGTCTACCGCCAGCACGTGCGCGGCCAGCACCAACACGGTTTCTCCGGTCGGGGGTCGCAGCCACACCGCGGCCAACATCGCTCCGCGCTCGGGGTCGAGACGGTCGACGGCCTGTGTGGCGTGCGAGACGACCGCGCTGTGCGGGTCGTCGGGCACCTCGACTTCGGTGAGGATCTCGGCTGCCTGGGCGCCGACCAGCGTCATGGTGGCACGGTCCAGCTGGGTGCGAAGCACTTCGTGCCCGTCGATGATGCTGGCCAACGCGGCCCGCAGCTGCTCGCGAGTCACGGTGTCGGGCAACCGGATGGCCTCGGTCTGCGCCAGCCTGCGCGGCTCGCCGTGTTCGTAAAGCCAGCGGGCGTTGGGCAGCAACGGGATCGGCCCGCTGGTGTCCTCGACGTCCACCGTCACGCCCGCGGCTTCGGCGTCGATCGCCTGCGCGAGTTCGCGGACGTTGCCGCACTCCAGGATGAGCCTGGCGCGCAGCGCTATCCCGCGCGCCCGCGCCGCCTGCACCACCGACAGCGCCATGATGCTGTCCAGGCCTAACTGCAGGAAATCCGCGGTGACGTCCACGCGCGGTTGCTGCAGGATCTCCGCGAGCAGTTCAACCAGCGACGATTCCGTGGCAGTTTCGGGGGCGGTTTCGGGCTCGCAATCTCCCTCAGCGACGGCACTTGCGGTGTCGGCGGCGGCCAGTGCCGTTTCGTCCAACTTGCCGTTGGGGGTCAGCGGGATTTGGTCGACCAGGATGATGCGCTGGGGAACCATATAGCGCGGCAGCCGGGTGCTGAGCATGCTGCGCAGCTCGGCGGCGGTCGGCGGCCGGCCCGCCGCATCGGTGCCGGCCACGTAGGCGGTCAGTCGCGGCACGCCCTGACGCTGGTGCACTAGGACGCCGGCATGCCGGACGGCGGGGTGTGATTCGAGCGCGGCGGCGATCTCGCCGGGCTCGACGCGATGGCCGCGGATCTTCACCTGAGCATCGGCGCGTCCCACGTACTGCACTGAGCCGTCGGGAAGACGCCGCACCAAGTCACCGGTCCGGTACATCCGCTCACCGGCGGCGAACGGGTCGGCGATGAATCGCACGACGGTCTCCCGCGGGCGACCCAGATAGCCGCGGGCGAGCTGGGCACCGGCCAGATAAAGCTCGCCGACCACCCCGCACGGCAGCGGGCGTAGCGCGGAGTCGAGAACGTAGCCGCGGGTGTGCCGGGTCGGGCGCCCGATCGACGGCTCGTCGTGCTCAGCGATGGCGGCCACCACCGCCTCGACCGTGGTCTCGGTAGGGCCGTAGCAGTTGAACGCCGTCAGAAGGTCGCCGTGGGCCGTGCGCGCGCACTCGGTGCGGATCAGCGCCCACGACGGCCTGCCGACCGCTTCGCCGCCCAATGCCAACACCGCAAGGGGAACTCTCGTCAGCAAACCAAACGCCTTCAGTTGGACAAACATCGAAGGGGTGGTGTCGATCATGTCGATACTGTGTTCGTCGATGGCTCGAACCAGGGCTTCGGCGTCGGTCTGGGTGTGTTCGTCGACGATGTGCACGGCATGGCCGTCGAGCAGTGCGACCAGGGGCTGCCAGGCGGCATCGAATGCGAACGACCAGGCGTGCGCGATGCGCAGCGGGCGACCCACCCGCGCGGAGGCCGGCCGCACCACGCTGCCCAGGTGGTCGTCTGCGTAGGCACTGATTGCAGCGTGAGTTCCAATGACGCCCTTGGGTTCTCCCGTCGTCCCCGACGTGAACACCACGTAGGCGGCCTGCTCAGGCACCACCTCGATCGGAGGCAATCCGGGGCCTCCGGGTGCCTGGTTTTCCAGCGTATTTTCGAAAGCCTCGAGAAGCGCGTCGTCTATGACGATCGGTGCACCGGTTTGACGCAGGATCGAATCCACGCGTTCCGGAGGCATCCCAGGCTCCATCGGCACACACATAGCACCGGCCTTGAGCACCGCGAGCATCGCGACGACGTACCAGGGACCGCGGGAAAGCCTTATCCCGACCGGGGTTTCACTGCCCGCCCCGCGGGCGGCGAGCAGAGCGGCCAGTCTGGTCGATGAGGTGTCCAGCTCACGGTAACTCAGCGTGCCGCCCGTCCAGCTGATCGCCAGATTACCGGGCATGGTCTTTACGATCTCGGCGAACCGCTCGTGGATGCCGAGCGGCGCCGGCGGGTTCAGCGAGCCCGCGCCGTGTAACGGCGTCGTCTCGTCGTCGACCAGGACGCTGACTTCACGCAGCGGGCGGTCCCACACCTGCAGCAGTCGCTCGGCAGTGGCGAACACCCGGCGACCCAAAGTCACAGCGGTGGTGGTCCCCAGCGCACCGTCGATCACTTCCATCAGCAAGACCAGTTCATCGCCGGCCATGTGGACAGCCAGCGTGACCGGGAAATGAGACAGGCTTTCCAGCCCCGCTGGCCGGAATGTCACACCGGCAGCGGTGGATTCGCCGCCGGCGACCAGTCCATCGACCGGGAAGTTTTCGTAGACCAGCAGGGTGTCGAACATCTCGCCGACCCCACCGAGTGCGCGCAGTTGCGCATGCCCGAGGTAGCTGTGCTCGCGCAGCATTGCGGCATTGCCCTGCACGAGGCGGCATTGCTCACCGACGCCCGCGGCCGCGTCGAGCTGCACGCGCAGCGGCACGGTGTTGATGAACAGCCCGACCATGGTCTCGACGCCGGCGAGCTCGGCCGGCCTGCCCGATACGGTGACCCCGAACACCACATCGCTGCAGTCGGTCAGCCGCGACAACACCACTGCCCAGGCCATCTGCATCAGGGTGTTGACGGTGATACCGCGGGACCGGGCGCCATTGATCAGCCGCCCGGTGGCGTCGGCGTCCATTCGCAATTCGGTGCGCCGCGCCAGGCCTGTTTCGCCGGGGTTGGCACCGCTATCGCCGTCCAGGGCCGGTGACAGCAGGGTGGGTCCCGGCATGCCGGCCAGATGCCGGCGCCAAACCTGTTGACTGCTCGCCAGATCACGGTTCCCCAACCAGCCGATGTAATCCCGGTACGGGCGCGGAGCAGCGGGCAGCGCGTCAAGGTCGCCGCCCGCCCGGTACAGCCCGATCAGCTCGCCCGCGAACACCGGTAGCGACCAGCCGTCGATCACGATGTGATGCGCGGTGATCACTAAACGCCATTGCGCACTCGGCAATTCGACGAGGAGGAAGCGAATCGCCGGTGTGCGTTCGAAATCGAAAGGCCGTCGCCGTTCGTCGGCCTCCAGCGCCTCGACGTCCTCCGGTGCGGCCGTGACCTGACGCCATGGCAGATCGACTCGCGACGGCACGATCTGCACAGGCCGCGCAATTCCCCGGCTGAAGAAGCTGGCGCGTAGGTTCGGATGGCGCGCCAACACCATTGCCGCGCAAACACGTAACAGCGCGATGTCGAGCGCGCCGGAGATATCCGCGGCCATCCCGATCACATACGGGTCGTCGGCCGGTTCGCCTTCACTGAACTCGGCCAGCGTGGTCAGCGAATACAAGCCCTCCTGTAGGGGGCTCAGCGCCATGACGTCCTCGATGTCAGGAGCGATGCCCGGACCAGACCCGGCTTCGGTGGCCGTCATCGCTTACCGTCTCTCTCACCGTCTCTCGAGGTCGACCAAAGCTGAGTCACGGCAGCCAGATCCGTGGCCGATAGCCCGGACGTGCTCATCGGCTCGAAGCTGGTGTCGGCCGGCTCGTCGGCCTGGTCGATTTCCGCTATCTCGCCGACGCCCTCACCCCGGACGAGGCACTGGAGCTGCTGGAACGCGGCCAGGTGGGGAAGGAGGAACGGGCGAAGGCGCTGAGCCGGGACGGCTATCCGGCCTACTCCACCACGCCGGGCTGGC
>Ga0209248_10000333_pt1 | contig 15248 bp, 15 predicted proteins | sample BogFormECP04_OM1_FD_188241 | JGI IMG/M metagenome (GOLD analysis project Ga0209248, IMG submission 188241) | Bog forest soil microbial communities from Calvert Island, British Columbia, Canada - ECP04_OM1 (SPAdes) (version 2) | ecosystem: Environmental > Aquatic > Freshwater > Wetlands > Bog ... | reverse complement strand
GTTGTCGACAGGGGTGGGATGAGGGTGCTCGGGCGCCACCCGGTAGTCGACCAACCGCATTGGCACACCGGTGCGTTTGGTGTACTCACGCATCATGTCGTCGTAAATAGGTAATAGCGGCACGATGAAGCCGCCGCCGTGCAAATAGAGAACTGCGCTCCCGGGCGCATTGCCCATTGCGCTCTTGTACCAAGACAGTCTCAACTCGGCGCCGTCGTCGGTCGCGATCGAGATGTCAGTGCGATCGACGCCCGGCATGGGCTGCCGCGAGGCCGCGATTGCGGCCATTCCCGCGGTGAGGTTCTTGCGGCGGCTCTCGACATCGCCAACCGGCGGCCCCGATGCTCCGATCGGGCCCGATCTGCTCAACCTGGCGAGGAGCTCAGGATCCATCCGCAGAGCCATCGGTGACGCCTAGCCGCGACGCTGGTTCATCGCGGTGAATCAGTCAGCACGGTGTAGAGCTGAGCGATGAGGCCGTCGCGCACGATCGCGACGTCGAAACCCGAGCTGACCGGGGCAGTGCCGCCGCGTTCGACCAGCTGGAAAGCTTGGTAGCCCAGCCCCAATGTCTGGTAGGTCGGTCCCGCTGCGATGAACTGAAGATCACCGAGTTTCGCTTGGAGCTCGATGGCTTTGGCGTTCAACGCTTCATGTCCGATGGTGATGCCGTCGTCTTCGGTCCATCGGATGTCGTCGGCATAGGTGTGCGCGATCGCCGCGCGCCGGAGTTCATGATCGCGCTGATTGAAGACCTCAAGAAGGTTGGCGTGCATCAGTTCAGCGATGGTGTCGGCGATGACGTGCCTCCTGACGAGTCTGTCGGTTACCGACACAATAATTCATTTACGTGACGTGTCAATCAGATTGTATTCGCGCATGTTCCAGAGTCAGGCGGTGGCTAGTCGCGCATCGGTGATCCCGAAGGGGCCGTCCGTGTCGAACGTGGCGCGGGTGGCTGCGACGTGCTCTTCAACAGTCGTGGGTTTCGATCCGCCTATCACCTCGACGAGGTTGTTGATTCCGGAGAAGACGCCTTCGCGATAATCCTGGGTCACGTTGCGCAGGTGCTGAACGAAATGGGTGGACCCACCTGCAGCCGTCAGGCCCGCGGCGAATGTCGAAATCTCGATCGGCTCGTAATGGACCGGAATACCCAGGGTGTCTCCGATCTTCCCGGCGATGCAGTGCCAATCGAGCTCCTCGGCACCGAACAGCGGATAGCTCTGACGGTCATGCGGATCGGGGTTTTGCAGAATCGCCGCAATGACTTTGGCTTGATCCACCGCGGCGATGGGGGCGTGGCGGACGTCGGCGAGGGGCAGCCGGTAGATGCCTTCGTCGCCGTCGCGGACCCAGAAGCCGTTCAGCCATTCCATGAAGAACGTAGGTCGCAGGTGTGTGGTGACCAGCGCGGTGCGATCCAGTAGCCGTTCGGCGATCCAATGTTGCCGGGCGGCATTGCTTTTGGCTTCGCGGCGTGCCGAGATTTGGGACATGTTGACGACTGCGTGCACGCCGGCCTCACAGGCGGCCTGCGCGAAGTTCGCCGTCGCCTCGATCAACCCGGGGGTGATCGGGTAGTTGAAGTAGGCCGCGGTCACCCCGGCGGTCGCCGCGCTGACGGATGGGAAATCCAACAGGTCGCCCTGAACGACTTCGGCGCCCTGCTCGGCTAGCCGATCGGCGCGGTCATCCAGGGTGTGCACCAGTGCGCGGACGCTACGACCCCGTTCACGCAACAGGCGGACGGTGTGTGCGCCGGTCTTGCCGGTAGCGCCGGTGATTAGGAATAAGTCCTTCTTGGTGGTCATTTTGTCGCCTCTCCCGCTCGCGGATGTCCGTGCTGACTTCCTGGCCAACCCGTGGAAACCGATCGGTATTCCGAAATAACATGTATATCCGTCATTTCAGTAGAAGAAAAACTGATCGGTATACTGAGTGCATGGACGAGAAGCGCATGGATCCGGCGTCAAGCAGCGCCAACGCACGAGACAGGATCCTGGTCGCCGCCGGATCGCTCTTCTACCGCGAAGGCATCCACGCGACGGGGGTGGAACGCATCGCACAGGAGGCGGGTGTGTCAAAGCGCACGATGTACCAGCACTTCCCCAGCAAAACGGACCTGGTGGAGGCGTACCTGCGCGGTATCCACGAATCCGGGGGGATGCCCAATGAGAAGGCCGTCGGCACGGTCGGCGCAAGCCCGCGCAACCGCCTGTTAGCGATCTTCGACAGTCCGCCGACCGACCGTTTCCGGGGCTGCCCTTTCCACAACGCGGCCGTCGAGGCGGCTGACCATATGCCCGGTGTGCACGACGTGGTTCACGAACACAAGCTGCAATTCATCGCCCGCCTGACCGAGGTGGCCGCGGAAGCCGGCGCGGAAGACCCCTACCAGTTGGGCCATCAGCTGGCAGTCCTCTTCGAGGGTGCCACCGCACTGGCCACCTCACTCAACGACACCGCCGCGCTGCTTCACGCGCGATCCGCGGCGGAAGTCCTCATCGATTCCGCCGTCAGGCCGCTCGTGCCGTCCACGTGAAGCTGTGCATGTCCGGGATTTGCGTGACCAGCGCGGCGGCGACGCCGCGACCGATGTGATCGGCCGCTGATAGCGGAGTATCGGGGTCGAGGAAGCCCTCGACTTCGACGCGCAGGGTCCGCCCGGTCCAGCGCGCTCGGGCGTGCGCATGCTGGACACCGGGCACCGCGGCGGCGATGCTTTCGGCGGTTGTGATGATTTCCGGGTCGACCCCGTCGAGCAGCCGGTGGGCGATATCCGCGGTCACCTCCCAGCCGACGTGGCAGATGAATCCGGTGACGACGATGCCCGCGACCGCGTCAGCCCAGCCCCAACCAAGCGCCACGCCGATCAGCCCGAGCATCGCGCCGGCCGACGACAACGCATCCAGCCACGAATGCTTGGCGTCGGCCACCATGGTCGCCGAGCGGATCCGTCGGCCCACGGTCAATTTGTAGCGCGCCACCAGCTGATTGCCCGCGATGCCCACCGCCGCGGCGGCAATACCCCAGCCCACGTGGGCGGTGCCGCCGTGACGGAGCAGCTTGTGGACGCTTTCAAAACCGGCGACCAGTGCGCTGCCCCAGATCACCAGCGCCACACCGATTCCGGCGAGGTCCTCGGCCCGTTCATAGCCATAGGGATAACGCTCGGTGGGTAGACGGCGCGATGCCCGGAATCCGACGAACACCAGGGCGCTGGTTGAGACATCCGACAAGTTGTGCAGCGCGTCGCCGAGCAGCGCCACCGACCCCGAGAACAGCGCGATGGCCAATTCGACGAGCCCGGTCAGCGCCAGACCTACGGCGCTGACTGCGATGGCCCGGTTCGCCTGCCGGCGCTCGCCAGCATCGTCGAAGGCGGTGTCGAGTGGAAAACTTGTCGCCGGGTCACGGACCCCGTTGATCAGATGCATACTGCCCAGGATGCTCGCCGGCGGCGAGATAACCAAGATACGCCCGCGGTTTGACCGTCTGGTCAAGCGGAAACCCCACTCGCATGCAAGAAGTTCTGGAGCGTGAAGACAAGTGGGACGTTGGCGAACAGTTCGAGCTGCCCGATCTCGGAGACATCGTCGTCGGCGGCCACGTGGACCGTGACACTGTCGATCTGACCAGCGTCTACTACGACACTCCAGAGCGAGACTTGGAAGCTCATGGCATCCTGCTGCGTCGCCGCGACGGTGACGACGATGCGGGCTGGCAGCTCAAGACACCCGCGACCGGAGGTCGAACCGAACTACGCTGGGCGCTAACGGATTCGCCGCCCGAGGCACTGACAAAGCTGCTCACCGGCGTTAGCCTGGGCAAGGACCTGACTAGAGTCGCGACCATTCACACCGTGCGCAACTGGTATCGGATCCGCGATCTCCGAGCCAAGCAGCTGTGTGCCGAGGTCGCCGACGACTCCGTGCGCGCCTGGTCGGATCAGCGCTCGTTGGCCTGGCGCGAGATTGAGGTCGAGCACGGGCGTGGCGCAGATTCGTTTTTCAGGCGACTGACCGAGCGCCTCCGGTCCGCCGGAGCGCGACCGTCGCGCTACGAGTCCAAGCTTGCACATGTTTTATCGCCAGCCCCGGTTGCTGAGCCGGTGTCGCCGGCGGGGCGCGCCTTGGCGAAGTATCTTGGCGCGCAGATCGACGCAATCGTTGCGGGTGACCTGGGATTGCGTCGTGGGCACGACCCCATTCACGACACCCGGGTCGCGATCCGGCGCCTGAGAAGTACGTTACGGGTCTTCCGCAAGGTGCTGAACCGGTCAGTCATCGGTGATCTCGACGGGGAACTGCGCTGGTTCGCTGCCTTGCTCGGCGATGTCCGCGACTGCCAGGTGCAGCATCGCAGATTCACTGCGGCGCTCGATGAGTTCCCGGAGGAACTCGTCTTGGGTCCGGTGCGGTCCCGCATCCGCAACGAATTGCAAAGCATCGAATTTCCGGCGCGGGCTCTGGTACGCGATGCCATGGACTCGCCGCGATACCTGGCCGTCATGACGGTGTTGCGTAATTGGCGCACCAACCCGCCGATAAATCCCGGAACGACGAAGGCCCAGGTGATTCGCAAGACCCGGCGGGCCGGGCGGAAAGCGGATCGGCGGCTCACTACGGCGTTACGCGACGGGGACGACGCGATGCTGCATCGGGCACGCAAGGCGGCCAAGCGCGCTCGCTACGCAGCCGAGCTGTTGCAGCCCCTTGGTGGAACAAAGCGCACCAAACGAATAAAGAAGCATTACAAAGGCATTCAATCCGTACTCGGCGATCATCAGGACACCGTGGTGGCATCAGCCGCGTTACGGCGAATGGCTCTGTCGGCTGGGACAACGGCCGGGGAGAACGGCTTCACCTACGGGCTGCTGTTCTCACGCGAACAGCAAATCTCCGGGGAATGTCGTCGGCGGGCGCGAAATCTGTTGTAAGCGTCAAGCAGGATCGTCAGTCGGCCAAGGCGCGTCCGACGATCAACGGATCCGGTTCGCCGACAACCTCGTGGTCCTTGTCGTCATAGTCGGACTTGGCCAGAAGGTGGCGCATGGCGTTGATGCGGGCCCGTTTCTTGTCGTTGCTTTTGACCACGATCCACGGTGCGATGTCGGTATCGGTCGCACCGAACATCGCTTCCTTGGCTTCGGTGTAGTCGTCCCATTTATTGACCGACTCCATGTCCATCGGCGAAAACTTCCACTGACGCACCGGGTCAACGAGCCGGACGGCGAACCGGGTGCGCTGCTCGGCGGGCGACACCGAAAACCAAAACTTTGTCAGGCCAATGCCGTCCCTGACCAACATCTGCTCGAAAAGCGGTGTCTGCTGTAAGAATTCGGCATGCTGCTCGGGGGTGCAGAAGCCCATGACCTTCTCGACGCCGGCGCGGTTGTACCACGACCGGTCGAACAACACCATCTCGCCCGCGGCGGGCAGGTGGGATATGTAGCGCTGGAAATACCATTGCGTCTGTTCGGTTTCGGTTGGCTTCTCGAGCGCCACGACGCGTGCGCTGCGCGGGTTGAGGTGCTCCATGAATCGCTGAATGGTGCCGCCCTTGCCGGCGGCGTCACGACCCTCGAACACGATCACATGACGCGCGCCAATGCGTCTGATGTGCGTCTGCAGCTTCAGCAGTTCGATTTGCAGCCGTCGCTTCAACCGCTCGTATTCCTCGTGTGGTATCCGGTGGTCGTATGGGTATCGCTCGCGCCATGTCTCGACGTAATTGCCGTCCTGGTCGAGCAGGACCGGGTCGTCGTCATCCCGATCGTCGACTGTGTAGCCATGTTCGGGCGTCGAAAGGGTGTCTAAATCTATTTCTGCCATAAGCGTGCCTTGACCTGAAGTCTGGTTGAGGTCTTAGCGTCAACGCCATGACACAACAATCGCCGGCGGGATCGGCGGTCGGGTGGCCGCAAGAACTGGCCTCGATCGGTGCGATCCGATTCGCTCGCCGCTCCGCACATTTCGAATCAACCGTCCAGTTCTACCGCGACCTCGTCGGACTGCCGCTGTGTGCCACGTTCGGCGATAGCTACGGCAGCAACGGCGCGATATTCGGGCTGCCCGCATCCTCTTTGACCTTCGAGATCGTCGAGGCCATCGAACCCATCGCTGTCGACCCTCATGAACAGCTGTGCCTGTACTTTCCCGACGCGACCGCGCAACAGCAAGCGACGGCGCGGCTTTCGGCTGCGGGTGTACAACCCGTCGAGTCCCATCCGTATTGGGCGGCGACGGGATCGGTCACCTACCGCGATCCGGACGGCCGCGAAGTCGTCTTCGCGCCGTTCGTATTTGGAGTCAACGAACCCGCCGAAAGTAACGCCTCGGGCGAGCATTGGAGTGTCAGCGGCTCGTAGTGCCGCGTCGGCCGGTGATGCCCACGTAGATCGCGATGAGAATGACGGCAACGATAATCCCGACGAGGAACGCCGTGAGCTCGAATTTGCCTTGGTTGGCGGTAGATATCAGCCGGTAGGTGACCCACGATCCAGCGAACGACCCGATCGCACCGAGCAGAATCGTCATGATGACGCCGATGTTCTGTCGGCCCGGCAGGATGAGCCGCGCCATTGCACCGACAATGAGCCCGATAAAGATCGCACCGACGATAGTTCCGATCATTTGGATCGGTTACCCACTGCGGCCGATTTCACGCATGGTCTAGAAAAGCGGAAGACCACCGGGGTCGCATCCTCCGGTGGCCGTCCTCTGTGCTGGCTCGTTGGGAAATTACTTCTTGAAGGCGTCCTTTACCTTCTCGCCCGCGTCTTTCAGGCTCGACTTCGCCTGGTCGATCTTGCCTTCATTTTCGGTGCTGCGGTCTCCGCTGGCCTTGCCGACGGCCTCTTTCGCCTTGCCGGCGACGTCGTCGATCTTGTTGGTCACTTTGTCGTGGGCGCCCATGCGCTTCTGCTTCCTCTTGATGACTTGTGGTCACGCTGGTTTGCGTCGGGGATATTTACCCGGCCTGCTACCGCCTCAAACCACATGTGGGACATTGGCCCAGTGCAGGTCGCGATCCTCGACGATTACCAAAATGTCGCATTGACCATGGCCGACTGGTCGGAGGTGGCGGCGCACGCCGACATCACCGTCTTCACCGATCACCTCGCCGACCAGGACGCCGTCGTGGAGCGGCTGGCACCGTTTGACGTGGTATGCGTGATGCGTGAGCGCACACCGTTGCCGCGTACCGTCATCGAGCGCCTGCCTCGGCTGAAGATGATCGCCTCCACCGGGCTGTTCAACGCGTCGATCGACGTCGCGGCCGCCAAGGACCGCGGTATCTACGTCAGCACGACCGGCGGCTACGTCGAGTCGACGGTCGAACTGACCTGGGCGCTGATCCTTGCCGCCGCTCGCCGGATCGTCGAGGAAACCCTGTCGGTGCGCGGCGGCGGTTGGCAGACATCAGTCGGCTACCAACTGGGCGGGACAGTGCTGGGTGTGCTCGGACTGGGCCGGATCGGCAGCCGGGTAGCGCGGGTCGGGACGGCGTTCGGCATGGACGTCATCGCGTGGAGCACGAACTTGACCGCGGAGGCCGCCGAACAATCCGGCGCGACCTATGTGCCCAAGGACGAGTTCTTCAGTCGCGCCGACGTTCTGACCATCCATCTGGTGCTTAGCGAGCGCACCCGCGGTCTGGTCGGCGCCGCCGAGTTGGGACTGATGAAACCGACTGCGTTGCTAGTCAACACATCCCGCGGCCCGATCGTCGACGAGAGAGCTCTCGTCGACGCTCTGCGGTCTGGCCGGCTCGCCGGGGCCGGTCTCGACGTCTTCGATACCGAGCCGTTGCCGACCGGGCACCCACTGCGTTCGCTGGACACCGTGGTCGCCACCCCGCACATCGGGTACGTTGCCGAGCGCGTCTACCGCACCTTTTACGGCGAGGCCGCCACCAAGATCGCCGGCTGGCTGGGCCAGGTCGGCAGCGACTGATCTCGACGCTCGACGCCGCGACCACCAAGAATCGAGGAGATCGAACGTCAACGAGATGATCGCGGCGAGCGCCCAGCCCAGCAGGATGTCGACCACGAAGTGCTCGGCGGAATACACCAGCACGAAAGCCATCGCCAACGGGTAGGCCACCAGTAGCGGCCGCCACCTCGCCTTCACACGGCGCCACAGGAATATCGAGATCATCGCGGTCACTGCGGCATGCAGCGAGGGAATCGCGGCGACCAGATTCACGCTGGCCTGTCCGGAGTTGAGCAGTGCTCCGGCCGATTGCAGATGCAGCGTTCCCCAGCCGCGGGTCGAGACCCGCTCGACGAAGAGATGGGCGCCGGGCTGGCTTCTGTGCATGGCGCCCAGCAGCCCGCCGTTGGGGACACCGGCGGGACTTCTGAACATGCAATGCGGGCTGGACGGGCCGCTGGCGATGTCGGACGCGGTGCAACGGGCGGCCGCCCACGGCGGTGCTGCCGGCAAAACGATGTAGACGACGAGAGCGACGAACGACAACGCGACGAATCGTCGGACAAATGCCGCCCAGTCGCTTCGGTTGCGCAGCCAGAGCACTCCGGCGACGACATAGGGCAGGACAAAAAACGACATGTAGATGCCGCTGATGATCACTTCCCACCACGGCGGCTGCGGCATTTTGATGCGCTCCTGCAACCACACCGTCGGGACGGTGCCGAAGAACAACCAGCGGTCCGCCTGGGGCTGGAAATGCCAAAGGGTGGGCGCGCCGAGCAGCGTCGCCGCCCCTCGGCTGAGGTCATACACCACCAGTATCAGAGCGAACGGCAGCCAATCGCACACCACCGCGAACGCCTTTTGCCCGCGACCGATGCTGGCGGCGACGAGCCCGGTGGCGATGTAGAGCAGCAGCAGTTCGCGGTTGAAAGCCAGCCCGTCGGTCAGGGTCCGGTAGACCACGACAAGGGCCCAGACAGTGATCGCCGCCCGGCGGGTCAGCGTCAGCCGACGCTGGTGCGTTGTCGGCGCAGCAGCCTCTTTGACGCCCCCGACCCGCTCGATCGGCACGGCAGGGAGCTCCCTGGCGATATGCGGCTGTCGGCGCGCTGACCGTGGTTCGCGCGCCAACACCTGGATCTTTCGACCGGTCGTAACTGGCACCAAAGCGGACTCCCGCCGACGACAGAATGCATTCCCCCGTACATCTTGCCGTAACCTTCGTTAGCCGAGGTTCAACCTCAGGAAAGACGCGCGGTGTCGCCGCACGTCAGCAGTGCGCTTTCTTCTCAGCAGCACCGCGCGCCGGGCTCGGCGCGGTATCGCTCCCGCCAGTAATCCCGCTCGGAGAGCACAGGTTCGCCTGGATGCGCGCGTCGGCGATATTCGAGATAACGCCGGTAGTGGGTGTCACCCATCAAGGTGCCCCAATACCAGGAGATTCCGCGGACGATACGGCTCAACCGGATTGCCCTAACGGTGCCAGGCGCAACGCGTCCCATTGGCTTTGCACCTCCCGCTCTACCACTGTGGCGATGATGCCCGACGGTGCGAACATTCTTGACGGCACTGGGTCGTCTTCGGTCAACGGCAAGCCGTCACCACGAATTGTCTTGAACACCGATGTAATTGCGGCGACAAGCACGATTATCACGGCGCTGGCAAAGATGACCGACAGCGTGCCTTGGACAAAGGTGTTCCTAATAACGTCTGTCATCTGGTCAGGCGTCTTCGCCGAACCGAATGCGGTCTTACCCGATGCTTTGGCGGCGGCGTACCGGAAATGCTGAGTCCAGTAGCCCACGTTGGGATCTGGCGAAAAGATCTTCTGCCACGACGCCGTCAACGTGACAGTTAGCACCCACAGCAGTGGAACGCCCGGTACCCACGCCCACTTCAACAGACCCTTCTTGATGACGACGACGGTGATCACCGTCAACGCGATCCCGGCCAGCAGCTGGTTGGCGATGCCGAACAGCGGAAACAGCGAGTTGATGCCGCCAAGCGGATCGGTCACGCCGCTCAGCAGCATGCTGCCCCAAGCCGCGACGACGGCCAGGCTGCAACCCCAGGCGCCCGGACGCCAGCTCGGGTTGCGCAGCTTAGCCAGCGGAGCGCCCAGATTGCCCAGCCCGTCGGAGAGCATGAACCGCGCGACCCGGGTCCCGGCATCGACGGTGGTCAGGATGAACAAAGCCTCGAACATGATCGCGAAGTGATACCAAAACGCCTTGAGGCCCGCACCGCCGAACACCTGGTGGAGCACCTGTGACATACCGAATGCCAGTGTCGGTGCACCCCCGGTGCGTGACACGATCGAGTGCTCGCCAACGCCGATGGCAGCGCCGCGGATCTGTTCGTCAGTGACCGGCGCGCCGGACAGGCCGAGGCCGTTGACGTAGTGCGCGGCTGTCGTTGGGGTGCCGCCAGTCTGGGCGGCCGGCGCGTTGAGGGCGAAGTACAGGTGCTGGTCGAGGATCGACGCCGTGATCAATGCCATGACAGCGACGAACGACTCGGTGATCATGCCGCCGTAGCCGATCAGCCGCATCTGGCTTTCCTTCTCGAGCAGCTTCGGCGTCGTCCCGGAAGAGATCAACGCGTGAAACCCCGACAGCGCGCCGCACGCGATGGTGATGAATAGGAAGGGGAACAGGGAGCCGGCGAACACGGGGCCATTGCCGCGGCCGGCGAAACTCGAAATCGACGGCGCCTGCATGGTCGGGTGGGCGATCAGGATGCCGATGGCCAGCAGGATGATGGTGCCGACCTTCATGAAGGTCGACAGGTAGTCGCGCGGTGCGAGCAACAACCAGACCGGTAGCACCGACGCCACGAACCCGTAGACGATGACGAACCACGACAACGCAACCGGTGACAGGTTGAACCACGCTGCGCCCCAATGGGTTTCGGAGACCCAGTCTCCGCCCGCGACCGCGAGCAGCAGCAGCACGGCTCCGATCAGCGACACCTCCGATATCCGCCCAGGGCGGATGAACCGCAGGTAGCAGCCCATGAAAATCGCGATCGGGATCGTCATCGCGATCGAGAACACACCCCACGGGCTTTGCTGCAGCGCCCGGACCACCACCAGGGCCAGCACGGCGATGATGATCACCATGATCATGAAGACCCCGATGAGGGCAGCGGCCCCGCCAGTGGCGCCCAACTCGTCCCGGGCAATCTGGCCCAGGGTGCGGCCGCGGCGCCGGGTCGACATCCATAACACCAGGTAGTCCTGCACGCAGCCGGCGAGCACGGCACCGATGACAATCCAAATCGCGCAGGGCAAATAGCCCATCTGGGTGGCCAGTACCGGGCCGACCAGCGGGCCCGCCCCGGCGATGGCGGCGAAGTGGTGACCGAACAGCACCCGCCGGTCGGTGGGCACGTAGTCAGTGCCGTTTTCCAGGATTTCGGCCGGGGTGGCGTGGTCATCGCGCGGCTGGACGATCTTCGTCTCGATGAGCCGCGCATAGAACCGGTACCCGATGATGTAGGTGCAGATGGCCGCGACAACGAACCAGACCGCGTTGACCGTCTCGCCGCGGACGAAGGCGATGACCGCCCAGGCCACCGCACCGAACAGGGCGATCAGCCCGAAGACGATCTTGTGGCTGGTGCGGATCGGTGAGTGGTCGATGACCGCGACGGGCGGCAGATCGGCATCAGTCCGGATGTAGCTGACCTGCCCGTTACGCCCTTCCACGGCCGGGACGCTACGCGATGAGTGAATGCGCCGACGCGCGCATTGGTGCGTCGCGTCGCGACGTTCACAGTCGCGCAACCGCTGGTTCAACTCCGGTGCAGGGCACGCACGGTGTCGATGCTGTCTGCCTGGTCGGGGCCCTTGTCGTCGCGGTACCGCAGTACCCGGGCGAATCGCAGCGCCAAACCGCCGGGGTAGCGCGAGGACTGCTGCACGCCGTCGAATGCCACCTCGACCACCTGCTCGGGTCGTAGCTGGACTACGTACCCATCGTCGGTCGGACCGACGGCCAGTTCGGTAAACCGGGCGGTTTGCCAGTCCAGCATGGCGTCGGTCATCCCTTTGAAGGTTTTGCCCAGCATGATGAAGCCGCCGGTGGCCGGGTCGCGGGCGCCCAGATGGATATTGGACAGCTTCCCGCGGCGCCGGCCCGAGCCCCATTCGACGGCCAGCACCACCAGGTCAAGGGTGTGCACCGGTTTGACTTTCAGCCAGCCGGCCCCGCGGCGGCCCGCCTCGTAGCGGGCGGTCAACGACTTGGCCATTACCCCCTCGTGGCCCGCGGCCAGCGTCGCCGCCAGGAAGTCGGCGGCGGCGACCGGATCCGAGGTGACTAGTCGATCGACCCGGTTCTGCGCCGACGTGATCTGGTCGAGCACCGCCATCCGCTCGGTGGTCGCCGCGTCGAGGAGGTCGAGGCCGTCGCAGTGCAGGATGTCGAAGAAGAACACCGACAGTGGCTGGGTGGCGCGGGCGGCCGGGACGTCGACGGATCGGCCAAACCGCGACCCGGTGACCTGGAAGGGCTGGGGCCGGCCGTCTGGGCGTAACGCGATCGCCTCCCCGTCGGCGATCAAGTCGGTGACGGGCAACGCCAGTGTCGCCTCGACCACCTCGGGCAGCCGGGTGGTGACGTCGTCGAGGCTGCGGGTGTAGACCGTCACCTGATCGCCCGCCCGGTGCACTTGCACCCGCGCGCCGTCCAGTTTGGCCTCGAAAGCCGCTGTGCCGTCGAGCTTTTCGAGCGCCTCGGTGACACTTGCCGCAGTCTGCGCCAGCATCGGGCCGACTGGTCGGCCCACCCGCAGGGTGAACGCTTCCAGCGCCACCGTTCCGCCGGTCAGGCCGGCGGCGGCGACCGCGGGCAGGTCCCCACCCAGCATCGCCGCGCGCCGTACGACCGCGGCGGGGATCTGCGCGGCGGCGGCGACCGCGTCGGCCATCACGCCGGCCAGCGCGCCCTGACGCAACTCACCGGTCAGTAGCCGCCGCAGAAATGTCTGCTCGACTTCTGTTGCGGACGCGAACAATCCGGAGACAAGCTCGGCGCGCCGCGCCTGCGAGCCCTTGCCCGAGACGGCGCCAATCGTCGAGAAGGTGGCGTCGACGCCCGACACGGTCAAGCTCGGCTCAGCGGCGGCCGGCGGTAACGACCTCAAAGCCGCCCAGCCAACGCCGATTTGGCGTTGCGGCAGCTCGCCGGAGAGCCAGGAGACGATGATCGCGACCAGCTGGGGATCGGGTTTGGCCCGGCTGAGTAGGTCAGCGATCCGCGCGATTTTAGCCAGCCGCGAAGCGGAGCCACCCACTTCGGCCGAGGTCGTCGCCACGTCGATCAGCAGCACAGCCCACCTTTACACGCCTGACCGACAACGTCACGCACGGCCGCGATAGCGTGCATGGCTAACGCCCGGTGACGATGCAGAGCGCGCAGCGCGATGAGGAGGAACCGGGCAATCGGTAGATACAAACAAGGAGGTTTGCATGGAGATCAACGGCAAGAAGGTGGTCGTCATCGGCGGCGCCTCCGGCATGGGCCGCGCCAGCGCCGAACTGCTGGCCGCCCGCGGGGCAAGCGTCGCGGTGCTGGATCGCGAAGGCTCCGACGGTAAGGACGTCGCCGCTGGTATCGGTGGCTCGTTTTACCCGGTAGACGTCACCGATTTCGCCGGTACCGAGGAGACCCTGCAGGCCGCGGTCGACAAGCTTGGTGGCCTGCACGTCACGGTGACGACGGCCGGCGGCGGCATCGCCAAGCGAACGATGTCGAAATCCGGTCCGCATGACCTCGAGTCCTTCCAGTCGGTGATCGATCTCAACCTCATCGCCACGTTCAACATCAGCCGGTTGGCGGCCGACCACATGAGCAAAAACGACCCGGAGGACGAGGAGCGCGGCGTCATCATCAACACCGCGTCGATCGCGGCGTTCGAGGGCCAGATCGGACAGGTCGCCTACACCGCGGCCAAAGCGGGCATCGCCGGCATGTGCCTGACCATGGCCCGCGATCTCGGATCGCTCGGCATCCGCGTATTGGCCATCGCGCCAAGCCTGTTCGCGACCGGGTTGACCAAGGGCATTCCGGACGAGTACGCCACCGCGCTGACCAAGGACGCGGCGTTCCCGAAGCGGCTGGGCCGCCCGGAGGAGTACGCCAAGCTGGTTGCGGCCATCGTGGACAACCCGATGCTCAACGGCCAGTGCCTGCGGCTAGACGCCGGACAGCGATTCGCCCCCAAGTGACGCGCTAGCCGGCCGACGGCGGCGCTCCCCGCGTCCCAACCGACCACTCGGTTGGGAGACAACCGCATTTAAGTACACTCTTTCCCACCGGCCTATGGCGTCCAAGAGGAAGGCCCTCGAATGGGTATCGCACTGACTGATGACCATCGCGAACTCGCCGAGGTCGCCCGCGGCTTTTTGACTTCGCAGAAGGCGCGTTCGGCGGCGCGTTCCCTGCTCGACGCGCCCGAGGAGGCCCGACCACCGTTCTGGCAGGGCATCGTCGAACTCGGCTGGCTCGGCCTGCACATCGACGAGGAACACGGCGGCTCGGGATACGGGCTGCCCGAACTCGTGGTCGTCATCGACGAACTCGGTCGTGCGGTGGCGCCGGGGCCGTTCGTGCCGACCGTCATCGCGTCGGCGGTGATCGCCAAAGACGGTACCGCCGAGCAGAAGTCGCGGCTGTTGCCGGGGCTGATCGACGGAACCGTCACAGCCGGCATCGGCCTGGATGGCCACGTACGGATCAACGATGGCGCGGCCGACGGCGAGGCCGGCGTCGTGTTCGGCGCGGGTCTGGGCGATCTGCTGCTGATCGCGGCGGGCGACGACGTGCTGGTGGTCGAACGCGGCCGTGCCGGCGTGTCGGTCGAGGTGCCGGAGAACTTGGATCCGACTCGGCGCTCCGGACGGGTCCGGCTGCAGAACGTCAGCGTCAGCGACGACGACATTCTGCCGGGAGCGCGGGAATCGGCACTGGCCCGCGCCCGGACGCTGCTGGCCGCCGAAGCGGTCGGCGGGGCGGTCGACTGCGTCGAGGCCGCAGTCGACTACGCGAAGGTGCGCCAGCAGTTTGGCCGCACCATCGCCACGTTCCAGGCGGTCAAGCATCATTGCGCGAACATGGCGGTCGGCGCGGAGTCAGCGATCGCAGCGGTATGGGATGCCTCTCGCGCGGCATCCGAGGACGAGGACCAGTTCCGCCTGGCGGCCGCTTCGGCAGCGGCGCTGGCGTTTGCGGCGTACGCGCGCAATTCGGAACTGAACATCCAGGTGCATGGCGGTATCGGTTTCACCTGGGAGCACGACGC
>Ga0209248_10000332_pt1 | contig 15250 bp, 20 predicted proteins | sample BogFormECP04_OM1_FD_188241 | JGI IMG/M metagenome (GOLD analysis project Ga0209248, IMG submission 188241) | Bog forest soil microbial communities from Calvert Island, British Columbia, Canada - ECP04_OM1 (SPAdes) (version 2) | ecosystem: Environmental > Aquatic > Freshwater > Wetlands > Bog ... | reverse complement strand
CGACGCTGGACACGTTCAAGATCTGCCGCGGATGGAGATTTATCACTGATCCGCGTGATGGCCGCGCCAAAATCGTCGATGTCCAACTTCAACTCACCACGAGCCATCAGGTCTGTGGCCAATTCTGCTATCTCGTCGTCGGATAACCGACGCCGCACCAGTGCCAGTAGTGCTCTGTAGTCCGTCCTGGGGATGCCTTGCGGGTAGCTGGCGCGAATGAGCGCGACGTACGTGGCCGAATTAAAGCTCACCCGATACTCCGCAACAGTCGCCCCAAGCCAACGTAGCAAGCCGCGCAGCCCATTTCGCCATTGACGCACGGCGATGATAGCGAACTGCGCCACAGATTGAAGGGGCCATGACGGCGGCTACCGAGGGCTAAGCGGGGGGCAGGTCGGGCAGACTCCCGCCGGCCAACAATTCCAAAGCTCAGCCGCGGGGGCGGTAAATTTCAACAACCCATTCGCCAGTTTATTGAAGTGGTCGGCCCTCGAATTCATCGTCACCGATGGCGCCAGTGGTATCGAGCCGCCAGGGCTGGGGGCGCTGAACAGTAAGTTGGCGTCGTTGGTGAACAACGGCCCGTTGGACAGTCTGCTGGACGGGGCCGATGTGACGGCTGCGTATCAAGCCGAGGTCCAGCTCGGCGTGCCCCAGCCGCTCGCGTATGAGACCGGCGTTTTGGAGGACGCCCCGGTCAACCTGTAGCTGGGACTCGGATTGGCGGGCATCGAACTGACGCCTACGGGGGTGAGGTACTAGATGTTTATCACCGATGCCGAACTGGACTTGGTGCGGCTGGTCGTCAGCTGGCCAACCGCTGCTGTGGCTATCTCAGTCATCGTGTTAATCGGGGTGCTGACATGAATGATGCTGCGGCTGGTCATTCTGAGGAGCAAGATGCCTGAATACAAAGCCAGAGATTGGAGATCAAATTGGCTAAGGAAATCATCATCCGCATAAAGGATGATTTGGACGGCGAGCTGGCTGACACCACCGTCAATTTCGGCTACAAGGGCACCGCCGATGAGATTGACTTGACGGCCGCGCACGAAGCCGAGTTTGACGAGGACATCGCGAAATATGTGGCGGTGGCCCACAAAGTGGTTCCGGAGAGGCCGCGCAAGAAATCGAGCGCTCCGCGCCCGGTTGAGCGGTATCCGGTCGCGGAGCACCCGACTCTTGAGCAGAAACGTCGGATTCGTGTCTGGGCCAACGAGACTGGCTGGACGGTCACCGACAAAGGGGTGATCGCCCGCAGCATCATCGAGGCTTACGCCGGCACCCATCCTGACGATCCGCTCCTGGCTGACACGTGGGGCAAATACCGCCGCCGCCGCAGCCGGAAGGCGCAGTCGATCACGGCGCAACAGGTCCGCGAGGTCAGTGTCACCGGTGAAGCGGCAGCATCACTGGACTGGCTGTTGAGCGGGTCACGACCCGACCGGTTCGAGCTCTCCAAACAGGAGCGGCGCAAGGTACGCGACTGGGCCGCTGTCAACGGCGACGAGCAGGCCCGCATCGGGCAGATCAAAACGGAGGTCTTGGAGGCCTACTACACCGCTAACACCAACGGCCATGTAGGAGTGACAGCATGAGCTTTATCCTGCGCTCGTTCTACGCCTACCCGGACGACTACGTGCTGCCCGGCATCGGTCGACTCAATCAGGCCGATAGGGCGCGGATCCGCGTGTTGGGTACCGATCGCCTCAAGACTACTGCCACACTTTCCGCCGCCGCCCTTGATCAACAGCTACGCGCGCAAGCACACTCCATCGCGGCCCACATCGAGACTTTCTTGCAGCTGGTCAAGGAAGCAAAGGCGGCCGAGATATGCGCGAGCTCGGGTGGGCCAGCTGGACTGGCTACCTCGTCTCGGTGATCGACGGTGCCGGGCTGCCCAAGCTGCGGCTTGACGATCGGCGCGCGATGGTCGCGCAGTTGACCGGCACCGGCATGTCGAACTACGCCATCAGCAAGGCACTCGACATCGGATACACCACAGTCGCCAGAGACCTGACCATTGTGCCCGCCGAGCGGGACGCCATTGAAGGGCTCGACGGCAAGCGGTACCCGATTGAACGCAGGGTCGCAAAGAAACCGCCGCCCGACCCGGTCGACGTGCAGATCCGGAAAGCCGAACAGATTCAGGAACGAGCCCACGCTTTGGGCACGTCCATCCGCAAGTTCATTACGGCGATGGATGGGGCTTCCGCGCGGTCCGCCAAGCTCGTCGGACTGTCGATGCTGCCCGACATCCAACAAGCGCAGGCCGCCTTGGATGAACTACTGGATTGGATGGATAACTTGCCGGGGCCAGCGCCATGCAGACCGTCCCCCGTCTACGACGGAACCAGGGTCTAGAACGAGGCCGAGCGATGAGCACCACCAGGAAGTCGATCCTCATCGCCGCGTGCATCCGGTTTGCCGGGGCATCGGCGGCGGCTGGCGCCGCCGGGGGGAATGGCCGAACTACGCGACACTCGTTCGCGCTCGGCGGCGCGTACACAACGGCGCCACCGGCCACTGGCACGGATACCCTCTGACGCACCAGCTCGGGAGAGCTTCACATGGACAGCGGACCAAGGCGGGCGAGCGAAGCTGCTGACCCCTACGTGCGTCACGATCCCTTGGTGCGGCCGATCCCGTGACGCCCAGTGTCATCGTCCCCCGCGCCCAGGGCGGTTTCGATCACATCGGCGAGCTGTTGTAGCGTGGCGGCGATCGCCCAGAGCGCTTCGGCCTGGGATCCTGACGTTGTCGGCCCCGGCTGGGGAGGGGTGGCGGCCGTCGCATAGTTGGCGGTAATTGTGCTTAGGGCCCGCGATTCCGAGTCAGGCGGCTCAACCGCTGAGCCGGTATCCCGCCCCGTAGTGCTGATGTGGCCTTGACCCCCGTCGTGCCATTGGACCCAGCAATTAACCGCACGGGTACCTTGTGGCTGCGCCAGATGATCACCGCGGTGACCGTTTTCGCGCACGCATCCTTGCACCCATGCGACGTCGTCTTCGCCAATGAGCGCGATCAGTGACCGCCGCACTTCCGTGTCAAGCAGCACGGTGGCATAACACCGATCGCCGCTCACTGTGCCGCCCGGCGGCCCAGGCTGAGGGCGGTCGGCGTCCGAAAGGGCGGCATCATTCAGATCCCCTAGATCCACAAGCGTGGCCCGCCGACCGCATCGATCGCTTTTTACTGCAAAGAGTCATTCGGCTCGTGGATAACTTAAACCGCCGTTGCGACTTTCGCCCAGGCACGCTGTTGCCTCGCGAGTGGATTGTTCATGCCCTTGATGCGCCACGGGCGCATCACCTTCACCACACCAGCACTCAACCGAATGCCCAGCCTTGCTGTTACGGTCATCAATAGTCACGTAGCGATGAATACTGGAAGATTTTTCCAGAATCGCGCGCACTTCTCTGACAAGTGGGTGACTGACGCCGTTTTGACGGCGTTTCTACAGGTGAGAGCATTCCTACCCCGGGGTGACCCTGAGCGCGCTGCCGTCCGCTGCGAATGTCGAGTCGTTGGGGCGAATCGTGCCGCCCAACAACTCGACGCTGGACGCCGCCCCTAGCCCACCTGGAGACCGACCAGGGGCCGCAGCGCCTCGCCGGCCGCCGTGATGCCACCCGGTGTGTAGAAGGGCATGTTGATGATCACGCTGTCGATACCCGCGTCAATCACCTTGGTTTTGATCTGGTCGGCGATCGACTCGGGGCTCCCCACCACCATGCGCTGGGTCATCTCGGCGGGTATCACGTCGGGTTTGACGTTCTCGTCGATAAGCACCGTGATCAGCGTGCTGGTTTCCAGCGTGGCCGGATCGCGGCCGATCTCCTCGCACTGCTGCTGTACAACCTGCAGCTTGCGCGGCAGCTCGTCGAATCCCGCGATCACGTTGAGGTGGTCGAAGTGCCGTGCGGCGAGTGGGATCGTCTTCTTCTCACCGCTGCCACCGATCATCAGCGGAATATGGTCGCGGTAGCGCGGATTGGCCAGCGCCTCGCTGGCGCGGTAGTAGGTGCCCGAGAAGGTCGGTCGCTCGCCCTTGAGCATCGGCAGGATGATCTGCAGCGCCTCGTCGAGCCGGTCGAACCTGTCGGTGAAGGTGCCGAAATCGAATCCCAGCTGATCGTGTTCGAGCTCGAACCAGCCGGTGCCGATGCCCAATATCGCCCGACCCTGGCTGATCACGTCCAGGGTGGTGATAGTTTTGGCCAGCAGCGTGGGATTGCGATAGGTGTTGCCAGTCACCAAAGTGCCTAGCTGCACCCGTTCGGTAGCCGTGGCCAGCGCGGCCAGCGCGGTGTAGGCCTCCAGCATCGGCTGGTCGGGTGTGCCCAGCATGGGCAGTTGGTAGAAGTGGTCCATGACGAAAACCGAGTCGAATCCCGCCGATTCGGCTTCGCGGGCCTGGGCGATGACCGTCGGGAAGAGTTGGTCTATCCCGGTGCCGTAGGAGAAGTTGGGTATCTGCAAACCAAGACGAATAGCCACGGTGTCTACCGTAGCGATCGGTTCCGAAAGCGAAATCGGCTCTAAGCGAAACGAGCCAGCGCGCCGTGGCTGACGTGCAGCGTTTGGCCGGTGATGTGGCGAGCCGCCGGGGTGGTCAGGAACAACGACAACCGGGCGATCTCCGCCGCAACCGGCGCCGGCGTGCGCGAAAGCCCGTCGTAACCCGGCTGCACGCTGCGCCCGCTGGCCACCGCATTGACGGTGATCCCGCGAGTGCCGAAGATGCCCGCTTGCCCGGCAATCCAATTAGAGAGTGCCGCTTTGATAGCTGCGTCGACGCTGGCCGCAGGCGGATTTTCCGTCACCACGCTGATGACGGAACCGCCGGAGCGCAGATGGTCACCCACGGCCTGCACCGTGAGCACCACCGAAAGCACCGTCGCATCGAGTTGGTTGCGCCAGGCCCTGGCCGTATCGGAGATTGAGTAGGTGCGCGGATCGCCGGCGTCCCAGCACGGCGCCGGCACGTTGACGATGGTGTCCAGATGATGGGGGAACAACCCGCGAGCCTCGGTGAGGCTGGCTGGGTCGGTGGTGTCGCAGACAATCGCGTCCACGTCCAGTTCTTTGGCGGCGATCTCGAGATCGCTGCGGCGTGCGCCCACGAGGGTCACCTTGTGACCAGCATCGCGAAAACCTTCGGCTACTGTGCGCCCCAGCTCCGTGTCTCCGCCGGTGACCAGCACATCCACTGCCATGACCTCCTCCTGTTCAACGTTGACCCCAGACCCTGGCAGTTCACCAGCGCTTATGCCGCGGCTCGCGCTGCGAACTGGGTTTCGATAGTGGCACACCACCGAACCAATGCCTGGGATCTCAGCGTGTTATGGCGTCGATCTCGGTAGATGTTACTGGACAGTAGCTATTAGGCGAAATTTTAGGCCACCACGACGCGCGGACGATTTGCATAACTATTCAGGCGTCACCTCTGCAACCGGTATGCGCCGCGTACAACCGGGCAATCGGTGCCCTGCTTCTGCACCAGAACGGCTAGGGTTTCACCATGCGTCGGATCGGGGTCCTGGGCTGTTTGATATTGACGATGCTGGTAGCGGGCTTGTTCGCGGGCTCGGTGGCGTGCAGTTCGAAATCACCCTCCTCGTCATCGCCTTCTCAGCCTTCGCAGGCCGCTGGAAAGATTGCGGTATTCGCCGCGGCCTCGCTAAAACGGGCCTTCACCGCGCTCAGTCAGCAGTTCAAAACCGACAATCCCGGCAGCAGCGTCGATTTCGAGTTCGCCGGTTCCTCTGAGCTCGCGACTCAGTTGACTCAGGGCGCGAGCGCCGACGTTTTCGCATCGGCAGACACCGCTCAGATGAACACGGTCGCCAAGGCGGGGCTGCTGACCGGCGACCCGACAAACTTCGCCTCCAACACCTTGGTCATCGTCACCGCACCGGGCAACCCGAAGAAAATCGGATCCTTCGCCGGCCTCAACAAAAGCGGGCTCAACGTGGTGATTTGCCAAAAGCCGGTGCCCTGCGGATCGGCTACCCAGCGCATCGAAGACAGCACCGGCGTGCAGCTCAACCCGGTCAGCGAGGAACTCAACGTGACCGACGTGCTCAACAAGGTCACCAGCGGACAGGCGGACGCCGCGCTGGTCTATGTCACCGACGCGCGCAGCGCCGGAGACAACGTGGCGATTGTCAGCTTTCCCGAGGCCGCCGGCGCGGTGAACGTCTACCCGATTGCGGTGCTGAAGAAGGCTCCGCAACCAACGCTGGCGCAAAAGTTCGTGGCCTTGGTGACATCTGATACCGGGCAGAAAATCCTGGCTCAGTCTGGCTTCGCTAAGCCCTGACGACCAACCGTGCACCGGCCTACGGATCTGCCCCGCTGGGTGTATGTCCCCGCCGCCGCAGGGACCATCTTCGTGGTGTTGCCGCTGTTGGCGATCGCGATCAAGGTTGATTGGCCGAATTTCTGGTCGCTGATCACCAGCTCCTCGTCGAAGACCGCGCTGCTGCTGAGTCTGAAGACCGCCGCCGCCAGCACCCTGCTGTGCGTGCTGCTGGGAGTGCCGATGGCGCTGGTGCTGGCCCGCAGCACGGCGCGGCCGGTGCGGTTGCTGCGCCCGTTGATCCTGCTGCCGCTGGTGCTGCCCCCGGTGGTGGGAGGCATCGCGTTGCTGTACGCGTTCGGCCGACTCGGGTTGATCGGGCGCTATCTCGAGGCTGCTGGCATCACCATCGCGTTCAGCACCACCGCCGTGGTGCTGGCGCAGACTTTCGTCTCGTTGCCGTTTCTGGTGATTTCGCTGGAAGGGGCCGCCCGTACCGCAGGAGCCGACTACGAAGTGGTGGCGGCGACGCTCGGGGCGCGCCCCAGCACGGTGTGGTGGCGAGTCACCCTGCCGCTGCTGCTGCCGGGCTTGGTGTCGGGAGCGGTACTGGCGTTCGCCCGCTCACTGGGGGAGTTCGGCGCGACGCTGACCTTCGCCGGTTCTCGGGAAGGCGTCACCCGGACGCTGCCGCTGGAGATCTACCTGCAGCGGGTGACCGACGCGAACGCGGCCGTGGCGCTGTCGATCCTGCTCGTGGTGGTGGCGGCGCTGGTGGTGCTCGGCCTGGGCGCTCGCAGGCTGACCGGGCCCGACGCGAGGTAGCCGGCCATGAGCGAGTTGCAGCTTCGCGCGGTCGTGACACACCGCCAGCTGGACGTGGAGTTCTCGGTGTCCGCCGGCGAGGTGCTCGCTGTGCTCGGACCGAACGGGGCGGGCAAGTCCACCGCCCTGCACGTCATCGCCGGGCTGGTTCGGCCCGACGAGGGTCTGGTTCGCTTGGGGGACCGAGTGCTGACCGACACCACGGCCGGGGTGGACGTGGCGACGCACGACCGCCGGGTGGGGCTGCTCCTGCAGGACCCTTTGCTGTTCCCGCATATGAGCGCCGCCGCCAACGTGGCTTTCGGGCCGCACAGCCGACACAAGATGTTCCGCATCTTCGGGTCTACGCGCGCACAGGACAAGTCAAAGGCGCTGCGCTGGTTGCGCGAGGTGGACGCCGAGCAGTTCGCCGACCGTAAACCGCGCCAGCTGTCCGGCGGCCAGGCCCAACGGGTGGCGATCGCGCGGGCGTTGGCGGCCGAACCCGATGTGCTGCTGCTCGACGAACCGTTGACCGGGCTCGACGTGGCAGCGGCCGCCGCCATCCGCGCGATGCTGCGCACAGTGGTCACCCGCAGCGGCTGCGCGGTGATCCTGATAACCCACGAGCTGCTGGACGTGTTCACATTGGCCGATCGAGTGCTGGTGCTCGAGTCGGGCAAGATCGCCGAGATGGGCCCGGTCGCCGACCTGCTCGCCGCGCCGCGCAGTCATTTCGGGGCGCGCATTGCGGGCGTCAACCTGGTCAACGGGACCATCGGCGCCGACGGCTCTCTGCACAGTCGGTCCGGTGCGCGCCTGTACGGAAGCCCGGCTGAGAAGTTCGGCACGGAGGTTTCCGCAGGGCAAGAGGCAATCGCGGTGTTCCCACCAACAGCGGTGGCCGTGTACCGAGCCCCGCCGCACGGCAGCCCGCGCAATACCGTTGAGGTGACCGTGGCCGAACTGGATACCCGCGGCTCAGCGGTCCAGGTGCGCGGCCAGGAGCAGCCTGGTGGCGCACCTGGCTTATCCGCGGATATCACCGCCGACGCAGCCGCGGAGCTGCGGCTGACGCCCGGAGAACGGGTGTGGTTCAGCATCAAAGCTCATGAGGTGGCGCTGTACCCGGCACCGCCGCGACACGCCCATTCGTGAGTGGTCTCGTCCCGTCCTGTCTTTACGTCGGCGAACTGTGCAGACGCGCAAGAAAAACCGCAACATGTAGTCAGCAAGGCATCCTTGCGTCACAGCCGTAACACGGTAGGTTCGTCGCCATGGATCAGGTGGACCCGAATTCGACGCGTCGCAGAGGACTTTGGTCTGTGCTGGCGATTGCCTCGGTGACCAGTGCCAGCGTCTTCGCCATCGCGTTGCCGGCGACCTCGAACGCCGATCCGGAGACTCCGACCCCGGTCCCGCCGACTACGGCTGCGGCCCCGCCGCGGGCGCCCGCTCCGGCGAATCCCGCGCCGGCACCGGCGAACAGCCCAGCCCCACCGCCTCCGGGCGCGCCTGGCCTGCCTCCACCCCCACCGGGCGACCCCAACGCTGCGCCGCCACCGCCGGTCGATCCCAACGCACCGCCTCCACCGGTCGTCGACCCCAACGCCGGCCGGATCAGCAACGCCGTCGGCGGATTCAGCTTCATCCTTCCCGGCGGTTGGGTCGAGTCAGACGCTTCCCACCTGGATTACGGCTCGGAGCTGCTCAGCAAATCGACGGGGCAGCTGCCCGCGCCGGGGCAGCCTCCACCAGTTGCCAACGACACGCGCATCGTGCTGGGGCGCCTCGATCAAAAGCTTTACGCCAGTGCCGAGGCCACCAACGAGAAGGCCGCAGTCCGGCTGGGCTCGGACATGGGTGAGTTCTTCATGCCTTATCCCGGCACGCGGATCAACCAGGAGACCACCCCTCTCAGCGCCAATGGGTTGACTGGGAGCGCGTCGTACTACGAGGTAAAGTTCAGCGATCCGGCCAAGCCGAACGGTCAGATCTGGACAGGCGTAATCGGCTCGCCCGCGGCAACCACGCCCAACGCCGGAGCCCCACAGCGCTGGTTTGTGGTGTGGCTCGGTACCTCGAACGACCCGGTGGACAAGGGCGCGGCAAAAGCGCTCGCCGAGTCGATCCAGCCTTGGATCGCCCCGCCGGCCCCCGCGCCGGTCCCGGGTGCGCCGCCACCGGCACCGGGTGCACCACCACCCGCACCGGGCGCGCCACCACCTGTCCCGGGCGCGCCACCACCTGTCCCGGGTGTGCCGCCACCGGCGCCGGGCCAGGCGCCGGCAGGAGAAATCACTCCTGCTGCTGCACCGACACAGCAGCAGACCGTACCGGCCTGATCTGCCGCTCCGAGCGTTTGCTCAGGGCGTACCGTTGCGATAGTCAGATTGGGCTGGTGTCTATAGGGTTTGGCCTGCGCGTAGCCGATCATGACAATTGAGTACCGAATCGTTATTGACGGTCATGGTTGACCGCGCCTGCAGCGGGTACTTCTTCGGCATCTCGCCCACCAGTCAATACCCCGAAGGAGCTGGTCGTGGTTTTGCACATTATCTGGATGATCATCCTTGGTCTCGTCGTCGGCCTTATTGCGCGATTCATCGTGCCCGGCAAACAGCCCATGGGCTGGATCGCAACTGCGTTGCTCGGCATCGTGGGAGCCTACGTCGGCGGCACGCTTGGAAGCGTGGTCTTCCCACCGCACCAGTTCACAATCACCCCCCCGATCGAGCACTCGTTTTTGGGTGCGCTGGTCGGCGCGGTGATCCTGTTGTTGATCTACAAACTGGTCGCGTCGCGCACACGGACTTTGTAGGCGAACTAAACCGCTCGGCCCAAGTGGATCGGTAATTGGCGTGCCTCGCGGCATCATGGAGTGATGCCCCAGAGCCGACCGCCGCGACGATGATTGCGTGGCGGGTGCGTCGACCCGGACCAATGGACACGGCCCCGCTTGAGCACGTCACAACCGAAGTGCCGCGGCCTGACCCCTCCGAGTTATTAGTGGCCGTGCGCGCGTGCGGGGTTTGCCGCACCGACCTGCACGTCACCGAGGGTGACCTCCCCGTGCACCGCGACCGCGTCACTCCTGGCCACGAAGTGGTTGGGGAGGTCGTTGAGGTGGGCGCTGAAGCCGGTGACGAGTTCGCTGTAGGGGATCGGGTGGGTATCGCCTGGCTGCGTCACACCTGCGGTGTGTGCAAGTACTGCCGGCGGGGTGACGAGAACCTGTGCCCGAAGTCGCGCTACACCGGCTGGGACGCCGATGGTGGATACGCCGAATTCGCCACAGTCCCTGGGGCTTTCGCGCATCATCTGCCGAGCGGCTACACCGACAGCGAGCTTGCACCGTTGTTGTGCGCTGGCATCATCGGCTACCGTTCGTTGCTGCGCGCCGAGTTACCGCCTGGTGGCCGACTTGGTATCTACGGATTCGGTGGCAGCGCCCACATCACCGCTCAGGTTGCGTTGGCCCAAGGTGCCGAGGTGCACGTGATGACCCGTGGCGCCCGGGCGCAGGAGCTGGCGCTGAAACTTGGCGCCGCGTCGGCTCAAGGCGCTGCTGACCCGCCGCCGGTGCCGCTGGATGCCGCGATCCTGTTCGCCCCGGTCGGTGATCTGGTGCTGCCTGCGTGCGAGGCGCTCGACCGTGGCGGCACCTTGGCGATCGCCGGAATACATCTGTCTGATATCCCAAGCCTGAACTATCAGCGTCACTTGTTTCAGGAGCGCCAGATCCGGTCGGTCACGTCGAACACCCGGGCCGACGCGCGAGCCTTCCTCGACTTCGCGGGCCGGCATCACATTGAGGTGACTACGCCGGAATACCCCCTCGAACAAGCCGATCGAGCACTGACCGATCTGGGCGCCGGCCGGATCGCCGGGGCCGCGGTCCTGCTCGTCTAACCTCAGGCTGATAGATGCCAGACCAGCGCGGCGGCCAGGGCGCCCAGCCCGTTCAGTGACCAATGCAGCGCGATCGGCGCGATCAGGCTACCGCTGCGTCGGCGCAGCCAGCTGAAGACGAACCCGGCCGCCGCGGTGGCCAATACCGCCAAAGTCACCCCGGCCAGCATCCCGACGATCCCACCGCCGAACAGCCGGGTGAAGCCGACATTGCTGCTCGTCAGCCCCAGCGATGTGGCGACATGCCAAAGACCGAACAGCAGCGAGCCCACCAGCGCGACGCCGCGAAATCCCCAGGCCCGATTCAGCGCGCCATGCAGCACACCGCGGAAGGCCAGCTCCTCGGGGATCACAGTTTGTAGCGGAATGATGACCATCGAGGCGATCAGCGCGCCGGAGATCGTCGCGTAGTGATTGTTCATGAACATCGGCCGGGTCATCGGCAGCAGCACCCCCACCGCGATCACCAACCCCACGACAGCCACGGCGGCCAGCGCATAACCTAGCCCGGACTTCCAATGTTCGCGGCCCAGGCCGAGGTCGGTCCAGTCCAGACCGTTGGCGCGCATCAGGATCACCAGCCCCACGGCGGCAGCTGGGGCGGTGGCGACGCTCGCCCAAGGCGTGGTGAAGTGCGCGATCAGGTTGGTCAGCACCAGCACCATGACGACCACGGCGACGTCGACCTGGATCCGGAACTGGTGCAGCGCGGAAAGCTGCGCCACCAGCGGATGAGGTGCTTGGGCGTCCAAGGCGTCCAAGGCGGCCAAAGTCGTCGTGGCTTGGTCAGGCATTGTTGTGCGAGTCTACCTGCCGGCGGGCGACCGTCCGCTGACCTCGGTTTTAGCCGCCGTTCGACGCAACCCGGCGGCGCGCGTATGCCTCGAGCTCTGCCGGGAGCGCGTCTGCCACCAACAGCTGAGGAAGCAGCTCCGGTTCAGACATTCGGGCGCGAAAGACCAGCCCGATGGTCACGTCGTGGTCGGGGCGGTAATCGATCGTGATTGCGTCCCCGGCGCGCACTGCTCCGGGCGAGATCACCCGTAGGTAGGCGCCGGGTTTGCCTGCCTGAGTGAACGTTTTGATCCACTGGTTCAACTGCAAGAATGCCGCAAAAGTGCGGCACGGCGTCCGGGGCGCGGAGACCTCCAGTACCAAGCCGTCGGTACCGATGCGCCAGCGTTCACCGATCCGCGCCTGAGTCACGTCGATGCCCGAGGTGGTCAGGTTCTCGCCGAACATTCCGTTGGTCAGTTTCTGCTCGAGTTGAATCTCCCATGCATCGAGGTCTTCTCGCGCATAGGCGTAGACGGCCTGGTCGTCACCGCCATGGAGTTTCTGGTTGCCGATGGTGTCACCGACTAGTCCGCTGCCGAGGCCACCATGCATTGACCCCGGTGCTCGCACCATGACCGCTTCAGCTGCCGCCACTTTGTCGATGCCCGTCGACTTCGACTGCGCGCGCGGGTCGGGATTCGTTCGCACACGAGCCAAGTTGACCGACAAAACGCTTGCCACCCACTCCAGGGTAGCTGGGATCATAGTTGACGGCGCCTACTCCTCGCCGCGAGCCCGGGCCTCGTAGGCCCGACGTTTGGCGACATCGACATCATCGGTGAAAACATGCTCGCCGCCGAGGATTCGGTTCAGGCCCTCGGCGAGCGAGCGCGGCATGAACTTCTGCGACACGACCATCGCGCCGGCCGCCTTGGTGACCCGCACCCGCGGCCTGGGCCAAACCACCAGCCCGACGATCGCGTCGGCGATGTCGGACGGCTCGGCGTTTTTGAATCCCTTGGCTCCGTGGGTGCCCGCGGTGAGGTCGGTGTTGACGAACGCCGGCAACACCATCGAAAACTTCACGCCGGCTTTGCGGTACTCAAGCCGCGCCGAGTCGGTGAACGCGACCACGGCGTGCTTGCTGGCACAGTAGGTGGCCAGCCCGACGGCGTAGACCCGGCGTTGTTGATCAGCACGTCGATCGGGCCGAGCTGGCGCTCGACGTCGTCGAGGAAACCAGAAAACGAATCTGCATCGGTGACATCCAGTTTGCCGTACACGTCGAGGCCGAGGCGGCTCCCGACTCCTTGACCGTCACCTCGTCGACGTCACCGATCGCCACCCTTGGCACCCAGTTTGTGCAGTGCGGTCGCTGTGGCCAGTCCGATTCCCCGTGCGCCACCGGTGATGACGATGACCTTGCCCCGGACCTTGACGCCGATGGATCCTGTGTCTGCAATTTCGTCCTCCGGGTCCTTAACAGGTGTCAACTACGCGATTCGGTAAGCTCAGCACTCGACCTCAGGCTGCGCAATGACCGGCAATAATCATCGCCACCCACTGCCGCGGTGGTGTCGTCGGCGGAGCGCGCCGATACTGCAACGATGGAGTTGCGGGCGGCCGTCCCAGCGGATTCCTACGCCGTGGCCCTAGTGCAGGTTCGGTCCTGGCAGTCGGCATATCGGGGGCTTATCGCACAGGAATACCTCGACAGTCTGACGCCCGAGGTCTGGGCGGGCAGGTACACCTTCGGCCGGATGGGGCTTGCACTGCCGTCCACCCTGGTCGCGGTCGACGGCTCGGCCATCTGCGGCTTGGCGACCACTGGTCTGTGTCGGGACAAAGACTTATCGAATTTCGGTGAGCTGATGGCGATTTACGTCGATCCCGCATATATGCGTACCGGGGTTGGGTGTTTGCTGATAACCGCCGCCCGGGATCGGCTACGCGGAGTCGGCGTCGCGGGAGCTTCGCTGTGGGTGCTGGACGGCAATGTCTGGGCTCGGCGGTTCTACGAACGCGACCGGTGGGGGTTCGACGGGACGCGCCAGACGGCGACTTACGGCCATGTGCCAGCACAAGAAGTGCGCTATCGACGCACCCCTGTCTAGTCCTCGGGATTCAGCGCAAGGTGAGCCAGGCCAGGCTGGCGGCCCCGGCCAGGGCGCAGTAAATGGCGAATGGTGTCAGGGTGCGGGTTTCGAAGTACCGGGTCAGATAACGGACGGCGAGGTAGGCGCAAACAAAGGAGGCGATGCTGCCGGCCAGAACCTGGCCTCCGATCCCGGCTCCCAGTGGCCCGAACAGCTCTGGGGTTTTGTACACCCCAGCGGCCAAAATTATCGGCGTCGCCAGCAAGAACGAGAAGCGGGCGGCGTCTTCGTGGGACAGGCCGCGCCACAGGCCGGCCACGATGGCGATGCCGGAGCGGCTGATACCCGGCAGCAGCGCGAGGATTTGAGCGGAGCCGATCAACACACCCCGGGCCATGGGCAGTTGGGCGAGCCTATCGTCGATGGCCTCGCCGCTGTGTGTGGATTGATCTTCGGCTGGGGTGGACGGGTCCGGGGGACCGGTACGGCGGCGGAGGACCTCGGCCGCGTACAGGGCGATGCCGTTGAGGATCAGGAATGCGGCCGCCGGAACGGGTTTGCCCAGCGTGGTGCGGAATAGCTTTTCCAGGAACAGTCCCGCCAAGCCCACCGGGACGGTAGCCGCCACGATCAGCCACGCCAAACGCTCGCCGGAGGTCTGAATTCGGCGATAACGCACCGAGGAGACGAAGCCGGCGACGATACCCAGCCAGTCACGCCAGAAGAACACCAGCAAGGCGGCGGCGGTGGCGACGTGTAGCCCGACGATGAAGGCCAGGTAGGGCGATTGGGGTGCGGAGACGTTCAAGTCTTGAGCCCACTGCCCGCCAATCAGTGCCGGCACCAACACCGAGTGCCCCAGGCTGGAGACCGGGAACAGTTCGGTGATCCCCTGGGCAGCACCCACGATCACGGCTTCGACGTAGCTCAAGTGCGCACTCATAAGTCGAAAGTCTCCATCCGCTCGGGCAAGCTGCGTGGGTCGGCCTGTGACGATAGCCAAAGCACCACTCAAAGTTCTTGGCGGCCTTGATCAACTGCCCCGGCAGGTACGGTATGCACGTGACCGACGGGTTGCTCGACGCCTTGCGCGTCCTTGACTTATCTGATGGCGACACCGACACGGTGACCCGCCTGTTCGCCGACCTGGGTGCCGACGTTCTCAAACTCGAGCCTCCGGGCGGAAATCCCGGGCGCGACGCGCTGCCAGCTCTGGCCGGCGCGAGTATCCCGTTCGCCGTGCATAACGCAAACAAGCACAGCACGGTGCTGAACCCGCTCGACGAGGACGACCGCCGGCGCTTCTTCGAACTCGTCGAGAGCGCCGACATCGTCGTCGACGGCGGCGGTGGGAGGC
>Ga0209248_10000331_pt1 | contig 15294 bp, 17 predicted proteins | sample BogFormECP04_OM1_FD_188241 | JGI IMG/M metagenome (GOLD analysis project Ga0209248, IMG submission 188241) | Bog forest soil microbial communities from Calvert Island, British Columbia, Canada - ECP04_OM1 (SPAdes) (version 2) | ecosystem: Environmental > Aquatic > Freshwater > Wetlands > Bog ... | reverse complement strand
TATCAACATTCGCCACAGCCTTCGAAATCGCCTTTCTCACAAAAGGCAAACAAGCCGTCTACGTCCTCGTCTTTATCGTCGGAGAACACGTCCGAAGAATCGCTTCTCGAACTCGTCTTTGCCCGTATCGCCACGTTCAAACTCATGGATGGATCATCTCTCAAAAATCAATCCATCCAACAATGGTCTTCTCGACATTCTCACAAAGACATGCTTTTGATCCTTGATTGGTTCGATGCAATGCAAAAAAAGAAATTCGCACAAGGCGAAATACTCACAGAAGCCTATCTACAAGACGGAATCACACAAGGATGGTGGAAAATCTGGGCTAAAAGAAAATTTGCTAAAGAACAAGATGAAAAACAAGCCGAAAAACAGAGAGGATAATGACCGACGATCTCGAAATCCAAACCAAAACATGTCGTTGTTGCTGGCAAACCAAGTCTCTGCTAGAATTCAACCTAAACCGCAACAAAGGTGCCCGAGGCTACATGGCCAATTGCAGACTTTGCCAAAACTCCATGCAACGCAGGTATAGAAAAGGCAAACCAGCACCAAGAGGCGCAAAATGGGAACGCGACAGCATGTTCATTAACCGGACTCAACCATGATCTCAGAATCGAAAATTTGGCACCTTCCAGCCTCTAGGACGAAGCAAAATAGACAAGCCAGGTCCAAGGCCACCTTTACTAAAAATTCAGCTCTGAGAGCAAATGAAGCGTTTTTCGGATTCTAGATTTTTTATCCCTTCACACCAAATTCAAAATCTAGGCCGGCCGCAACCCCTACAAGCGATTAAAACACGCTCAACAAGGTCCACGCCGGCTCTTTTAAACTAGCTCAAAAAAAGTGCCTTAAAATGAGTCAAAAAAAAAGAAATGCTCATCAAAATCCCCATCCGCTTAGTTTCCGAATCCAACATCTGCGAACATTGGTCCAAAAAAAGCAAACGCCACAAAACACAAAAGCTTTTAGTCCGAGCTTTCCTAAACCAATACGATCTCGGCAAGCCTCCCTACATCGTTAAACTTACGCGCTTCGCCCCACGCCCTTTTGACTCTGACAACAATCAAATCTGTTTTAAATGGATTCGGGACGCCTGCAGTGAAGTATTGCTATCCTGTAATATCCCAGGCCAAGCCGACAACGATAATCGCATCCAATGGCACTACGCTTACGAAAAAACAATAGCCAAAGAACATTATCTGACGATTGAAATTCATCATGTAGATTCGTTTTTCCCTTGACAAATATTTCTCTCCAGAATGTCCAGCCTATCTCTAAGCTCTACAGTAGCTTTCACAAGCTTTCCATTCTCCGCAAATAATTTCTTGCGTACTTTATCCGACGATACCTTCACAGCTTGTAACTCTATCCTCAATGTGTCAATCTCACACTGCTCTTTTGTCTTAAAAAAATCTAGCTGTACAAGCACGCTCATTTTTCACCTTCATCAGCTTTTCGTTTGCTCTGAAAATATAGATTCACTATATTATAAACACAAGGAGAAAACAAACATGCAAGATTTTCACGGCAGATTATGCACAATCGAGGCAGAATAATGACCACTCCAATCCCACGAACACCTCTAGCTCCAATCGCCGAATCTACACTCGAAGCACCTCATAAACCATGCAAAAAATCCAATAACACATTCTCACTAGATCCAAAACGCATTCAAAAACTTAGCGATACTTTCCAACACCACCACAAACTTCTTATGGAAACACCAGATCCCAAAATCTAATCCTACTGGCAGGACGGCTCTCATCCCATAAAAAGGAAATGTGCCGAAAGACCAGCACCGCCGCATCGGTACAAAAGTGCGGCTCAGGCCCTGAAGATGGGGTCCCGGAATTCTAGACAAACCCGGCGCGTTCCCATGATCGCGATACTATGTGGACGGTGGATGCTAGCTCCAGCCGAAACGAAAAAAGCTCGACGCCTGCATCGAGGTCGCTCCAAATGCAGGCTTTTTTTTATCCCCTCTTGCTTTTAATCCATTCTTTCAGTATGTATAAAATAATATGGAGACAGAAATGGAAATCAAGCCTAAAAGAAAGAACTGCCGACCGAAGACGAGCATCGATTGGAAACAAGTCGGAGAATGGATCGAACAAGGATGCCTTACTACGCACATCGCGGATAAGCTCGGAATTTCACCCGATACTTTATATAGAAGATGCGAACAAGAAAATTCCGTGACTTATACGGCTTTTAATCAACAAAAGAAACAAAATGGTGAATCAACAATTCATCAAGCGCAATATTGGTTAGGCGTAAAAGAAAAAAATGCATCAATGTTAATTTGGCTTGGTAAACAAAGATGCGGCCAAAGAGATCACAATGATGCTCCCCAAGTAACACCCGAAACGCTGAAAGCAGCAGTGGCCGTTCTAGAACAACTCCGATCCCTTCAAAATGCTCCAAAGAGCGACACAGAAAATAATCAAGGGTGATTGCCTCGAAGCCATGCGAACAATGGCGGCCAACTCCATTGACTGCATCATCACCGACCCTCCCTATGGCCTTCATTTCATGGGTAAAGACTGGGACCATGGCATTCCTGGCAAACACTTCTGGGAAGAAGCTTTTCGCATCTGTAAGCCAGGAGCTCATCTACTAGCTTTTGGAGGTGATCGTACTCATCACCATCTTATGAATGCACTTGAACAAGCAGGATGGGAAATCAGAACTTGCCTTTATTGGTGTTTCGGACAAGGATTCCCGAAAAGTCATAATTTTGGTTGCAAATGTACTGGGGATAATGGCTCGCAAGGACGGTTATGTGATGGAACATCGATTAGTGATGGCCAAACACCTCAACAAGATATTGCAAAGGATAGAAGTGGTTCATCACAAAGATCACAATACCAGGAACAATGCAATCGAGAATCTGGAACTGTTTCCGGACAATCGAACACACAAACTAATCGAATGGGAACGTGTGAAAAATGCGATGGCATTAAAGGATTTGAAGGTTACGGAACTGCTCTAAAGCCGGCAGTTGAAATAATTATAATGGCCATGAAGCCCTGCGAAGGCACATTTGCCCAGAATGCAGAGAAATGGGGAGTAGCTGGCATTAATATTGATGGGTGTAGGATTGGGACAAGCGAATCACTTGCACGACCTTTTGGAAGTGGTGGGATAGGGTGCAAGCAATTAAATGCGATTCCATCCGGAACAATCACAGGAGAAAATCTAACCGGCCGCTGGCCCGCTAATCTCCTTCTGGATGAAGAAGCCGCAGAATTACTCGACCAGCAGAGTGGGAATCTAAAAAGTGGAAAGCCAGGTTCGAGAAAAAAAGAATGGGTTGGATATGCAAAAGGCTTAAAGATACTTGCTCAAGAATCAGGATTCGGCGATTCCGGCGGTGCATCCCGCTTCTTCTACTGCGCGAAAGCCTCCTCAGCTGAGCGTAATGCGGGGCTTGATAAACCATCAGTTCATCCAACGGTCAAACCTCTCGCCCTCATGCAGTATCTCATAAAACTTATAATGCCGCCTAATCCTGAAGCCGTATTGCTAGATCCATTTGCAGGTTCTGGAACTACAATAGTCGCAGCAAAGCAACTTGGGCGAAGTGCAGTAGGGATTGAGATATCAGAAGATTACTTCGAAATCGCAGAAAATCGGCTGAGAGCAGCCAAAGAACCAGAGCTCGATCTATTCGGTTTTGAAGATAGACGACAACAACAGTAGCGCCGAAACCAAGTCATAATGATTCACAGGCTGAGCCATCGCATTAGATGGAAGCCGTTCTATATTCTTTATCATCTCTTCTAACATATCTAAAAGTTCTTTTTTGGTAGGCTTCGAGTGTGTTTCTCTAGGAACAATTGCAGCCTCTGCCATCTGAACATTAGGAACAATTTCGTTACCTTCGTCATCAACGCGGAGAAAATTGTCCCAATTGAGAGCCGCACAACGCATTGCAGCTCCTTCGCTGACAGATATCTCTCCGCACTTACATGCGACATAGTCAGTTGGATGGAAGCTTTCAATAATGCTAGAACAGAGTTTACATTTAGCTCGGTTTCTCATAGTATCAGGAATATGCCAGATCCCTTTTCTCCTAAGCAACTTGAATTTATAATTAATAGCACAAAGGGCTGGAATTTTGCTCACGGCCCTGTCAGCAGCGGAAAAACGGTAGCTACGCTATTTCGCTTTCTTCAAGCTGTTTACGAATGTCCTGACAGTCAGATCTATATGTTTGGGTTTTCGTCATCAACTGTATATGAAAACTGTATAAAACTTATATTCGAAACACCGCAATTTGCCATTTACAAACCGTTCTGCACGTGGTTTCCTGGCAACGGATTGCTCAAAGTATTCGATAAAACGATCACTGTCATAGGAGCAAAAGACGAAGGCTCGATAGGACGTATACAAGGTAAAACGATCAGTATTGCCTATGCTGATGAGATGACTTTGTTTCCAGAAAACGTCCTCCAAATGATATTGACGAGGCTTAGGTTGCCTCATAGCATAGGCTTTGCGAGCATGAATCCAAAGCATCCGACGCATAAGATCAAAGGGTTAATAGATCTAGCCGAGCAAGGGGATCCTAAATACTATGCGTTGCAATTCATGATCGATGATAATCCTTACTTACCTAAGGATTATAAAGAAATGCTTGCAAATAGTTTGTCGGGGCTTTTTTACAAAAGAAACTACTTGGGTATATGGTGCCTGGCGGAGGGCGCCGTGTTTGATTTTTGGGATCGAGACTATTATGTAGTAGACGAGCCTCCCTGTGGTGCCAATTATTGGATAGCGGGCGTTGATTATGGGATGTCCAATCCCTGCGCTTGTGTGCTTATAGGGGTATCGACAGGAATGCAGACACAAACAGGTAAACAGATGTGGGTAGAAGATGAGTATTTTTGGGACGTCAAGGTAAAAAACAGAGAAAAAGCGGTCAGCGAATTGGCAGATGATATCGTTGCGTTTTTGGAACCGTATGCGATTAAAGGAGTGTATATTGACCCGAGCGCAGCAGCTTTGCGACATGATCTAGGCAAGCGAGGTGTGCATTGTGTAGATGCTAACAATGAGGTCGTTCCCGGAATCCACAGGATGGTGTCCGACGTAAAAGAGGGAAAATGCCTAATTCTGAGCAAGTGCCGCAATTTGATACGAGAGATAGAGGGCTATTGCTGGGATCCGAAAGTGGCAGAGCGAGGAGAAGACAAACCCATCAAAAAAGATGATCACTTGGTAGACTGTTTAAGATATTGTTTATCAACCCATAAGGTTGCGATTTATCAGCCATACAAGCATAATCCCACTAAATATATGCAAGGGCGATTCGATTCGAGGTTTGGATAATTTTGAGAGAAGGAAGGGGAATGGAAAGGAAGGGAAAGGAAAGGAAGGGACAGGAAAGGAAAGGAAAGCAATGGTTTTAAAAAGGAAAACGCCGGATCCGACGCCATGGATTCGGCCGAATTCTAGAGGGCAGCATTGGACGGAGGAGCAGATGCGAATACTGGACCAAATTACTCTAGAGGTGACGGAAGCATGGGCGAAAGACCTAAGAACGATTCGCAAGTGTCACGAAAAAACAAAAGAAACGGTCGAAAACTTAACAGACACAAATAGCTTGCTTGAAAAGCTTAATGAAAAAATTGAGGTGTCTGGGTTTCTTAGACGTTTGGATGAGGTATTTAAGACGCAAGAAGAGATTAAGTTATTTTTGGAAGACGTTAGACAGCATTGTTTTCGGTCGGAAGTCCAGATACTCGGAATGCGAGATCTGTTGGTGAAGGCACTCGAGGTGGTTGCAGGAGGTAAGCGCTCAAGGCGAAGATGGTGGGAGTTTTGGAAATAGGTTGGTTTTCAAGCAGTTATCTAAATTCATGTGAAAATTCAGTGCTTGACATGATGGGATGAAAATCAGTAGTGTATTTGGACATACTGCGATTTTCAGGAGCCTATGAATAACACAAAAAAGTATAGTGTCCATATAAAAGGGGCGACGCCTCTTATCATGAATTGCGATAAAGCGTGCAATCCACTTCATCCTTTGACTAAAAAGATCAAAGAAATCACATGTATTAGGAAAAAAACAGACGATCATCATATAGCATTGGCTAGATTAAAGTTCGAGGCCGCTCTTTACTACGACAAGAAATTGGGCGTATATATGCCTTCGAAATGCCTTCAAGGATGCATCAAAGCGTCTGCAAAGAAGTTTAGATTAGGCAAGCAGACGAAAGCGGTCATTTTGGATGAACCTTTAGGGTATCCACTGATTCCGTATAAAGGACAAAATGTAGAATCGCTTTATAGTGAAGTAAACGAAGAAGGGGAAAGAACATATGTTTTTGTAGAAAATCTTGTAGTGGGAATGGCTCGCGTGGTGCAAACCAGGCCAATTTTCCATAGGTGGGAAGTGAAGTTTAATTTGTTGCTAGATACCGAGTTGTTGCCTGAAGCAGATCTGGAAATGATTTTGGAGACAGCCGGCTATGAATATGGTTTGTGCGACTTGAGACCTGGAATGGCTACAGGAAATTACGGAACGTTTAGCGTAGAAGAGTTTAAGAAAGCAAAATAATTTTTGTTGAGTTAAGTTCTGTTAAGTTAAGTTGAGTTTATTTATGTTTGGTTAGTTTGAGTTTGGTTTCGTTAGGTTAAGTTCCGTTTCGTTAGGTTAGTTTTCGTTAAGTTAAGTTTCGTTAAGTTAAGTTGCGTTGAGTTACGTTTTGTTCAGTTTAGTTATGTTAAGTTGCGTTTAGTTTTTTTTGTTTCATTATATAGAAAAGGACAACTATGAAAAAGAAAGAAAAAGAGGCTATATTTGAAAAACTGTGTGCTGTTGGAGAGATTAAGTATAACCATCATATAGATAAAGAGATCTTGGGAGATCTGTTTGGTACACATGATTATGACTCACTTGCTTATCGAAGTGCGATTATGCAGTTGATGGCATTCATTGATCAGGACAAAGGAATGCCGTGTCAGACATATCACCTAAATCTTTATATAAAGCCATTGAAAGATGCTCCGCAGGCTCTGGAGAGGAGGATTAAGAGAGGCAACAAGCAACATGCGCGAGGAAGGAAACAAGCGGAAAATATGCCGATGCATAAATTTGATAATGATACAAAATCTGAGGTGGTGCACATGCAGAGTTGGCTGAATCGCCTAGGCAGGAGTTCGCGGTTGATCCGAAAAGAAATCGAGTATTACGCAATTTGAATCGAGGTTTGGATAATTTTGAGAGGGAATGGAAAGGAGAGGAAAGGAGGGGAAAGGAAGGGAAAGGAAAGCAATGGTTTTATGAAAGAAAATAAGTGGATTGGATGAGTATTGAACATGATGACCTACCTAGTAGCGTTCATGGCAGCAATCGCCGGATGGATCATTGGAAATACGTTGAGGAAGATAAACAGAAAGTGATATAATGTTTGCACAAGCCTAGAGGGCACTCGAAAAGCGGATTCCTACCGCCTGGCTTGCATTTCATTAGGACAACTAAGGAGGTTGACATCATGCCCAACAAATGTATTTCATGTGAAATGATTCTAAGCGAAAAGGCTCTCAAACCAGCGTGTAAGCAATGTAGGAAAGATGATAAATTGAAGTGGTGCAAAGAATTCTTGAGTGAATATGGATACGATGTTATAAAAAGGTCATAGGAAACTTTTTTAACAACGAGGTGTGCCATTTCCTTCTATTACCCCCCTTGGAACAATGCTCTGGAACCGAATCAAGGGAACGTCAGACAGTGGTTGGATAATTTATATTCAAAATTTCAACCAATAGAACAGTCTTAATATGAAAGCGGGACTGTTAGTAAATAAAGTGAGTAGCGCTGGAATCAATCTAATATTGACACTTTATTTTACGCAGGGTTAAGTAATTTTTTGAAAATTGGGCCCTGTTTAAATCTTCTCTGATTGACTTGGACCTCCCTATGGGAAGACAAGGCGGAACCCGAAAGGGACCGTGAACGACTAAGTGAGAGGACACCGCAAGGTGAAGCGATAGTCTGAACTCCATAGTAATATGGAGAGGGATCTCCGAAGAGGGAACCCCGCCTAGAGATAGGTCACAAAAGTAACAGAAAGCCCAGACGTTTGTGAATCGGTATTTCAATTTTAGCCCTACGACATCGTTTCAGCAGTACTACTTTAACATCTGCCAGCAGCCTATTAATATGCTTACGGGGTGTGAGAGGCAGCATCGGAAAAATTTTAGTTATGTGCCGACGGAGGGGGCGGATCCGCAGACGACGGACCAGTACACAAAATTGATTACGCATGTGGCGAACAAAGGGATGATTCATGAGACAAAATCGCAAGCCAAAGAACAGTCGGCGATCACCGGTATGGTACTTCTACAGCCATATTTAGACTATACAGGAGATGATCAGGCTCAAGGAGAGCTGAAGCTCAAGTTGTGGGAATATAATGCGTTTTTGGTAGATCCATATTTTAGAAGCCCTGATATGAGCGATGCTCAGTTTGTATGGTGTCAAGAATACATCAGCAAAAAAGAGGCGGAAAGCCGTTTTCCTGATAAGTTAGAGGCTATTGTGCCGATGGCTGGAACGCCTCAGAGGTACGGAAGTTTTTATTTCCTTCCGGAAAACTACAATATGGCGAGAAACGATTTAATGGTGCTCTCATATGTCTGGTACAAATGGAAACGGAAGAAAAAAAGGCTTTATAGTCGTACTAGGAATCAATTCTTTGACTTTGCTGGGGATGATGGCCACTTGGAGCAGATTTTATATAGTATTCCGGACATGGAAGAAGTAACCGTAGAGGCACCGTGCTGGAAACTTGCTGTGGTTCTGAACGATCAGTTGATGTTTCAGGGCGATAATCCTCTTGGTTTCGATGGATGTCCTTTCATTCCCTATTACTGGAACTACGAACCGCATAACAATTATTACGATCTGCGCGTTCGTGGGCTTATTCGGACTATGCGCGATCCTCAATTTCTTTATAATTATAAGATCATCACAAACAACGATATCACAGCTGCGACAATCAATGCGGGTTGGAAGCGAAAAGTTGGAGCTGTTGCAAATGAAGACAATCTTAAGAAGTCTGGACAGGGCTGGGACGTCATCATCAATGAAGGCTACGAGATGACGGATTGTGAAAAAATTATCCCTTCTGGAGTACCAGAGAGCGATATGGCTCTTGCGGAGCAGATGGGTAATTTGATATGGCAAACAGCGGGAATTAATCTCGAGAATTGGTCTGGACAAAATGATAAGCAGATAAGTAGTCTGACGATGATGTTGAAATCAGCTGCTAATTTGATGGTTTTTCAGAAATATTTTGATCAGTGGGACTTTTCAGATAAACTTCTTGGAGAACGTCTTTTGCAGATAGCCTTAAACAATTGGAGTGCTGAGAAAGTTGGATTGTTAATAGGCGAGGAGCCTTCTCCATATTTCTACAGTAAGATATTTAGCAAGTTTCAGTGTATTGTCGAAGAGAGTGACTTGACTCCGACGCAACAAAACTTGCAAGCTCAGCAGATGATGGATATGAATGCGGCCTTTGGGCGCGAAGTGTTCTCACCTTCTCAGATTATTCCTAAGCTCAATATCACTGGAAAAGCAGAGATTGTGCAGATTTTGCAACAACAAGAGCAGCAGATGCAAGCAGTGCAGTCAGAAGAGATTAATATCAAGCACACTGTTGAAGAAATGAAGATGAAAGAGCTTATGGCAAGGATCCATAATCTGCTCTCCCAGGCGCGTGAGAGGGATTCTAGAAGTGAAAGCAATGTAGGATTGTTTGAAGAGCGTATGAGCGAGATAAGCAAGAACCATAGCCTAGCGACAAAAGAAAAGATGGAGGCTCTTACGATGCTTCTGGAAACCATTCAGAAATTTGGAGAGTTGGAAACATTCTTACAATCTAATAACCTTGACTCTATTAAATTTGACGAAGAAGAAACAGAAAAGAATGCGCGAAAAGATATCGAGAAGAGCGAAGCTTCTAAAAGATTTATTGCACAGATAATGGGCAGTATGAATAATCAGAATCAACAACAGGGCCAGATGGCCCAAATGAGGTAAAGATGAGCGGACGTAGAATAGATGACCACAGCAATTGGGTTGGTGCAAGTCCAAAGCATGCTCCATTGCCCGAGGTTGGCGGTAAAATGAAGCAGGAGAGCTCGGCAGAAGGTTTTGGAGCGCTCAGTCATTATGAGGACACTACTGAGGCTATTAAATCCCAGCAGGAGATGAATAAGAAAAAAGTTCATGGGAATCCTCATAAGCCTGGGACGAGAAATTAAATTGGGGAAGAGATGACGCTTCATTTGCTGTATAAGGGCCTGGCCGGCGTTCTCTTCTCTTTTTTTACAAACCAGAAAGTAGGAAAAAATGAAGTCAGGTTTTAAAGATCCAACGGCAGTCAAAAAACAAGATCCCAAAGATCATCCTATTGACGGCAAGAATACGCCGTGGGATTTTACTTGTCCGCAGTACGATGAAAGGACGAGTTGTTTTGTGAATGCCGGTACGCATTATGGCGTAGGGCACAGAACGCCAGTGGGTAGTGAGAGTGGTCCTAAGCAAAGGGTGTCGACGATGCCTTTTGGAAAGAAGATGGGCATGAAAGTGAGCGAGGCGGGCTAATGCCCATTTCCGGAAATGCACAACCATTCAACAGACAACAGCCAAAGAAGCCAGGAAAGAATCGCTTTGCCCATACCGCAAATACTCCCTATGGCATGGGAGATAACTATGGAACCGGCATAAAGGCGAAACTAGGAAAGATGCGCGAAGATAGCATGGGTATGATAGCTATAACTCCTAAGAAACTGAAAACACCTCCTAAATCAGTGGCTTAAAAGGTTTTGCATTTCTGCTAATTTGTCTATAGATTGCATCGATTGTTGCATCGTCTAAATCATCATCCTCTTTAGCTTCCAAGACCTCACGATTCGTAGTAAAGGCGATAATGCTTTCACGAACAGTCTTGTTTTCGGTAACATTTCCGCTCTTGTACTGTTTCCATAGTTCTCTAGCGGGAATCATCCAGATAACCTTGATAATATCCTTTCCAGGATAGGCCTTAAAAAGCATCGAGTTTTCCTGTGCCTGTGGTTTCGTGAGCCTTGGTTGCCATATCAGGCGTTTACGAACACCCTCGTCATCTGTTCTAGGATGGGCAAAGATATAAAATGGATGATCTCCGAAAGGGCGCCGCTCTATGATATTCTGACAGCATTCGGCGATGTCAAATGTTTGTTTGGTGAAGTGCTGGTAACGATCATGCGTTTCAAGACGATTAAGTTTCACTTGAATATCCAAATCATCATCTTGCCATAAATTCTATTTTATTCTTTAATGAGATTACATCTAAACGCGGTCCAGCGTCAAGGACAAAGGATAACATGACAGTACCGAATCAAGAAACACCTCTCCAACAACCTGAGGAAAATAAACCAAGTGATAAAGAACTGAATTTTAGAAAACAAGAACAAATGTTTCAAAGGCAGCTAGAGCAAGAAAGATCTGCTCGGATAGAAGCTGAAAAGAAAGCACAGGAACTTATTATCAGAATGCAACAACCTCAAGAAGCTGATGAAAATGATTCAGAACCATTTGTAGACCACAAAAAGTTAAATAATACTCTGAAAAAATTCAGTGAGCAGACTAGGCAACAGACGCAAACGGAAATACAGCAAGCTGTTAGAGCCGCTCTACAAGATGAAAGACGGCAAAACTGGATTAAGAATAACCCTGATTTTTACGAAGTAATGCAGCACGCGGAAAAGTTCGCGCAGAAAGACCCCGATCTAGCTGAAAGTATCTTGGAGATGCCGGAAGGTTTCGAAAGGCAAAAACTCGTATACAAGAACATAAAGGCACTCGGTCTGCACAAGCCTGAAACCAAGCAATCCACCATCCAAGAAAAAGTGGATGCTAACAAAAAAAGTTCTTATTATCAGCCTGGTGGCGTAGGATCTGCTCCTTATGCAGCGACTGGAGATTTCAGTCCTGCAGGGCAAAAGAATGCATTTGCGAAGATGCAAGAACTCAAGAATCGGCTGAGGATATGAATAAGAAATTCGTTCATGTTGCCAATCAGATTTAAATAGGTTGTGCTATTTCATTAATTTGTTGAAATACAAGGAGGTAATATGAAAACCAGAAAGAACCAAAAAGAGGACATATCGCTTGAAGCTTCCTTGATTGATTCCGCAGAAAAGCTCCGAGGAGCTATGGATCCTGCAGAATATAAACACATTGTTCTTGGACTGGTTTTTCTACGTTATCTTTCAGAAGCTTTTGAAAAGAAGCAAGCCGAACTTTTGAAAAACGACTTAGCCAACGCAGAGGATCCCGAGGAGTATCAAGCTGAAAATGTTTTTTGGGTGCCAGAAGCTGCTCGATGGTCCACCTTAGCATCACAAGCTCGTTTGCCCGACATTGGCAAAAAGATTGACGAGGCGATGCGCGCCTTAGAAAGCGAGAACGTTGCGTTAAAGGGTGTTCTTCACAAGGAATATGGCAAAGCAAGTTTGAATCCAACTATGTTAGGGCGACTAGTTGACCTCTTCACTAATATCAAGCTTTCACATAGCGAGGCAGATTTCGACTTTTTAGGTAGAATTTACGAGTACTTTCTCGCTGAATTTGCAGGTAAAGAGGGAAAGCGCGGCGGCGATTTCTACACACCTGCTTCTATTGTCCGCACCCTCGTCGAAATGATAGAGCCCTTACATGGGCGTGTCTATGATCCTTGCTGCGGAACAGGTGGATTCTTCGTCCAATCGGAGAAACTGATCTCGGCATACCAGGGAAAACTTGGCGATATTGCTATCTATGGGCAAGAGCGCAATAACACCACTTGGAAACTTGCTAAAATGAATCTCGCTATCAGAGGTGTAGAAGCCGAAATTCACTGGAATAGTGAAGGGACTCTTCTAAAAGATGCCCTACCAGATCTTCGCTTCGACTATGTCCTAGCGAATCCTCCTTTCAATATCAAAGAATGGTCGGGCGAGCTACTAAGAGAAGACCCTCGCTGGAAGTATGGAATCCCACCCGAAGGCAATGCAAACTTCGCCTGGATACAGCACATCATTCATCATCTTACACCTAATGGTGTAGCTGGCATTGTCCTTGCCAACGGATCAATGGCCTCAAATACCGCCGGGGAGGGCGAGATCCGCAAAGCTCTCGTAGAGAATAATCTGGTCGATTGTATGGTGGCTCTTCCAAGTCAGTTGTTTTTTGGAGTCCAGATTCCCGCGTGTCTCTGGATCCTAGCAAAGAATCGCTCTAACGGCAAGTCGGGGAAAACCAAACTTAAGGACCGTCGCGATGAGATCCTCTTCATTGATGCTCGTCAACTAGGCCAACTTGCCACAAGAACTCAGAAGGTTTTTTCCGATGAAGAAATAAATCGTATTGCGATGACCTATCATTCCTGGCGGGGTCAAAACGGAATTGGAACATACGATAATATCCCAGGCTTCTGCAAGGCAGCTACAATTGACGAGGTGCGACAGAATGGGCACATCTTAACACCTGGTCGATACGTGGGCACAGAGATCAGCGATGAAGATACCATACCATTTGAAAGCCAAATGCAGGCGCTGGTAGGAAAACTCTATGCCCAGATGGATAAAGCACAGCAGCTAACAAAGCAAATTCAGCGCAACTTGGAGGGACTCGGGTATGCGTAAAGGCTGGAAAAATGTTTGTATAAATGATATTGCTGATATTGTTGGAGGCAGTACTCCCAGTACAAAAAACCCCAACTTTTTCTCAGGAAACATACCGTGGATTACCCCTAAAGATCTCTCAAATTATCAAAATAGATATATTTATTTTGGTGAGAGAAACATTTCTACTTCAGGTTTGAACAGTTCCGGTGCTCGTTTACTTCCGAAGGGATCTGTTCTTTTTAGTTCTCGCGCACCAATAGGTTATGTGGCAATTGCTGGACAGGATCTTGCAACAAATCAAGGCTTCAAAAGCCTAATTCCCAAAAAAAATGCAAACTCAGAATTTTTATTTTATCTTCTCAAATTTTACACAAAATTTATTGAAAATGTTGCTGGCGGAACTACTTTTAAAGAAATTTCGGGAACAGCTCTTAAAAATTTCAAAGTAAGTCTACCTGAGAGTATTGAAGAGCAAAAAGCCATTGCAGCAATATTGGGAAGGTTGGACGAAATGATCGAACTCAACAGACAGGTGAATGAAACTCTGGATACAATGGCCCAAGTGATCTTCAAAAGCTGGTTTCTCGACTTCGATCCTGTTTATGCTAAAGCTAAAAGTTGCAAACCCTTAAACATGAGCGATGAGATAGCTGCTCTTTTCCCTGATGGTTTCGAAGATTGCAAACTGAATTTAATCCCCAAAGGATGGAAGATAAAAAAATTATCCGAAATCTGCTCTACTCAGTACGGTTACACAACGAGTGCGCATGCAGAGAATGCTGGCCCAAAGTTTCTGAGAGTCATGGATATCAATAAGAAGAACTGGATTGATTGGAGTACCGTACCCCATTGCGATATTGATAGAGATTTAAAGAGTAGGTACACGCTCACTGTTGGTGATTTGGTCGTTGCTAGAATGGCAGACCCTGGAAAATCAGCCATTATCGAGGAGGATATGGATGCGATTTTTGCTTCATATCTTGTTCGTCTTAAGCCAGAATCGAAAGCTTGGGGCTACTTTATTTATGGTTTCCTGAAATCAGACCTCTATAAGAATTATGCCGAAGGAGCAAAGGGAGGCTCAGTTCAAGCCAACATGAACGCAAGGGTTATTGTGGGAACGAACCTTGTTATCCCACCAAGTGCCCTTATAGAACATTACTATCAATTAATACTTCCATTCCGAAAAAGGCTAGTAGCAAATGTGCGCGAATCACATACCCTTGCAACTATACGCGATAGCCTTCTTTCCAAGCTTTTATCAGGTGAGATCTCCATTAATGATGCTGAGAAGCAAGCATCTCAGGTTTTATAGAGGAAAAAATGGCTAAAATCTACGAATCGGATCTCGAACATCATCTCTTAACACTTCTCTCCTCTTTGGGATATCAATGCCATCAAGGCGACGAATTTGACCCGGACTGCTCAAGCGAACGCCTTCAATCTGCTCTACTCAGTATAGAACAGATTGACAATTAAATAGTTTTTTGCATAATGGATTCCACGTAAGCACAAGCGTTATGTGCACCGCTTCGCAGAAGTAGCGTTACTGCATAGATATGGCCGAGAACGGACGTAGGAGGCTTGTCGTCCACCGATCCCCATATCCCGATAACATGCAAC
>Ga0209248_10000328_pt1 | contig 15392 bp, 13 predicted proteins | sample BogFormECP04_OM1_FD_188241 | JGI IMG/M metagenome (GOLD analysis project Ga0209248, IMG submission 188241) | Bog forest soil microbial communities from Calvert Island, British Columbia, Canada - ECP04_OM1 (SPAdes) (version 2) | ecosystem: Environmental > Aquatic > Freshwater > Wetlands > Bog ... | reverse complement strand
AGCAGGTGGTGGCCGACGGGCTCGCCGAGTTCGGGCGCCTCGACATCGTGATCGCAAACGCCGGCGTCATTCGACTGGGCCCTGGCGGCGACCGGCGGCAGACCTTTCGCGACATCGTCGACGTCAATCTTATCGGCGTATGGAACACCGTTGAGGCCGCAGTCCCCTCCCTTATCGACGGGGGCTGCGGCGGATCGATCGTGCTGACGTCGTCGAGTGCAGGACTCAAGGGCACCGGCACGGATCGGGCCGGTGGACAGGCCTACACCGCGGCCAAGCGCGGACTGGTCGGCCTGATGCAGGTGTGGGCGAACGAGTTCGCGCAGTACTCTATCCGCGTCAACACCATCCATCCGACCGGCGTCGCCACCGGAATGGTGATGAACGAGACCATGGGCAAGCTGCTGGAGGCCAACGACACCGCGGTCGCGGCGATGCAGAACGCGCTGCCCATCCCGATCCTGATGCCGGAGGACATCGCAAACGCGGTGGCGTTCCTGGTGTCCGACGAGGCGAAGTTCATCACCGGTATCGCGTGGCCGCTTGACGCCGGCTTCGTGGTGCGTTGACAGCTTCCCGGCGGATTTCGCGGAGTATTGCGTTCGTCTCCCGACATAGTTAACCTAGTTTGACGAGTTGGCTTTTAGCCGTGATCGCAAATCGCGCTAGATTGACAGTGGACTGTCGTAGTATGCGAGCCGCGGGTGTGTGGAATTCGCGCTCGTTCGCAGTCGTACGGAAGGAAGTCATGATCCAGAATCAGCCCACGGCAACATGTCCCGTGAAGCACGTCGATATGAACACTCCGGACTCGCCTGCGCTGACGCACTTCCATCTGCTCGACGGGTGTCAGGACGAGGCCCGGCCGGTCTTCCGTAACACCGAGGCCGACATGGATTACTGGGTCTTCACCGACAACTCGGTGATCCTGGACGGACTCCAGCACCCGGAGCTCTGGTCCAGCAGCGTGATCGTGCCGACGGAACCGGAGCCGCCGTACAAGTGGATCCCGATCATGATCGACCCGCCCGACCATGCGAAGTGGCGCCACGTGCTGGCGGAGTACTTCTCACCTGGCCGCGTCAAGGGCCTGCGCGACGCGCAGCAGAAGTTGGCGGCGGAACTCATCGACCGGGTCGCAGGCGAGGGTGGGTGCGACTTCGTGGCGCGGATCTCGCGGGTGTTCCCGTCGACGGTCTTCCTGACGATCATGGGTATGTCGGTGGAGGATCTCGAGAAGTTCCTGGCATGGGAGGACATGATCCTGCATCAGAGCGGGGTAGGCGAGGAAGTGAACGCGGCCCGGCTCGAAGGCATGACGCATGTGATGGGCTACTTCTCGGGCCTGATTCAGCAGCGGCGCGAGAACCGTGACCCGGATGCCGACGACATCGTAAGCAAGGCCATCGACTGGGCCATCGACGGCGAACCGATCAACGACCTTGAGCTGCTCAACTGCCTGCTGCTTTTGTTCATGGCCGGGCTCGACACGGTCTCCAACCAGCTGTCGTACGCGATGCTGCATCTGGCCACCCATCCGGCCGACCGCGCACGGATCGTCGCCGAACCCGAGCTCATTCCGAGGGCGGTGGAGGAACTGCTTCGGGTTTATCCGATCGTGCAGACCGCGCGAAAGGCGACCCAGGACATGGACTTCCATGGGTGCCCCGTCAAGGCGGGCGATATGGCGTCGTTCTCGCTGGCGTTCGCAGGCCGGGATGAATCGGCCTATACCGACGCCCGCACGGTCGACTTCGACCGCGGCGTCACACGTCACCTGTCCTTCGGCGGCGGCCCGCACCGGTGCCTGGGTTCGCACCTCGCCCGGCAGGAGCTGGCGGTGGTGCTGGAGGAGTGGCACAAGCGCATTCCAGATTACGAGGTTTCAGGGCAGCCTATCGAGCACGGCGGTCAGGTGTTCGGCGTGGATTCGCTGAACCTGACGTGGCGTTGACGTGAGTGTGCCGCGCACGCAGCACCAACGAGACGCTTCGCGAGCTAGGCGCGCGGGGCAATGACCAGCACCGTCGGATTCCTCGGTGCCGGACAACTCGGCGAACCGATGGTCGATCGGTTGCTCGGCGCCGGCCACGACGTCCTGGTCTACGCCCGGCGCGAGGAGGCCCGCCGACGACTGCAGGCGAAGGGCGCGGCGATGGCGGCTTCGGTGGCCGACCTGGCGCGCGACAGCGACCTCCTCATCTCCTGCCTGTTCTCCGATGCACAGCTGCGCGAAACCGGGCGCGGACCAGACGGTTTCATCGCCAATGCGAAGCCGGGTGCGGTGTTCGTGTCTCACACGACGGGCACACTGTCCACCCTCGAGGCGTTGCGAAACGGTTTTCCCGCGGCGCCGGTCATCCTCGACGCTCCGGTCAGCGGTACCGCGGACGACATCAACGCTGGCACGCTCACCGTGCTGGTCGGGGGACCGAGTGAGGCCGTCGCCGCCGTGACGCCGATCCTGGCCGCCTACGCCGATCCCGTGGTGGCCACCGGCGCATTGGGTAGCGCATTGGCGCTCAAGCTGATCAACAATCTGTTGTTCGCGGCCAATGCTCAACTACTTTGTGCGGCAACGCAACTAGGGACTCAGTTAGGCATCGAACCGAGTGTGTTGCTGTCCACGCTGCAGGTGTGCAGCGCCAGGAGCCATGCGGCCGACCACGCTCACCGCATCGGTGGGATGGACCGGTTCGCCGAGTTAGCCGGGCCGTTCCTGCGCAAGGACATCGCGGCCTGCCACGCGGCCGCGGCCGAGGCGGGTGTAGAACTCGGATTGCTGGGCGCCGCCGTCCGAGAGGGGCCGCTGGCGCTGGACGTCGACCCGGCGACCACAGGGTCAAACCGATGAGGGGTGGGCTCGCGGAAGACGTTGCTAGCGGATCACCTCTTCGTCGGAGCAGCGTCCCAGAAGTCCCGGTTGGCCACAACTTTGCCGTGGCGCACGGTCCCGACGGATGCGCCGTGTAAGCCGGCCGGCTGCATCACCCATTCGGCGGCGAACAGTTCGCCGTCGGCGAGCACGCTGATTACCTCGTAGAAGGCTCCGGGGGCCATCGTCAGTGCACCGCTCACGAACGTGCGGGCCTCCGCCGCGCCGCGCGCGACGTGCCCAGTCGGGATGTCCTCGAGGACGACGTCGTCGGCGAACCAGGAGGTGATCGCCTCGAGGTCGCCGGAGTCCCAATCCGCGTAGTACCGCCGCAGCCACGTCGCGTCGTCATTCGTCATCGGATGTCTCCTTCTGCCGTCAATACGCGGCGGATCGCCGCGATGAGCGGTTGGTCGCCGTCGTCGGCCAGGGCTCCGGCCCCCGCCGCGGCGAGGGACGGGTGGATCCCATTGCCCTCGGCGAGGTTTCGGGTGGCGAGCCAGCCAACGAAAATCAGGTACGTCGTCGTGAAGGTTTGCACCGCAGCGGCTTCAGGCAGCCCCGCGTCGCGCAAGATCTGGATAGCTGTCTCGGTGAGCCTGGTGGCACCGGGTGACGGACCGGTCGCGGTGAGTGCCCGTAACCCGGTTCCCGGGTAGGCGAGGAAAGAGCGGTCCATCGCTGTGATCAGCGATAGGTACCGATCAACCCAGGCCGCTTTCACGTCGGTCGCGACGTCGATCCGTGCGGCGACAGCCTCGACCACCCGATCGGCGAGTTCATCCCCACCACGCAGGTGGTAGTGGATGGCGGGCGGCGTGACCCCGCACTCGTCGGCAACGGCGCGGACCGTCAGGCGGTCCAGCGACGACCGCGCCACGACGCGCAGTGCCGCATCCACCACGTCGGTCATGGAGATGGGTTGCGGCTGCGTCCCACCGCGGCTGCGCGGCATCGTGCTCCCGTCTGGGCTGGCGTCGAGTAAGACCATTATGTCATAGTAAATGGGATCTTTGGGAAGGAGGCCCTCGTGGACGCGGAAGTCATCGTCGTCGGCGGTGGCATCGCGGGGTGCGCGTTGGCAGTTCGCCTGGCTGATGCGGGGGTTGCGGTCACGGTTCTTGAGCGCGAACGCGTCTATCGCGACATCGTGCGGGGAGAGGCGTTGGTGCCCTGGGGATTCCAGGAGGCGCTACAACTCGGGGTGGCGGACGTGATCCTCGAGACCGACGGTGTCTCAGTGATGACCAGGATGGTGTCCTACGACGAGTCGCTCAGCGTCGAGCAGGCCCAGCGTCGATCCCGTGACCTGTCCAACGTGGTCGACGGTGCTCCGGGTGTCGTCGGCGTTGGCCACCCCGAACTGCGCGAAGCATTAGCTACCGCAGCCACCAAGGCCGGGGCCACGGTCATCCGTGGCGTGCGGCGCTCGGTAGTGCATGGCGGCACCAACCCAACGGTGAGCTATGACGTTGACCGAAGCACCCGCGACACGCATTGCAGGCTCGTGGTCGGCGCGGACGGCAAGAAGTCCGCGACGCGCACCGCGCTCGGCCTGCCGTTGTCGACGAACCAAGCCAGGGTGCGGCTGACCGGCATGCTGGTCGACGACGGCGGCGCGTGGAACCGCGCCGAGACCGCGATCTCGGTCGACGGGCGCAACCAGTTCATCGTGATACCCCGCGCCGACCGCCGGTTAAGGCTTTACGTCGCCCGGCGCGACGACGACCCGGAGCCTCTGCAGGGGCCGAGCGCGGTCGGGGAGTTCTTGAAATCCTTTCGCACACCGATCTTCCCGCGGTCCGAGGCGCTGGCGGAGTCGACGCCGATCGGCCCGTGCGCGACGTTCCCGATGAACGACGCCTGGGTGGACCAACCTGTCGTAGAGGGTGTGGCGCTCATCGGCGACGCCGCGGGGTGGAGCAATCCCGTCACCGCGCAAGGGTTGGCGATCAGCCTGCGGGACGCGCGCATCCTGGCCGAAGCGCTCCTCGCCGGACCCGACTGGACGCCGCGGGGACTGGCCGGCTACGGCGACGAACGCCGGACTCGGATGGCCCGCTTGAGATTCGCCAGTGCGATGACGGATCTGCTGACGGGGTTCGGCATGCCTGATCGCACCGCCCGCCGGGCGCGCATGCTCGGGTTGCTGCGGCAACGCCCAGAACTGGGCGCGGCACTCGACGCGGTGCACGCAGGGCCATGGGCCGCATCGTCGGAGGCGTACACGCCTGACCTCCTGACCACCCTCGCCCTGGCCTGACGGTTGTGTCAGATCTGGTCTAGATACCGTTCGATCAGCGTGACTGACGTCTGCGGATAGCTGCGTGCTGTTGCGGCGTCCAGCCCGTCGCGCACCAAAAGGCGGGCGAGTCGGTTGTTGATCAGCGAGAGGACGAAGGCAGCCACCAGTTGGTAGTAGGCGATGTCGCCGGTCAGCGTCCCGCCGAACTGCAGGTAGCGCCTGACGAACTCGTCGTCATCGGGTACGCCAGGCAGGCGGGCAAATCCCAGCGCTTCGCAAAGAAAGCGCTCGAACATCAGCCACCAACCCAGGTCGATGTCCGGCGGCCCGGTGCCTGCGGTCTCCCAGTCGAACAGCGCGACCACCGACAAGTCATCGCCGAAACACATGTTCCCGACCCGCGCGTCGCCCCACACCACGGTTTCGGCATCCGTGTCGGGCGCCGAATCGAGGATCACCCTCAGCGCCTCGGCGAGCGTATCCGCGCCGACCACCAGATCGGCGCGGCACCAGTCGTACCAGCCTGCGATTTTGTCGAGGTAGCGTTGCAACGCCGTGCGGGTCGGGTCGGCGTCGCCACGGAGGAAACGCAATGTGCCTGGGTCGTCGACGCGGTGCAGTTGGACCAGCGCGCGTAACCCGTTGTCGCACAGCAGCCCCCGCTCAGCAGTGGAAAGGTCGACCGTCCAGCCTCGCTTGTGCCAACTCGGAACGTCCGATGGCGTCCGCCCCCGCACCCGGCGCATCACATAGAACGGCGACCCCAGGACCGCTGCGTCGCGTTCGACGCCAACGATGTCCGGAACTGGAATGTGTTGCACGCCAAGCTGTTGCATCACTTCGGCCTGTCGCGGGGCGTCAGGCACAGTGAACAACTGGTGGTCCTGGGCCTGGGCGCGCAACACCAGATCGTCAGTGTGGGGAAGACCGGCTTCGTCGGTCCAGTTGGCGGTGAAGAACACGGTCTTGCCCGAGTAGCCGGCCGGCGGCGCACTGAATTCGGAGATGTCGAATGCCGTCGTCCCGGCCGGGGCCAACCGGGGCGGCAGCCAAGACAGCAGCACCTCGCCCACCCGGTCGCCGAGATCGCCGCGTGCGAATGTGTACGCCATCGGCATCCTTCCCAAAACTGAACACTACTGTCAGAATAGCGGTCATGGATGACAGTCGGTCCAGCGGTCCGGCGCTCGGGGCCTACGTGCTTCCCGGACGTGTCACCGATCCCGGCGCCGTGGTCAGCCAGGCGCAGGCCGCCGAGCGCCTCGGCCTGCGCACGGTGTGGCTCAGCGAGCGGTGGGGCACTAAGGACCTCGGCGTGATTACCGGCGCGATCAGCCAGGTTACGTCGGGAATCCGAATCGCCTCGGGCATAACACATTTGCAATCGCGGCATCCCGCATTGCTGGCGTCGCTGGCGATGACGGCTCAGGCGCTCTCGGGCGGGCGGTTCATCCTCGGCGTCGGACGCTCGGTCGACGCCATGTGGGCGGCCGCCGGGTTACCGAGGTCCACGAATGCCTCGATTGTCGACCACGCCGATATTTTCCGTCGGCTATGCCGGGGGGAGAAGGTGCGCTACGACGGACCCGCGGGCACCTACCCGTCGTTGCGGCTCAATGACTTACCTGATCAGCCGGTGCCACCGCTGGTCTTCGCTGCGATCGGGCCCACGGGCCTGGAGCTCGCGGGCCGTCACTTCGACGGCGTCCTGCTGCATCCGTTCCTGACGACTGCCGCTGTGCGGCGATCGGTGGAGCTCGTGCGCGGCGCCGAACGCGCGGTTGGACGGCCGGCGGGCAGCGTGCGGGTATACGCCACCGTCGTGGTGGCATGCGAGCTCCCTCTCGAAGAGGAACTCGCGGTGGTCGGCGCGCGAGCGGTGACCTACTACCAGATTCCGCGCTTCGGGGAGAGGCTGGCGGCCGTCAACGGGTGGGATCCCGAGCCACTGACCCGGTTGCGATCCCATCCCCTGTTCGCCGGGATCAGAGGTTCGGCGGACTCCGTGCTCACCCGGGAGCAACTCGTCGACGTCGCGTCGGTGTTGCCCACGCCGTGGACCGGCGACGCGGCGGCGATCGGATCGGCGCCCGCCTGCCATCGGATATTTGAACGTTACCGAGAGGCGGGGGCGGACGAGCTGGTCTTGCACGGGAGCGCCCCCGACCGGTTCGGTCCCCTCTTCGCAGAGGCAGGCTGAGGGCACTTCACACCGACTGAGCTCCGGCGTCAGTCACTCAAGGCTTGGAACGCGTCTCGCAGGCACGATGTGTAGAAGTTCATGTCGGGCAACATGTCACGATCCGACACAATCGATATGGTGAAATGATCGCAGTAGGTGGTCACCAGATGAATCAGGCCGATGCCGTCCTGAATGGGGCCGAGGCCGTGTATGGACAGGATCTTGCAGCCGAGGAAGTAGAGCGGCACCCGCGGTCCTGGCACATTGGTGACCGTGAGATTGGCTGCGGTCGTGACCTTTGCACGCGCCGCCAGCTCCGAGGCGGCCCGCAGACCGGTACCGAGGAGTTGACCCGGAACGACCTCAGACAGCGCCGCCAATTGGCTCGCACTGACTCCGCTACGCACCGTGCGAATGTTCTTGGTCGCTGACGAGATTGCGGACAGCCGTTCGATGTCGTCCTCGATATCGGTGCCGATGCCGACTTTGGTGCCGTCAATCTGATTGCCCCCGGAACCGACGTCGTCGGAGGCGCGTGTCGAGATCGGCACCGCAGCGGCCAAGGATTGTTCGGGAAGCTCATCGTGCTTCAGCAGATACCGACGCATGGCGCCGCCGACGATCGCCAGCGCGACGTCATTGACCGTCGCGCCGGGCACCCGTTGCCGCATCTTCTTGACGTCGGCGAAGTCGAAGGTCACCGCGTCGGACACCCGATGCGGGCCGATCCGCCCCGAGAACCGTGTGTAGGGAACTGGAACAGAGGTCTTCTCACCATCGGAGGTGACCATCCCGATGCCCATCCGCGCCAGCGCCGGAACAGCCCGCCGAACCATGTTCACTGCGGCGAGCGGTCGGGAAGGGAGTCCGGACAGGCTGCGCAGCAACAGGTTCAACGAAGAGGGCAGCGGCAGCGGCGACCAACTCGAGTGCATCGGTGCGTGCACCGAGGCTTCGGGATCGACGGACGTCAGCACGTTGACAAGCTGGACACCCTCCTGCCCGTCGATCGCGGTGTGGTGAATCTTCATGTACAACGCGAAGGCCCCCGGCGGGACGCCCGGGATGCTGTCTAACCCTTGTATGACGTACAGCTCCCACGGCGGACGGTCCAGGTCGATGCGGCGAGAGGCGATTCGGGAGACCTGAGTGCACAGCTGCGTCCAGTCGCCCGGTCGAGGCAAACCGATCTCGCGCACGTGAAACTCAAGGTCGAAGTTGGGGTCGTCGACCCAGTAGGGGTTGTCTAATCCCAACGGGGGGTTGATCAGTCGCCGGCGCAGCATCGGCGCCAGCGGCAGCCGGTCGGCGACCCCTTGGAGTATCTCCTCGAACGTGACCGGCTTCCCTGATGATCTGTCCGGGTGACAGATCATCACCGGCCCCATCTGGTTTGGGGTTCGCGGTGAATCGAGCATCAGCATCAACATGTCCGTGGAACCGAGCTTGTGCATCGACTGAACTCCTTCTGCTAAGCGGATGTTTGCTGGGGGTAGCGGGTGTAGATCTCGGCGAGGAACTGCTCGACGGCGACCGCGGCGTGCGCGGCGCGCGCGGAACCGAATATGTCGAACGCATGCTGAGCGCAAGGCAATTCGGCGTAGACGACCGGCTGGGTGCTTACTTCGCGTAGGCGTGTGACAAAACTACGGGCCTGCGTCACCGGAATGAACGAGTCGTTACGGCCGTGCAGGACAAAAAACGGCGGGGCGTCGGGGTTGACATAGGTGATCGAGGAGGCGGAGGCGAAGGACTGCGGATGGTCCGCGCGGGTCTGCTTGATCACCAACTTCTCCAGAAACGGCACCATGGCCGGATTCAGGGCGTTGTCGTCAGTGCGGGTGAAGTCGTACACGCCGTAGAAAGGGATCGCGGCCTGTAGTCGGGTATCGGCATCTGCGAATCCCGGCTGAAAGGCCGGGTCGTTGGCGGTCAATGCGGCCAGCGAGGACAGGTGACCGCCGGCTGAACCGCCCGTGATGGCAACGAAATCCGGATCGCCGCCGTATTCGGCTATGTGCGTTTTGATCCAGGCGATCGCGCGCTTGACGTCGATGATGTGGTCGGGCCACGTGGCCTTCGGGCTGAGCCGGTAGTTGATCGCCACGCACACCCAGCCCAATTCGGCGAGGTGACTCATCAGTGGATGCGCCTGTCCACGTTTGTTGCCCGACGCCCACGCACCGCCGGGGACTTGCAGCAGCACCGGGGCGCGCCCGGCGGGGTCAAGGTCAGGCCTGCGCCAGATGTCGAGCAAGTTCTTGGCGCCGTGCTCGGCGTAACTGATGTCGGCGTCGTGCGCGTAATCACGATAGATGCGCATCATGCGCAGCAAGCCCGGGGTTTTCGCCGTCGCACCCCCCGGCGGGGCGGCACGCCAGAGGCCCGCCGATGCGGTTCGGCGAGCGGTGCCCAGGCCGGCGTCCAGCGCGGCCGTAAGCGGCCCGTTGGCGTCACGGCCGACCCGGTGCAGTCGTAGCAGCCCCATCCAGGACGCTGCACTCAACAGCCACGCGAATGTACGCTGCCGCGCCGAAAGTCCGCGGGAGGCAACGGCCAGCGTTCCCGCCTGGGCGGCGACGGTCTGCAAAGGGAGTTCCGAGGCCAGCAGGCCGAAGAGCCAGGCGAAAATCGACGGGATAGTACGCCCCGACAGCGGCCTATAACCGTTGACCGTCCAGACCGCGCCAAGCGCAGTGCACAGTACGGCTGCAACTCTCTTCACATCGATCCCTCTCGACGGTCTCACAGGCCGGCCGTCCCGCCTTGTGAGTACTTCGCGACGAGTTCCTGCTTGTACAGCTTGCCCGTGTCGGTGCGTGGGAGCTGATGCTCGAACGAGATCGTGCGCGGACATTTGAAGTGCGCCAGGCGTTCCCGCAGCCAAAGCAAAAGCTCGTCGGCGAACTCGTCGTTGGCGTCAGCGGGGTCGACGGTCTGCACGGCTCCTTTGACGCTCTGTCCCATCGACTCGTCCGGGATGCCGAACACCGCGGCGTCGAGCACCTTGGGATGGGTGATCAGCAGATCCTCGGCCTCCTGCGGATAGATGTTCACACCGCCGGAGATGATCATGTGATGCCGCCGATCGGTGAGAAACAGATAGCCCTCGTCGTCCAGGTATCCGATATCTCCGACGGTGACCCAGCCGTGGGTGTCGCGGGCTTCTGCCGTCTTGGCCTCGTCCTTCAGGTATTGGAACGGATGGCCGCCCTCGTAGTAAATGGTGCCGGCCTGCCCCGGGGGCAGATCGGCGCCGTCGTCGTCAAGGATGTGCGGGATCCCGACTAACGGCTTGCCGACCGAACCGGGGTGTTGTAGCCAGTCGTCGGCGCGGATGAACGAGGCGCCGACCGCTTCCGATGACGCGTAATACTCGTCGACGATCGGTCCCCACCAGTCGATCATTTGCTTCTTGATGTCCACGGGGCACGGGGCCGCGGCATGCACGACGCGCTGCAGGCTGGACACGTCGTACGAGTTACGCACGGCCTCAGGAAGTTTCAGTATCCGAACGAACATCGCCGGGACGAACTGGCCGTGCGTCACGCCGTAGCGCTGAATCGCGTCCAGAGCAGACTCGGCGTCGAACTTCTCCATCACGACGGTGGTTCCGCCGAGCGACTGCACCGACAGCGACCAGAACGACGGCGCGGTGTGATACAGCGGCGCGGGGCTCAGATAGACCGCTTCGCCGGTGAGCCCCACCGCCGTCAGTAGCGGCATGAGCATGTTCGGCGCTTCCGCGGGCGAGAGGTGCATCAGGTCGCGGCGGATGCCCTTGGGTCGGCCGGTGGTGCCCGACGAGTACTGCAGCAGGTCCCCTTCGCGCTCGTCGGCGATCGGGGTGTCCGGCTGATCGGCCACACACTCCGGATAGCGTTGCCAGCCGTCGAGATCGTCATCTGCGATGATCAGCAGATCGGGTAGGCCGGCCGGCAGGTGCTCCGCGATTCCCTCGCAGACCTTCCGCAACGCTCGCGACCCGATAATCGCCTTCGCTCCGCTGTTGTCGACGATGTACGCCGCCTCAGCAGGTGTCAGGTGGGTGTTGATCAACGCGTAGTACAGACCGCTGCGCCGGGCCGCCCACATCATCGCGTGGATGTGCTGATTGTTCTCCATCAGGACGGCGATGGTGTCGCCTTCCCGAAGGCCCGCATTGCGCAGATAGTGAGCCAGCCGGTTGCCGCTGGCCTCCAACTCGGCGAAGCTCACCTCGATTCCCGACGGGTGCAGGACGATGGCGGGGTTGGTCGCGGAGACCCAGTCACGAATCTGCATGTGTCCCTCCTCTGGTGACAGGCGGTTGGGTAGTGGCGACAGTGGTGGTGGCCGGGGAATGTTGTCGATCAGATCGCGGGGCGTTCGGCACCATCGCCGCTCTCGTCTGCGTCGGCACGATCGGTCCAGTACGTCAGCGCGTGCGCCGCGAAAGCGCGGGTGGCCGGCGACGTGCGCCCGGTGCGGGTGATGAGTCCGATCGGCCAGAGGCGTTCGGGTTTCAGATCCCGCAGGGCGATGGATTCGGGGACCGCCCCGGGCAGGGAGCCGCGGGTGGTCAGGTAGGCGCCGACGCCGCCGGCGACGAGTTCGATGCTGGTTTCGTGGTGGTCGCATTCGGCGGCCACCTGGTAGCGGCGCTTGTTGTCGGTGAACAGCGCATCGGTGAGGGCCCGCGCCTGGGTTCCTCGCGGAGCGACAATCAGTTTGACTGCCGACAGTTCGGCGATGGTGACCGCCGTTCCGCGCCGGGCCAGCTCTGAATCCGCAGGAAGCAGCACCACGCTGCGCTCTTGACCGACGTGCTCGATGGTCAGATCCACGTCGTGTGCGCCTGCGATCCGGGCTAGGCCGACATCAGCTTCTCCGGCGGACACCGCCGCGTACACGCCCGCGTCGTCACGCGGCGCTTTAATCCGAATCTCGATGTCGGGGTAGGACTTATGAAAGTCAGCGGCGACATTGGCGGCCTCGGTGGTGAACGACTTGAACGCGATGAGCGTCACCGCACCGGTCTGGACTCCGTGCACCGCGCTGACCGCGGCGAGAGTGTCTTCCACCGCGTGCAGCACCGCGCGGGCGGGTTCCAGGATGGCCGCGCCGGCGGCGGTGATCTCCACCCGTCGCGGTGACCGCGTGAACAACTCGGTGCGAAACTCCTCTTCCAGCTTCGCGATGACTTGTGAGAGCGCTGGTTGCGAAACATTAAGGGCCTGAGCGGCTTTGGTGAACGACTGATGGTCGGCGACCGCAACGAAGCCCCGCAACTGCTGAATTTCCATACCGTCTCCTATCGACGTCGTTCGGGTGCCGGCACGCGGACCGCGGTTTGGGTGCGTAGTCCGGGAGCATCGAGCGGCTGTGGGCGGCCGCGTGAGTTGTCCCGTCATCGGCCCGCGGTCGCGGAGCATATCTCGTCCAGGAGTTGACGGCGCAGGATTTTGCCGGTCGGCGTGACGGGGAGCTCGTCTCGGAACACGACCCGGTCGGGGGTGCGGGATCCGCGCAGGGCGCTGCGGACATGGTCGCGCAACTCCTCGGCGGTGAGGGTGGCACCGTCCTCGGGCACTACGACCGCCACGATGGCCTGACCCCATTGGGGGTCCTCGACTCCGATGACGGCGACCTCGTGCACGCCGGGGTGTTCGACGAGGACATCCTCGATCTCGCCGGGGGCGATGTTCTCCCCGCCGCGGATGATGGTGTCGTCGCTGCGGCCGGTGATGAACAGGTAGCCGCCATCGTCAAACGTGGCGATGTCTTTGGTGGGAAACCATCCGTGCTCGTCGAGAACCGAGCCGATGCCGGTGTATTTCCCCGAGACCTGCGCGCCGCGGATGAACAGCTCCCCGGGCTGCCCCGGCCCCAGTGCGGTGCCGTTCTCGTCGCGGATTTCGACCTCCACGCCGGGCACTGGTTGACCCACCGACCCCAGCCGCCGGGCGATCGCTTCGTCGGTGGCGCCGTGGGCGGCGCGGTGATCATCGGGGGTCAGCACAGCGATGGTCGAACTGGTCTCGGTGAGCCCGTAGGCGTTGACGAACCCGACCTGCGGGAGCAATTCGAGGGCCTTGCGGACCAGCGGCAGCCCCACTTTGGACCCGCCGTAGGCCAGGTTTCGCAAGGTCGGCAGCGGTACCGGATCGCCCTCGAGCGCGGTGACGATGCGGTCGAGCATGGTAGGTACCACGGTTGCGGTCGTCACGGCCTCGGTGTTGACCAGGTCGATCCACGCGGTCGGGTTGAACGTACGCAGATACACCATCTTCCGGGCCGCGTAGAGGTTGGACAGGGCGGCGCCGACACCGGCGATGTGGTAGGGCGGCACACAGATCAGCGCGGCGTCTTGCGCTGCGGCGGAGTCGAACTCGACCGTGCCGGTCACATAGCCGGTCAGATTGTTATGCGACAGCTCCACGGCTTTGGGTCGCGACGTCGTGCCGGAGGTGAACAGCACCACCGCGGCGGAATCGGGATCGGGATATGCGTTGAACGGCTCCGTGATCCGCGCGGCAGTGACGAAATCGGGGGCCGTCATGACTTGTAGACCGGTCCCGGCCACCACATCTCGATATCCGGTGTCGCAGACCACCAGCGGGTCGGGTAGCCGGGCGATCAGCTCGCGCAGTGTCGCGCCGCTGAGTCGGTAGTTCAGGGGCGTAAACGGCACCCCGGCCCGCGCCGCGGCGAAGATCAGCAGCGGCAGCATCGCCCCGCCGGTACCTACGTAGGCCAGACTGCGCGCCGGTGACCCCTCGATGACGCCGGCGCCGCCGTCGGCCAACTCGCTCAGCTCGGCGGTGGTCAATCGCATGTCGTCGCTGACCACGGCGACCCGGTCCGGGTCGCCCGACATCGCCATTTCCAAAAGCAGTGAAATACTCACGTCAGCAACTCTTTTCATCTCGAAGTGCACGGCGGGCGACGTGCTGATCGCCGCTGGGGCCGGCCAGGCCGCATCGCACGGCGATCATCGAGTTCAGCCGTTGTTGGGCGCGGGCCCGGGTACCGGCGTCGGGCGACAGCCGGCCGAGTGCGTCGCGTTGAGCGGCGATCTCCTCGTCGAGGAGCGTGGCGGCCAGGTCGCGGGTTAGCAGGTCCTGGTCGACCCAATCCGCTTCGGGCCGTTGCTTGATTAGTTTGTGCATCGTGGTTTAGCCGTTTCTCGACGGGAGGTGGGGCAGTTAGTCGCGCGGCAGGTTGATCAGTTCGCGGATGTTGAGTTCGACCATCCGGTGTACTTCGTCGTCGGGAACCTCGGCCATCAGCGACTCGACGACTTTGCGACTGTTGGGCCAGTTGGAGTCGGAGTGTGGGTAGTCGCTTTCCCAGGTGATGTTGTTCAGACCGACGGCATGGCGGTTATCGACACCGTGTTTGTCGTCAATGAAACAGCCGTAGATGTGGTCCCGGAACAGGTCCGACGGCCGGACCGTTTGGTTGATGTTCTGGTAGTGGCGGTGCTTCTCCCAGGTGGCGTCGATCCTTTCCAGCATGTAGGGCACCCAGCCGATGCCGCCCTCGGACAGCAGGAACTTCAGTTGCGGGTGGCGGTGGAAGACCGGTGAGAACAACAGATCAGCGGTGGCGTACATCGAGTTGCAGCCAAACAGTGCGATCATCACCGCCATCGGCGCCTCGCGCGCGGTGATCGGCGCCTGGCCGGAGGTGCCGAAGTGGATGGACAATGGCTGCCCGGTCTCGGTGGCCGCGCGAAAAACCGGGTCCCAGTGGTCGGTGTGAAATGATGGCAAGCCGAGCGGATGCGGGTTCTCCACGAAGGCAATGACTTTCGACCCCTTCGCGGCGGTCCGATGGATCTCCTGGACGGATTCGGTGACGGACCACAGCGGCAGGATGACCATCGGGATCAACCTCCCGGGACCGGTGGGGCACCACTCGTCGAGCACGTAGTCGTTCCATGCTTTGACACAGAGCAACGCCAAGTCTTTGTCGTCCGCCCCCAGGAAGACCGTGCCGGCAAACCGGGGGAACGATGGGAACGAGATGGCGCCGTGGACACCGTCGATGTCCATATCGATCAATCGGGCCGCCGGGTCATAACACCCGGGCAGCATGTCCTCGTA
>Ga0209248_10000326_pt1 | contig 15511 bp, 7 predicted proteins | sample BogFormECP04_OM1_FD_188241 | JGI IMG/M metagenome (GOLD analysis project Ga0209248, IMG submission 188241) | Bog forest soil microbial communities from Calvert Island, British Columbia, Canada - ECP04_OM1 (SPAdes) (version 2) | ecosystem: Environmental > Aquatic > Freshwater > Wetlands > Bog ... | reverse complement strand
GCCGAAAAACAAAACCGTCGTGCTCGGTCTGGTCTCGAGCAAATTTCCCGAGCTTGAATCGAAGGATTCGCTCAAGCGCCGAATCGACGAGGCCGCCAAGTTTATCGGACTCGACCAGCTCTCGATCAGTCCGCAGTGCGGATTTGCGAGCACGGCGCCGGGCAATCGCATTACAGTGGCGGACCAGCGCGCCAAGCTCGAGCTGGTGGTTGAAGTCGCGAAAGAAGTTTGGGGTTAGTCCTGGGAAGTTTTCAGAAGAGATGACGCCCGCCGTCCACCCGAATGAATTCGCCGGTGACGAAGTCCGTCTCGACAAAGAACATCACCGTCTTCGCGATCTCCTCGGCGCCGCCCCATCGTGCGAGCGGTGTAGCCTCGATCACCTGCGCATTCTCTTCGGCCGTCAGGTTGGGTGGCGCCAGGATCGGCCCCGGCGCGATCGCGTTGACCAGCACCTCGGGCGCGAGTTGCAATGCCAGCGCCTCAGTCAGCGCGGCGACCGAAGCTTTGGATACATAGTAGGGAACGTAGTCCTTGTAGCGCGGCCTTCCGGTTACGGGCAGCCAATCCGAGAAGTTTACGATTCGCCCTGCGCCGTTTTTTTTCATGAGCGGCGCTGCATGATGCGAATACATGAAGGCGCTCTTCGCATTCGTATCCTGGATAGATGACCAAAGCGCGCCATCCGGGTTCGGCGTCTTCTCGTAGATCGCCGCCATGTTGATCAGAATATCCAGACGCCCCAGCGACTTCGCCGTTTCGCTCACCGCCGCGACTATCTGACTCTCGTCGGTTGCGTCCGCCTGAAAGACCGCCGCCTTGACGCCCGCCGCTCTTGCCGCCGCCGCGGTCTGGTCGGCGGCGTTGCGCGAGCCGCGGTAGGTCAACGCCAGCGAGCATCCACGTTTGGCCAGCGCAGCCGCGACGACTTGCCCAATCCGCGCACCACCTGTGATTAACGCCACTTTTCCGTTGGGGTCCATAGTGCCTGTCTGGGCAGTACTCCTTATGAGCGAATTTGCGCGAGGAACTTCAACGCCCGAATCGAAGGCAAGAAAAAGTATGCGCCACCTCGCACCGTGACGAAACGAGGAAGTCCATGCAGGCGCTCGCGCACCGGTTTCGCCTGTATCGTCATCATCGCATCGTCGCCGGCAATCGCGCTGCTGAGCGGATCTCTTTCGTCATAGAGTCCATTGAATTTCGGGTTGTTCAGCCACGATTGCTGGATGAATTCGAACTGGCGCACGAGCGATGCGTTGATCGCCAGGAACAGCAGCCCTTGCTCGACGTCGTCTCCGCTCGCGGATGAAGCTTCGCGGTACGGCCTTCCGCGACGGATTATCCGGTGGCGATTTGCGATGTTGAGCGAGAGTTTGGGGTCCGGTGGAAAAGCGAGCGCGTCGCGCGGATTCGCTCTGCGGATGTGAGAGCCGACGGGACAGGCGAAGCCATCGTGATCGGTTGCCGCGAAGCCAAAATCGTTGTTGCGATATTTGTTCGACCCGATCTCCGGGTTGTCTTTTTTCGGCGCGAGAGTTAGCGGCGCACCGCTCGGCCATCGCCCGATCATCTTGGCCGACAGGAGTTTCGCTCGATCGGGATTGTTTGAGCCGTCGGCGTTCCGGGTTGCGCGCTCGACAAAACCCTGGAAGCCTTTTACATCCTGCGCGAGCTTTCGAAACACGAGGAAGCTGCCATTGTGGCCGAAACTGGCGCGCGTCGCTTGGGCCGGGTCGGGTAACAGAACTCGATCAGGATCGAGTTCGCGCGAAACCGCCGGGACCGGTACCAGGTCTCCGTACTCGTCGACATGGCCAAGCAGGAACTCGCCCGCCTTTATCACCGATTGACCGGGTAGCACCTTCTGCGCCGCACCCTCGATGGCAGGTTGAGAAATCCCGTCGCGAAAACCAAAGGGCTCGTTTGCGCTGTGGCGTATAGAGTCCTGGCGAAAGATTTCTTCGACGCCATTAGCTGCTAGCGAAGCGCCGAGCGTGTTGACGGCTGAACGATCGAGGATCGCTTCGTCCCGGGCGTACAGCATGACCAACAAATCGATTTCTGATGTGTTTGGTCCGCCGAATTGCCAACTCTTCGGCGCACAGACGCCGAGATCACCAAGCCGGCGCGATCGCTCCGGCGCCGCAATTCCCATCTGAAACTCGCGTGGGAAAGCCGCTACCGTATCGCGAGGCAGGCCGAGCTTCTCCAAACCGCTGCGGGTGAATGCGATATTGTTTTGAGCGCCGGGAAGTTCATCTTCGCCACGGCGGCGCTTGGCCGAGCTGATCTCATTGGCGATATGAGTCAGCCAGCGCTTGGCGGACTGGACGTCGATGATTTTGAGCAGGACAAATCGCGAATAGTTCAGATGTCCGTAGCCGTTGAGCACGACGCCCTGGATATCATGAAAATCAAGCGTGGGTACCGGTGCCGCGCTCATAGCAATTGCAGGAGCCGCGCAACTTCGGACTCGCTCGTAGCCGCGGACAGATGGTCGCGGATGTCCAGATCCTTCATCAGGTTGAGCACCGTCTCATCCGGGTAAGCGCTGTAGAACACGGGCGTATGTTGCATGTGTTGCCTGGCCCAGTTCGCAAACCCGTTGGCGCTGGCTGCGCCTCGTCCAATTATCCATTTGCAGGCGGGATAGTTGTTGACGTTGCCGTAGGCACCGTTGAGGTAGTAGCCGGCGGTGTCGGTGAAGTTGCCAAGATATTCGAGCGCGCTGCCGTCGTATCCGGTCAGCAGCAGGATTCGCCGGCCCTCATCGAGCCAGACGACGTGCGCGAAGTGCAGCGTAAAGACACCGCCGAAGCCGCCGCGTAACAGAATCCGCTGGAACAAAATTCCTGTCAGCGCCACCGCGGTGCGTATCGAGAAGCGCCGAACCGGATTGTCCTTGACGACACCGATAGTGGCGAGATGATTTTGTATAAACAGATCTTCCATCGCGTAAGTGTGCGCATCGACGGGCGGATCCGGCTGCGGCACGATCTTCTGCTCATGCACCTCGCGCCAGCGCACGGCAAGAATCCAGATCGCGATCAGGGGAAATAGAATCACTCCGACTACCAACGCTGCCACAGCGGCTACGATCGTGTTGCGTTGCGCAATCCGTCGATAACTCGAAAAGGTATTCGGAGGTATCTCCGGCTTGACCGGGGAGTCGTGCTCCAAATGGGCCACAATGCGATCACGGATCGCAACAGCACTCATACCCTGAATCGAATTCTTCTCGGATTCGGCGTCCAGGAAGCGGTTGATCTCCTCGCGCACCGCGATCGCATTTCGAATGCTTGCCACTGTCTGTCCCGGCAGACCGACGAAGAACGCCGCTGCAGGCTGGCCGTGCTCCCGCAAATAGGCGACGACGGCGGCATCGGTGCGCGCGGCCTCGGCCGGATAGCCCTCGCACTTGCTGTAAATCGCGTCGATTCCAGCGCGGCCGCGGCTGACCAGCTCGTGAAGATATTCGTCCGCGTTTCCGTCGAAGTTCGATTCGAAAATCAGGATTGGCGCAAATCTCGCATCCTGGGCGGCGATTACGATCCCGGCCATGTGCAGCGACGCTATATCGACAAATCGAATGCGCTCATTTTTCTCAACCTCTTGACCGATCTCACTGAGTAAGCGATCGAGCGCGTCGAGATCGCCCGGGTTGATGCGAGTGACTATCGTGAAAGTGTTTTGGCCCACGAGCGGGGTCTACGCGCCGAGCTGGTCGAGAATTGATTTTGCGCGCCGCAGATCCGCAATGTCCGCCTCGGGCACTGACGCATAGACTGGCGCCAACAGCGCGACCGCCTCGTGACCTCTGCCCTGTTTCGATAGCAGCGCCGCAAGGCTGTTGGCGGCGCGTATTTCCCACAGCTTCGCTCCCGAGCTGCGCGCGGTGTCGATTGCGATTCGGAAAGATCGTTCCGCCTCGCTCAGCTCGGGCGGCTCACATATCAGCGCGATCTCACCTTTGACCCTGTGCAACTCGGCTTCAAACATTCGTTCTCCCGTGTTCTCCATCGCCGCGAAACCATCGGCCAGCGCTTTGCGCGCGTCCTCCGCCCTGCCCGCCGACGCGTAGCTCTCCGATAACCAGCAATGGCTTTGCGCAAGCGCGGCGAGAGCGTGAGCGGCGTGCACTGTGGTGAGACCTTCAAGCATCTCCGCGATGCCCGGTTCCGTGTTGCCTTCGAGCGCCAGCGAGTAACCATGCTGAATTCGTCCCCATGAAAGGTGGAGCACGAATCTTTCTCGTTCGGCGACAGCGATCAGTTCTTCCGACCTTGCCTTCGCCACCGCGGAGTCAGCAAGAACCAGCGCGACAACGCCGGCGCCGATTAGCGCATTCGAGAGCGCAACTGTTTGCCTCGATTCAAGCGAAGCGTTGACCGCCTCGTTGCTGAGCCTGAATGCTGGTTCCGGACGTCCCGTGAGCGCGAGGATTAGCGCCAGCCACGTGCGGCACGACGAACGGGCCTGCGCCAGGAATGCGGGCAGCCGCTCTGCCGGACTGAAAACCGAAACCCCTTGTGTGCAGTGTTCGAGTGCGGCGCGCAACTCCCCGGAATAGGTCAACGTTATGCCGAGCGACGTATGCGCCATCAGCAGGGTCGCTGGGTCCTGTCGGCGCTCGGCTATTGCGAGTAACTCCTCGCCCAACTCCTGCGCGGCCTTCAGCTTGCCGCCGAAATTATGAAACGCCCAGAGTCCAAACAGCGCCGGCACCAGCTGCGAGCTATCGCCCACCTTTCCGCATAACTCGCGCGCGCGCTCGAACGCTTTGGCAGTACCCTCGGCCGCGTAGCCTCCCGTCGACATCAGTGAATTGCCCAGGCTGATCTGAAGCGCAAGTTCCAGTTCCGTAACCGCGCCGTCGGAGGGCAATTGGCGGACCGCTTCCAAAGCTGCGTTGAAATGCGTGAGCGCGTCCGCCACCGCCGATCGCTCGTAGGCGTGCTGCCCTGCCTGATGCAGGTAATGCACCGTCTTCGGCCCATTGCCGCTCAGGCGATAGTGATGGACCAGCTTGTCGAGATGATCGTCGAGGCGGTTGGCGTAGAGCTGCTCGATAGTCTCAGCGGTTTTGCCGTGAATCGCCTTACGCCGTTCCTGCAGCACCGATTTGTATGCGACGTCGTGGATCAACGCGTGCTTGAAGATGTATTCGGTCTGGGCTGTCGTCGGACGTTCGTAAATGAACTCGGCGCTCTGCAGCGCCGCCAGGCTTCTAAGTAGTTCGTTCTCCGGCTTTCCGAGTGCATGTCGCGCCAGCGGCAGTGAAAATTCCTCTCCGATAACCGCAAGCGCCTGTAGCAGGCTTTTCTCTTCCGGCGACAGCCGATCGATGCGCGCGGCGACGATTCCTTCGACCGTCGCAGGGATGGAAATCTCAGCGTGTGGCCGCGTGACGCGCACCTGGTCGCCTTCGCGCACAATCGTTCCGTTCTCGAACAACGCGCGCACAATCTCCTCGATGAACAGCGGGTTGCCCTCGGACTTCCCGATGATCAACTCCTTGAACGGCCCTAACTCGGCGTCGTCAGTCAGCAACACAGACAACAGCTCATCAGCGTTATTGGCTTCGAGTGGATCGAGCCGCAATTGGCGATAATACGACTTCGCGTGCGACGGATGTGCAAACCCAGGCCTGTGGTTCACCAGCATCAGCATGCGCAGGGCGGGCAGAGAGTCGGCGAGCAGCGTCAGAAATTCCAGACTCTCGGCGTCGAACCAGTGCAAGTCCTCGAAAATGATCAGCAACGGCTGCGCGAGACTCTCGCGGACCAGCAGGCGTTTGATTGCCTCGAGCGTGCGTTGCTTTCGAAGCTGCCCGTCCATTCCCGCGATTGGATCGTCAGCCTCGAGGACTCCGAGCATCGCGCTCATATAAGGAAGCGTATCGAGCAGACCAGCATCGAGCTTGGTCAGCCGGTTCTCAATCTTCCGGCGTCGCTCCGCGCCGTCGTCGTTGGGCTGAAAGTCGAAATACTTCTGCAGCATTTCGACCAGCGGCAGATATACCCATCCCTTTGCATGGGCAACCCCCGAAGTTTCGAGCATCTTGAATCCGCCGCCCAAAGTCGCCTTGAACTGATGAAACAGGCGAGACTTCCCGACACCCGCCTCTCCCACCACTCCAACGATTTGGCCATGCCCGGACTGAACGCGCTCGAGCGCGCGCCTCATCTCGATGAGCTCCGCTTCGCGGCCGACGAACTTGACCAGTCCCCGCCGTGCCGCCGCTTCCAGCCGGGTTCGCAGCGGACCAAGCTCGACCACTTCGTAAGCGGTGACAGGCTGACTAACACCTTTGATGTTGTGCGGACCCAGTGCTCTGAACTGGAAAAATCCCTCGCACAATTTTCGCGTCTGCTCACCGACCACCACTGCTCCCGGCGTCGCCAACGACTGCAACCGCGAAGCGAGACTGGTTGGATGTCCAATCGGCGTATATTCGACGCGCTGATCGTCGGTCCGCACGCTGCGGACGACTACTTCACCCGTGTTCACTCCCACCCGCACGAAGATCGGCAGGCGCCCCGACTCGCGCAGAGTGTCGGAGTACCGCCGGATTCTCTCCTGCAGCTCGAGGCCGGCGTAGATTGCGCGTTGCGGATGGTCTTCGTGCGCGATGGGCGCGCCAAACAGCGCGAAGATTCCATCGCCGGTGGATTGCACCACGCGTCCACTGAAGCGGCGGACAACTTCCACCATGATCTCCAGCGCTGGATCTACCAGCCTGCGAGCATCTTCAGGATCGAGCGACTCGAGCAGATCCATCGAATCCTTGATATCGGCGAATAGCACCGTGATGGTCTTGCGCTCGCCGTCGCCTACATTGAGATCGTCTCGTGACGGATCTCCCGCCGTCGCATCGGAAGACGGCGAGCCTTCGAGCGTCAGGCTGTTTCCGCATTCGTGGCAGAATTTCGAAGGCGCCGGATTTCTCGAGCCACACCTGGAGCAAGCACGCGTCAGCGCCGCTCCGCATTCAGAGCAGTGCTTGTTCGGCCCGGGATTTTCCCTCCCGCAACTGGGACAGTGCATTGAGTCGGCTACACGCGCGAGACGATCCAGTTCTCGAGGTGTCGCCAGACGCCTGCTTCGGAGTCGGGATTTGCGCCTCGCCAGTTGCTGTGCAGGTTGGTCGGCAGGCGGAAAAAGTCCTGCCGGTTTCCTGCTTCCAGCTCTATCATCCCCTCGATGAGGCTCAGGATATGATGGCGAAAGAACATCGCTCGCCAGTGTGATTCCTCGAGATCGCGATCGACGAACTTGGCGAACCCGACAACCATACTGGCCATCTCGTCCTGCAGTCTGCCGGTGGGTATCCCGAGGTAGTCTGCAATCTCCGCCTGGATGAAAAGCCGCATCAAGCCGGTCGGTATGCATTCCAGCAGCGGCGGGGAATTCTTTTCCAGCATCTCGATCAGCGCCTGCGTCATTTCCCGCCCTTCGTCCGAAGGAGCGAACTGGCGCCGGCTGATGATCTCCTTCAACTCGGCGGCCGCTTCGAGACTCTCCGGGATCATTTCCGGCTGCACCCCAAGCACCCTGCCGATCCCGCACCATGTATCGAAGTAAGCCTTGGCGGCCTCGCTCGAAATGTTCGCACCAAGCTTCCGCAGTCCGTCGATCGACAGGAACGAAAAAGTCAGCAACGTGCCCGCCAGATCTTCCTGGTTGATCGGAACGCCAAAGAAAAGTTCGTCCCACTTCGCGCTTTTATGGTGATGCAACTGGTGACGAACAGCCGCGTGCATCAGCCGCACTTTCTGCACGGTGCGGATTCCATAGCCGTGGGGACCTAGCCCGCCCGGTTCCATCACGTCGATCACCATTTGCATGGTTCTGAACAAGCGCCGATTGGGGCGCTTGGCGAGGTACGCAGTCTGATGGAGAACCTTGACGCCTTTGCGCGCAGCATAAGCGTCGGGCAGCGCATAGCATCCAAGCGTAATCAGAATTTCGGGGCCATGGTCTAAGAAAAGATTTTGCGCCGCCTCGACGCACGAAGGATCGGCAAACGGTTTCATCGGGTTGCTTTCAATAAAGTCTCGCAAAGCCGGCGGGATCGAATGCGGCAGAGCCGCATCGTTGGTCATCAAACGGCTCATGAAGGCTTGGACATCCTTCACCTGGCCGGCGGCGAAAATGGCCTCGATTGCGGCATCCGCTGGAGGGTCGCCAACCAGACGCATCGCGTCCAGCATCTCATCACTCCAGCGCCCCGATGTCATCGGTCACAGCTCGCGAGAGAACTCGCTGTCAACTGAGATTTGATCTGGAACCCCCGCCAAGCGAATCTTGCAGCGCATTCTCGTGCATTGCCCTTCCGATTACAACGAGGCGAGCAGGCTGCTGCGGCACTGCTAGTCCTTCGCCAACACCGGTGATAAGAGGGGAAGCGATCGGCATCTCAAAGGGGTGAAGCGATGCGCTGCAGCAAGTGCGGCATCGACAACGCCGCCGGCTCGCGATTCTGCAATCAGTGCGCGACGCCGCTCAGCCGGGCATGTCCGAAGTGCGCTCATCCGAATGCGCCCGATGCGAGATTCTGCGCCGAGTGCGCCGCGGCACTGTCTTCGGACGCATCGAAGTCGTCTGCGCGCACCTCTTCGCCGTCATCGGTGCGGATAGCATCGGAATCGTCCGACCCTGATATCGCGGAGGGTGAGCGCAAGACGGTCACGGCGCTGTTCGCCGACATCAAGGGCTCGACCGAGCTCGAGCAGGATCTCGATCCGGAAGAAGCGCGCGCGATCGTCGATCCAGCCTTGAAGCTGATGATCAACGAGGTGCGCCGCTATGACGGTTACGTGGTGCAGTCCACCGGCGACGGCATCTTCGCACTGTTCGGCGCTCCACTCGCGCATGAGGACCATCCGCAGCGCGCGCTCTACGCCGCACTGCGCATGCAGGAAGAGCTGCGCCGCTATTCCGCCAAGCTGGTGGCCGAGGGCGGCAATCCGCTGCAATGCAGGGTCGGGATCACGACGGGCGAGGTGGTCGTGCGCTCGATCACCACCGGCGAAAGCAAAACTGAGTACACGCCGATCGGGCACACCACCAACCTCGCATCGCGGATGCAGGCCGTGGCGCCGGTCGGTTCGATCGCGATCACCGAAGCGACTCGAAAGCTGTGCGAAGGCTACTTCGTTCTCAAGCCGCTTGGCCCTACCAAGGTCAAGGGTGTCAGCGAACCCGTCGATGTTTTCGAGGTGACGGGGCTGGGGCCGTTGCGCACGCGGCTGCAACGAGCGGCGGGGCGGGGACTCACAAAGTTTGTCGGACGTCAACGCGAGATGGACGCGATGAAGGCGGCGGCGGAGCAGGCCAAGGCCGGGCACGGTCAGATCGTTGCGGCGATGGCGGAGCCGGGAGTCGGCAAGTCCCGCCTGATATTTGAGTTCAAGGCAGTCTCGCAGTCCGGCTGGATGGTGCTCGAGGCATTTTCAGTCTCGCACGGCAAAGCGTCTGCGTATCTGCCCGTGATCGATCTTCTGCATGGTTACTTCAAGATCGCCGGCAATGACGATGCACGCGCGCGGCGCGAAAAGGTCGCGGGCAAGATCGTGATTCTCGACCCAACGCTCAATGATGCGCTCCCCTATCTTTACAGCCTGCTCGGAATCGCTGTGGAACCCGATCCGCTTGCGCAAATGGATGCGCAAGCTCGCAAGCGCCGGACGCTCGAGGCTATCAAGCGCATTCTGATCCGCGAATCGCTCAACCAGCCACTGATGGTCATCTTTGAGGATCTGCACTGGATTGATGACGAGACGCAGGCGTTTCTGAATCTGCTCGCCGACTCTATTGGCACCGCGAAGGTCCTGCTGCTGGTTAACTATCGGCCCGAATACTCGCATGGATCGGGCAGCAAGACTTACTACACGCAGTTGCGCCTGGACCCTCTTGGTAAAGAATCCGCCGGAGAAATGCTGTCGTCGCTGCTTGGCAATGGCAAGGATCTCGTCGCGCTCAAGCAGCTGATCATCGAGAAAACCGAAGGCAACCCGTTCTTCATGGAAGAGACGGTCGAGGTGCTGCTCGATGACGGCGCACTGATCCGCAACGGGAGCATCAAGCTCGTCAAGCCGCTGGCGGAGTTGAAGATTCCGCCCACGGTACAGGCGATCCTCGCCTCGCGCATCGATCGATTGCCACCGGACCAGAAAGACTTGCTGCAGACGCTCGCGGTGATCGGCAGAGAATTCCCGTTCGGGCTGGTTAAGAGTGCCGTCGCGAAACCTGATGACGAACTGAACCGGATGCTGCAAGCTCTCCAGCTGGCCGAGTTCATCTACGAACAGCCGGCCGCCGGCGATATCGAATACACCTTCAAACACGCGTTGACCCAGGAAGTGGCCTACCAATCGGTGCTGAAGGAACGCCGCCGTATGCTGCATGGGCGAATCGGTGCGGCGCTGGAATCGACCTATGCCGATAGCCTCGACGACCACGTCGCCGAGTTGGCGCGCCATTTTTCGCACAGCGGCAACCCGGCTAAGGGAGCGGAGTATTGCCTGCGTGCGGTCCGTCTGAGCGTCGAGCGCGGGTCATTTGGCAATGCGGTCGCACAGTTCGAGGCCGGACTGGGAATCCTGCAGAAGCTCCCTGATGACGACCGGCGCGCAGAGTTGGAGCTGGATCTAAGGAACGCAGCCAGTGACGCCTTTATTACGATCAAGGGCTACAACTCGCGCGAAGCCGAGCAGTTGTTCGCTCGCGCATTCGAGCTATCACAGCGCCCGGGAATCAACTGGGTGAAGAGTTGGTCCGCACTTTGGGGAGTCCTTATCCTTCACCTGACCCGTTTCGAGTTTCGCAAGACGGTGGAACTAGGCGCCGAACTTGTCGCCTGGACCAAAGAACACGGAGACACGGCGCGCGTTGCGGAGGCGGAGAGCCGATTGGCACTTGCCCGGATGTATTCAGGCGAATTCGAGCCGGCCGCCGAAAGCTTCGAGCGAGCGCGGGTACTGCTGGACAGTATCGCGAAGCCGTCATCGGGTCCCAAACAACTGAGCCGCAGCCTGGCAACCGAAGCGCTCAACCGCGCCTGGTCAGGAGAGAACCTCTGGTACCTCGGCTATCCTGATCGCGGACTGCAGGCGGTGAATATCGCAACCGCTATGGCAACGGAGTCCAGGTCGAAATTCGTTCTGGCAGAGGTGGATTTCTATGCGGCGCGTCTCCATGAAGTTCGCCGCGAACCCGAACAAATGAGAGAGCGGGCAGAGGCATCGCTGGCACTATCGGACGAGATCGGGGACCCCTTCTTTCGCAACCTGAGTGACAATAGCCTGGGCGCGGCGGACGCGATGGCCGGCGATCTCGAGGGCGGTATCGCGCGGATGCGGAACGGCCGGCCAATGGATAGCGCCGGTGCTCTGGGCCGTCTCGGACGCTTCGATGAAGGTCTTCGCATGATCGACACGTCGTTCTCGTTCATCGCGCGAAACGGCTACCGAATCAGTGAGTCTGAGACGCATCGGGTGAAAGGCGAACTGCTGCTGATGCAGGACGTCTCTAGTGCCGCACAAGCCGAGCAATCCTTCCTCACCGCGATCGAAATAGCACGCCTTCAGAAAGCGAAGTCGTGGGAACTGCGCGCGACCACCAGCCTCGCGCGGCTGCTCGCGAAGCAGGGCAAGCGCGACGAAGCGCGCGCGATGCTCGCCGACATCTACAACTGGTTCACCGAGGGTTTCGACACCGCCGACCTGAAGGACGCCAAGGCGCTGCTCGACGAACTGGGCCGCTAATGGAGCAGTACCAATCACTGCTGGAGTCGTTTCTCCGGGTAGTCCGGGCGCACTTTTGGATTGAGGCAGGGCTGGCGTTGATTGCAGCGCTGTTCGCCATCGCGCTGCGCCGCCAGAAGCGACTGTTCAAGCCTTCGGGCTTCATCATGCTGTCGGTCGGCCTCCTGCTTGACATGCTGATGCCACACACACAGCCGCTCGAGCTCTGGATGCGGTACTGGCGGGCGGCTGCGCTGACCCTGGTGCTGTTCGGCGTAATCCAGCTCGCGCTCGAGACAGTGCTGGTGACGACTCGTCGGCGCACCGCCGTGGCTTCGACCATCTTCGTCGAGGTACTTAACGCGGCGCTCTACGTAGGCGTCGCTCTATTGGTTCTGTGGTTCGTGGTGGGCGTCGACCCCCGGTTTCTACTCGCAGTGCCGGTCTTGGGAACTTTGGTGTTGGGCTGGATCCTGCAGAGCGATTTTCTGCACGGCGTTCTGCTCCAGTATCATCGCCCTTTCGCGCCGGGAGATTGGGTGCGCTTCGGCAACCATGTTGGGCGGATCCGGGAAACAGGTTGGCGCGCGACCCGGCTCGTGACTCGCGCCGACGAAAACATCCAGGTACCGAACGCGCTGCTGGCCCGGGAACTGATCATAAACTACAGCGCCGAGGATTTGGTTGCGGACGAGGTCTTCATCAGTCTGGGATATGAGACCTCGCCCGACACGGTGGAACAAACGATTCACGCTTTGCTGCATGGCGTCCTTGAGATTCGCAAGAGCGAGGTTGACGTCTGGGAATATGGCGAGTCGGCGATTCGCTACCGAATCCGGTTCTGGATCGCAGACTATGCCGCTCAGGAGCAGGTGCGAACGCAGATCCTGCGCAGCCTCTGGTACTCGCTGCGCCGCAACTCAATCGAGATTCCGTTTCCAACCCGCAAGATCCTCGCCGGCGGAAATCAACTTGCAGCGACCACCGAAGAAGGGAGCGGGCGACGGTTTGTCAGTGTTCTACGCCGTGTCTATCCCGCGCTGACGGACGAGGAGCTGGAGCTGTTGACGCCGGCCATTCGAGTCCGTCAGTTCGGTCGCGGCGAAATCTTGATCCGCGAGGGCGAGGCCGGAGATTTTTTCTACGTTCTGCGCCGTGGGAAGGTCGCAGTGCTCGCGACCCGAGCGGACGGAGCTGGCGAAAAGCATGTGCGTTACATCGACCAGTCGTCCCCTGAGAATTTCATCGGCGAGACAGCCCTGCTCACCGGAGAGCCACGCAACGCCACAGTTCGTGCCACCAGCGACGTCGAGGTGCTGGAGATCAGTCGCGACGGGTTCACGCAGTTGTTCAGGACCAAGCCTGAAGCTGCGGCGAGAATCGCCGATATTGCGGTACGGCGCGCGGCCGAGACCAACCAGATAAGGACCGCGCAGGACGGCGCGCCAGCCAGTAGGGCAGCCAAAGTGCTAGCGATGATGTACAGCGTTTTCGACATACAGCGATAGGCGACAAAGCCGTCGACGCGACAGACCTGAGGGACGCCAAAGCTTTACTCGATGCATTGGGAGGATGACGGGCGTAAGACGCACGAGCTTTGACAGTTAGCAAAGAACTTGCGGAGCAATTCCGCGAAAGGAGGGAACTATGAAAATCGAATTTCCCGAGGGCAAAGACGCGCTTTCCGAGTTTCTGCTCTTCAGAGACCGGGTCTACGAGAATCGCAGCATAAGATGGCCGGCTAATCTCGCAAACGGATTGGCTCTTCTGATGCGCGAAACGGCAGGCAGTGAAGATCGCACTTTCCGCCCGATCGTCGTGCGCGACGGTGCCGATATCGTCGCCCGCACAGTCGCCGTCCTCGACACGCGCTACAACCGTCATTGGAACGAACGCCTCGGTCACGTCATCTCGTTTGAGGCGATGCCCGGAAGCCGCAAGGCGGTAAGATTGCTGATGGACGCCGCGTGCGAGTGGCTCCAGCGCCAAGGTGCGGAAGCGGCGCGCGCGGGCTGCCTCGGCACGACAGATTCGCCATTCGTCGTCGACGACTACGAATCCCTGCCGCCGATCCTGTTGCGTCACAATCCGCCGTATTACCACCGCCTGCTGAAGGATGCCGGCTTCGAGACGGAGCGCGGATGGGTCGACTACAAGATTCGGGTGACACCTGAGCTCACTGCGCGTTACGAGAGCGCGGTCGAAGCTGCTAGACGGGGCGGATTTGAGATTGTTCCGGTCGGTCAAGTTCCGGAGAAGCGCCGTATCCCCGAGTTCACCGACACCTTCAATGACACTTTCCGAAATCACTGGGGCTACGCGCCGACCAGCGAAACTCAATTCGCGGAGACACTCTCCAGTTTCGCTCCTCTCGGCATCAACGAACTCTCCCTCATCGCTTATCACGGGTCCGATCCCGTCGGTGCGCTCTTTGTTATCGCTGAATCCACGAGCGGCGCGGTCGTGATACCGCCTCGAACTGTCCAGGATTCCGAGCGGCTCAACGTTCTCGGGATCGGCGTCCGTGATGCCTATCGCGGCAGGGGGATCAACCTCGCTATGGCGTCGTACTCATACCTCGAGCTCATCCGCCGCGGTGCCACCTGGCTCAGTTATACGCTGGTGCTCGACGACAACTGGCCGTCGCGCCGCACCGGAGAAAAGCTCGGTGGCGAATGCCGCGCGAGCTATCTCACCTACCGCCGAAACTTCAGAAACTGAACGCGGCGTCTTCGCGGGAGATTGAAAATGGAAAACACAGATCCTCGCGGTTGCGGCGGAGAGTCATAGCTCAGTCTCCCGTCATTCCCGGCGAGAACTAACGCGCTTCTCTTTTCGACGGTTAGGAGGTAAAAATCGTTGAAGCTGTGAAATCTGCTGGAGCCACCCGTCGGATTCGAACCGACGACCTGCTGATTACGAATCGCTGGCCCAGCCGAAATCTGGTGACATGTGGTGACACAGCAATTCGCACAGTCGCACTTCTAGCCTTGTAAATCAGGGACATTCATTGACAGCCCGCTGATTTTGAGTCACAATCATTGCCACTCAGATCACATTTCTTGGTGACACAGTGGTGACACAGAATGGCTGTATCGGCAGGCCGAATAACTGAAAAGATCGTACGCTCGCTCAAGGCGCCGCACGCCGGAAGCCGCATTTTGTACGACGACGAGATCCCCGGTTTAGGAGTGCGCATCACAGCCAACTCTGTGATCTCCTTCGTCCTGGATTACCGGATAAACGAGCGAAAGCGTCGGTACACGATCGGCCGATATCCCGAGCTCAATGCCGCGGCTGCTCGCGAGGAAGCTATTCAGCTCCGAGGGGCTCTTCGCACGGGCGAAGATCCGCTCGCCGAGAAAGAGCATCGTCGCGAGGCGCCGACGATCGAAGATCTGTTCAACGACTACATGGAGCGGCACGCCAAGATTTATCTGCGACCCAACACAATCAGATCGAACGAAAGCATGGCGCGTAACGACATTCTCCCCAAGATCGGCAAGATCAAAGTCGCCGATCTGAAGCGCCGCGACGTTGAAGAACTGCACCAATCGCTCAAGGATTCGCCGTATCAGGCGAACAGGGTCCGGGCGCTTCTCAGCAAAATGCTGAACCTGGCGAAGCATTGGGAATGGCGTCCGGACAACCCGTGCGAAGGAGTTCCGAAATATCGCGAGGAGAAGCGCGACCGCTGGCTTTCGACCGAAGAAATCGAGCGTCTCTGCGAAGCGTTGGACAAGCATCCGAACCAGTCCGCT
>Ga0209248_10000324_pt1 | contig 15538 bp, 17 predicted proteins | sample BogFormECP04_OM1_FD_188241 | JGI IMG/M metagenome (GOLD analysis project Ga0209248, IMG submission 188241) | Bog forest soil microbial communities from Calvert Island, British Columbia, Canada - ECP04_OM1 (SPAdes) (version 2) | ecosystem: Environmental > Aquatic > Freshwater > Wetlands > Bog ... | reverse complement strand
ATCAGCGTCAGCGCCGTCACAGCGAGTAACACCGGCACGATCGTGGCGGCCAGCGCAAACGGATAGCCGTGCGACTCGGCCAGGCGTTCCTGGATGGGCAAGTTGAACGCCGCGAGCAGGTTACCCAGCTGGTAGGTCACACCGGGGTAGAGGCCGCGGATAGCATCCGGCGACATCTCAGTCAGATGCGCCGGGATCACACCCCACGCACCCTGCACGAAGAGCTGCATCAGGAATGCGCCCAGGCACAACATTGCCGCAGTGCGCGAGTAGGCGAACAGCGGCACGATCGGCAGGCCCAACACCGCACAGAAAACGACGGTATAGCGGCGGCCAAACCGCTGGGACAGTGTGCCGAAGAACAGCCCTCCGATAATGGCACCGATGTTGTAGACCACCGCGATCCACTTGACGGTCACGCTGTCCAGGCCGGCGCCCTGGTTGGCGGTGGACCCCAAAAAGGTGGGGTAGACGTCCTGGGTACCGTGGCTCATCCAGTTGAACGCGGTCATCAGCGCCACCAGATAGAAGAACCGGCGGACGACGGCGCCGTTGCGCAACACATCGCGGATTCTGGTGCTGGTGAGCCGCATCTGGTCCTGCGCGGCTTCCCACACTTCGGATTCCTTCACCCGGTAGCGGATGATCAGGCTGATCAAAGCAGGAATGATGCTGAGACCGAACAACCAGCGCCACGACAATCCCAGCCAGTTGATCACCACCAGTGATGCCACGCTCGCCAGCAGATAACCGAGCGCGTAGCCCTCCTGCAGCAGCCCTGAGAAAAACCCACGTCGCTCAGCGGGAACCTTTTCCATGGCGAGCGCGGCGCCCAGCCCCCATTCTCCGCCCATGCCCAGGCCGTACAGCAGCCGCAGAATCACCAGCACGGTGAAGTTAGGCGCGAACGCGCACAGGAAGCCGACCACGGAGTAAAAGATCACGTCCACCATCAGCGGGGTGCGCCGACCGACCCGGTCGGCCCACAACCCGAACAGCAGTGCACCCACGGGGCGCATGACCAGGGTGGCCGTCGTGACGAACGCGACCTCGGCCTTGCTGTGGTGGAAGCTCTTTGCGATGTCGGCGTAGACGAACACCACGATGAAGTAGTCGAAGGCGTCCATCGTCCAGCCCAGCATCGCGGCAATGAACGAGTTTCGCTGATCGCCGGTGATCTTCTTTTGAGGACTTTGCGTTGTCACGTCAGCAGCGTGTCGCACCCGCCGCGATGACGCGAGCCCTTTGGCGATGCACTCCGCGCGGGTAAGTTCCGGATACATGCGAATCATCGATGCCGATGGACACGTCGCCGAAAACTCTTCCCTTGCGATCGAAGCGATCAAACGCTGGCCGGAACACGTTAAGCCCAGTACAGACAGGCGACTGCGGTTGATGATCGAAGGCCGCAATTACCCCGAGGACCGAGGTCCCGGCGCCGGATGTCCGCCAGAGCACGGGATCAGCAAGGCGCCCGACATCAATTGCAGGTCGCCCGAAGGAGTGCTGGGCGACGCCGACCGTGATCACATCGACACGATGGTGTTGTACCCGAGCCTCGGCCTGTGTGCGCCCAGCCTCGAGGACCCTGCGTTCGCCGCGGGATTCGCGCGGCTCTACAACCAATGGATGGCGGACTATTGTGCGTCGACGAACGGCCGGTTACGTGGCGTCGGCGTGACCCCGATCGAACACGGGCAGGTAGCCATCGACATCATGACCGAAGCCAAGGACCTCGGGCTGGTGGCGACTCTGGTACCGCCGGCACTCAAGACCCGCAACCTCGACCACCCCGATCTGGACCCGTTCTACGCCGCTGCGGTGGAGCTCGGGATGCCACTCGGCATCCACGGGGCCCCCGGCATTCATCTGCCGAAAATCGGCGTCGACCGCTTCACGAACTACATCCAAGTGCACTGCATCAGTTTTCCGTTCGACCAGATGACGGCGATGACCGCGCTTGTCTCCGGCGGCGTTTTCGAACGGCATCCACAGTTGCGGGTTGCCTTCCTCGAGGCGGGCGCGGGCTGGGTCCCGTTTTTCATCGATCGCCTGCATGAGCATTACGAGAAGCGCGGCGACTGGGTCGAGCGCGGCTGGCGCCGCGATCCGCACGACTACCTGACCGCGGGCAACATCTGGGTGACCTGCGAGCCCGAGGAGCCGATCTTGCCCGGTGTGATCGACGTGCTCGGCGCCGACTTCATCATGTTCGCCAGCGACTACCCGCACTGGGACGGCGAATGGCCCGAAAGCACCAAGCATCTGCGCACCCGCACGGATATCAGCGAGGATGCGCGCGCCAAGATCGGCGGGTTGAACGCACAGCGCTTCTACAGTCTGGACTAACGAAAAAGCCAGCCAAAGCCCTGCTCCAACCGATTCAGCGCGCCCAGCGTTCAATTCGGCCCCGACTACTAAGACTTCATGACTTCCATGACTTCCGGGGACATCCGATGGCAAGATCGCCGGCATGGGCCCTTTTCTGCTGCGCGCTGCATTGACCGGCTTTGCGTTGTGGGTTGTCACCCAGTTCGTGCACGGGCTGCGCTTCGTCGGCGGCGATACGACATTGCAGAGGGTGGGCATCATCTTCGTGGTCGCCGTGATCTTCGGCTTGGTCAACGCGATCATCAAGCCAGTCGTGCAGTTCTTGTCGATCCCGCTGTACATCCTGACTCTTGGTCTTTTCCATGTCGTCGTCAACGCGTTCATGTTGTGGATCACGGCCCGGATTACCGAACACACCACTCACTGGGGACTGCAGATCGACCACTTCTGGTGGACGGCCATTTGGGCCGCGATTGTCTTGTCGATTGTGAGCTGGGCGCTGTCGCTGGTGATTCGTGACATCGGGCGCACCGCTCGCCGGTAATCGCCGCGTCTTCGCCAGTCAGCGATCAGCGCCGGCCAAACGGGCCACGTCGCGCGCACAACCCCAGGACAAAGTCACGCCATTGCCGCTGTGGCCATAGTTGTGGACGCACCGCGCCCGCCCGAGCGGTTCAACCTCCACCCGCACCGACGGACGGTCGGGACGCAGTCCGGTAATGGTCTCGATCACCTCGGCCTCGCCAAGGCGCGGCTCGATCCGCCGGCAGCGTTGCAGGATCCGGTCGGTCACTTCGGGGTCGGCGGTGGTGTCCCAGCGACCTGGGATGCTGATGCCGCCGCACACCACCCGCTGCGGGTGCGGGAAGTAGCAGGTCCATTCCGGGCCGTTGTTCATCTCTAGAAACAGTTGCTGCAGGCCAGGATTGGTGAGGATGACGTGCTGGCCGAACAGCGGCCTAACCGTGTCATCACCCACCAGCGCCCCAGCGCCGAGACCAGCACAATTGACCACTAGCGGGGCGGCGTCGGCGGCCTCGGTCAGTGACCGCACGGGATGTATCTCGATTTCACAGCCGGCGGTGGCCAGCCTCGTTGTCAGGTAGGCAAGATATCGCGGCATGTCGATCATCGGCACAGTAGAGCGAAACCCGGCATCGAAGCCCGCAGGGATCCCGGCCGGATCAGCCGGCCGCAGGTCCGGGATCACCTTGGCCGCCGACGGCATCGCGTCGGCCCCGGCCAGTTCGCCGACAGTCAACGCCGGCGCCATCTGCACTCCGGTGCCGGGGTCCGTGGCCAACTCGCCGAACACTCGCAGCGAGTGTTCGGTCCAATACAGTGTCTTGGCTGCTCGTTCCTCCGGACGCGGGGGCGCCCATACGGCACCGGCTACCGCCGATGTTGTCTGCTGCGGCAGTGTGGCCGCCCACACCCGCACCGACCATCCCGCTTCGGCCAGACACAGGGCAGAAGTCAAGCCACTGACACCGGCGCCAATGACGACGACCTGTCGCGATCGGTTCGCCACGACAGTAGGGCCCGTCAGGGCTGGGGAGGCTGCGGACCGTTGGGAGGCGGCGGACCGGGGGTAGGCCCCGGACCGTTGGGAGCCTGCGGACCGGCAGCAGGCCCTGGACCGTTGGGAGGCGGCGGACCGTTGGGTCCCAGGAGCGCGTTGAGGGTCCCTAGGGTGAGTTGCAGTTGGGGCCCGGGCACGTCGGCAGGCGGATTAGCGTCCGGCGTCAGCTGCCAGGGCTGGCAGCCCGTGGTCTTGAACGCTTTGTCGGTCGGGTCGATCCGCACGACCTGGGGCTTCTTGCTCAACGCGTTGTCGATGAGGGCCCCGTCAGGGTTGCCCATCCGTTTCCAGTAGCACGTGCCGTTGCCGACAGGCCCCGCGGTGCTGTATGTGCCCGGCACGACCTCGGTCCCCACTGCGTATGTGCCGTCGTGGTCGATGGTGGTAATTGGTCCGGGCGGCCGCGGCGGCGTCGACGGTGTCGACGTCGGACCGGCGCCGGCATCACCCACGGAGGGTAGCGGCGGCACCGGCGGCGGTGTCGGCTGCGGCCAGGCGCCGGCAACACCCGCGGACGCACCCACGGCCGCGAGCATCAATCCAGCGGCGACAGTAAATCTTGCCGCGACCGGTGCGAGCGCCTTTGGACTCATAGAACTCAAGCCTACCGGGATGGGCGGCCTATTTCATATGGCGCTCTGGCCAGCACCGCACGGCTCAATCAGCCTGGAAGCGCACATCAGCTCTGAGGTCCCGGCGCCACCCGCACACCGAGCACCGGCTGAGTGCCCCGACCGTAATTAAAGCCCGCTGCCCACGGCCAGCGACCTCGCCCGTCAGCCCACACCAGCTGCAGCGCCCGCAGTGGGCCGTAAATCGCGACCGCGGCGTTCATGTGCGCATCGGGGTGCTCGACCTCGACGACTTCGACAAGGGTGCCGCCGCGGAAGATACGTCGCTCACCTGGAGCCGGCACGTCGACTTCCGGCGCCGATTCGGCAATGCCGCCCAACACCTGCAGCGCAAGCTCGGGCGAGATGCCAGTCATCAGGAACTCGGGTAACCCGTGGTGGGTCAGGCCGATGGTGTACGCATACGGGACTCGATCGTCTTCGACGTATTGCACCGTCCAGCCTCGTCTGCGAATCTTCGCGCGTATCTCGGCGAGGTAATCGTCTACGGTGCTACCCGGGTGGTCACACATCCAGCACATCGCACATCCCCTTTCATCCCCTTTCATCCCCTTTCTGTGGCGGCCTCCATGCGTAGGCATGCTCAAGCCACCCTGCCCCCAGGGTCTGACATCTTCGGGACGACGATGGGCACGGCGCATCCATCGCGCCGCGAAGCCTGTTGTAAGACAGGGAATAACGAGACAGCCGGGAACCACTTAGGTCAGCCGCTGGACTTTGCCGGCGTAACCGAGCGCGTGCTCGTACGTCTCAAGGTTGTCGCGAGAAATCCTCGCGTGCACAGGGCGTTCGAGAAAAAACCGCAGCACTGGGTTGTAAGCGTGATACGTCTCGTGGAAGGTCAACACCGTGGTGCCGTCGGGCTGTTCCTCGAGTTGGTGGTAGCCCTCGGCCCGGGACCAGAGCGGCGCGCCGACTGCCACGTACCGCGATAGCTTGTCGATCTCCGCCTCGGTCACAGTCTCCCACGATCGCGCTTTGCCGCCGGACAGCAGGTACTTGGGCACTGGATAAATGCAAGTGCGGACCAGACCCTCGCCGGCTTCGTCGCCTTCGTTGAGGATTTCCATGCTGCCGCTAGGCCACTCGAGCATCCGCGGGCGCGGCGAGTTCGGCGGCACTCGCGGATGCAGCACCCGCCACACCTTCCTGGGAGGTGCCTCGACGTGAAATCGCACGGTGTAGGACTGCATCAGCTGTCTCCCCAGCTGTCCCAGAAGGTGATGGTCTCCGCCGGCGGCCGCTTGGCCGGTCGGAAGTCGGTACCAATCGTGTAGGCGACGGGGAACAGCGCCGCCTGCGTAACCGTGGGCGGAATTCCGAGCAACTTGGCCACCTCTTGTTCCTTGGCCAGGTGCATCGTGGTCCACACCGATCCCAGGCCGCGGGATCGCAGGGCCAGCAAGAAGCTCCACCCGGCCGGGATGATCGACGCCCACGCCGATGCGGCTCCCAAAACAGTGGCGTTGTCGATGCGGTTGTCCAGGCATGGGATGACGTGCACCGGAACCTGGGCCAGCGTGTCAGTCAGGCTGAATGCGCTCTGGTATACGCGCTGGGTTTGCGGGTCAGATGCGTTCTTGGCGGCGGAGGCCAGATAGTCCGCACCGATGCTCCCGTAGATGTCGGCAATGGCTGCGCGTTTGTCAGCATCCGTGATCACCAGCCAGCGCCAATCCTGCGCATTGCTCGCCGTCGGCGCCTGCATTGCCAGCTGCACGCACTCGAGGATTACCTCACGGCTCACCGGGCGGGTCAGGTCAAGGCGTTTGCGCACCGATCGCGTCGTGCTGAGCAGTTCGTCGACCGAAGCGATGTCCATTAGGGCCTTTCCGCCGCTGAAGTCAAAGGTCGATTGCGCAGGACTGATCGACGCCGAGCACGGTCAACGACCGCCCCAGGCCAAGAAATACCGCGACGCACAGCGTGAGATCGAGGACTTCCTCGTCGGAGAACCGCCCTCTGAGCCGCTCGAAGAACGCGTCGTCCATCGAGGCGTGGTCGGTCGCGAAACGCTCGGCATACTCGATCGCAAGACGCTGGCGCGGCGTGTAGCCGGGGTAGCTGGCGTAGGACGCGACATTGTCGTAGAGCTCTGGCACAACACCGGCATCCAGCACCGATTGGGCCCGAAAGCCCGAGCACGCGACGCAGTCGTTGATCTGCGCGATTCGCATCCTGGCCAGCTCGCGCTCGTCGGCGGGCAGGATGCTCTGCTGGTAGGCGCCGCGGATCATTCGCTCGACCATGCCACCGAGCTGCGGCCGCAGCGTCCAGATCATGGCCGCTTCGCCACCGGGGCCATCCGGCACGTTCACTCTAGCCATCAGCGAACTCCTACCCGGTGAGATGGTTACCGAGTCGAGCAAAGCAGATTGTCGGCTCAGCTGTCTAGGTCACTGTTATTGCACATATGTGGGTCGCGCTGGACCAGAAAAACGATGGGAGATACCGTCCGTTGTACGACGGCGTTCGACAAAGCAGCGCCGCGTCTGGGAGGTCCGCCGTGCTGTTCATGCACGAGGTACACAAAGTCCGCGGCCGGCTTGAGGATGACTTCGAGGTGGCTTTCCGAGACGGCTGGATGCCAATGCTCGCCGAAAGCGACGACGCCCGCTTGCTGTGGTACGCGGACCACGCGCAAGGCAGCGGTCCCGCTTACACCGTCGTCACCATCACGGCCATCCGGGACGGAGCCGCATGGGAACGCCTTGCGCTCAGGGTGCAAAAGGGCGATCTGCAAAAGTGGATGCGCAGCCAGGACGAGCTTCGCCACGAGGTCGAGGCCAAGCTGCTGGTGCCGCTCCCATGGTCGCCACTGCAGGACGTCGCTTTCGAGGAGGTGCCGATCGATGGGCGGGAGCACGAGCTGAGCCTTTACATGGAAGACACCATGTGGCCCTACGAGGACAAGTTCGAGGAATACATCGACCGCTGTGGCGAGGTGTACGCCAGGAGCCTCGATCGACCGAAATCCATGCTGACAATCCAAGCAGCTTTCCAGCCCGCGCTCGGCAGCCACCTGCGCCGCGAGGTGACCTTGATGCAGCGCATCGACCGGCCGGAAGCGCTGCTGCAGCTGCTCCGAACCCACATTCCTCCCGAGTACCGCGCCCCTGGGACCTGGATGCACGACGCACTGGACCTGCGTGACCAGTGGACCAGCCGGCTGCTGCGCTCCTCCGCATGGTCACCCCGGTTTTAGGCCGTACATGAACCTGGGCAGGATCATCGACGCCGTCGCGGCCGGCGATCCGGCCCGCACCGCGCTCATCATCGATGGGCGCCGCATCAGTTATGGCGAGCTTGAGACAGCAGTCCGGCATTGCGCCGCCGCACTGGCCGCCCACGGCGTGCTGGCAGGCGAGCGTGTCGCCGTCGTCGACGGCGGAAGTCTGCTGTCGATCGCGACGGTGCTCGGCGCGGGTCACATCGGTGCCGCGGCGGCGCTGATGAACCCGGCGCTGACACCGCCGGAGCTGCAAGGGCTCCTGAAGAACGCCGGTTGTGCCGACGTCGCGGCCGCGGGGGAGCCGTACGTCGACCGGCTCCGCGAAGCTGGTGCAGCCACGGTGCTATCGGAGTCCGACCTAGCCGGCCTACCGTCGCCGGCATCGCCCCCAAACATCACCGACACCCCCGATGACGGGGACGCCTTGATCCTGTTCACCAGCGGCACCACTGGACTCCCGAAGCCGATCGGCATTACCAGCCGGCGGCTCAGTATGCGGATCAAGGGAATAACGCCACCATTCCGAGCGGATACAAAGCCATCGATAGGGATGATGAGCGTCCCCTTCTTCCATGTCGGCGGCGCGCTCGGCATCCTCGGCAGCTTGTACTCGGGCAACACCTCGGTGGTGCAGAAGCGGTTCGACGCCGGCGAGTGGTTGCGTCTGGTGTCCGAGCATCGGGTGACAACCACATTCCTGGTGCCGACGATGCTGCTGCGAATCCTCGATCACCCCGACTTCGCCGGCACCGATCTGACGTCTCTGGCCGCGATCGCCTACGGTGCCGCCGCCGCACCTCTGACTTTGGTGCGCAGGGCGATGGCCGCGCTTCCGCATGTGGGTTTCGCCAACGTGTTTGGTCAGACCGAGACCCTCGGCGCCTACACGACTCTGCTGCCCAAAGATCACCGCGATCCCGCGCGCGCGGGATCAGTCGGCCGGCCGCTGCCGGGAGTTGAAGTGCGCGTGGTGAATCCTGCCACGGGAATCGACGTCGAGGCCGGGACGGTCGGCGAATTGTGGGTCAACACCACCCAGAACGTCACCGAGGGTTGGCTGCGCACCGGCGACCTCGCCCGCCAAGATTCCGATGGCTACATCTTCCCGAACGGCCGGCTCAGTGACACGATCAACCGCGGGGGCGAAAAGTTCGGACCGATCGAGGTCGAGGAAGCGCTGCGCTCCCATCCGGCGGTGACGGACGTCGCGGTCACCGGAATCGCCGACGAGGAGCTCGGCCAGCGGGTGGGGGCCGCGGTGGTTGCTTGTGCCCCGGTGACACTCGAGGAGCTGCGGTCGCACTGTCGCGAGTTGATCGCTTACTTCAAGCTCCCCGAGCGGCTAGCCATCATCGACCACATCCCGTACAACGCAACTGGCAAGGTCAGCAGGCATGATATCGCCTCGCTGATTGCCGAGAGCGCCTGAACCGCAAGAGGAGCGCAGTGCTGTTTCTTCACGAGACTCACAAGGTGGTCGGCGCGCGGCACGACGACTTCGAGGCTGCTTACCGTGAGGGCTGGATGCCCACGCTGGCCAGAGAGGACAGCGCTCGGCTGCTCTGGTACACCAACCAGGCGCACGGCTCCGGTGCGTCCTACAACGTCGTCACCATTACGGCTATTACCGACGGCGCGGCATGGGAGGCGCTGGTACAGCGCGCCCAGACAGGGGACCTTCGACCGTGGATGCGCGAATTGGACGATCTGCGGCACGAAGCAACAGGCAAGCTCCTGCTGCCGGTCGCTTGGTCACCGCTTCAGACGGTGGACCTGGCGACCGTACCCGTCGATGGCGCGACCCACCCCTTGAGCCTATTCATGGAGGACACCGGCTGGCCCCATGCGCCGCTGGACGACTACATCCGGTCCTGGGACGAGATCTACTATCGGCCGCTTTCCCAGGCGCCGGCCAGAATGCGGATCCTCGATATCCAGGCGTGCTTCCAAGTTGCGCACGGAAGCTACCGGCGACGAGAAGCGATGCTGTGGCAGAAGATTGACGATTCCAACAACTACGCGGCGCTTGTCCACCTGCTGACCAAAGAGGTCCCACCTGAGCATCGGGCACCCGGCAGCTACATGGCTGAGGCCCTGAAATTCCGCGATCAGTGGGAGAGCCGCTTGCTGCGGACATCAGCCTGGTCACCCCTGTACTAAGCGTGGTGCGTCCGCCCGGTTCAGGATCCGGGCGGCGTCTCGAACCATCTGGCCGTAACACGGCTGCCGTGAACGCACACCCGGCGGCCCGGTCACCGCGTTAGCGCGACCGATTGCAGGAAGGGCTCGGCGGCGGCGAGAAAGCCGTCCGGATCAGACGAGAAAACCACATGCCCGGTATCGAGAATCTCCAAGTGCGAACCGCGGATGCTGTCACGGGTGGCCCGTCCCGCACTGAGCGGTATCACGATGTCTTTCTTGCCCCACACGATGAGCGTGGGCGCGTGCAGTTCAGCGGCGCGGCTGCGCAGATCGTGCCCGGGTGCGGCAAAGCTCCGAAAGAGCCCGGCGCCAATTCGGGTGCCTTCGTCCGTCTTCGCCACAGCGATCGCACGCCCGACGATCTGGCGGTCGCTGTCGGTCTTAGCCTTCATGTAGCCACGGACGAACAGGGGAGCGGCTCGGCGGAAAACCGCGGGCGTGCCCATCAGCCGGCAGGCCGTGCGGGACACGAGATTCCACGGAACGAACCCACCCGCGTTGACCAGGACCAGACCCGCGACGGACTCGGGGCGGTTGATCGCCAGCCGCGCGGCGGCGAACCCGCCGACCGAGTTTCCGATCAGCACAGCCCGCGATACTCCCAGACCGTCGACGACGTCTTCCAGCACGTCGGCAAAGAGCGGCGCGCCGGGCTCGATCACGGCGGGAATTGCATCCGAATCCCCGTGCCCCGGCCAGTCCACCGCGATCGTCCGGTAGCGCCGGGCCAGCGTCTCGACGATCGGGTCGAAATCATGCCGGTCATGCAGCGTCGCGTGCAGCAGCAGAACTGTTGGACCACTGCCTAATTCGGCATAGGCAACCCGGCCCGCCCTGGTTTGGATAGTCGGCATGGCAGTTCCTTCCCGGTCCTTGACCGACTGGTCGGTCATGACGTACCGTACAACGACAGGAAGGTCGTGACAAGGAGGAAAGTGATATGTGCCAAGCCCCGCCTCCCGAAGCGCCATTCGCGGACAAGATGGCGGAACTGCGATGAGATCGCCTGAGCCCGGCCGTAACGCGCTGCTGGACGCGGGACAGCGCCTGCTGTCGACCGCCGACCTGGCCAGGATCTCGGTCAACGCGATCGTCGCCGAGGCCGGCATGGCGAAAGGTAGCTTCTACCAGCACTGGCCAAGCCGGGACCAGTACGTGCGCGCATTGCACGCTCGATTCCACGACCAACTGGAGGGCTCGATCGCCGCCGCCATGGCCGACCTGCCGCCGGGACCCGACCGACTCGAGGCCGGGATGAACACCTACCTTGACGGATGCTTGGCCGAGCCGGCCACCAAAGCACTGCTCGTGCAGTCACGCACCGAGGCCGGGTTGAGCGATCTGGTTGCGGCCCGTAACAACAGTGCCGCCACGCTGATCATGCCCGATCTGCTGGCGCTCGGATGGACGCCGCCAGATCCGATCGCCACGCTGCTGGTCGCGGCGACCGCCGAGATCGCCCTGGTCGAACTCGATGCCGGACACCGCGACACCGCGTTACGTCGCGGGTTGCTTCGATTGGCCACCCGAACGCCCACAGCCGACTAGGCCAGTTGCGCCAAACCGGATCGGACCAGATTCAGACTCGTGGCCACGACCTCACCGAGGTCGCCGACACAACCATTTCGGCCCCAATTCTCAACTGCCACGACAAGGGCCGCCGCGAGTGCGGAGCCCGCGACCTCGGCGGCCAGATCGACGTCCGGGTTCCGGCTCTTGACGAACTCGGTCAGGACGGCAGCGAAAGACGACTGCACCACCTGTAAATGACTCGCGATACGGTCCGCACTGATCAACTCCGCGCGGGCCGTCGCCGCCTGCCGGACCACTTCAAGGTCGTGCGGGAAGGCGGCAACGCTGGCCAGGACCGCATCGAAGAGCGACTCAGAGGCTGGACGCCGCGCAAGGGCTTCGGCAAGCCATTCCAACTGCGTCTCGTAATCCTGGAAGAGCACAGCCTCCTTCGTTGGAAAATGCCGAAAGAACGTGCGTTCGGTAACGCCGGCTTCCCGGGCCAGCTCGGTTACCGTCACATTCGCAAATCCCTTGCAGGCGAAACTTTTTAACGCAGCCCGGCGGAGCGCTTCATGCGTCGAACGTCGGCGTAGCTCATGACGGTTGGTCGGCTTACGAACAAGCACTGTCATCTCACGCCGATCGTATCCCAGGCGCCTCGCGTCACAACTGCCATCTTCCCATTATGTCAGTACTGACATATTCTTGTCACGCGCTAACTCGAAGGAGGGCAGGATTATGACGAACACAGACTATGACGCAATCGTGGTGGGTGCCGGGCACAATGGGCTGACTGCCGCGGCGATCCTGCAACGCGCGGGCCTGCACACGCTATGCCTGGAAGCCAATACCTACGCAGGCGGCATGGCGGCGACCGTCGAATTGATCGACGGCTTCCGGTATGAGATCGCAGGTTCGGTGCAGTTCCCCACCGCAAGCCAGATCACCAAGGATCTCGGGCTGGACACCCTGCCCACGGTGGAGCCCGAGGTGATGTCGACCAACATCGGCGAATCCGGCGAAGAGCCGATGATCTTCTATCGCGACCCAATCCAGCTGATGACGCACCTCGGCGAGAAGCACGGCTTCGATGCCGTGACCGGCATGGCCGAGCTGATCGGCTGGAGCCAGGGCCCCGCACGCGCGCTCGGTCGATTCGACGTGCGCAAGCTGCCCAAGACCCTCGACGAAATGTACGCCTGCGCAACCAACGACGCCGAACGCCGAGCGATTCACGAGATGCTGTTCGGGTCGGCGATGGATGTGATCGAACGCTTCTTGCCCAACAAAGAAAAGCATGCGGTCATGCGCGGAATGCTCGCGTTTCTGGCCGTCAACTCCACCTACCGCGGACCCTATACGCCCGGCAGCGCCACCTGTCTGGCGTTCGCGCTGGCGCTGCCCGACGACGGTACCGTCATGATGACCAAACTCAAAGGTGGCATCGGTGCGCTCGCCGAGCATCTACGCGAGCTCTTCGTGTCCCACGGCGGCGAGATGCGATTCCGTACGAAGGTCGAGCAGATCCTCGTCGAGCGCGGGGCGGTGACCGGTGTGCGGCTGCGCGACGGCTCCATGATCTCGGCGCCGATCGTGGTGTCCAACCTGTCGCCGGACGTCACAATCACCGAGCTGCTCGCGCCCGAACACGTTCCCGCGGAACTGGTCTCGCGTTTCTCCGGCCGCGACCACCGCGCCTCTTTCGTGCAAATCCACTTCGCCCTCGACGGGCTGCCCCAATTCGCCCCGCCCTATGAATTGTTGAACGAGCCGGGGATGCAACAGTCGGTCGGTATTTTCGGCTCACCGGAAGAGCAACAGCTGCAGTGGGAGACCTGCCGGCGGGGGATCGTCCCGGACAACCCGTCGATGGGACTGCAGATCCCCTCCGCACACGATCCGACGCTCGCGCCACCCGGTAAGCACGCGGCAAGCGCATTCGCCTATGCCTTCCCGGTAGAAGTCAGCCGCGACCAGCATGGGCACCTCAAAAACGAAATGGCACAACGTGTTATCGATAAAATCACGAGGTTTGCTCCGAACTTCAAGGACATTGTGATACGCCATATCACATTCGCGCCCTACCATATGAACACCATGTTCGGCGCACCAGCCGGCGACTTCTGCCATGGGCTGTTGCATCCGGATCTAATGGGGCCCAATCGGCCTGGACCCAAAGGCTTCCTCGACCTTCCTATTCCGATCGATGGGCTTTACCTTGGCGGCGCGGGATGTCATGGCGGCCCGGGCATTACCTTCACTCCCGGCTACAACGCCGCCTATCAGGCGATCGACGACGCGACATAGCCGGGCGTCAGCCCCCGAACGTTCCGGTGAGCTGGGCCTGTGCGGTTGCAGCCCCTGCAATCGTCTGCGCCGCTTGCACGCCGGCCAGTCCGCCGGGCAACTGGTACGAGTTGGGAAGCTGGTAGAGCGTAAACCGGTAGTGGTGTGTGCCGGTGCCCGCCGGCGGGCAGGGCCCGGTGTACGCGGGCAGGCCGGCCGTGTTCGGCAGGGCGCTTCCTCCAGCTGGAGTCTGACCGTCCCCAGTGCTGCCGGAGCCGGGGGCGATTCCGGCCACGATCCAGTGGATGTAGAGGCCGCCGGTGGCGTCCGGGTCGTCGACGACAAGCGCCGCCCCCAACGGCGCCGACCACACCAATGGGGGCGCGATGTTGGCCCCCTTGCAGCTGTATTGCACGGGGATCGGGGCGCCGTTGGCGAACGCAGGACTCGTTATCGTCAACGGCCCGGTGCCAGGCGCTTCTGCAAGAGTCCTACCGACGGTCGTCACTTTCGGCCCGCGTGGCGCCGTCTTTCGACCGTCACCGTTGCCACCGAGGCCGACCAGCGCTATCAGAAGTGCCAGCCCCGCGACAGCCAACCCGATTCGGTGAAGTGTGCTCGCTGTTGTCGGTTCCATACCACATTCTCGCTAACTGCGGCTGGAAAATATAGCCGTGTCGATAGGTGCACTCAGGGCACCAGGACGACCTTGCCGATATTTTCCCGTGCGGCAAGAATCCGGTGCGCCTCGGGCGCTTCGGCGAAGGGTACGGCCGCATGAACGACGGGGGAGATCGTGCCGTCGTTCAGTGCCTTGATCAGCGGAGTGATCCACGGCTCAAGGGTGCCGCGGTCATCCCACAACCGCAGCATGTTCAGGCCGATCACGGCTTTTGATTCCTGAAGCTGATTAAGCAGGTTGAAGCCGCGCAGCATCGAAAGTGCGTGCGGTGCCGCTCTGTGCAGCGAGCGTTTCTCGCCCTTCTGTATCGCCGAAACCCCGTAGCCGACAAGCCTTCCGCCCGGGCGCAGCAGACTATAGGACCTCCGCAGCGAAGTCCCGCCGAGCGCGTCGAGCACGAGGTCATATGGGCTCGAATCTTTAAGGCCCTTCCACCAGCCGTCGCGGCGGTAGTCGATCGCGCGGTCCACACCCAATTCGGTCAGCTTCTCGTGTTTTCCCGGAGAGGCAGTGCCGTGCACCTCGGCCCCCGCAGCCTTCGCGAACTGGATGGCGGCGATGCCGACGCCGCCGGCGGCAGCGTGAACAAGCACCCGCTCACCGGCGCGCAGGGAACCGTAGCCGTGCAGGGCCGCCCACGCGGTCGCGTAGTTGACCGGGACCGCGGCGCCCTGTTCGAAGCTCAGAGCATCGGGGAGCGCGACGGAGTCACTGGCCGAGACATTGACGATTTCGGCGTAACCACCGAATCGTGTACCGGCCAGAACTCGTTCGCCGACGCGGTTGGGATCGACGCCATCGCCGACGGCCTCGACGGTCCCGGCGACTTCGTAGCCAACCACTGCCGGAAGTTTCGGCGCGTCTGGATACAGGCCGACCCGGGCGAGGTGGTCGGCGAAGTTCACCCCCGCGGCGCGTACGGCGACCCGCAGTTGGCCCGGGCCCGGCGGGGGTGGGTCCGGCCGCTGCTGCACCTGCAATACCGATGGGTCGCCGTGCTTGGTGATGACGACTGTGCGCATGGCGTCGCTCCTGGTCGGGGTTTCGTCGCGATGCCGGACGGGTCTTACACCCGT
>Ga0209248_10000322_pt1 | contig 15623 bp, 14 predicted proteins | sample BogFormECP04_OM1_FD_188241 | JGI IMG/M metagenome (GOLD analysis project Ga0209248, IMG submission 188241) | Bog forest soil microbial communities from Calvert Island, British Columbia, Canada - ECP04_OM1 (SPAdes) (version 2) | ecosystem: Environmental > Aquatic > Freshwater > Wetlands > Bog ... | reverse complement strand
CGAGCCCGGAGATCGGGATCGGCAGAAATCGCTTGATGCCGATGCGGTCCGCGAACGACCTGTAATCGGCGAGGATTGCCTCGTACACCTCCCGGTCGTATCCGATCAAGTCCATCTTGTTGACTGCCAGCACAATGTGCTGGATGCCCAACAGCGATGCCAGGAAAGCGTGCCGGCGTGACTGCTCGAGCAAACCTAGCCGCGCGTCGACCAGCACGATCACCAGCTGGGCGGTCGATGCACCGGTCACCATGTTGCGGGTGTACTGGATATGACCCGGTGTATCCGCGATGATGAATTTCCGCTTGGGAGTGGCGAAGTAGCGGTAGGCAACGTCGATGGTGATGCCCTGTTCGCGTTCTGCCCGCAAGCCGTCGGTGACCAGCGCGAGGTCGGTGTACTCGTGGCCGCGCTCCTTGGAGGTCCGCTCCACCGACGCCCATTGATCTTCCATTACGGCCTTGGAGTCGTACAGCAGGCGCCCGATCAGCGTGGACTTGCCGTCGTCGACAGAGCCGGCGGTCGCCAGCCTCAAGAGCGTCGCCATCAGAAGTACCCCTCCCGTTTGCGATCTTCCATTCCAGCCTCCGAGATCCGGTCGTCGGCTCTGGTCGCCCCACGCTCGGTCAACCGGGACACCGCGGTCTCGGCGATGACCTCCGACACGGTGCCGGCCTCCGATTCCACACAGCCGGTGCAGGTGACGTCCCCGACGGTGCGAAACCGCACCGTTGCATCGAAAACCGGCTCGTCGGCGCGCGGCTGCAGGTGCCGGTGTAGGGCCAGCAGCATTCCATCGCGGCTGAACACCTTGCGCCGGTGCGCGAAATAGATCGACGGCAACTTGACCTTCTCGGCTCCGACGTAGGACCAAATGTCGAACTCGGTCCAGTTGGACAGCGGGAAGACCCGGATGTGCTCGCCCTTGTGGTGCCGCCCGTTGTAGAGGCTCCACAGCTCGGGCCGCTGAGCCTTCGGGTCCCACTGACCGAATTCGTCGCGGAAGCTGAACACCCGCTCCTTGGCGCGCGCCTTCTCCTCGTCGCGGCGGGCTCCCCCGAACGCCGCGTCGAACTTGTTCTCCCGGATGCCCCGCAGCAACGTCACGGTCTGTATCGGATTACGCGAGGGGATCGTCTCGACTACGCGGCCGGCGTCGATGTCCTCTTGCACTGACGCCACCACTAGGCGCACCCCGGCCTCGGCCACCAGCTCGTCGCGGGTCGTGATGACTTCGTCGAAGTTGTGGCCGGTGTCGACATGCATCACCGGAAACGGCAGCCGCCCGGGGCGAAATGCCTTGAGCGCCAGATGCAGCATCACGATCGAGTCCTTGCCACCCGAGAACAACAGCACCGGCCGCTCGAACTCGGCGGCCACCTCCCGGATGATGTGGATCGCCTCTGCCTCCAGCGAGCGCAGATGGCTCAATTCGTACTGGCCGGCCGCCGGGCCAGCCTTCAGATCGCTGATCATCGCTTCCTTAATCGTCGTGTCACATTTCATAGTAAAGTTGGTAGAATTGACCAAGTTAATGCTTATTACCCCATATAGAACCAGTCGCCTGCTCCGCTGTCAATGAAGTCTTGATGAAGTGCCGGTCCGCGGGCGTATAGCCGGGCAAACCTCGATGCACCCAGCAGGCAGTATGGCTGCGGTGCGCGGCAGACGAATCCAGACTCGCTAGAGCGTGACCTCTTCGAGCTTGCCGGTGGCGACGTCGAAGACGAACCCGCGCACGGACACGTGCTTGGTCACGAACGGGCTGTTTTCGATCCGGCGCAAAGACTGCCGCACGTCCGTCGCGAGATCGGGAAAGGCCTCCGCCGACCACGGCGGTTTGACCCCGGTCTCGTCCTGGATGCCGCGCTTGAAGTCGTCGTCAGTGAACGTGAGCATCCCGCAGTCGGTGTGGTGAATCAGGATGATCTCCTGGGTCCCCAGCAGTCGCTGGCTGATGGCCAGCGACCGGATGGCGTCGTCGGTGACGACCCCGCCGGCATTCCGGATGACGTGAGCCTCCCCCTCGTTCAGACCCAGGATGCGGTAGACGTCGAGCCGGGCATCCATGCAGGCCACGACCGCGACGTGTTTGCTCGGCGGCATCGGCAGCGGGCCCTCGAAGGAACTCGCGTACGCGGCATTGTTGGCCAGGTAGTCTTCAGTAACCGTCACGCAACTCTCCTCGGGTATCGCGATATGGAATTTGCTACACAAATCGATGGCGCGGTGGATCCTAGCAACCGGCTACCCGGATTTCACGGTTGAAAATCTACCCGATCGCAATGACTTGGCCGGATGCCGCTATGGATGCGGCGACCGTTTCCGTTCGTCATGGGCTGTGAACACCTTGCCCATGCCGACGGTGAGCTGGCTCATCGTCCGGCGCCTGACTGGTTGGCCGCGATTTTGACCAGCGGCTCGCGGTCGATGGCGCGCTTGAGGAGCTTGCCGGTCGAGCCCTTCGGCAGCTCGTCGACGAACTGCACGATGCGCGGGATCTTGTAGGCCGATAACCGCTCTCGCGACCACGCGGTGATCGCGGGTCCGTCCTGGGGCGAACCGGGACGGACGACGACGACGGCGGCGACCTCCTCACCGTAGTGTTCGTGCGGGATGCCGACGACCGCGGCCTCGACGATGTCCGGGTGTTCGTAGAGCACCGCCTCGACCTCGCTGGGGTACACGTTGTACCCGCCGCGGATGATCAGATCCTTGGCCCGGTCGACGATGCGCAAGTTACCCTCGGCGTCCATCTCCCCGATGTCGCCGGTGCGTAACCAGCCGTCGACCGACAACACCTCGGTGGTGGCGTCCGGGCGATTGTGGTAGCCGCGCATCACCGTTGGGCCCTTGATGTACACCTCGCCCGCCGTGTTCGGCCCGACGGGTTGGCCCGCCAGGTCGCGGATCTGAACCTCGGTGTCGAACACCGCCGGGCCGACCGTCCCGGGTGGAGCCGTGGCGCCGCCGAACGTCGCGATGGCGGTGGTTTCGGTCAGCCCGTACCCCTCGAGCAACATGCAGCCGAACTTCTCCTGGAAGGCCCGGGCAATCTCCGTGGGCAGCGACGCCCCGCCGGATACGGCGAGCCGAAGTTGGGAAAAATCGGCCGCGGTGGCACTTCCGGCGCTGTGCAGCATCGCGTTCCACATGGTAGGGACGCCGCACATGATGGTGAGCCGGTCGCGGCGGAGCATGTCCAGCATCGCCTCGGCGCTGAACCGCGCCAGCAGTGACACGGTTGCGCCACCGGTGAGCGCCGACATCAGCACCGCCGCCTGTCCGAACACGTGGAACAGCGGCAGGCCGGTGCCGACCTGGTCCTCGGGTGTGCTGTCGGAGAGCCGGGCCGAGATCTCTCCCGCGGACAGCAAGTTGCCGACGGTCAACTCGGCCCCCTTGGGCCGCCCGGTTGTCCCGGACGTGAACAGGATGACGGCCGCGTCGTCGGGCGCGCGATCGCGCACCACGCTGAGAATCTCGTCACCGGCTACTCGAGCGCCTTCGGTCAAGCTCCAGTGCGGTACTCCGTGCGTGGCGGCGGCTTCGGCTGCGGCCGGGCCGAGTTCGTGCCACGCGACCACGAGCGAACAGCCGGCGTCACCGATGAAGTACTCCAGCTCCGAGCGCGTCGACATGGTGTTGACCGGGACCACGACCCCCCCGAGCGCGAGGATGCCGAGGTAGGCGATCACGAACTCCGGCACGGTCGGAGCGATCAGCAGGACTCGGTCCTCCGGCCCGGTGCCCTGCGTGCGAAGGGCCTCCGCATAGGCCAGGGCGGCGTCGCGGAGCTGGGCGTAGGTCCAGCTGCTCTGCGCACTCCGCAGCGCGACGTGTTCGGGCTCGGTATCGGCATGCCGGAGAACCGGCGTGATGACGCTGGCCATGTCAGACCTTTCGGATCATGCGATTTTGCTCGCCTGGTGATGCCGCTTGGTGTCGGGTTGGGTGGGGAAGTGAACGGCAAGCCATGCGGGCGGAACGAATTTGGGCCACGGATCGATGGGAGCGGCCAGGCGGTCCAGGATCGCGTAGGCGGCGGCCGGGTGGAAACCCAACCCGCAGTGACTGCCATAGACCTCGATGTTCTCGGTGAGCGGCCCTGCTGGGTGTACGCAGGTCTGCCAGCGCACCACCCCGTCGGTCTTGCTGAAGATGGATGTCGACGGCACCGATGCGACGCCTGGCGGCCTCCAGCTGTCTCTGGAGTAGTCGGGCAAGTGAGCCGCGGCGTACTCGTCGTAAAACAGCGATCCCCTCGATTGACGTGGATCGGTGCTGTAGAGCGGGCTTCCGAGCGTAATCAGCCTGTCGACTGCTCTCTCGTGGCGAGAGACAAGGTCATATCCGAGCATGCCGCCCAGGCTCCATCCGATGACACTGGCGGGTTCGCCTTGCAGATCGGCGATCTCACCGAGCGCCGCATCCATTCCGCTGATGATCCGTCGGGTGGGGCCAACGTTTGTCCCCAACCTCCACCCGTAGGCCGCGTATCCGGCGCTGTTGAGCAGTCGACGTAACGGACGGGTGGAGCGGTCGTCGGCGAGCAGCCCGGGCAGCACCAGGACCGGTCGACCATGACCCGACCGGCCTGCCGACAGCAACCGGCTGGTGGCGGTGAAGCTGGCGTACTCCGCGAGTGCCCGGGGCACCTCGAGCACCGCCAACAGCGGATGCGGTGGACTGACGTCAGCCGACGCTGACTGAACCATGGTGATCTCCAACCGTCGCCCCACCCGGTGTTATCCAGGTCGCACCGACAGTTGTAGTTGAACTTGGTGTCAACGTCAATTGCGAATGGCCGGTTTCGCAACGATCGGTGCCGTATAACAGTGGACATGGTCAACGTTGCCGCCGAGGACGACTACGCGGACAGTCCTCCGTCGATGGCGCGTTCATCGCTGCTCCGGGATCTGCCGACTACCGAGCGTGGTCTCCGTACTCGCGCCGCATTGATTGCGGCGGCGCGAAGAGTATTCGAACGCATGGGGTATCTGGATGCCCGGCTGATCGACATCACGCGAGCGGCAAAGTGCTCGGCGGGCACCTTTTATACGTACTTCTCCAGCAAGGAAGAGATCTTCGCGGGGGTTCTCGAGGTCGCTCAGGAGGACATGCTGCATCCGGGCATGCCGCACGTCGCGACCGAGGACGATCCTGCCGCCATCATCGAGGCCAGCAACCGGGCCTACCTGCAGGCCTACCAGCGCAACGCGAAGCTGATGGGCCTGCTCGAACAGGTGGCCAACGTCGACCCCGAGTTCCGGGAGCTGCGCACGTTGCGATCGAACGCGTTCGTCCGGCGCAACGCGCGCAGCATCGCCAGGCTGCAGGCCAATGGCCAGGCGGATCCGGATTTGGACCCCCTGCTCGCGGCGCGCGCGTTGTCCGGGATGATGAGCCGTTTCGCGTTCGGGCACTTCGTCACACGCGAGGACCGCGACGACACGCCGGTGACGACAGACGAGGCTCTCGTCCAGATTGTGACCCGGCTGTGGGTGAACGCCCTTCGGATTCCTCGACCGAATCACCGTGCCCGGTCAGCGGCCGAGGACCGGTGACCGGCGCCAGGCAGGGCCACTGATCAGACCGGCGCAGAAGTTGAACTTGACGTCGGATTCAACTATTGGGTATAACAAATGTGTGCAGACGTGCGCGCGGCTACTTCGAGACCGCATGACGCGCACCGCGGTGCTGGTGGACTTCGGCGGCGTGTTGACTACCAGCGTGCTCGAGGCGTTCGAGGATTTCGGCGCCGCGGTCGGTGCGGTCCCGGGGCTGCTGCTGGAGCTGCTCAGGAACGACGCCGCGTGCCGGAAACTTCTGGTCGAGCACGAGTCCGGCGGTATCGACGCCGACGCCTTTGACCGCGGGTTCGCCGAGCGGCTCCACGCGCACGGCGTGGCGGTTGACCCCGACCGGCTCTCGGTGCGGATGCAGGTCGGTTTGCGTCGCGACGACGATACCGTGCGCCTGATCGAACAGCTCCGGGGCGCCAGAGTTCCGATTGCCTTGGTGTCTAACGCATTCGGGCGCGATTGCTACGCGGGCTTCGACCTCAACGCGCTGGCCGACGTGGTGGTGATCTCCTCGGAAGTCGGCATCCGCAAGCCGTCGCGGCGGATCTACGCCATCGCATGTGAGCGGCTCGGGGTGACACCCGAGCAGGCGATCATGATCGACGACCTGCGCCAGAACCTCGACGGCGCGGCCCGGCTCGGGATCGCCGGTGTGTTGCACACCGACGCCGCGGACACCCGGAAACAGCTCGACGAACGCTTCGGTATCCGCGTGGCGCCAAAGGAGATTCGATGAAGGTCGCAGGCAAGGTCGCCATCGTCACCGGCGGGGGTGGCGGCATCGGCGGCGCGCTCGCCGAAGAACTCACCACCCACGGCGCCCGCGTGCTGGTGGCGGACCTCGACGCAAGCCGCGCGCAGGCCGTCGCCGACAAGATCAACAGCGCTCGGCCGGGGACCGCGGCCGCAGCCGGCGCGGACGTCTCCGACACGACGTCGGTTCGCAGCCTGATCGCGTTGACGGAACAGGACTTCGGCCCGGTCGATATGTACTTCGCCAATGCCGGAGTCCTCGGCACACCCGGGCTCGAGGCCAGCGACGCGGACTGGGATCGTGCGATCGACGTGAACCTGCGCGCCCACATCCGGGCCGCGCAACTGCTGATCCCCGGCTGGGTCAACCGCGGCGAGGGCTATTTCGTCAGCACCGCATCGGCCGCCGGCCTGCTCACTCAGATCGGCGGGGCCACCTACGCCGTCACCAAGCACGCCGCCGTCGGATTCGCCGAATGGCTCAGCATCACCTACGGCGACCGGGGCATCCTGGTGAGCTGCCTGTGCCCGATGGGCGTGAACACCGAGCTGTTGTACGGCGGAGAGAGCTCGGGGCATCCGCTCGGCGTCGCCGCTACCCGGGCGGTCACCTCCGCCGGTGCGGTGCTGGAGCCCGCCCAGGTCGCCCGCGACGTGTTGGCCGCCATCGACGAGGAGCGCTTCTTGATCCTGCCGCACGCCAACGTGCTCGACATGTTCCAGCAGAAGGCATCCGATTACGACCGCTGGCTGCGCGGGATGCGCCGCTACCAGGCTTCGTTGCTGAACGACAGTCAATGACCAGTCCCTTTCGATCCCTTACCGATGAGGAGCCCCCATGTCCCTGTTTGACATCTCGGAACGCGCGCAGCAGCTGCAGAAGGAACTGCTCGACTTCATGGAGTCGCATGTGTACCCGGCGGAGGTCGTGTACGAGGAGCAGATGCGGGACTCCGGCGACCCGCACTACCAGCCGCCGATCCTGGAGGAACTCAAGGCCGAGGCCCGAAAACGCGGCCTGTGGAACCTATTTCACCCGCACCCCGATACCGGCGCGGGACTGACCAACCTGGAGTACGCGCCGCTCGCGGAGATCATGGGCCGCAGCTTCATCGCCCCCGAGGCGTGCAACTGCAGCGCCCCTGACACCGGCAACATGGAGGTGTTCGAGCTGTTCGGCAGCGAGGAGCACCGGGAGAAGTACCTCAAGCCGCTGCTGGAGGGCACCATGAGATCGGCGTTCGCCATGACCGAGCCGCGGGTGGCCAGCTCGGATGCCACCAATGTCGAGCTGTCCATGGTGCGGGACGGCGACGAGTACGTGCTCAACGGCCGGAAGTGGTTCGCCTCCAATGCCTTGCACGCGAACTGCAAGGTCATGATCGTGATGGGCAAGACCGACCCAGCCGCCCCGCCGCACCGTCAGCAGTCGATGATGGTGGTGCCGATCGACGCCCCCGGCGTCACCGTGCTGCGAGGCCTGCCGGTGTTCGGCTACCAGGACCGCGAGGGTCACGCCGAGATCGACTTCACCGACGTACGGGTGCCCGCCACGGATGTGCTCAAAGGCGAGGGTGAGGGCTTCGCGATCAGCCAGGCCCGGCTCGGGCCCGGTCGTATCCACCACTGCATGCGGGCCATCGGCATGGCCGAACGCGCGCTGGAGCTGATGTGCAAGCGCGCCCAGTCCCGGGTCACCTTCGGCAAGCCGGTCGCCGACAACGCCAACATCCAGGACTGGATCGCCGAGGCGCGCATCGACCTCGAGATGATCCGGCTGCTCACGCTGAAGGCCGCGTACATGATGGACACTGTCGGTAACAAGGAGGCGCAGACCGAGATCGCGGCGATCAAGGTCGCCGCTCCCAACATCGCGCTGAAGATCGTCGACCGCGCCATTCAAGTACACGGCGGCGCCGGCGTCACCGACGACTTCCCGCTCGCCATGGCCTACGCGCACCTGCGCACGCTGCGGCTGGCCGACGGCCCGGACGAGGTGCACAAACGCGCCATCGCGCGCCGTGAACTGCGCCCCTACCGCGACCTGCGTCCGGAGGGAAAGCAACGATGACGGCCCTGGACGTACACGGCAAGACCGCGATCGTCACCGGCGCCTCCCGAGGAATCGGGTTGGCGGCGGCGCAGGCGCTCGCTACCGCCGGCGCGAACATGGTGCTGACCTCGCGCAAGCAGGAGTTCTCCGACGACGCGGCCGCCTAATTTACCGGCAGCGCGAGCGGCTTGGCCGCGCACGCCGTGGACGAAGACCAGGCACGGCGCTGGGTAGCGGCCAAACACGTCCTCGTCCACCGGCGTCTCCCGTCGGCCCAACCCGGTTTCGGATGTAAACAACTCAGCGCCCCTCACGATGCTCATTTAGGCTGGTTCTGCGTCTGATCGCGCTGATCGACAGTGCATCTCTTACCCTGTCCCAATGCGACTCGGTGTTGGGGCATGACTCGCTTTCTGGCACGCCGGTTACTCAACTATCTCGTGTTGCTCGCGCTAGCGTCGTTTTTGACCTACTGCCTGACTTCGTTTGCCTTCGCGCCACTGGATAGCCTGATACAGCGCAGTCCGCGACCGCCGCAAGCCGTTATCGACGCCAAGGCGCACGCGCTTGGCTTGGACAAGCCCATACCGATGCGCTATGCGAACTGGGCCTCGCACGCCGTTCGCGGTGATTTCGGGACCACCATCACCGGCCAGCCCGTGGCCGCCACGCTCTGGCGCCGCGTTGCAGTCAGCCTGCGGCTGCTGGTCATTGGCTCCGTGGTCGGCACCGTACTGGGTGTGGTGGCCGGGGCATGGGGCGCTATCCGCCAGTACCGGCTCAGTGACCGCGTTGTCACCATGCTGGCCCTGCTCGTGCTCAGCACCCCGACATTCGTCATCGCTAACCTGTTGATACTGGGCGCACTCCGGGTGAACTGGGCGCTTGGCGTCCAACTCTTCGATTACACCGGAGAGACATCACCGGGCGTGGACGGTGGGGCCTGGGCACAGTTACTCGACCGGTTGCGGCACTTGATTCTGCCCTCGCTCACCCTGGCGCTGGGCGCAGCCGCCGGATACAGCCGATACCAGCGCAACGCGATGCTCGACGTGCTTGGCCAGGATTTCATCCGCACCGCCCGCGCCAAAGGGCTGACCCGCCGGCGCGCACTGCTGAAACACGGGCTGCGCACCGCACTGATACCGATGGCCACGCTGTTCGCCTACGGGGTCGCCGGGCTGGTCACCGGTGCGGTCTTCGTCGAGAAAATCTTCGGCTGGCACGGCATGGGCGAATGGCTGGTGCAGGGCATCTCGACTCAGGACACCAATATCATCGCGGCAATCACCGTGTTCTCCGGCACGGTCGTGCTGCTGGCCGGCCTGCTCTCCGACATCATCTACGCGGCTCTCGACCCCAGGGTCCGGGTGTCATGACCCGCGCCGGCGACGATGCAGAGCGAAGCGATGAGGAGGAGCGGCGCACATGACCCGCGCCGGCGACGATGCAGAGCGAAGCGATGAGGAGGAGCGGCGCAGATGACCTCCGCCGGCAAACCCGATGCCGCCCACGGGCTATCCAGTGCAGAAGCAACGATTTTCACCTCGCGCCGCACCCTGGTGTTGCGCAGGTTTCTGCGCAACCGATTCGCAGTGGCGTCGCTGACGCTGCTGATACTGCTGTTCGTCGGCTGCTATGCGCTGCCGTCCCTGCTGCCCTACTCCTACGACGACCTCGATTTCAACGCGTTGCTGCAGCCGCCGAATACACGTCACTGGCTGGGCACTAACGCGCTGGGCCAAGATTTGTTGGCGCAGATCCTGCGCGGCATGCAGAAGTCGATGCTGATAGGGGTGTGTGTGGCGGCTATCTCTACCGGCATTGCCGCTACCGTCGGGTCGATCTCGGGCTATTTCGGGGGCTGGCGGGACCGGGTGCTGATGTGGGTCGTCGACCTGCTGTTGGTGGTGCCCAGCTTCATCCTTATCGCCATCGTCACGCCCCGGACCAAGAACTCGGCCAGCATCCTGTTGCTCGTCCTGCTGCTGGCCGGCTTCGGCTGGATGGTCAGCTCTCGCATGGTGCGCGGCATGACCATGAGTTTGCGCGAACGCGAATTCATCCGGGCCGCGAGGTATATGGGTGTCTCCAGCCGGCGGATCATCATCGGCCACGTGGTGCCCAACGTGGCATCCATCTTGATCATCGATGCCGCCCTCAACGTCGCCTCCGCGATCCTGGCCGAAACTGGCTTGAGTTTTCTCGGTTTCGGCATTCAGCCCCCCGATGTGTCGTTAGGTACCCTGATCGCCAATGGCACCCAGTCCGCGACCACGTTCCCGTGGGTGTTCTTGTTTCCGGCCGGAATCTTGGTGCTGATTCTGGTGTGCGCCAACCTGACCGGCGATGGCCTGCGCGACGCGCTCGACCCCGGCAGCAAGACCCTGCGGGGTGGTGGCGGATGAGCCCATTACTCGAAGTGACTGATCTGGCCGTCACCTTCCCGACGGACGGCGAACCGGTGACCGCGGTGCGTGGCATCAGCTACAGCATCGACCCCGGGGAAGTCGTGGCCATGGTCGGGGAATCGGGATCGGGTAAGTCCGCGGCGGCGATGGCAGTGGTGGGCCTGCTGCCGGAGTACGCCCAAGTGCGCGGCTCGGTCCGGTTGCACGACACCGAGCTGTTGGGCCTTGCCGACGACGCGATGTCGCGGTTCCGCGGCAAGGCGCTCGGCACGGTGTTCCAGGATCCGATGTCTGCGCTGACCCCGGTCTACACCGTCGGCGACCAGATCGCCGAGGCGATCGAAATACACCAGCCGCGCGTCGGCAAGAAGGCCGCCCGCCGGCGCGCGGTGGAACTGCTTGAGCTCGTTGGCATTGCACAAGCGGAGCGACGTGCCCGCGCGTTTCCGCATGAACTGTCCGGTGGCGAACGGCAACGGGTGGTCATCGCAATCGCGATCGCGAATGATCCGGACTTGCTGATTTGCGACGAACCCACCACCGCACTGGATGTCACCGTCCAGGCGCAGATCCTCGAAGTGCTCAAGACGGCGCGCGACGTGACCGGCGCCGGGGTACTCATCATCACCCACGACCTCGGTGTGGTCGCCGAGTTCGCCGACCGGGCGCTGGTAATGTATGCCGGCCGGGTCGTCGAGTCCGCCGGAGTACACGACCTTTATCGCGATCGCCAGATGCCCTACACCGTAGGGCTGTTGGGCTCAGTTCCCCGCTTGGACGCCGCACAGGGCGCCCGGCTGGTGCCCATACCCGGTGCGCCTCCGTCGTTGGCCGGCCTCGAGCCGGGATGCCCTTTCGCGCCGCGGTGCCCACTGGTCATCGATGAATGTCACACTGAGGAACCAGAATTAGTCGCGGTCGGGGCCAATCACCGGGCAGCCTGTATCCGGACCGACCAGGTGAACGGGCGCAGCGCAGCCGACATCTATGGGATCAAAACCGCTACACATGCGGCAGAACCCGGCGACTCATCTGTCGTCGTGCGGGTACGTGATCTGGTCAAGACCTACCGGCTGACGAAGGGCGTGGTGCTGCGCCGTGCTATCGGCGAGGTCCGCGCGGTCGACGGCGTCAGTTTTGAGTTGCAACAGGGTCGTACGTTGGCCATAGTCGGTGAGTCCGGTTCGGGTAAGTCGACCACTTTGCATGAGATCCTGGAACTCGCTGCGCCACAATCGGGATCGATCGAAGTGCTCGGCACCGATGTCGCCACCCTGAGCCCGGCGGGCCGGCGATCGCTGCGACGCCACATTCAGGTGGTGTTCCAGGACCCGATAGCGTCCTTGGATCCGCGATTGCCCGTCTTCAACCTAATCGCTGAACCGTTGCAGGCCAACGGGTTCGGCAACAGCGACACCCACGCGCGCGTCGCCGAGTTGCTCGGCATCGTCGGATTGCGTCGCGCCGATGCAACTCGCTACCCTGCCGAGTTCTCCGGCGGACAGAAGCAACGCATCGGTATCGCCCGGGCGCTGGCATTGCAGCCCCAGATCCTGGCGCTCGACGAACCGGTGTCCGCCCTCGATGTCTCCATCCAAGCTGGAATCATCAACCTGCTGCTCGACCTGCAAGAGCGGTTCAGTTTGTCATATCTATTTGTTTCCCATGACCTTTCGGTGGTCAAGCACCTCGCCCACCAGGTAATCGTGATGTACGCCGGCACGATTGTGGAGCAGGGCGATAGCCAGCAGGTCTTCAGCAATCCGAAACACGATTACACACGGCGGCTGCTGGGCGCCGTGCCGCAACCGGACCCGAGCAAACGTGGCTAGCCGAATGGTTCGGCGCCGCGCCGGTCGAGCCGCAATAACGGCGCTGGTCACCGCGGTTGTGCTGTCCGGATGCTCGGCGGTCACCAACCTCGCGCCTGCGGCCGGCAACAACGCTCAGGTCGGCACCACCAGCGACGTCAACCCGCAAGATCCCGCCACGCTGCGAGACGGCGGCAGCCTGCGGCTGGCGCTCAGCGACTTCCCGCCAAACTTCAACATATTGCACATCGATGGGAACTCGGCCGAGGTCGGCGCCATGATGAAAGCCACTCTGCCGCGGGCGTTCATCATCGGTCCGGACGGCTCGGCGAAGGTCGACACCAACTACTTCACCAGCATCGAACTCACCGGGACTGCCCCGCAGGTGGTTACCTACACCATCAATCCGAAGGCCGTGTGGTCCGACGGCACACCGATCACCTGGCAGGACATCGCCAGCCAAATCCATGCCTTGAGTGGAACCGATTCGGCCTTCGCGATCGCCGGACCCAGCGGTGCCGACCGAGTCGCAACGGTGACGCGGGGCGTCGATGACCGGCAGGCCATCATGACCTTCGCCAAGCCGTATGCCGAGTGGCGCGGCATGTTCGCCGGCAACGGTATGTTGCTGCCTGCCAGCATGACCGCCACACCCGAGGCGTTCAACAAAGGCCAACTCGATTCGCCCGGTCCCTCGGCCGGTCCGTTCATCGTGTCTTCGCTGGACCGGACCACGCAGCGAATCGTGTTGACCCGCAACCCGAAATGGTGGGGAACCCGAGCACGCTTGGACACCATCACCTACCTGGTGCTCGATGACGCCGCCCGGCTGCCGGCACTGCAGAACAACACGATCGACGCGAGCGGAATCGGCACGGTAGACCAGCTGACCATCGCACAGCGCACCAGCGGCATCTCGATCCGGCGCGCTCCCGCCCCGAGCTGGTCTCACTTCACGTTCAACGGTGCCGCCGGGTCGATCCTGGCCGACAAAGCATTGCGCCTCGCCGTCTCCAAGGGCATCGACCGGCGCACCATCGCCAAGGTGGTCCAGTACGGTCTCACCACTGATCCGGTGCCATTGAACAACCACATATACGTCTCCGGGCAGGAGGGTTATCAGGACAACAGCGACGTCGTCCCCTATGACCCAGAGCAGGCGAAAAAAGATCTCGACACGCTGGGCTGGAAACTCAATGGGCAGTTCCGGGAGAAGGACGGTCGCCAACTGGTCGTCCGCGACTTGTTCTACGACGCGCAGGGCAGTCGGCAGTTTGCGCAGATAGCGCAGCACAGCCTCGCGCAGATCGGCGTCAAACTCGAACTTGTAGCCAGGTCCGGCAGCGGCTTTTTCAGCAATTACGTCAACGTCGGTGCTTTCGATATTGCGCAGTTCGGCTGGCTCGGCGACGCCTTCCCGCTCTCGGCACTCACGCAGATTTACCTCTCCAATGGAGAGAGCAATTTCGGCAAGATCGGCAGCCCGGAGATCGACGCCGCGATCGCGCGGACGCTCGAAGAACTCGATCCGGGCAAGGCGCGGGCATTGGCCAACGACCTGGACAAGCTCATCTGGGCCGAAGGATTCAGCCTGCCGCTGACCCAATCTCCCGGCAACATCGCGGTGCGCAGCACGCTGGCCAATTTCGGCGCCGCCGGTCTGGCTGACCTGGATTACACCGCGATCGGGTTCATGCGGACCTGACCCGCCGCCACAGCGGCGCTACCGCCGGTAGGGCACCAACGGCGGCGGCCACCACGTCGACCGCCTTCCACAGCAAGCGCTGCGCTGGGCGCGCCGGTATCGCGTCGAGTGTCGACGCCTGGTTGGCAAGCTCGTCGAGTTCGCCGCGCCATACGGAGCCGGCGATGCCCAGGGCAGCGGGCTCACGAAAGTCCAGCGCGCTGTGCCCCATAGTTGGCAGCGTCAACAGCAGCGAATCCGGCAGCAGTGACGCGACTCGCTCGGCCACCGCCGGGGGTGTGATGAGATCGCGGCCACCGGAAACCACGGCCGTAGGCCAGTTGAATTTCGGCATCTCGGCCACCAGATCATAAGGCTCCGCTTCGAAAGCAGCTGTTTCGGTGAGCGCTTCGCGTACCGCCACCGCGGGGTCGAGCGGTAGGCCGTCCGGTTCGGCGGCGTAGTCGAGTTCGCGGAACGCGATGCGGCTCACCAGATCGATTTCGTAGCGGTAGGGCACCGTGCGAGTCACCAACCTGGTGAACCGGAATAGGCCACTCCACAACTTAATTCGGCCATCCAGCAGCAGGTCGAGTTGGCGATCGAGCAGAGCGGCCCCGCCGTAGCCGTAGACCGTGGCGGCGACTTGCCCCGCTGGGGCGGTCATTACTCCGGCGTCGACGAGCTTGCGGACCTTGGGCGCCAACGCTGCGGTTTCCGGACTATCGCCCTGCAGCAACAAGCCCCGAATAGCGTCGCGCACACTCGCGATGTCATGCCGCGACAGCACCGGCGAGTCGAGGATCATCGCCCGCACGAGCGCGGGATGGCGGACGCCGAGACCCGCCGCGATATAAGTGCCGTAAGACGTGCCGTAAATGACGGCCGAGCGCACGTTACCCTCATCGAGCACCGCGGCCACGTCATCGACTACCTGGTCGACGCTGAACGCTTGAGGCGGCAGATCGTCACCTGAGTCGTCGTGGCGCGACATTCCGACTCCGCGATGCTCGATCATGATGACGTCGAGACCGGCGACGGCGGCCCGACGCCGCAAGCCTTTGTACATCTGCAGTGAGGCCACTCCCGGGCCGCCGGGGATGATCACCAGCGGATGGGTGGACTTACGCCCGGTGCGCACGTAGTACAGGTCGAACTGCGTCCTGGGCGTTTGTCATGTTTGCTGGGCTGGGCACCTTTGGCGGGCACATACCTTGACCTGCGGAAACACTTCCGGCAGTCGTTGGCTGGGATTGGCATTGCGCGGAGATCCTGCGGGCGGCCTGCGGGCGGAAGTCTTAACGGCCGTAGACTCAGGTCACACCG
>Ga0209248_10000321_pt1 | contig 15637 bp, 18 predicted proteins | sample BogFormECP04_OM1_FD_188241 | JGI IMG/M metagenome (GOLD analysis project Ga0209248, IMG submission 188241) | Bog forest soil microbial communities from Calvert Island, British Columbia, Canada - ECP04_OM1 (SPAdes) (version 2) | ecosystem: Environmental > Aquatic > Freshwater > Wetlands > Bog ... | reverse complement strand
CACCGTTGCTCCATCTCGAGCATCCCTCCCTCCCAGAGCTCGATGACCGCGAGCGTCAGCGGCAACGGCGGTGATGTGAGCGACACGATCCAGTCCCGCCGGCCGGGCAGCCCGGGCGCCGACTGGTGCACCCGCGGCACGTCGGCGGCGACCGTCCGCAGCTCGGCGGCGAGGCCGTCCGCCTGGCGCCGGCTCGCCGCCTGGAAGGAAACGCGCAGGGGCGCGCGATCCCGATCCGTAAACGACGTGCACGACAGGACACTCGATGAGCTCACGAATCCATCTTGGCCGGCCGCAGCCGCGGCGTCCATACCGCAGATGCGCGATCTTCGGGGCTTCAGTCCAGCACAAGCCCCTCGCCGAGGGCCTTGGCGACGAGGTGCGCACGCGAGCGGGCCCCCGTCTTGGTCATCGCGTTGCGCGCATGGGTGCGGACGGTGTCGTGGGCGATCCGCAGCTCCTCGGCTATCTCCGGACCGGTGTTCCCCATCGCAATCAGACGCACGACCTCGCGCTCGCGCCGGGACAACGCGAGCGGCTCCTGCTCGGGACCCAGCTCGCGGCGGAAGCGCTGCCCCCACCGCGAGGTGCTCAACGCCACGAACAGAACAAGCTGGCGACCGGTGACAACCTCGGTTGTGGCGGCCCATTGCACAGCAACAATGCTGCCGTCCACGGACTGCAGCTCCGCCTCGCCGCTGAACCTTCCCTCCGCCAGCGCGGCCCGCCACTGCGCGGGCGAGTTCAGTGGGCCACCGACGACAAACCCATAGATGGGCTGTCCGATGCACTCCTCGCGGCGGTACCCGAGGAGCTTCAGGTAGGCGCCGTTGACATCGACGTGCTGGCGGGCGTCGTCGAGCAGCACCATCGGGTTGCGCGACTGCGTGAACGCCGTCGAGAACAGCCCCGCCCATTCGCTCCTCCGCTCCACGCACGCGAGTCTAATCGCGGTCGGCGCGCCTCAGTGCGTTGGCGGTGGCCCGGGCAACCCCAGCACCTGGATTACCGCGAACACGAGGATCAGCGCGCCGACCGCGATCAGCCCGAAGCGCGCCTGGCGCAGGGGGAAGTGGCTTGAGATCCCCACCAGGAACAGCACCGTGGCCAGGAACACGGTGTCGCGCACATAGTCATCTCCCGTCGCCCCCGCTTTGGTGCCCTTCGCAAACTCGGCATCCGCCGTCGCGTCCTCCGCGGTCGCGGCGGCTTCCTGGGGGATCACGTACTGCGGCATGTAGGAGGGACCCGGCGGCGCATTCGGGTTGTTGGCCGGATCGGTGGCCAGCCAGGCATAGAACGCCGGCCGGTACCCCGGACGCAGGCGCCGCTCGGCCAGGCGTTCGGCGTTGGCGTTGTGAGCCGTGAAGGCGGCGAACCAGGCGTTGAAGGAGACCGAGTCAAGCGTGCGAAGCTGAAGGCCCTCGAGGTCCGCTCGATTCGCCTTGGTGCGTGCCGCCGAGGCCTTCGCCAGCGACACCGAGGACTCGGTGCTCCACTTGGCGGCGGCGTAACCCGAGTAGGCCGCGAGCACGGCGACCAGCGACAGCAACAGCGCCTCGGTGATCGACAGCAGACGATCGCGGCGGTCATCCTCGCCGGCCTCGGCCGCGTGCTTTCCGTGCTCACCGATCTCCTTGCCCACCTCCGCCGGCGACAGACCCTCGGGCACGCGTTCACCCCAGCTATGAGCAGCTGATCGGGGCCAGCGTCTGTTTGTAGCTGGTCGTGAGCTTGGTCACCGCCGACTTGACCTGCGTCGCGGCGTTGCTCAGTGAGAGCGTTGAGCTGAGTTCGTTGACGATCGAGGTGAGCTGCGTCTCAAATGTGTGTGTGGCGGCTTCGAGTTCCTGCTTGCGCGCGGGAGCGAGGTTCTGCTGCGCGCCGCGGATCTTGGTGAGGTCGGAGGAGATCGCTTCGAAGCTGGTCTTGGCCGTGGTGACCGAGGTGGTTGAAAGTGTGAGGTCGGACAGCGTCGTGATCTGCTTTGAGATGTCCGCGCGCGCGGAGCACACCTGGGCCTCGGCCTTTTCCTGAGCCGATTCGCCGCAGCCCGCGAGCAGCAGCGCGCTGAACAGCAGTGCCACCGCTGAGACGCTCCGGAACATCGGCCGCAGTCTACATCCGCGATGTGGCCGTGGCGTCGTGAACGCGAGCCTGCTCGATGTCCGCGTGACATCATGCAGGCGCACGATGTGGCCCGATCAGCACCGCGATGGGACACCCGCCCGGACCGTTTTGCCTTGGGTATGCGATCGGTCGGGCCGTGCCTGAGCCCCCCGAAGCGGCGGCGGCGTCCGACGCACCGTCCGCCGAGCCACCCACAGAACGCCTCCAGGACCGCGTGGGCGCACCGCATTCGCGGCATTTGCTGATCAACGCGATGTTCGCGTGCGCGGTGGTCATCGGGATCTTCGGGGTGCTGGCGGTGTGGATACACAGGCAGGTGCTCAACACGAACGACTGGACGAACACGAGCTCGCAGCTGCTCGCCGATCCCAAGATCGAGGCCGCCGTTGGCAGCCTGTTGGTCAACGAACTGTTCAAATCGGTCGACGTCGCCAACGAACTCAAGAGCGTGCTCCCGTCGCAGGTCGCAGGCCTGGCCGCCCCGGCCGCCGCCGGCCTGCGCTCGCTCGCCATCCAGGTCGCGCCGCAGGTGCTCTCCACATCCGTCGTCCAGAACTCATGGCGCGTGGCCAACCGCACCGCGCAGCTCCAGCTTCTGCGGATCCTCAACGGAGGCAGCAAGACGATCTCGACAAACAACGGCGAGGTGAGCCTGCAGCTGCATCCCCTGCTCATGCAGCTCGCGGCACAGCTCGGCCTCCAGCAGCAGCTGGCGAGCGTGCAGTCAAAGCTTCAGGGCTCGACTGGAGCGAGCACCCGCAGCGCCGTACAACAGAAGCTGGGGGTGACGCTGCCGGAATCGAGCGCCAGCATCGTGATCCTCCGCTCCTCGCAGCTGAAGACGGCTCAGAACATCGTCAAGGCGATCAGGGGTCTTGCGTTCGTGCTGCCCGCGATCGCGTTCCTGCTGTTGATCGGAGCGGTGTGGCTGGCGGACGGCTGGAGACGGGTCGCGCTGCGCACGGCCGGGTGGTGCCTCGTGGCGGTCGGCCTGATCGTGATCGTGGCCCGGCGCATCCTCGCCGATGCTCTCGTCAACTCGCTCGTGAAGGTGCCCGCCAACAGACCGGCCGTCCACCAGGTGTTCGCGATCGGCACGACACTGCTCTACGACGCCGCGATCGCGCTGGTCACATACGGACTGGCGATCGTCGTGGCAGCCTGGATCGCCGGGCCGACCCGACCGGCGTGCGCGCTGCGCCGGGCGCTCGCGCCGTCGTTGCGCGAGCACATCGTCTACGTCTACGCCGCGACCGGTCTGGCCCTCCTGCTGCTGATCGTGTGGGGACCGTTCGCCTCGACGCGCCAGCTGCTCCCGATCATCGGCATCGCGATCCTCCTGGTACTCGGTGTCAGGACGCTGCGCGCGATGACCGCGCGGGAATTCCCCGATGCGCAGATGGGAGACGTCGTGAACGCCTGCCGTACGTGGTTATCGGCCCGCCGGCATCGGGCCTTCTCCACGATGCATGCGACCGCGGCGGATGGCGGCGGCGCGAGCACGCGGGTAGCCGACCTCGAGCGGCTGGCCGACCTGCACCAACGTGGCGCGCTTACCGACGAGGAGTTCAGTGCCCACAAGGCGGCGCTGCTTGAAGCGCACCCATGAGCGGGCCGGGGCTCAGTTGCGGCCGCCGCCGAAGATCCGCAGGAAGAACAGGAAGATGTTGAGCACGTCGAGGAAGATCCCGGCGGCCAGCGGCACCACTTCTTCCATGCCAGCGCGGCGCATGCGGTTGAAGTCGAGCACTGTGTAGCCCCCGAAGATGACGAGCCCGGCGACGGCGTAGATGATGCTGGCGTGCGGCATGGAGACGAGTAGGCCGATGAAGCCGAACACGATCAGGGCCAGAAGCGCGACGAACAGGAAGCGGTAGCCGCCCGAGAGGTCTTTCCGGATCGCATAGCCGGTGGCCCCGAGCCCGCCCACGAACAGGGCCGTCGCGCCGGCGGCCTGCCAGACGACGCTGGGCTCGACTTCGGCGTAGTCGTTCAGGCCTCCGCCGAGGCCGAGCCCGAGAAACAGCCCCGCGGCGAACAGCATCGTGATCGAAAGGCCCTGCGAGCGGCGGGCGAAGTTCAGGCCGATGATGGACACGAAGCCGAGGATGAAGCAGACGAGCGACGCGCCACCGGTGAAGTGCCGGCCGAGGTAGGCCCCCAACGTGAAGAAGCCCACCGTCACGGCGACGAGGCCCATCACCTGGCCGAACACCCCGGCGGAGCCCACGGTCTCGACCGAGCCGAACATCCCTTCCCTGCTCTGGGGCGCCGCCGAGGACATGGCGCACATCATCTCAAAACGTCGCTTCCTGTCCCGGCTCGAGAATGCGCACCTCGACCGCCGGCGCGAGGCTCGCGGCATGCTCTGCGAACTGGCGCGGCGGATCGCCGAGCCGCGCACGGTAGCGCCCGGAGATAGCGATCGGTAACAGCGTCCCCCAGTGGATGGGGATGGCCAGGCGGGGATTGAGGAGGCGGAGCGCACGCGCGGCATCAAGCGGGTCCATGTGACCCGGGCCGAGCGTCGGGCCCCATCCCGCCACCGGCAGCAGCGCAACGTCGAGCCTCGCAGAGGGAGTCGCAAACTCGGACATCCCATCGAACAGCTCCGTGTCTCCCGCGAAGTACACGCTCTTTGAGCCGCGTACGAGGTAGCCCATGGCCTGCGCCTGAGGGCCACCGGGACGGCGATGACCATTGTGGCGGGCCTCCACGGCGGTGATGGCCAGTGTGCCGACCTTCGCCTCCTCCCCCACGTTCAGCTCGGTCACCTCCGTGAACCGTTGCCTGCGCAGCCACCCCCCGGCGCCGCCCGGCACCACCAGCGGCGTAGCCCGGCCCAGGTGCCTCAGTGACGGCAGGTCCAGGTGATCCAGATGCAGGTGTGAGACCAGCACCGCGGCCGGATTCGCCACGAGGCCTCTGTCAACCGGCGGGACCTGCCGGCGCAGGTGCAGCACGCGACCACGGAGCAGCGGATCGGTCAGCAGGACCACGCCGTCCAGCTCGATCAGGGTGGTGGCATGGCCGAGGAAAACGATACGGTCCGCAGACCTACGGGCACGATTCGCCGCGACCGCGCCATCGACCATGACCGAGAACCTAGCAACCAGATGTTCGAGCGATCCACGGCCGTGATGGCCCAGAACGCGTGAGGCGCTCGCGCCGGCTGTTCGGGTTCCTGATCCGGGCGAGCGTGTTGCTCGTGGTCGAGGCCGCGGTACTGCTCGTCCTGTCCGCGGTCCTCCCGGGCGTCGAAACGCTCTCATTCCTAGCCGCCCTGCTGGTGGTGATCGTGATGGCGCTGATCAATGCGCTCCTGTGGCCGGTCGTCATCCGCCTTGCGCTGCCGCTCACGCTGATCACCTTCGGGCTCGGCTCGCTGCTGCTCAGCGCCGGCGCAGTCGCGCTGGCGTTCTGGGCGGTCGACGGCAAGACGCCCCCCTTCGGCAGCGACCTGGCGATCGCGTTCGGCCTGGCGCTCGTGTCGATGGTCGTCGCGCCGCTGCTCGACGTGGGTGGCGACGCCAACCACATGCGCGTGGTGCGCCGGCGGGTGCGACGCGGGCGCAAGCGCAATCGCAGCGATACCCCGGGTGTGATCCTGTTCGAGATCGACGGACTGGGAGAGGGAGTGCTGCGCGAGGCGATCCGCGACGGGCACGTGCCCACGATCGCGCGGTGGCTCGCGGACGGTAGCCACAAGGTGATGGGCTGGGAGTGCGATCTCTCCTCTCAGACCGGAGCAAGCCAGGCGGGTCTGCTGCTCGGGAGCAACTGGGACATGCCCGCATTTCGCTGGTATGAGAAGGAGTCCGGTCGTACGCTCGTGTCCAATCACCCGGCCGACGCGGCCGAGATCGAGCGGCGCCGGTCAACCGGCGAGGGTCTGCTGGCCGGTGCGGGCACGAGCCGGGGCAACATGTTCTCGGGCGACGCACCGCGCTGCGCCGCCACCATGAGCATGGTCCGCGACCGCACGCGATCGAAGTTCAGCGACTTCTTCGCGTACTTCGCCGATCCCTACGGGTTCATGCGCACGATCACGCTGTCGCTCGCGGACATCGTGGGTGAGCGTCGGGCGGCGGCTCGCCAGCGCCGTAGCGGGGCCCCGCATGTCGACCGCGGGCGCTTCTACCCGTTGATCAGGGCAACGATCACCGTCGTCATGCGTGACCTCACCGTGGCAATGCTGATGGCCGACATCGTCGAGGGCGTGCCCGTCAGCTACGCCACATTCGTCGGCTACGACGAGGTCGCCCACCACTCCGGCATTCGCGAGCCGGACGCCCTCGCCGTGCTCAAGCGCCACGATCACCAGCTCACGCGCCTTGAGCGGGCGGTGGAACAGGCGCCGCGGCCATATCACCTGATCGTGCTCTCCGATCACGGTCAGACACCGGGCGCGCCGTTCCGCCAGCGATTCGGGGAGACGCTCGAGGAGGTGGTCCGCGACGCGCTCGCGCACGGCGGGGTACGCGCCCCGGCCGCCGTCGACGAGGCCTGGGGCAACGTCGGCGCGGTGCTGGCCGACGCGCGCCAGGAGCCTGGGGTCGGCGGCCGGATCCTCTCGCGCGCCACGCGGAGCAGATCGGTCGAGGGCACGGTGGCACTGGGACCGGATCGTGAGGCCCTGGCCGAACAGAGCACCTCGGATGACGCGCCCGAGCAGGAGGCCGTGGTACTGGTTTCCGGCAGCCTCGGGCTCGTCTACCTGCCGCTCAGCACCGAGCGGCTCACGCGCGAGCGGATCTCAGCGGCCCATCCCCAACTGCTTCACGCGCTGGCCGCCCATCCTGGGATCGGGTTCGTGATGGTGCGATCGGGCGAGCACGGGGCGCTCGTGATCGGCGGCTCCGGTCAGCGCCGTCTCTCCGACGACGCCGTCGAGGGAGATGACCCCCTCGCCGGCTTTGACCCGACGGCCGCTGATCATCTGCGCCGACACGACCGCTTCCCGCACTGCCCGGACATACTCGTGAACGGCGTGTATGACCCGGGCACGGGCGAGGTCGCCCCGTTTGAGGAGTTCATGGGCTCCCACGGCGGCCTCGGCGGACCGCAGACCCACGCCTTCGCCGTGGTGCCCGCCGGTTGGACTGATCCGGCGGGTCCCGTCGTGGGTGTGGAGGCCATGCACGAGGTGCTGCGCGGCTGGCTTGCAACTAGCTCGCAGCAGCCTCCTTCTCCGCCTGCTCGAGCTCCCGTCTGAACTCCTTGCTGTCGGCGTCGATCTCCTTCTCGATCGACTTTTCAGCACGGGTGAGCGCCTTGTCGAGCTCCTCTTCGACGCGCGACTCCCCGATCACGATCAGCGCCGCTTCTCCTCCGTCGAGCAAGTGACCGAGCTCCTTGGCGTCGCCTCGGGACATGCCCTTGCGCAGATGCCCGCCCACGCCGCCGACAACACCACCCACGACCGCCGCGCCGACGATCGATGGGGGGAACAGGATTCCGACGACCGCGCCCACGGCGATCCCGCCCCAGGCGCCGTGCTGCGTGGGCTTCTCGTGCTTTGAGACGTGGACCTTGCCATCGTCGTCCTTGACGATCAAGGCAACGTCGTAGGTACCCACCAGCTTGGCCGCGTGGAGGTCGAGCAGACCCTCGTAGTCGGCGAAGGCATCCGCCTTGTCGGCATACGTCGCGGCATAGATGAAAACGGGTCTGTCGCTCATCTCATCTCCTGTGGTTGGCTCCCAAACGGTCTAACGCGGTTTGCCGGGACCGCGAATATTTCCACAATGTGGACGCGCATATGCTGTACGCTGCACACGGCTTTGGCCCCCGCTGAAGGTGGAGGGCAGGCGTTTTCACCCTCGACCCGCAAAGGACGACCATGATCTTCGCAACCAGCTATCCGTTCCTCGAAGTCTTTTGGACGCTGCTGATCTTCTTCGCGTTCGTCATCTGGCTGTGGATCCTCTTCACGGTGTTCACCGACATCTTCCGCCGCCACGACACCTCCGGCTTCGCGAAGGTCTTATGGATCATCCTCATCATCATCATCCCGTACTTCGGCGTCTTCATCTACCTGATCGCCGAGCACAAGGGCATGACCGAACGGGCGATCGAAGCGCAGAACAACGCGCAGGCACAGGTCGACCAGTACGTGAAGTCGGTCGCCGGCGCGGGCGACCCAACCGAGCAGATCGCCAAGGCCAAGCAGCTGCTTGACAGCGGCACGATCACGCAGGCCGAGTTCGACCAGATCAAGCAGAAGGCGCTGGCCGCCACCTAGTAAGAAGGAGCCTGGTCGGAAGTACGGAGCCCGGCTCGGTCAAGAGCTCGGGGGGTACTTCCTCTCGTTTTGCTGGACGGTGCGCGATGGTATCTACACGGTTGGGAAACGTGTATACCATCGCACACCGGATCTCTGAGCGAACACACAACGGCCAGACGGGACGTCAGTGATGAGACGTCGGTGATCGGCACTCCCGCCGCTCAGCCGGCGGCGCCCACGCCCTTGCGGCCGTAGAACTCGGCCTCTTCGCGACCCAGCTCCGTCACGGGATCGTCGCCATAGATCCACTCCCGGGCGATCCTGTGCCAGTTGGCGTGCGCGCGCAGCTGTGAGAGCACCGCGAGCGTGAGCATCTCCATGCGCCGGCCGAACAGATGCTCGGGGCGCATGTCCTGGTGGCGCATCTCGCGGAAGTGACTCGAGCGCGGGTCCGAGCTCTCGATCATCACGTGCGTGGCTATCTCGGGCGTCAGCTCGACCGTTTCATCGGCCGTCGTGTACCACCACACCGCATCCTCGATGAACGCGAGCAGGTGCTCGGGGTCCACGCGGTCGGGCTCCGGCAGAAAGCCCGATTTCGCGAGCAGATCGTGCAGCGCCGGCCCGTCGCCCTCGATGACCGCTCGCTGCGCGGCGAGCTCGAGCTCCACCGCGTCGGGGTCCATGCGCTTGAACAGCCCGAAGTCCAGAAACGCCACGCGGCCGTCGTCCAGCATCAAGAAGTTCCCCGGATGGGGATCACCCGAGAACTGCCGGTGGCGGTAGAGGCAGCCGAGGAAGAACCGGAACACGATCTCTCCGAGCCGGTCGCGCTCCTCCTGCGAACGTCCCTTGAGCTCCTCGAACGTGGCGCCGCGCACGAACTCGCTCACGAGCACCCGCTCACGCGACAACGAGCTCACCACGTCAGGCACGACGATGAACGGATGCCCCGCGAAGATCCGCGCGAGCGAACGCTGGTTCTGGGCCTCGAGCTCGTAGTCGAGCTCCTCGACGATCCGCTCCCTGATCTCTTCCGCGATCGCCTTGGCGTTCATCCCCGGGGTCATCCGCTTGAGCACGCGCATGATCATGTCGAGGTTCTGCAGATCCGCCCGCACCGCGGCTGCCACGCCGGGGTACTGCACCTTGACCGCCACCTCACGGCCGTCGTTTAGCGTGGCCCTGTAGACCTGGCCGATCGAGGCGGCCGCAATTGGCTCCTCGTCAAACGAGGCGAACACCTCGGCGAGCGGCTCTTCCAGGTCCTCCTCGATGACGCGCCGCATCTGCTTGAAGGAGACGGTGGGGGCGGCGTCCCTCAGCTTGGCCAGCTCGCGCTGGAACTCCTCGCGGTGCTCCTCGGCCACGAGGCCGACGTCGAGGAAGGACATCACCTGCCCGAGCTTCATCGCGGCGCCCTTCATCGTCCCGAGCACCGCCACGATCTGCTTTGCGGTCTCCAGCTGACGCCTGGCCATCGCCTCCTGCGAGGCCTCGTCCCCGCGGGTGACGTTCGCGGCACGAGTCCCGAACTGCTTCACCGCCTCGGTCGCCGCCAGCGTGGCGACCGTGGCCGTGCGCCGCGCGCGGGAGGTCGGGATCTTCTCGCTCTCTCGCGCCATCTACTTAATCCTACGAACCGGAGGACTGCCCCTTCCGTTGGACCCGTGACCCGGGGACGATGTCGTCCGTGCCGTCCTGCCAGCGCACCCACGCCTTCGTGCCGCCGTCGTAGTCCTCTCCGAGCAGCACCAGGGTCGCCGGCTCGCCGAGCGCCGTGCAGGGCTCAGCGCCCGGAGCGTCCAGGCCGCGCCACAGGCGGATGAACTGGTTGGAGTCCCACTCGCGCCCCACGGTCGTCTCCCCGGCGTGGCCCGGATAGATGACCGTGTCGGGCGGCAGCTCCATCAGCGTGCCCATGATCGAGTCCCTCAGATCGGTGTAGGAGGTGTGGCCCGGCGCTCGCACTCCGCCCACCGAGTTCTTGAACAGTGTGTCCCCGGTGAACACCACCGCCTCCCCGCCCGCGAACCCGCCGGGCGTCGCGCTCGTGGAGCGTGACTGTGTGCGGCTGCTGGCGGCGGCGCTCTCAACGTCCGCCCGATTGCCGACGAGGAAGGAGAGCATCCCGGCCGTGTGTCCGGGCGTGTACAGCGGGCGCACCTCGAGCGTCCCGAGCTGGAGCGTCTCTCCCGCCTCGACGGTGCCGGTCGCAATGCCGCCTGCATTGGCCCCCTCTCCGCCGGCGTCCTCGAGCATGCGGCGCTCGGGCGGGCTGATCAGCACCTCGAGATCCGGCCAGCGCTCACGCAGCGCGCCCACCTCGGAGACGTGGTCGAAGTGATGGTGGGTGAGCAGCACATGGGTGGGCGTCAGCCCGAGCCGCTCCGCCGCCTCGATCAGCGGCTCCACCGGGCCGCCCGCATCGATGAAGAACGCGGGGCCGTCCTCGCGGTCGGCGACCAGGTAGGTATTCGACAGGAACTTGGGATGGGTCGCGCGCTCAACGATCATGCCGCCTCCACGGGCGCCGGCGCACCGGCAACCAGCTCAGACAGGCCGTTCAGATAGCCGTCATCGCCCACGTCCCTGCGCCACTCCAGAACGTCCACCGAAGCTGCGCAATGCACGACCCGCTCGCGCGCGCTCTGCAGCGTCGGGGCCGTGGTCGCCAGCGCAACCGCGCGCGAGGTCCCCACCGTGCGATAGACGTCCTCACCGAGATCGACGGCCGAGGCGAAGAACACGTGGCAGCCCGCGTCTCTGATCCTCTCTTCGTGCAGGGAGAACTCATACGGTCCTCCGGCGCGCAGCGCGTAGTCTGGGGAGACGAGGTAGAGCACGAGCGATGCTTCCTGCGCCAGCGAGAGGTCGCCCTCGCTCAGGTTCCCGGAGGACATCCGCTCCATGACCTCGGGCCAGTTCCCCGAGAACAGGCTCATGATGTTCATGCACTCGGGATCTCCGAAACGGGCATTGAACTCGATCACCTTGACGCCATCGGCCGTGGCGAAGAAGCCACTGTTCATGACCCCCGTGAAACGGCGCCCCTCACTGCCGAGCCGCTCGATCACCCGCTCGATGATCGAGCAGGCTTCCGCGTAGTGGCGGGCGGTCATGAAGGGAAGAATCGACCCCTCCACCGAAAGCGAACCCATGCCGCCCGTGCCGGGTCCTTCATCGCCGTCGTAGCGGTATGGGTAGTCGTAGGTGGCCGGAGGGAACAGCACCGTCCTGCCGTCGCTGATCGCCTGGATCGTGAACTCGGCGCCGATGATCTTCTCCTCGATCAGCACGCGCTCACCGGAGCCGCCGCGGGCGAGCAGGTTGCGCGCGTACTCCCGCGCGGCCTCGTGATCTGCCAGGTGCGGGCCCATCACCTTCACGCCCTTGCCACCGGTCAGGCCTGCGGGCTTCACGGCCACCGGCGTTGAGCCAAAGAACTCGATCGCCTCATCCACCTCATGCGCCGCCGTGACCACGCGCACCAGCGGCGCCGCCTCCGGCGCGACCTCGGAGAGCAGCGAGCGGGCGAACACCTTGTTCCACTCGATCTCCGCACCGGCCCGCGTGGGACCGACCGCGCGCGTGCCCTGCGCCAGCAGCGCATCGACGACCCCCGCCTGCAGGGGCTCATCGGCGCTGACCATCGCGAGATCGATCTCCTTCGCTCGAGCGAACGCCGCCACCACCTCGGGATCGCAGACGTCGCCGGTCGCATAGCTGCCGCCCGAGCCCGCCACATGACGCACGATCGTAGGATTCTCGTGGCCCATGAGCGCGTGCAGCTCGCTGTGCTCGGCCATGCGGAAGGCCAGGGCGCTCTCGCGCCCGCCGTGACCCACGATCAGAGTTCGCACGCCCCGAGTCTAGATGTAGACGCCAGCGCATGGCTCTCATCGACGCCGAGCCTCGGCACGACGCGCTGATGGCGACATGCATCGCAAGCCGCCAGGCTGTCCCTAGACTTCCCGGACATGGCCCTCATCCACACCTGCTACCGCATCACCGACATCGACCGCTCGGTGGCCTTCTACAACGCCCTCGGCTTCGAGGAGATCGGGCGGATCCCGATCAAAGACGAGGCCGTCAACGTGTTCATGAACCAGCCTGGCGACGGCGACGCGCCGCGTCTTGAGCTGACCTACAACTTCGGCGTGGACTCTTACGAGATCGGTACCGGCTACGGCCACATCGCGATCACCGCCGACGACCTCGACGCGACGCTCGCGCGCCTGGCCGAGCAGGGGATCGGGCCGGAGAAGCCGCCCTACTCGATCCGCGAGGGAGGTTCGCGCCTGTGCTTCGTGCGCGACCCCGATGGCTATCGCATCGAGATATTGGAGATGGCAGAGCAATAGCGAGTCAGCACGAGCCTCGGCCAGACGGGGACGCGTAGGATGCGGGTAACTCGCAGCGCCTAACCGACAACGGGGGGATCGAGAAATGCAGTCCATCGCATTCGCCGCGCCACTGCTTCCGGGTAAGACCGAGGCCGATCTCGAGGCCATGGCCTCGGTCTCGAATGGAGGGCGTCGCGCTGAACATGACGCGTCGCGCGAGCGAGCGGGAATCAAGAGGGAGTCGGCATGGCTTCAGCGCACCCCCGATGGCGACGTCGTGGTAGTGCTGATCGAAGCAGACGACGTGGAGGCCGCGATGGGGGCACTTGCGACCTCACAGGAGCCTTTCGATGTGTGGTTTCGCGATCACATAAAAGACACCCACGGGATGGACATGGCGGAGGGTTTCCCTCCCCCCGAGCAGGTGCTCGACTTTCGCGCCTGAGCGCCTCGGCCATCGCGTCAGCCCTGAAATAATGGCCGATGTGAACGACGACATAGAGCCGGATGCGACAGCGCCCGGCGCCGACGGCAGAAGCCGTCTCATGCATGAAGTCGCCGAGCAAATGGACGCAATCGAAACCGACCTTGGCCGGAATTTCAGGATCGGCCGCGTCATAACAATCGTCGAGGTCGCAGACCCGAACGGCAATGTCGCGTTACGCGTTCGAGCCGGCCAATACCCGTGGGTCGCGCTGGGTATGCTCGATTGGGCCAAAAAAAGTATCGAAGAGGCCGCCGGGCAACAGGGCTCGCCGCCCGCTCCGTGATTTCGATTCTCGTCACCACGAGGGCGCCGGTCCTGGCTCGACACGCGAACAGATATCTGCAGCCGCCATCGGCGCCACCATGGGCGCCATTGGTCTACGGAGTGGCCGTCAACCTCGCTGCGCGTTTACACTGTCGGCAGTGACCGGCGTTTTCGATAGATGGCTGTATTCGATCCTGCGGGTTGTGTTCGGCTTCGGGCCCTGAGCGCTCTCAGCGCAGCATCCCCAGGATCGCGTCCACCGCGAGAAGTCGGTGAGCTGCCATGAGCGCGGCGGATCCGTTCGTGCTGGCCAGCGGTGTGCAGGGCGGCCACGCTCCGGCGCCCGGGTACGAAACGCTCCTGGTCGCGCTCCTGATCGCGGCGTTCCTGGCGGCGTGCGTGCCGATCTCCGTCCACCTGCGCCGGCGCGATCGCCGGCCCAAGCCGGTGGCCGACCAGTGGCAGGCGCTTGCCGTGATGGGAGAGCTGTGTCCGCACGGCTGGCAGGCACAGATCACGCTGCACGGATGCGATGCGCCCGTGCCCGAGGACGCCCCTCCCTCGCGTGTCCCTTTGGTCGCGCTTGAATGGAGGCAGTTCGCCGAGGAGTCCGGGCGGGTCGCGGTCGCACGGCGGGTATGGGCGCCGACCATCGGTGAGGCGCTGCAGATGATGGTCGACGACCGCCGGACGGACCTCACGCTCGAGCAGCTCGAGCAGGCGATGGCTGAGCAGGACGACATCGACGGGAACGACTGACCTCGCGGCGCGCGGCCGTGTCAGGCGCTATCTTTTTGCGCTGTGGCAGACGTGGCCATCTCTGCGGGGGCAGTGGCGCCGGAGACCGTACCACCGGCGGCGATCGAACGGCCGGACTTCGAAATCGTCCCGCGCAAGGGCCTCATCCTCGTGGCAGTGGTCGGGATCCTGCTGATCGCCGCGATCGCGTCGAACGAACTCTGGCCACTGGCCTTCTTTCACTTCGTCGGCGGAGCGGCATGGACGATCATCGACCTGTTCCTCGGCTTCGTGCTCGGGCCGATCATCGGCAAGCTGTCGGTGCCCGCGCGGGTTGAGTTCACCACGCGGCTGATGCCGAAGATGGTGCTGATCATGCCCACCGTGGTCACGGCGACCCTGGCGGCGGGCTGGCAGCTCGGAGTTCACCTCGGCACCGTCGAGTCGAGCTTTCCCAACCACGGCTGGACCGTGGCGAGCTTCATCGTGGTCGGCGTGATGGCGGTGATCGCGCTGGGGCTGCTCGAGCCTGCCAACATCGCCGTGCTGACGGAGCTGAAGAAGCCGCGGCCGAACTCGCTGGTGATCGAGAAACTGATGAAGCGCTTCATCTACTGCGCCGGCGTCCTCGGAGTGATGCAGGTCGCAACGCTCGTGATCATGACCAAGCTGACGGTGGGATGAACGAGCGCCGCCTACCGCCGGTCACCCAGATCGGCATGGCATCGCTGGCGCTGATCGTGGCCGGTGGTATCTACCTGTCCGCCCACCTTCCCCGCCACGTGCCGCTCGGGCCGGCGATCGTGCTGTTGGGCGCCTCGATCCTGCTGCTCGTCGGAAACCTGGTTTCCCTCGCGCTGGTGCCGGACTTCCACTGGCGCCGCTTCTTCGCCGTCGCGAAGTGGACGCTCCTGGCCTACGTGATCATCGCCGGACTGATCGAGTACTCGTTCCTGCGCGACCACATCCGCGGCGGGGTGCTCGTCGTGCTGACGCTCTCGCTGGTGGTGTTCGCCGTGCACGTGCCCATGCTCGTGGGCTTCACCGTCGCCCGTTACGACGAGTCGGACCAGACAGTTCCGGCGCCGACCGCCTGACGGGGCATTGACCGCCTGAGGGGCCGACTCCCCAGGGGGTTGGCGGTTGCCAACCCCCTGGGAGCGTGCTCAGCTTGGTTTCGGCCGGGTGAGGCCCGGTCGGGTTATTTCAAGTTCGTAGGCATTGTCCGGGCCGGACATGACAGCGCTCAGGGCCGGGGCGAGGAGTAGGGCTTCAGGTCCTTCGCACTTGATCGGTGGGATCGTGGTCGTGCCGGTGAACTGTGGGCCATAGATATCCAGCTTGTTCAGGGTCATCTGCGTGCTCAGGTGGAAGCTGACCGGTTCTGAGGTCTCGCAGCTGGTCCCCACGCTGGCCCCCAACGAGACCCCGGACCCGCCCACCGAC
>Ga0209248_10000320_pt1 | contig 15644 bp, 12 predicted proteins | sample BogFormECP04_OM1_FD_188241 | JGI IMG/M metagenome (GOLD analysis project Ga0209248, IMG submission 188241) | Bog forest soil microbial communities from Calvert Island, British Columbia, Canada - ECP04_OM1 (SPAdes) (version 2) | ecosystem: Environmental > Aquatic > Freshwater > Wetlands > Bog ... | reverse complement strand
GAAGACCTGCTGACGCCGGCCGAGGGATTCGCCATCGCCGAGCGCGATGTTGAGCAGACCGAGGTCGGCGGCTCACCGCGGCATCTGTCCGACATCGTGCTCGGTGTGGTCCGCGACGGCCACCTGCTGCGCGTCGACGCGCCCGAGGTCGACGCCATCGAGGCCGGCGACCGCCTGCTGTATGTCCGAAGTGTCGGGAAGTAAGGCTTAAACGTGGATTTCCAATTACACAGCGTGCCGTTGCTGTCTCGCATCGGCGCCGACCGCGCCGACCAGATACGCACCGATGTCGACGCGGCCGCCGCGGGTTGGGCCGACGCGGCGCTGCTGCGGCTGGACTCGCGCAACCAGGTGATGGTCGCGGGCGGCCGGGTGGTGCTCGGCAGCGCGAAGGCCTTCGCTGACAAGCCGCCACCGGACGCGGTGTTCCTGGGTCGTCTCGAGGACGGTCGCGATGTCTGGGCGGTCCGGGGTCCGCTTCAAGCATCCGACGAAGCCGACGGGCAAGCCGAGGTGGCCGACCTTCGCCGGGGTGGCCAACTCTTCGACGACGTGGGCGCACAACTGGTGTCGTCGGCGGCGGCGCTGCTCAACTGGCATTCGAGCGCCCGGTTCAGCTCCGTGGACGGCTCGCCCACCAAACCGATCCGAGCCGGCTGGGCACGGGTCAACCCGGTCACCGGTCACGAGGAATTTCCGCGCATCGACCCCGCCGTGATCTGCCTGGTGCATGACGGCGGCGACCGCGCGGTACTGGCCCGGCAAACCGTGTGGCCGGAGCGGATGTTCTCGTTGTTGGCTGGATTTGTCGAAGCCGGCGAGGCGTTCGAAACCTGTGTGGTGCGCGAGATCCGCGAGGAAATCGGGCTGACCGTCCGCGATGTGCGCTACCTCGGCAGCCAGCCGTGGCCGTTCCCGCGCTCACTGATGGTCGGCTTCCACGCGATCGGCGATCCCGACCAGGACTTCTCCTTCAACGACGGGGAGATCGCCGAGGCCGCGTGGTTTACTCGCGCCGAGGTCCGCGCCGCGCTGGCCCTAGGCGACTGGAGCAGCGCCGAGGACGCCAAGCTGCTGCTGCCCGGGTCGGTATCGATCGCGCGCGTGATCATCGAATCCTGGGCCGAAGCGGGCTGACGCTAGCCGGTCAGCTGAGCCAGCTTCGCCTCGATCTCGTTCGCGGCCGGGTTGGTCATCGTCGAGCCGTCGGCGAACTTCAGCGTCGGAACCGTGAGATTGCCGCCGTTCACTGAGCCGACAAAGTCGGCTGCTGCGGAGTCCTGTTCGATGTCGACTTCGTCGTAGGGGATGCCGGAGTCCTTCAACATGGTCTTGAGCCGTTGGCAGTACCCACACCAGGTTGTAGTGTACATCGTCAGCGAAGCGTTAGAAGCATTCGTCATAGTTGGTCAAACATAACGTGCGTCCGCGTTATGCCGCGGCGTGGCGCTGCCCGGTGTTTGTCGGCGACCACTGCCAAGATGGACGCCATGCCGGTGATCACAGACCCATTGATTGCCGACCTCGACGATGAACAGCGCGAAGCCGTGCTGGCCCCGCGCGGACCGGTCTGCGTGCTGGCCGGTGCGGGCACCGGCAAGACCCGCACCATCACCCATCGCATCGCCCAACTCGTCGCCGCCGGACATGTGGCCGCGGGCCAGGTGTTGGCAGTGACATTCACCCAACGCGCCGCGGGCGAAATGCGAACCCGGTTGCGGGCATTGGGGGCCGCGGCGCAGAGCGGCTCCGGTGTCGGCGCGGTGCAGGCGTTGACATTTCACGCGGCAGCGCACCGGCAGCTGCGGTATTTCTGGCCGCGGGTCGTCGGTGACACCGGCTGGCAGCTACTGGACAGCAAGTTCGCCGTCGTCGCCCGCGCCGCGAGCAGCGCCCGGTTGCAGCTCAGCACCGACGACGTCCGCGACGTGGCCGGCGAAATCGAGTGGGCCAAGGCGTCGCTGATCTCCCCCGAGCAGTACCCGGACGCGGTGGCAGCCGCCGCCCGCGACATTCCGCTGGACGCCGCGCGGGTCGCCACCGTGTACGCGGCCTACGAATCGCTGAAATCCCGCGGCGATGATGTTGCGCGGCTCGACTTCGACGACCTGCTGCTGCACACCGCGGCCGCGATCGAGAACGACGCCGCGATCGCCGAAGAATTCCGGGATCGCTACCGCTGCTTCGTCGTCGACGAATATCAGGACGTGACGCCGTTGCAACAGCGCGTGCTGGCGGCGTGGCTGGGGGACCGGGACGACCTGACCGTCGTCGGCGACGCCAACCAAACCATCTATTCGTTCACCGGGGCCTCCCCGCGCTACCTGCTGAACTTCTCGCGGCAGTTCCCGGAGGCAACGGTGGTGCGCCTCGAACGGGACTACCGGTCGACACCGCAGGTCGTGTCGCTGGCCAACCAGGTGATCGCCGCTGCCCGCGGGCGGGTGGCCGGCAGCAAGCTGCACCTGGTCGGTCAACGTGACCCTGGACCGGCTCCGTCGTTTCGGGAACATCCCGACGAAGTCGCCGAAGCGGCCGCGGTGGCCGCGTCGATCTCGCGGATCGTCGAGTCCGGCACGCCGCCGGCCGAAATCGCCGTGCTGTACCGGATCAACGCGCAGTCCGAGGTCTACGAAGAGGCATTGACCGAGGCCGGCATTCCTTATCAGGTCCGCGGCGGGGAGGGCTTTTTCAGCCGCCAGGAAATCCGCCAGGCCCTGCTGGTCTTACAGCGGGCGGCCGGCCGCGACGCCGAGGCCGACGGCTCGCTGCCCGACGTGGTGCGCGGGCTGCTGGAACCGCTGGGTTTGACGGCCGAACCGCCGACGGGAACCCAGGCCCGGGAGCGCTGGGAGGCGCTGTCGGGGTTGGCCGAACTGGTCGACGAAGAGGTCGCCCACCGCCCGCAGTTAGACCTGCCCGGTCTGGTGGCCGAGCTGCGGACCCGCGCCGACTCACGCCATCCGCCGGTGGTGCAAGGTGTCACGTTGGCCTCGCTGCACGCCGCCAAAGGGTTGGAGTGGGATGCGGTGTTCCTGGTCGGATTGACCGATGGCACGCTGCCGATCTCGCACGCCTTGGCCCACGGCGCTGAAAGCGAAGCCGTCGAAGAGGAGCGCCGACTGCTCTACGTCGGAATCACCAGAGCCCGAATGCATTTGGCGCTCAGCTGGTCGCTGTCCCGAAATCCTGGCGGCCGGCAGAGCCGCAAGCCGTCCCGGTTTCTCAACGGCCTCGCCCCACAGACGCAATCCGACTCCACTGCGAGCCGGTCGCGGCGGAATCGCGGCGCCGCGTCGCGCTGCCGGATCTGCAACAACCCGCTGACCACGCCGGCGGCGATCATGCTGCGCCGCTGTGAGACGTGCGCCGCCGATATCGACGACGAGCTGTTACTACAGCTCAAGGATTGGCGGCTGCGCACCGCCAAGGATCTGAAGGTGCCCGCATACGTGGTGTTCACCGACAACACGCTGATCGCGATCGCCGAGCTATTGCCCTCCGACGACGCCGCGTTGGTCGCGATCCCGGGTATCGGCGCACGCAAGCTCGAGCAGTTCGGCCCGGACGTGTTGGAGCTGGTCCGCAGCCGCGGCTAGTTGCCACCAAACCTGCGTGGCGATCGCCAGCGCGGCGTAGCCGGGCGCAGCGGGTCGCCACTAAAAACGCAGGTCAGAAAATCGCTTGCCGAGTCAGGTTGCTACCATTTAGCCTCGAACCGAAATTGCCGGGTTTTTTCATGCCCGCGGCAGCCACCAGACGAGAGGAGGGAGCCACGATGATCACCATGAGCGCGACTCGAGTATCGCCCGTAGTTGCGGCTGGCAACACCGGCTCCCACCATGCTGCCCATGCCGTAGCGGCGGCCGCCTTGGCCGCGGCGCGTAAGCGTCGCAACGCCGCCGCGACCGACGCGTCCGTGGATCGGGGCTCTACCTAGGTAAAGCCCAGAATCTCGCCAAATGGCCACGGACCCGAAGTCAAAGGATCCGTGGCCACAGTTTTTGGGTCGACAGCCCATCACCTGGTTCGGATCTCCGCAAGACCACCGCCAGATCCAGGAAGCAGGTGAACCGGACATGTCGAGCCCGACAGTCCCCGACGAACAGCAGCCGGAGTTGCCTTGTCACGCCGGCGATCCCGACCTGTGGTTCGCCGACAGCCCGTCGGATCTGGAGCGCGCCAAGGCGTTGTGCGCCGATTGCCCGATTCGCAGCGATTGCCTGGCCGCGGCACTGCAACGCGAAGAGCCGTGGGGAGTCTGGGGTGGCGAGATCCTCGATCGTGGCTGCATCGTGAACCGCAAGCGGCCGCGTGGACGTCCCCGCAAAGGTTCGGTCGCCGCTTAGCCTTGAGGTCAGTCCATGACGGATCGTCTTCGTCCCCGCGAAGGACACTTAAAGTTGGGCGCACAGCTAAAGTCTCTTGAGTCCACGGATGATCTTGTTCAACGGCTGCACTGAGGCCAGCCCCTTACGCAAGCTCCGCTGTAAGGGGCCCGCGTTCACTAACACCACGTGGCGGACTCCGCAGTCGCGCCACTGCGCGGCCTGCTCGATGACCTCTTCGGGTGTCCCATTTAGCGTTGTCTCCCGCAGCAGTGCCGGCGGAACCTGAGCCACATAGGACAAGGCCGTTTGCTCGTCCATGTTGAACGGCATCAGATCCTGCGCCCCCGAGAACCCGGCCCCCAACGGGTGCTGAGCACCATGACGTCGGAAATCTTCATCGGAAGCCGACAGCCCCCAGAACTTGACGATTTCGGAGTCGATCGCCTCATCGACGTCGCCACGGCTTCGAGCGGTGACCACCGGCATAAACACGGCCGGAATGATGGACATCGGGTCGCGCCCGGCGTCGGAGGCGGCTGCCCGAACGACTTCCAGCCGTTGTGCGTAGTCCTGTGGCCGATGTGGGAAGCCGGGAAAATAGCCATCGCCATAGCGGCCTGCGGCACGCAGCATGCGCGGGCCGTGGGCTCCGATCCAGATCTCGGGCCACTTACCGCGGTAGGGCGGCAGATCAAATAGCGCGTTTCGCAGCGGGAAATAGGGTGAGTCGCGGTTGACGAGTTGGCCGCCCGAACCCCACAGCGCGCGGATGGTGGCCATCGCCTCCTCAAACCGCGCAACCGGTTTGGACCAATCAACCCCGTAGGGCTGATTGCCTTCGCGTTCGCCCGGGCCGATGCCCAGGATTGCCCGACCGCGGGTGAGTAGGTGCAGCGTCACCGCGGCCTGCGCAGTGACGGCCGGGTTGCGTCGACCGGTGTCGGTCACACTCACACCGAGGGACATGCGACCCACTCGATTGCGCGCGGCGAGGTGCCCGAGCATGGTCCACGGCTCCATATACGCATCGAGGGTTGGCACAAGCTTGGTTGCACCGCAATACTTCTGCTTCCACAACGAACGCGGGAACAATCCATTGAGGTGGTCAGGAACCCAAAACGAGTCGATGCGGTTGGCAAGCGCATTCAGGTAACCGACCCGTGTCAAACTCTCGGCCGTCGGGCGGGAGACGAGATTGAAGTCCATTATGCCCACACGAAATCCGGTCATGAGAGAACAAGGGGAATAACGAATCCAGCGCGGGGAGTCTTACTCATCCATCGAAGCTAACTGCCCGTGAGATTTTCTGCGTGATCTTGAAGCGCATTTCCTAGGACCCGCCCGGGGTGGATTCAATCTGTGGCGAAGAACGGGCCGCGACCGCGCAGCCCCATGCTGTTCGAGCTGCAGACCGCTCTCAACGACGGACTGTGGCGCCGCTTAGCTCAGATGACGGCCGCGTCGGGCTCGGCGAAGCCGGGAATCAGCTCCTCCGATAGTGCCCTGATCGGCACCTGCGCATCCAACTGACACAGAATCGCGGCCACCGACGCGATCACCCGCATCGGGATGGCCAGCTTGGGCGGCAAGTCCATCTGTCGGGCCGTCTTGATCTGCGACACCGACCGATCCATCTGACTAACCGTCATCTTTTGCAGCCATTTGCGGGTGTAGTGGAAGACCTCGACCTCGACGGGTTGGACGTACTGGCGCAGCATCTCGTCGATGTCGCGCACCGACACCTGCTGGCCTTGCTGAATGAAGCCGACCTTTTCCATCGTCGGCAGCAACAGGTCGTAGTTCTTTTCGCGGGCCAGCCGGATCGTCATTCCGAGTTCGATCGGGAAGCCACCGGGAAGCGGGGCCACCGCGCCGAAGTCGATGACACCCATCCGACCGTCGGGCAGCAACATGAAGTTGCCTGGGTGGGCGTCGCCGTGCATCATCTCCAGCCGGCGCGGCGCGTCGAAAGTGAGCTCGAGCAGCCGGTACCCCAACAGGTCGCGTTGCTCGACGGTGCCGTTGCGGATGATCTCCGCCATCGGCGTGCCGTCGATCCACTCTTGAACCACGACTTTGGGAGCGCTCGCCACGATGTGCGGCACTAGGAAGTGTGGGTCGCCCTCATACGCTTTGGCGAATGCGCGCTGATTGTCGGCCTCCAGCCGATAGTCGAGCTCCATCTCCGTGCGCTCGATCAGCTCGTCGACGACGCCCTGCACGTCGGCGCCGGGAGCAAGCTGTTTGACCACCCCGACCATGCGCTGCATGGTCTTCAGGTCGGCGCGCAACGCCTCGTCGGCGCCGGGGTACTGGATTTTGACGGCGACCTCGCGTCCGTCCGACCACACCGCCTTGTGCACCTGCCCGATGCTGGCCGAGGCCACCGGTGTGTCGTCGAACTCAGTGAATCGTTGGCGCCACTTGGTGCCGAGCTGGGCGTCGAGCACCCGGTGCACCTTCGCGGCGGGCAGCGGCGGCGCGTCTTTTTGCAGTTTGGTCAGCGCTTCTCGGTACGGTTCGCCGAACTCGTCGGGGATCGCGGCCTCCATCACCGACAGCGCCTGGCCGACCTTCATCGCGCCGCCCTTGAGCTCGCCGAGAACGGTGAACAGCTGGTTGGCGGCCTTCTCCATCAGCTCGGCGTTGACCTCGTCTTTCGACTTGCCGGTCAGCCTCTTGCCGAACCCGAGCGCCGCCCGGCCGGCGAAGCCGACCGGAATGCTGGCCAGCTTCGCGTTGCGCGCAGCGCTCTTACGTTTGATATCGGACACATGACCATCATCCATGACGGGTTGCCGCCGGCCCGCATAGTTCTGGCAACACGTGCTGTCAGCGGGAGGGGTGATGGTTGGCGACGGCGGGTAAATGTTGGTTGACCAGCACAGACCCGCTTGTGTCAAACCTGACCAAACCGGAACTACCGCGGACGATCTGCGGACGGGTTCGGCCTGTCGAACACGGCAGAGGTTTGACCCACCTGCGCTTAGTGCTCTAAGCCAAGACGGGTGCTACTCGTTCAGCGAGAACGCAGACATGGCCGAAACGTGTAGCCGGCATGGGGGCACACAACAGGAGCTGAATTAGCTACTTCGCTTGAGCGCCGGCGACCTCGGGACATTCCAAATCGCTTTCGCGCTTTTTTGCCGCGTCCGAGGCATCGATTTTCTTGACGTGAAGGACCGAGATGGAGTGAGACGAGTCCGCAGTGACGATCACCGCGTACCCGTACTCGGGCGTCCACCTGGCGGGCACCAATATCCAGCGGTCTCCGTGGACGGCGAGCACACGGAAGCACTGATAGCGAAGAAATTGCGGCTTCGCAGCCGGATCGGCTGCCGGCGGCGGCACCGTCACTTTGATCTGCCCAGGCGGCACCGGCAGGTACAGGCTCGCGTCCGCATCGAGAACGACGCTGCTTTGCTGCGACCACAACCCAGCAGTCGTTATTTTGGCCTGGTCTTCGCCGTAGGAGGCGGCGAAGATATCGGTGATCCAAAACAGCGCCGGAACGATCGCACCGGCGACGACCATCAGGCTGGCCCGTCGTGCGGCGGCGAGCAGCCCTGCCCCGTCCTGCGCCCCAGAGGACGTCAACATCCATGTCCCCAGCCCTAAAAAGGCGGCGCCCAGGCCAAGCGCCACCGGCGTCAGCGCGTCGACGTGGATGAGCGCCCACTGCGGGCGCGTCAGACTGAGGATCGCCCACGCCATGCTCACCGCTCCGACCGCAACCGCCATCCACCCCAGCGTGTGCGCCCGGTTCCGGTTTCCGGATTGGACCATGCGGCGCAGATAGGCGCCTGCCCAAAGCAGCGCCGCAGATGTCAACAATCCCGCTATAACTGGCACGAACAGCGCACGCACGCTTCGCGTCACGTAGTCGCTGCTGGTGAATCCGACCGCGTCGGTGTCGATACCAAAATAAGCGAAATACTTGCGGGTCGAAACGTAGCCGAAGTAGTAACACACAGAGGCGATCACCGTGGTCGGCGCGACGAACAATCCCACGACACCAATCCATTTAGAAAGGCCGCGCGTCTCTTCGCTTTTTTCGCTCACGGGCCCTGCTCGCTGGGCGGCGTCAACCGCGGCACTGGCGGCAGGCTCGTCGGCGGCCACGGCGGCGGGGGCGGCGGGGGCAGGTACGGGGGAGCCGCAGGCGGTAGCGGTGTGGTAGGGCCGGTAGTCGGCGGCGGGCCCTCCGTGAGCGCCGGCGGCGTCCATGTTGGCGGCGGCGTCCACGTGGGGCTGAGCGATGGTGTCGTCGTTGTCGGCAACGCGGTCGTCGACGTAGTTGATGGCGGCGGAGACGTCGGAGGCGGTGCTTGCGATGTGCAGGACACCGACAAATTTGCCACTCCGGCGAGAATTGCGAGGGCCAGGAGTGGCTTTCGCATTACCGCATCCGAGATCGTTGAACCTGTACGCATCAGGCTGAACCTCCGGTCGCGGCAAAGTCGATTACATATTTTCGACGTGGGCCGGACACATCGGCATGAGTAATGCGCTACTCGTATTTGTCAGGCTGCATGTCAACAATCGCCGTCAACAGGAACACAGCGGGTGTTTGGGCCAGTGGCGCACCACGATCGAGCCAGCGTGCACGTCGAACTCAAGTGTGGCGTTGAGCGCCGCCGGCGGCTCGGGATCAGGCCCGGCATCCGGCTCTGAGCCACGACGGACCGCGCCGATCACCCGATTGACCTGGCTTAGCGCCAGCGCCGCCGTCGCCAGCAAGGTCGCACGGTCGGCCACCCCGACGGTGTCGCGCAGCTGTGCGGCGACGGCAGGCCAGGCCGCATCGCGGTCCCTGCGGTGCAGATCCGCACAGCCCAAACAGCTGGTGACACCGGGGATGACCAGCGGGCCGACCAGCCCGATGCCGTCGCGCACCCGGACCGCGAGGTGCGCGACGCGTTGACTGTGCAGATTGCGGAGCATCCGGGGGTCGGCGACCAGGTTGTCGGACAACACCACCAGGTCGGCCTCGGTGGCGCTCACCGCGGCATGCGGCTGGCTGCTCTGCTTGACCCGCGCCCCCGAACACCGCAGCGACTCGATCAGCAGTTCGGACAGCGGCCCGCGTCCGTGCACGCGGATGGACGCTGACCGCGCGGGTCGCTGTCGGCGGCCGCGGGTGGCGACCCCGGCCGCCACCAACCGCGCGACCAGATCGCCCAGCTCACCGGCGGCCACGCCATTGGCTTGACGCTGCAGTTCGCTGATCGGTACCGGTGAATGCATCGTCCGCAGCAAGGTGGCCAGGCCCGCGGGATTCAGGCCACGTGGTGGCCGGATCAGGACGGCGCGGCGCGGACTCCAACCCACCTGAACGGCGCCGTCGGGGCGCAGCAGCACCGGCAGGGCGGGGTCCAGCGCATACAACGGCGGCGTGGGCTGCGCCATGCTGGTACTGTGCCACGGCAGCGCGGGACGGCCGGCTCAGCTATCCACAGAGCCAGAGCCGCCGTCGGGGTCGGTGGGGCCGGCATCGGTGCCCCGCTCGAACTCGGCGATCGCCTCATCGATTCCGCTGGTGTCGCCGCCGATGACCCGGTCGATGAACGCGGCCGGGTCGTCGAGGTCTTCGGTTGCGGGCAGCAGATCGGGGTGCTGCCAGACCGCGTCGCGGGCGTCGGCACCGGCGGCCTGCGTGAGCCGCTCCCACAGCACGGCGGCCTCGCGCAGCTTGCGGGGCCGCAGCTCAAGGCCGACCAGTGTGGCAAAGGTCTGCTCGGCCGGCCCGCCGGTGGCCCGGCGACGGCGCAGCGTCTCGCCGAGGGCCGCCGCGCCGGGGATGCGGTCGCCGAGCGCGGCGTTCACCACCGTCTGCACCCAGCCCTCGATCAGCGCCAGCAGCGTTTCGAGCCGTTCCAGCGCCTGGTTCTGCTCCGGGGTGGCCTTGGGTTCGAACGCCCCCTGGGTCAATAGCTGCTCCATGGCGGCCGGATCGTTCAGCGAGGCCGGGTTGAAGTCGCGGGCCAGCTCCTCGATGCCCTGCATGTCGATCTTCATGCCCTTGGCGTAGGCCTCGACGGCGCCGAGCAACTGGCTGGAAAGCCACAGCACATGACTGAACAGCCGGTGGTGGGCGGCTTCACGAGCCGCCAGGAAGGTGACGATCTCGCTGCGCGATTGTTCGAGCCCGGCGGCGAAGGACTCGATGGCGTCCGGCAGCAGCGCGGCAATTCCCTTGGGCCCCAACGGTAAACCGATGTCAGTCGACGTCAGGACTTCTTTGGACAACCGGGCCAACGCCTGTCCCAGCTGCGAGCCGAACGCCATGCCACCCATTTGCGACATCATCGACAGCAGCGGACCGGCCATGTTCTTGGCCTCTTCGGGCAGCGCCGTCGCCCACACCGTCGCGATCTGCTGAGCCATCGGATCGCACAGTCGTTTCCAGGTTTCCAGGGTGTTGTCGACCCAGTCGGTGGGGGTCCAGGCGACCGTCCTGGTGGTCCCCGCCGGTAACGCGGTCACCCCGTCGAGCCAGGTCTCGGCGAGGTGCACGGCGTCGCGGATCGCGTCGTTGGTAGCGGCCGGGATCGGCGCCACGAAACCGATCGAGCTCGACGCCAGCTGGCGGGCCAGCTCGTAGTTCACCGGCCCGGATGCCTGGCCGCCGGCCATCGCGGAGCCGGCGCCGCTGAACATCTGCCCGAGACGTGTGAAGATCTGGCCCAGGTCGGCCATGTCGAACTCTCCGCCGAGTCCGCCGAGGCCAAACGGGTCCGCCGATCCCGAGCCGGAGCCGGAATCTGGATCGTTCTGCCGGTGCTCGTCGCGGTCCGGGTCGTCTCCGGAAGAGAACCCGAAAGGCACGTCAGCCATGCCCCCAACGGTACCCACCGGCGGAGCGCAGCGCGCTATCCGCCGTCACGCTCTGAGTGAACCGGCCGCTAAATCGGCTCCGTCTAGTGTTAGCGACGTGAACAGGCGGATTCTGACGCTGATCGTGGCGCTGGTGCCGATCGTGGTCTTCGGCCTCCTGCTTGCGGTGGTGACGGTGCCTTTTGTGTCCCTTGGCCCGGGTCCTGCGTTCGACACGCTCGGCGAGGTCGACGGCAGGCAGGTCGTCGACATCAAAGGCACCCAGACCCACCCCACGTCGGGTCACCTGGATATGACGACGGTGTCTCAGCGTGACGATCTCAGCCTGGCGGAGGCGCTGACGCTGTGGCTTTCCGGCGAGGAGCAGCTGATGCCGCGCGACCTGGTCTACCCGCCGGGCAAGTCGCGTGACGAAATCGACAAGGACAACGACGCCGACTTCAAGGAGTCCGAGCACAGCGCTGAGTACGCGGCGCTGGGATTCCTGAAGTACCCGCAGGCCATCACGGTCGCGGCGGTCAGCGATCCCGGGCCCTCGGTGGGCAAGCTGCAGGCCGGTGACGCCGTGCAAGCGGTGAACGGTAAGGCGGTCGCCACCGTCGACCAGTTCACGTCGTTCCTCAAGCACACCAAACCCGGCCAGCCGGTCGCGATCGACTTTCGACGCAAAAACGCGCCGCCCGGTGTCGCTCACATCACCTTGGGCAGCCATCCGGGTCGCGATTACGGCTTCGCCGGTGTCTCGGTGATGGATGCGCCGTGGGCGCCGTTCGTGGTCGATTTCAACCTGGCGAACGTGGGCGGCCCGTCGGCGGGTCTGATGTTCAGCTTGGCCGTCGTCGACAAACTCACCACCGGCAACCTCGCCGGCACGAAGTTCGTCGCGGGGACCGGCACGATCAAGGTCGACGGCACCGTGGGCCGTATCGGCGGCATCGTGCACAAGATGAGCGCTGCGCGCGCCGCAGGGGCGACGGTGTTTCTGGTTCCGGCCGAAAACTGCTACGAGGCAAGCTCCGGGAAGTTGCCCGGATTGCAATTGGTCAAAGTCGACAACCTCGGCGGAGCGGTGAATGCGCTGCATGCGGTGACGTCAGGCGGCCAGCCGCCGAGCTGTTAACGCCCCGCGACGATGCGGGCCGGGACGGCCCGAGGAGGAGCGGGCAAATTACAGAAGTGCGTACAGTTGTGATACGTCGAGGACAAGCCTAAAAAGTACGACAGTCCACTGTCGACATGGAGCAGGGAGCGTTGCTAGTGGGTATGCGGCCCGCCGCGAGAATGCCGAAGCTGACTCGGCGCAGTCGGATTCTCATCACGATCGCCCTCGCGGTGATCTTGCTGCTACTGGTCGGCCCGCGCTTGATCGACGGCTACGTCGACTGGCTCTGGTTCGGCGAGTTGGGCTATCGCTCGGTGTTCACCACTGTGCTGCTGACCCGGTTGGTGGTGTTCCTGTTGGTGGGGCTGCTGGTCGGCGGCATCGTGTTCGCCGCCCTGGCGCTGGCCTACCGCACCCGGCCGGTGTTTGTTCCGAGCAATGGCAATGATCCGGTGGCCCGGTATCGCAGCGTGGTGATGTCGAGGCTGCGGGTGTTCGGAACCGGTATTCCAGTAGCGATCGGCCTGCTTGCCGGGATCGTCGCGCAGACCTACTGGGTCAACGTCCAGCTCTTCCTACACGGCGGCGACTTCGGCGTCAACGATCCCCAATTTGGCAAGGATCTCGGCTTCTACGCGTTCGACCTGCCTTTCTACCGGCTCATCCTCAGCTTCTTTTTCGTGGCGCTGTTTTTGGCGTTCGTGGCCAATGTACTGGCGCACTACGTATTCGGCGGTATCCGACTGTCCGGGCGTACCGGCGCGCTGAGCCGTTCGGCACGCATCCAGTTGGTCAGCCTGATCGGCGCGCTGGTGTTACTCAAGGCCGTCGCCTACTGGCTGGACCGCTACGAGCTGCTATCGCACACCCGCGCCGGAAAGCCTTTCACCGGTGCCGGTTACACCGACATCAACGCGGTGCTGCCGGCCAAGCTGATTCTGCTGGCGATCGCGTTGATCTGCGCAGCCGCTGTGTTCTCGGCGGTCGTGCTGCGGGACTTACGAATTCCGGCTATCGGCCTGGTGCTCCTGCTGCTGTCGTCGTTGATCATCGGCGCCGGCTGGCCGCTGATCGTCGAGCAGATCAGCGTCAAGCCCAATGCCGCACAGAAGGAACGCGAGTACATCAGCCGAAGCATCACCGCGACCAGACAGGCTTACGGTCTCACCAATGACGTTGTGAGCTACCGCGATTACAGCGGCGACGGACGGGCAACCGCCGAGCAGGTCGCGTCCGACCGGGCCACCACCGCCAACATCCGGCTGCTTGACCCGACGATCGTCAGTCCGGCGTTCACGCAATTCCAGCAGGCCAAGAACTTCTACTTCTTCCCCGACCAGCTGTCCATCGACCGCTATCTCGACCACAACGGTCATCTGCGTGACTACGTCGTTGCCGCCCGTGAGCTCAACCCGGACCGGCTGATCGACAACCAGCGGGACTGGATCAACCGGCACACCGTCTACACCCACGGCAACGGCTTCATCGCCTCGCCGGCCAACACTGTGCGCGGTATTGCCAACGACCCCAACCAGAATGGCGGCTACCCGGAGTTCCTGGCCAGCGTCGTCGGCCCCAACGGGGGAGTGGTCTCCGACGGCCCGGCCCGACTGGACCAGCCGCGGGTCTACTTCGGGCCGGTCATCGCCAACACGCCGGCCGACTATGCGATCGTCGGAAAGAACGGCGTCGACCGGGAATACGACTACGAAACCAACGCCGAGACCAAGAACTACACCTACACCGGAAGCGGCGGGGTGCCGGTCGGCAGCTGGGTGTCGCGTAGCGTCTTTGCTGCGAAGTTCGCCGAGCGAAACTTCTTGTTCTCCAATGTAATTGGATCCAACAGCAAAATCCTGTTCAACCGCGATCCGGCGCGGCGGGTCGAGGCGGTGGCGCCGTGGCTGACGACCGACAGCGGCCTATACCCGGCGATCGTCAACAAGCGGCTGGTGTGGATCATCGACGCCTACACCACACTGGACAACTACCCGTATTCCGAGCTCACCTCGTTGTCGTCGGCCACCGCCGACTCCACCGAAGTCGCGTTCAACCAACTGGTCCCCGACAAGCAGGTGTCCTACATCCGCAACTCGGTTAAGGCCACCGTCGACGCCTACGACGGGACGGTCACCCTTTATCAGCAGGACGAGCGTGACCCGGTGCTCAAAGCGTGGATGAGAGTCTTCCCCGGCACCGTCAAGCCCAAGAGCGATATCACCCCCGAATTGGCTGCGCACCTGCGCTATCCGGAGGATCTGTTCAAGGTGCAGCGGATGCTGCTGGCCAAGTACCACGTCAACGATCCGGTGACGTTCTTCTCCACGTCAGATTTCTGGGACGTTCCGCTGGACCCGAACCCCACCGCAAGCAGCTTCCAGCCGCCGTACTACATCGTCGCGAAAAACATTGCCAAGGATGACGATTCGGCGTCGTTCCAACTGACCACCGCGATGAACAGGTTCAAGCGCGACTACCTGGCCGCCTACATCTCCGCCAGCTCCGATCCGGCGACCTACGGCAAGATCACCGTGCTGACGATCCCCGGCCAAGTCAACGGTCCGAAACTGGCCAACAACGCGATCACCACCGATACCGCGGTGTCACAGGACCTCGGCGTGATCGGTCGCGACAATCAGAACCGGATCAAGTGGGGCAATCTGCTCACGCTGCCGGTCGCCCAGGGTGGGCTGCTGTACGTCGAGCCGGTCTATGCCTCACCCGGCTCCAGCGATGCCGCCTCGTCGTATCCCCGGCTGATTCGGGTGGCGATGATGTACAACGACAAAATCGGGTACGGGCCCACCGTCAGCGACGCGCTGACCGGGCTGTTCGGACCTGGCGCCGGCGCGACCGCGACCGGGATCGCGCCGACCGAGCAGGGCGCACCCGCCAGCCCGCCGCCCGGTGCATCAGCCCCCTCGGATGGTGCGCCGCCGCCGGCGGCTGCGGCCGTGCCGCCGTCGCCGAACGGGGCGGTCACGCTGTCCCCGGCCAGGGCCGCCGCGCTCAAGGAGGTCGAGGCGGCGATAGGCGGCGCGCGCGACGCGCAGAAGAGCGGCGACTTCGCCGCCTATGGCGCCGCATTGCAGCGGCTCGATGACGCGATCACCAAGTTCAATAACGCCAAGTAATCGCGCCGAGCCGCGCGAATCCAGCGCTCGCACCCTGCAGCTGAGGGGCGACTTTGGCCCGTCGACCGTTCTGAGCCCGCGATTTGGCGGCCTCGGAGGTGTTCGGTAACCTGATATTCACCCGTCGCGGGGTGGAGCAGCTCGGTAGCTCGCTGGGCTCATAACCCAGAGGTCGCAGGTTCGAATCCTGTCCCCGCTACCAGCGGAAATGGTCCTCGGAGACTTCTCCGGGGGCCATTT
>Ga0209248_10000317_pt1 | contig 15683 bp, 9 predicted proteins | sample BogFormECP04_OM1_FD_188241 | JGI IMG/M metagenome (GOLD analysis project Ga0209248, IMG submission 188241) | Bog forest soil microbial communities from Calvert Island, British Columbia, Canada - ECP04_OM1 (SPAdes) (version 2) | ecosystem: Environmental > Aquatic > Freshwater > Wetlands > Bog ... | reverse complement strand
ACGCCGCTGGAAACCGCTTCGGAAAGCAGGGCAGTGGCCCCGTAGTTCGAGCCCGCCGCGGTGGAACGCAGCGCGCTTTCCTGCCCGGTGCTGCCCAGCGCGAGCAAAGCGATGATGTCGGTGTCCGGCAGCGGCGGATCCGAGCGATAGCTGAGCGAAAGTTTGCTGGCACGCCCCGAAAAGTTGATGGTCACCAGGTACTGGCTGATCGTGGAAGTCGCTTCGATGTTCAGTTCCGGATCTAGCTGAAACGGGTTCGCGAAATTGATGTCGCCGCGCGTCAGCGTAAAAGTATTTCCGCGGAACGACATTTCGCCGCCCAGCAAGTGAATGTGCCCCAGCAAAATGGGCCGATCCCAGGTGCCGCGCAAATGCAAGTCGCTGTCAATTTCCACCTGCGCGCCGGTCCATTCGATGCGTGCCCCCGGGCTAGTATGCGCCGCCACGTCAAACGTAAGATTGCGCATAAACGCCGAGGACGCGGCGCCCGCGGCGGACGTATCCGGCGACGCGCCAAAAAACGAAGTAATGTCCGCGCCCGGCGCAAAGAGCAGCCGCTTCAGCTCCACGTTGCCACTGAGCACCGCGCGCTCGGTTGTGCCCACCAGTTGCAGCGTGCCGCCCGTCAGCCAGCTCATGCCTGCGGGGTAACGAATGCGCACCTGGGGCGTGCGCGCATAAATTTCGTAGCGCGTGGGCCCCTCTTCGCCGTACGTCACGCTGCCATTCAAAGTGAGCTGCCCGCCGCCGGAATCCGCCGTGACACTTTCAAAAAGCAGGCGGCTACGGTCGAAAACCAGATCGCCATTCAAGTGGCTCAACCCCACCGGAAAATCCGAGTAGTTCGCGGAAGCATCGCGCACGGTGGTTCGCCCGGTGATGCGCGGCTTGGACATGGTGCCTTCGATCGCCACGTTGACGTTGGCTTCTCCCGTCGCGTGCAAATCCGGCATCATTCCTTTCAGCAGGCCCAGGTTTACCGCACCGGTGACGCTGACGTGCACCGGGCGTTCGCGGTCAAACCGCGCCGAACCGCTGATCTGAAAATCCGTGTCCGGCCCGTGCAAATGCGCGTGTGCGATGCGAATTTCGTTCCGGTGATAAGTGAACTGCAGCGGCCCATCGTTCTGCAAAGAAATAAAGAGGTAGTTCAACGAAATCTGCGAGATGTCCGCATTCACCTCGATCGAATCCGGCTTGCGCAGCGCGCCGGCCAGCGTGAAATTTCCGTCTACGACGCTGTGGCCCGTGAGGTTCTTCAAATGCAAGCCGGCCGTAAACAGCGGGTCGAGATCGAACTGCACCACGGAAAGTTTTCCGGAAATATCCTCGTCGCCCGCAAATCCGACGCTGAGCTGGCCGCGCAATTGCCCATGCGAGCCTTCGGAATTGAGCGCGACGTGTACGCTGTGCCCGTCCGAATCCAGCTGCCCGTGGAAATCGCCCTCCTCGTCCGTGCCAATTTTCAAACCCAGCACGTGAAATTCGCCCTTGCCCTCGGGCGCGCGCACCGGCCCGCTGCCCTGCAGCGCAAAATCCAACCGACCCGCAAGCGGCAGCGCGGTATTTTGCAGCGCCTGGATTTTGTCCAGCTGTATCCCGGCGCCGGTCAGGTTGAATTCGATGTTTTCTTCCTTGGGATGATAGAAAATATCTCCCGCGACGCGCCCGGTGTCGCGCTGCAATTCCGCGTGCGAGAGCCGCACTTCGTCGCGGGCGAAATGCAACGCGCCGCCCAGCCGATCGAAGTGCAGACCCTTGGTTTTAATATCTTCCAGCGTGAAATTGCCATCCAGCACCGGCTCGGCGCTGGTTCCGCTGCCGTTCAAAGTCGTGGAAATCGAAGCAGTAAAGGGATAGCTGGTGCCCAGCATGGACTGCACGTCGTCACTGGGAGCGCGTTCGGTTTGCACCGCGAGCGACCAGGTGCTTTGCGGAACAAAACTCCAGTCGCCATCCAGCTTCATGGAAAGATCCAAGTTGAAGGAAGCCTGCCCGCGCCGCACCACGGCTTTGGTCAGCTTGAAATCATCCAGCGAATAATCCAGGTCGCCGTAAATCTCGTCCCATTGATAGGTGTCGTAGCGCGCGTCTGCCGCGCGAATGTGGCCGGAAAAAGTCGGTCCTGCGATGGGCCCCAAGATGCGACCGCGGAACTTGACGCTGCCGGCGATGCGTGTGGGCACTGCATCCACGCCGCGCAGGCGATTGATGAAATCGTCCCACTCCACCAGGTTGCGCGCTTCCAATTTCAATTCCAGCGCGGTATCGCGGCCACTGAGCACGCCGCTGAACTCCAGTTGCGTGTTCGGCGTGGTGATTTCGCTGTTGGTGAGGGCGAAATTTTCGGAATCCTCCGAGTAGTCGAACACAATCCGCGCCGTCACCGGAATCATTCCCGGCGTGAGCACCGCCGGCGGCGACCAGCGCGATTCGCCCTTGGTGCGGAAATGTTTGAAGTTCGCCGTCCAGGTGTTGTAGGAATCCACGTCAACACCGCCCTCCCAATGCAGCGGGTTGATCGGAAAGTCCACGTTATTCACCGCGGCGATGGCGTCCGCCAGGCTGGCATGATGGAAATGAGTCTGCGTGCGGAACTCCAGCGTCGGCAGATCCATTTCCAGATGGCCATCCAGCGAGCCTTCCAGCGCGCGAATCGCCAGATTTTCGACGACCAGCTTTTTTTCCCCGATGGTGTAATTCCCGGTGGTTTCGATATTCGTCGCGTGGAACCACTCATACGGCATTTTCACGTCGTGGCCGTCGAAGTGGCCGCTGCCGCTCCAATCGCCCGAAGCGTAGCGAGCGTCGCCGGAAAAATCGGCAATCAGATCCGGAGTGAGCGGCTCGCGAAATATTTTCCGTATGTCTTCCAGGGACAGGCGGCCGCGATAATGCAGATTCCATTCGGCGCGCGCGAAACTGGGAAGCTCGGCGCGCAGATTCAGTTCGGAGTGCAGAGTCCTCCAAACTAGTTCGTCCAGTTCAAAAGAATCACGGCGTAATACAAATTTCGTGGAAAGTTCGAAACGCAGGGGCACGTCTTTCTGTAAATCCAATTCCACCTGGTTCCATGTCAGATTTCCCGCATACGCTCCGTTACCCTCCGCCGGCATCACGTATTGCAGTAGAAACGCGAGATTCTGCCCCTTAATCTCCAGGGGAATCTTGCGGTCGTTAATATTCGCGCCGCCATTGCGCAGTTCCACCCTGTCGATGCGCAAATTGAACAGGGTGTCCTGCCAGGGACCGGCGGCTGGCTTGATCTTCGGGCTGGGAAGATTGCTGGAGCCATTTTTTTCGTAGCGCACGTTCAGTTGCGGGCGATCGACCAGCAGTTCGTCTATTTTAAATTGCCGGTGCAGAAATGAAAGGACAGTGATGCCGAACCGTACGCGGTCTGCGTGGAACAGAGGAGGGTCGCTGGAGGTTTCCAGGCCGTGCAGCGTCAGGTTATCGAGTTCCGCGTGCAAGCGCCACACATGCAAATGGAATCCACCCAGTTCCACGCGCGCGCCGGTCCGCTCCTCCAGCTGCTGGACCAACGCATTCCGCACCCAGCGCTGCGCGATTCCAAACTCGAAGATGCAGAACACTATCGCGGCTGCCACGCCGGTCAATAGCGCCACGGCTGCCAGGCCATGTGGCCAGCGAATCTTCATGAGCCGCTCCCCGGCGCGACAATGTCAATCTTCAGCTTGTCTCGCGATTCGCTCAGCCATTTCGCGGCGCGATCGCTGATGGCACGCTGAATCAGCACTTCGCGTATGGTCTCGTCCACGTCGTCCAGAGGCGGCACCGGCTCGTTGCGGGCTTTCAATTGCGGCGAGAATTCGTCGCGGTAGTACGTCTCCACCTGCTCGTCGCTCACCTGCGCTTCCGGACGGAAACGATAGTCAATGAACCGCGAAAGATATAACTGTTGGGCGACCGTGCGCCGCACCGCTGCTTCCGTCAGCCCGGCGCGAGCGCAGCGTTTCTGGAAATCCTCCGGCGATGGGAACTGTTTCACGAATTCCGTGTAGGCACGATCCACGTCCGCCGCCGGAGGTAGTGCGTACCTCGTCGCGGTCGCCTCGCTGCGGATTAACCATTGATCACTGAGCTCGCGAATCAATTCCGCGCGCGGTTTCGATTTTCCGTCCACCAGCACCTGGAATGCGGCGAGTTCGCGAACCTCGCTTTCGGTGATGATGTCGTCCTCGATGCGTGCAGCCACGCCGTCCACTTGCTGCGCACCCGAGGAGCCCGACAAAGCCGAGGAATTTGACGCGCTAGCCGAGCGCGTCTCCGAGGGCGACGCGGAATCGGCGCCGGTCTGCGCGTCAGCGCGAATGGCCGCGAATCCCAGCAGCCACGCCACCACTCCGAAAATGAAAATCGCGCGCCGCATCAGAATACCGGCCCGATATTGAATGAAAATCCAAAATGAGAGACGCGAAAGTTTGTGGTGGGTGGCACCGTCGGAGGCTGCGGCGTCACCGAATATTCCGCGGGATTCAGCAGGTAGCCAAAATCCACACGCACCGGGCCGATAGGAGTCGCATAGCGCACGCCAAATCCTACGGTGTGCGAAAAATAATTCAGCTCGTTGGGTGAAGCAGATTTCCACGACAAATTAATGTGATCCACGTCGCTGTATACATTGCCGCCATCGTAAAACAGCGTTCCGCCCAGGCGGTTGCCGATGAACGGCAGCCTCATCGGAAAACGCAATTCTTGGTTGAATATCAGTATCGCCAGGCCTCCGATGGGAAAACCGGTGCAAGGATCGCGCGGGCCGGCTTCGTTCAGACTGAAGCCTCTCAGCGATTGCGCGCCTCCGGCAAAAAATCGTTCTGGCAACGGGATGATCTCTCCCGTCGTGGTCGTGACGGCGCAATTCGTCGGCGCGTTCCCAGTAGTTGTGCCAGTGGGTACTTCCACGCCGAAGCGCGTCGCACGCGCGAACACAAAGGACCGGCCAAAGGGATGGTAGGAAGAATTCTGCACGAAGATGCGGAAAAAACTCGCGCTGGAGCCGAGGTCCTTGGCGGCATAACTCACGTCCGCGGTATTAAAGCTTCCGGTTTTTGGGTCTGCAGGATTATCGCGCCGGTCGCGTGCATACGTTATGCCCACTCCGGACACCAGCGTGGGCTGGCTGTACAGTGGAATCTGGTCCTCGGAAATCGTGCCGTTCAGGTTCGTAGCTACCACGCGCCGGAAAAAATATCGGTACTGCAGCGAACTCGATGGCGAAAGCTTCTCCGAGATTTGAAATTGCGCCTCGTAGCGCACGGAGGTGAAAGTCGCCACATCCAGCGTCTTATCCGCAAATACCGTCAGCGCCGCACTCAGGTATTTCTTCGTCAGAAAATTGTCCGCCGTGTATGACGCCAAAGCGCGGTACTGCAGCGTGCTGGCGCGCACCTTGAACGTGAGCGTCTGCGCCCTTCCGAACATATTCGCGCGCGAAATTTCGAAAATACCCCGCGGGCTCGCCGCGATGCTCGTAGCGTTCGGATTGCATGGCGGCGAATTGGGCGGCGGATTGCTGGGGCAGGGGTTGCCGATTTTCAGAATTTCAAAGCCGAATCCGTATCCGATGGTGTAGCGCCCGCCTTCCCGCACATCCACCACCATCACCTTTTGCGGATCGCTCCCTGCAGGATTTTGCGGCGCGATTTGCACCCGCGTGAAAACTCCCAGATTGTAAAGTTGGCGTTGCGTTTCCACCACGTCGCCTTCGCGCAGCGGTCCATCGGGCTGAATCACCACTTGCCGCCGGATAATTCCCGGCCGCGTGAATTGATAGCCGGTTAGCAAAACCTTCGAGACCTCAATGCGTGTGCCCTCGGTGATCTTATAAGTCAGCTTCACTCGGTAGGGAGCGCGGCCCGGCACAGACGTGTCGTCAAAACGAGCTTCCGGAAATCCGTCGTTGTAGTACATCGCCAGAATATTGTTGCGGTCGCTCGCAACAGCCGCCGCTGAATAAGGCTGGCCCGGAGAAGATCCCACCACGTTAAGCACCGCATCCTTGCTCATGGCGTGCACGCCATCAACCTGCAAGGCCTCCACCAGCGTCTGTGGCCCTTCCACGATCTGGAACGAAACGAACAGGTTTTGCTTCTTCCCCTGATAATTCGTGTCCACGCTGGAAACAACTTTCACATCCAGAAAACCGTTGGAAAGATACAGGCCGCGAATCGAATCCGAATCGTCGCGCACCAGCGTCTGGCTGAATCGCCCGCTGGAAGCAAACGACGCAGGCTGCAGCGACAACCGGCCATCCAGCAGCTCCTTGCTGAAATATTTGTTGCCGTGGAATGCAACGCCCACCAGCCGCGAACGGTCGCCGCGCGAGACTTCGTAGCTGATCAGTCGCACGCCCGCTTTGGGATCGTCGCGAGAACTCACCTCGACGTCCGCATCGAAATATCCCTGGCGCTGAAAATAATCGCGGATGTTGCGGCGGCCTTCCTGCAATAGATCCTCGTCCACCGCGCCCTCGGCATAGATGGGCAGCAGTTGCCGCAATTTGCCCTGGCTGATGTGCGCGCCGCCCACCGCCACGCTGACGCGCGGGCCGGTCGTGACCTGATAATTCAATGCCACGAGATTGCTAGTCGCATCATAATTTCCGGCCGTGATCAAAATGCCGGCGCCCAGGTACCCTTGATTCACCAGATACTTTTTCAAGCGCTGCGAAGCCCGCGTCACCCGCGCCGAAGTAAACGGCTTGTTCAGCTTCATCTTCGAACGGCTGATGAGTTCCGCATCGGGGTAAGGCGTCTGGTTCTTCACCACAAAACTGCCCACCACGGCGCGCGGCCCGGGCTGCACGGTGATCGTCACGTCCATTTGGCGCGTGGCCTCGCGCGGCGTGAGCGTCCATTTCACATCGGCTTCGTAAAGACCTTCGCTGCTCAGCGTGTCTTTCAGCCGGTCAATCGCCTCGCGCAGTGAACTTTCGCGGAAGGGCTCTCCCAGCGTCAGTCGCATCGAGGCCAGCGCGGCCGCTTCCGTGGGCGGCTCTTTCAGACCGTCAACCCGGATCACATTGTTGTAGAAATTCCGCTGCACCACGAACTCCACGCGCACGCCATTCGTCGCGGGCGCCACGGGAGTGGCCGTCACGCGAATGTCCGCGAAATCGCCGGTGCGATACAGCACGCGCAGGCTTTCGCGTTCCATGCCAAAATCAAAAGGCTTGCCGATTTCCAATGGGAGAGGAGTAGCAGGACCCGTCACCGGTTTTCCGGTGTCATCTACAATACGAATTTCAGCGACGGTTTGCCCTTCGATTTGCGCTTCCTGCGCGCACAGCGATGTACCGGCAAGGAGGCTGCAGAGCAGCGCGCCGAGACCCAAAATCGTTCCCCAAGTCCCGCACCGCTGAAAGGCACAGGCTTGCGGGCTTAGCTCATTCCACGAAATTCTCATTCGCCTTGGAGGTAAGAGCAAAGGTTAGCACGCCCGCGTTGCCTGTCGGATGCGAAAAGGCGCTATGATGTTGAATTGAGAACAGTTCCTCAACTCCAATAGACTACAAGAATGAACAGCGAACAGCGCGAAAAATACTCACGTCAGATTCTCTTCGCCGGAATCGGCGCGGAGGGCCAGCAGAAGCTGTTGGGCGCGGGCGCGGTCCTCGCCGGCTGCGGCGCGCTGGGCACGGTAGTCGCCAACTTGCTCGTGCGCGCAGGGGTCGGCCGCTTGCGCATCATTGATCGTGATTTTGTCGAGCCTTCGAATCTGCAGCGCCAAACTCTTTTTGAGGAAGCCGACGCGCGTGAGGCATTGCCGAAAGCGGTAGCTGCCGAACGCCATCTGCGCGCGATCGATTCGGACGCGCGCATCGAAGGCATCGTCGCCGACCTGACCGCGGAAAATTGCGCGGAACTTCTCGGCGGATTCGAGCTGATCCTCGATGGCACGGATAATTTCCAGACGCGCCTGCTGTTGAACGACGCCGCGATTTCGCTCAATGTGCCCTGGATTTACGCCGCCGCCGTGGGCAGCTACGGCGTCACAATGACGATTCGTCCCGGTGAAACCGCGTGCCTCGCGTGCCTGCTGGAGGGAGATGAAACGGGTGCAGCGATCGGCGCGGAAGCCACTTGCGACACGGCAGGCGTGCTGAACGCCGCCGTTAGCGTGATCGCATCCGTCGAAGCCGCCGAAGCCATGAAAATTCTCGCGGGCAAACCGGAAGCATTGCACGGACGCCTCGTTTCTACCGACGTCTGGAGCGGGCGCTTCCAATCCATCCGCGTCGCGCGCCAGCCCGATTGCCGCGCGTGCGTGCGCCGCGAATTCATTTATCTCGAAGGAGAGGCGCAACCCCACATCACCATGTGCGGCCGCGATTCCGTGCAGATTCACGAACGCGCCAGAAACCTCGACCTCGACGAGCTCGGCCGCCGCATCACCAAAGCCTCCGCTGACGGCGGCACCGTACATCACAACGAATTCCTGCTCCGCTTTCGCGTTTCGACCTACGAAATGACCGTCTTCGCCGACGGCCGCGCCATCGTCAAAGGCACAAAAGATCCCGCCATAGCGCGCTCCCTCTACGCCCGCTACATCGGCGCTTAGGCCTTTTTTAGTAGGTGTTGCTATCGAATGTGTAGCTCTCGAATGTGTAGCGGCCGGTCTGATGCCGCCAGACCGGGCACTTCTACTGCAATCGAATCGTCCTGGAAGCTCTCCGCAAGCCGATCCATTCTCAGATTTGGTGGTGGAAAGAACAAGAAGAGGAAAAAGAAACGAATCAGCCAACAAACCGCCGCAGCGCGGACTGCCGCATCGCCGCGCGGTCCATATTTTCCCGGGTGTTCATCAACGTGAGCAAAGTACTCAGCACCCGCGCCTTCAGCTCATCGGACATCGGGAATCCGCTGGTGGCCACATGCACCAACGCCTCGCCACGCCCGGAAATCTTGGTGATGAATTCCATCTGACGCTCGTGGTTGGTATTACCGAGGGCTGTTTCCCGACGCATCTCCGCGCATTCATTTTCAATGAATAGCGTAAAGTGCATGATGCACAGATGCTCCGCGGCTAGCCCCGCGGGGACGTTGACCTTACAACCTTTGGCGCTGCAATTTTCAGCCACACACACACCTGTTCACAACCGTATTGTTTTGTAGCATCTTGGCCGGACGAATTCCAGCGCGGCTAAATATGGTGCGCTTAATTAGATAGCAGGCGGTTCAGCACAAGTTACTGTAAAGCAAATGGCGTAACCGGCAGCAACGGAGGCTTGGATTCGAGTTCCAAAATGGACCTCAGCCCCGGCAAAATTCGTTGGATGTCCGCTACTGCATTCTGTTGCGATACGCGCAAGCCCGTGTTACACACGAATGCGACGCATTTTCACTCAGTTAGAGGCCTCACCGCATGCCGCATCTTGCTCCACACGACATAATGCACATGTTCGTCGCCCTGGCCGTCCTGCTGGGCGCGGCCAAACTCGCCGGCGAGCTGATGCAAAAGCTCGACCAGCCCTCCGTCCTCGGCGAAATCTTCGCCGGAATTCTGCTGGGTCCCACGCTGCTGGGGCATTACAAACCCGAACTATACGCATTCATTTTTCCTGCCACTGGTAATGTTCCCATTGCCCTCGAGACTGTTACTACCTTGGGCGTGGTATTTTTCCTACTCATCGCCGGACTCGAAATTGACCTGCGCAGCATCTTCCGCCAAGGCAAAAGCGCGCTGCTGGTAAGTTTCTTCGGCGTAATCATACCGTTCGCGTTCGGCTTCGGCGCCGCGGGATTATTTCCGCGTTTTCTCGGCGCTGCGCCCGGCGCGGATCGTCTGATCTTCTCCCTGTTCGTCGGCACGGCGCTTTCTATCTCCGCGTTGCCCGTCATCGCCAAAATCCTGATGGACTTGAACCTGCTGCGCAGCGAAATGGGCACTGTGGTCATGTCCTCGGCGATGTTCGACGACCTCGTCGGCTGGATCCTCTTCTCGATGATCCTGGGCATGATGAGCGGCGGCGGCACATCCATGGACGGAGTGAAACGCACCATCATGCTGGTGATCGCCTTTGTGGTGCTCGCGCTCACTGCAGTCCGTTGGATAATTGACAAGCTTTTGCCGCACATTCAGGCCCACACCAGCTGGCCCGGCGGCGTGCTTGGATTCATCTTCACGCTCACTCTGGCCGCGGCTGCGTTCGCCGAATACGCCGGAATTCACGCGGTCTTCGGCGCGTTCATCATTGGCATCGCGGTGGGCGAATCCACGCACTTGCGCAAACGCACCTCCGAGCTGATCCATGGCATCGTCACTAACGTCTTCGCTCCCTTCTTTTTCGCCAGCATCGGATTGCGCACCAATTTCGTCGCGAATTTCAATCTGCCCGTCACCGCCACCGTCATCGGCGTGGCCTGTGTCGGCAAACTTCTCGGCGCCGGACTGGGCGCGCGTCTGGGCGGCATGGACCGCCGCACTTCCTGGGGAGTGGGCCTGGCCATGAACGCGCGCGGCGCCATGGAAATGATTCTGGGTCTGCTCGCGCTGCAGCTTGGCTTGATCCGCGAAACCATGTTTGTTGCGCTGGTGATCATGGCGCTGTTCACTTCGCTGGTTTCCGCGCCGGCCATCAAATTCCTTATCCGCCGCCGCCGCACGATCACTCTGAAAGAAACTGTCAACGCAAAACTGTTCTTCCCCGCTCTCGAATCTCATACCAAGGAACAAGTTCTGCAGGAAATGTGCATCGCCGCAGCCAACGCCGCCAGCAACTCTCCGGAGAGATTCCTGCGGCTGGTCCGGGAACGCGAGCGTGTAACCACCAGCGGATGGGAAAACGGCTTAGCGGTGCCGCACGCGCGTGTTAACGGATTGCTTGAGCCTTTAGTGGTGGTGGGCCGCATCGCGCAAGGAATAGATTTCGACGCTCGTGACGGAAAGCTCGCCAGGCTGATTATTTTGATTCTTACCGGAGACAATCAGTCCCAGCACGATCTGCTGCTCGATGCCGGGGAATTATTCAGTCGCAAGGAAGCCATCGAGCAAGCTCTGCACGCTGAAACTTTCGTAGAATTAGTGGCCGCACTCAACGCGCCGGTGCACTAAGCGCTAGTTAAGCTTTCTAGCTCGTGACTTCAGGGCCGGAGTGAGAACCGCCCGTTTCCTGACGCGCTGAAGCCCACCGAGAGCCAAGCACTTGCTGTAGGAGCTAAAGCTCCGACCCCCTAAAAACCGACCTTTTCCGGAAACTGTTCAGCCGCTCTAGTGCGGATTTCACGGTTGCGGTGCAGATACGAGCAGGTCGGAAAGCTGCGCCGAAAAGATTCGGCACTCCGGCACCGCGAGCTACCGCTTCTCCGAAGGCGCGGGCGTCGCATCGGCCGCTGCCTCTGGCGCGTGTTCCCCAGCGTGATACGCGGTCCACGGCCCGGCGTTCATGTCTTCCAGCACCGGCGCCTGCCACCTGTAATCCGGATGCTCATCGAGGAACGGCTGCGATTTGAAATCCGTACCGCAGGGATGCCCGATGCGCGCGACAAAGCTCATCCGCTCCGCCATGTGCGTGTCCATCACTTTGCCTTCCACTGCGCCAAACGGATTGTACGGCTTCACCGCGAAGCTGGGATCGCCCGGAGTGGCCGCATCGCCGTGTCCGCAAAGCGTGCGCCGGTTCGCGCCGGTTTGCCTGGTGTAGCTGTCGTAATGATCTCCCAGAAATGCTTCGGCCAGGGTCGTGTCAATCTTCCCCATGTTCGCGGCCATTAATTGGTCCCAACGAACGTGCCGCGCATTGGCGGAAGCCGCCAGATTTGTCACATCGAACGTGGTCTCGTCCTTCAACACATCAGGATCGCTGGCGAAATTCGAGCCTGCAAAATATCCATCCTTGGTGCGCCACACTTTGCTGTGCTTCAATCCCAATTCGAAGCGCGCGATCTCGTTCGTTTTACGGTCCGCCAGCAGCCAGTCATTCGCGTAGCCGCCATTATTTCCATCCAGCATGATTTTTACGTATTCATCAATCGAGCCCGCATACTGGAACGCCTTGCGCGCGCGCGCGAATTCCGGCTTGCCGTTGGGATCCCACCCACGGAAATCGGTAATCGTGGTTTCGGTCACCATCAGTCCGTCCGAGTTCACGCCGAAATCATCGTCGCTGACGATCACCCCGGGATAGCCGTCCATCAGCATGGCGTAGCCCGTTTGCGGCACGATGTCGAAAATGATTTTCCAGCGCGCGCCTTCCATGTAGCTGGTCCAATTATTGTGCGCGATCACGATCTGATGATCTTTCGTGTAGCTTCCGGTGGCGACGAAGGCGCTGCAGTGCCCTTCATGCGCGGTCGCCGCGGTTGATTCTTTGTTTCCCGCGCTAGTCTGCTTGTCCAGCCAGGGCACGTAGTAATCGCCCAATTCCATGAACGCATTCAGCGCCACGATATCGTAGAGGTCCAGCCTCACGCGCCGCGCCCGCAGCCCCTCCACGATTCCCTGCAGCTCCGCCTGATATTCCGGATCAATCTTCGGCCAAAGCATCTCACGCGCCGCCCGCCGGAAAAAATCCCAGTCGCGATTGCTGTTGTGGGTCATCTCCAGGCTGGCCGCCGCAAACCCGTCTGCAATCTCGGTAGCCAGCAAAAATCCGTGCTGATAACCAATATCGTGGGGCGATCCCTCCAGATGCACGTAAATCCATCCGCCGCGCTCAAAGCGGTAAGCCTTAGCCAGGATCGGATTGTCCGCCCCGCGCTGCGCCGCAGCTGCGGCCGCGGCGGATGCCACACTCGGAGGGAGCATAGCGAACGCCGGCGACGCTGCGTGTGCTGAAGCCGCCGGCGCTGACGAGGCATGCGCCGCGTGAACCTCGCCCAACGCCGAAAATTGCGCCGCAAGCAAAGTGATCCCCGCTCCGATCATCACAACAACCAGTAACGCAAATGGCAAACGGTTCCTCGAAACATTCATCGGAGCGTTTCTCCTGGGCCAAGCCAAACTTCGACGCAGCGCGCAACCGCAGCCATGGTAAGAGCCACACCACGCACCTGTCAACGCGCGCCACCTCTCACAAGCGGTCCTTGAGGAGTTGTTCCACGTCCCGACGCCCATGAAGAATGGAAGCGATTTGCAGCGGTTTTGTGTTTGGGCGATAGACGATCAAATAAGAATAAACCGGGAAAAGCTTTACGTCCTCGCCCGTTAAATCTTTGCGGTAGTGTCCGGCCTCGGGGGATTCTGCTAGAAAAGCGATCCTTTCTCGGATGGCCAACTCAACGTGGTCTGCTGTCGTTACGCTGGCTTGATCTTTGATGTATGCCCAAATTTCGAAGAGATCATGCGCGGCCAACGACGCTAGAACGAAACGCTTTCCCATCTAGTCCTGGCTTTTCAGTTTCGCCAGATAAGCCGTCAATTGGTCGTCCGGGATCACGTCGCCGCGGTCGAGTTGCTCGATACCGCGCCGGATCTTTGCGTTGATTGCGTCGCGGTTTTCCAGAAGCCAGCGATCCTGCTCTTCCTGAGTTTCCAGTAAGCGCATTAATACTTCTTCGACGCTGCTGGAGCCGGTCGCCTGCAGCTGCTTTCGGAGTCTGGCCTCAAGGGCCGGATCGCGGATTTCGATGTTCACGGCTCAATCCTCCAAGGAGGGCGCGGATTCTGTTTTCATCGTAGCGGAGGGGCCGCAAATGTCAAGAAAACGTGGCGCGGCGGAGGTCTACACCGCGCTCCTGGGAAAAAGTACCAGTCGCGGCAACATTAACCTCGTTGACAGCGCTCGCTACCACCGTATAATCATGTCCTTAGCTTGGCGATACCCCAGCAATCCCAGGCCGTTCCAGCGTTGTCACGTATTGGCGATTTGCATCGTGGTCAGCCCCGGAGGTATGCACGCAGTGATCTGGCTTCACAACGTGGCCTCGCAAGCGGTGTGTTCCGCGCTCACCTGGGCGTCGTCGGCCGCCGGCAACCCTCTCTCCGACTATTGGCGCCGCAACACCGATGCGCAACTGAATCCGTTTCGCGGGCTCTACCAGCTCAACACTTTCGATTTCGCCATCATGCTGCCATATTTTTTCGTGATGAGCATCCTCGCGATGTACGGCATTCATCGCTATGCCCTCGTGTACAACTATTATAAAAATCGCAAGCGCGTCGCTGGTCCGCCGCCGCAAATCACCCAGTGGCCGCGCGTCACCGTACAGCTTCCGATTTACAACGAGCGCTACGTCATCGAGCGACTCGTCGAAGCGGTCGCGGCGTTCGATTATCCGCACGAGCTGCTCGATATTCAGGTGCTCGATGATTCCACCGACGAAACGCAGGAAGTTGCGCGCAATTGCGTCGAGCGCTACCAGGGCCTAGGCCTGCCGATCAGCTACATTCACCGCGATAACCGCGAAGGATTCAAAGCCGGAGCACTGCAGGAAGGATTGAACACCGCGCTGGGCGAATTTGTCGCCGTTTTCGACGCCGATTTTATTCCGCCGGCGGATTTTCTGCGACGCACGGTGCCGTATTTCGCCGATCTGAAACTGGCCATGGCGCAAACCCGCTGGAGCTACATCAACCGGAATTATTCGGCGCTCACCGAAGTGGAAGCGATCCTGCTCGATGGGCATTTCGTCATCGAACATTCTTCGCGCTTCCGGACAGGCTTGTTCTTCAATTTCAATGGCACCGCGGGCATCTGGCGGCGGGCCGCGATTGAAGATGCCGGCGGCTGGCAGCACGACACACTCACCGAAGACACCGATCTTTCTTATCGCGCGCAATTGCGGGGCTGGCATTTCGTTTATTTGCCGGAGATTGAATGTCCGTCTGAGCTTCCGGTGGAAATGAACGCGTTCAAATCGCAGCAAGCGCGCTGGGCCAAGGGCCTGATGCAGACAGCCAGAAAAATCCTGCCGCGGGTCATGCGCGCCGACGTTCCGGGCAGCGTGAAGGCCGAAGCGTTCTTCCATCTCACTGCGAATATCAGCTATCCGCTGATGGTTTTCATGTCCATCATTTTGTTGCCGGCGATGATCGTGCGTTTCTACCAAGGATGGTTTCAGGTGCTGGTGATTGATCTGCCGCTGTTCCTGGCATCCACCTGCTCGATTTCGTCTTTCTATTTGGCCGCCGAGCGCGCGCTTTACCCAAAGACATGGAAGCGCACGTTTTTGTATTTGCCGTTCGTGATGGCGGTGGGCATTGGCCTATCCGTGCGCAACGCCCTCGCGGTGATCGAAGCGATCGTGGGCGTGAAATCGGAATTTGTGCGCACGCCGAAATACAGCGTGCAAGCGGGCGCGCACGGCGATGGCGTGTGGGCCAAGAAAAAATATCACAAGAGCGCCGGATGGATGCCCTTCGCGGAAGTTTTACTCGGATTGTATTTCGCAGCAGCAGTGGTTTACGCGCTGCAAAATGAAAATTACGCCACCGTGCCGTTCCTGCTGCTATTCGTGTGGGGCTACCTCTACACCGGCCTGATGTCGCTGGCCCAGACCTATTTCGAACGCATGCGCTTCGGCGTCGAATCCGGCGAAGTCCGCCCCGCCTCCACCGGCGCGCCAGGATTTTAGCGCTGCACAAAATAAAAGCGGCGGCCCGACTGCGGCCGCCGCTGCTTCCTGTCTGCAACTTTCTAAATCAAAACCTTGCTTTGTCTCCGGACGCAGCCGCGTTTTGCAACGCCGCGCTGCTCACCGATTTGGGGCCGGTATTACACC
>Ga0209248_10000316_pt1 | contig 15683 bp, 19 predicted proteins | sample BogFormECP04_OM1_FD_188241 | JGI IMG/M metagenome (GOLD analysis project Ga0209248, IMG submission 188241) | Bog forest soil microbial communities from Calvert Island, British Columbia, Canada - ECP04_OM1 (SPAdes) (version 2) | ecosystem: Environmental > Aquatic > Freshwater > Wetlands > Bog ... | reverse complement strand
CTCGGAATGGTACGTCGAAGATCTAGGATCGACCAACGGCACATACCTTGACAGGGCGAAGGTGACGACGGCGGTACGGGTTCCCATTGGCACGCCGGTTCATATCGGCAAGACGGTAATCGAGCTGCGCCCGTGACTTTGGTCTTGCGGTATGCGGCCCGCAGCGATGTCGGCTTGGTGCGTTCCAACAACGAAGACTCGGTGTACGCCGGCGCGCGGTTGCTGGCGCTTGCCGACGGCATGGGTGGGCACGCCGCCGGTGAAGTCGCTTCTCAGTTGGTAATTGCCGCGCTGGCCCACCTCGACGACGACGAACCCGGTGGCGATCTGCTGGCCAAACTCGACGCCGCGGTACACTCCGGCAATTCGGCTATCGCCGCGCAGGTCGAGATGGAACCCGACCTCGAGGGGATGGGCACCACCCTCACCGCAATTCTGTTCGCGGGCAACCGTCTTGGGCTGGTGCACATCGGCGACTCGCGCGGCTATATGCTGCGCGACGGCGAGCTGAGCCAGATCACCAAGGACGACACGTTCGTCCAGACCTTGGTCGACGAAGGCCGGATCACCCGGGAAGAGGCACACAGCCACCCGCAGCGATCGCTGATCATGCGGGCGCTGACCGGTCATGAGGTTGAGCCCACGCTGACCATGCGGGAAGTACGCATCGGGGACCGCTACCTACTGTGCTCGGACGGGCTCTCCGACCCGGTCAGCGACGAGACCATCCTCGACGCGCTGCAGATTCCCGATGTCACCGACAGCGCCGACCGCCTCATCGAATTGGCGTTGCGCGGCGGCGGTCCCGACAACGTCACGGTGGTCGTCGCCGACGTCGTCGACTACGACTACGGCCAGACCCAGCCGATCATCGCGGGCGCGGTATCAGGCGACTCGGAATATGAGGACCAACTGACCCGGCCCAACACCTCAGCGGGCCGGGCCTCGGCGATCAACCCGCGCGCAAATGTAGTCAAACGCGTTCTGCCGCAAGTCGATACCTTCATCCGGCCGCGGCGGTCGCGACGGCGAATCGCGATCGGTGCGGCGTTGGTCGTGTTGCTGGTGCTCGCGGCGCTGGCGATCGGCCGAACTGTCATCCGCAATTACTACTACGTCGCCGAATACGGCGGCGCGGTGTCCATCATGCAAGGCATCCAGGTGTCGATCCTGGGCGTGCCGCTGCATCAGCCCTACTCGCAAGGCTGCCTGAACAGCCGCAACCAGTTGTCGGTGATCCGCTACGGCCAGGCCGTCAGTAGCCGCGACTGCCAGCCCATGAAGCTGTCCGATCTGGCCGAGTCGGCTCGCGCGCAAGTGGCCGCCGGACTTCCGGCAGGCACGCTGGAACAGGCCAACGCACAGCTACGCCGATTGTCGACCGAGTCGCTGCTACCGCTCTGTCCGCCCGCGCGCGCCCAATCGCCCCCGACCTCGACGCCGCCCACCGCAGCCACGCCAAGCCAGCCAGCAGAACCCGGCGCGAGTACCCCAGAACAGCCGCCGGCAAGTCCCTCACCGACACCGGCCGCGCCTACCGTCACGGCGCTCTCTCCGCCGCCGCCCCAGCCCGGCACCGACTGCCGGGCGCCGACATGACCACGCAGCCGCAGCCGCCGGTCGCGGTAACACCTCCGCTGCCGCATCGACGCAACGCCGAGCTGCTGCTGCTGTGCTTCGCCACCGTGATCACCGTGGCGGCCTTCGCGATCGTGCAGGCCGATCAGGAACGCGGCGTGAACTGGCAGCTGATCACCTACGCCGCAGGGTTTTTGGCGGTGTTCGCGTGCGCCCACCTCGCGATCAGACGCTTCGCGCCGTACGCGGACCCGTTGCTGCTGCCGATAGTGGCGCTGCTCAACGGTCTGGGGCTGGTGATGATTCACCGGCTCGACATCGACGACCGCCTCAGCGGGGCCAGCGCACGCGCAAATCCGCAAATCCTTTGGACGCTGGTGAGTGTGGGGGCGTTTGCGTTCGTGGTGATCTGGCTCAAGGACCATCGCCAGCTCGCCCGCTACGGCTATATCTGTGGGCTGACCGGACTGGTCATCCTGGCGATCCCGGCGCTGCTGCCACGGTCGTTATCCGAGCAGAACGGCGCGAAAATCTGGATTAAGCTGCCGGGATTTTCGATTCAGCCGGCGGAGTTCTCGAAAATCCTTCTGCTCGTTTTCTTTTCGGCAGTCCTGGTTGCCAAGCGCGGTCTGTTCACCAGTGCCGGCAAGCACGTCCTGGGCATGGACCTGCCTCGGCCACGCGACCTGGCTCCGCTGCTGGCGGCGTGGGTGACGTCGGTCGGCGTGATGGTCTTCGAAAAGGACCTCGGGACTTCGCTACTGCTCTACGCGTCGTTTCTGGTGGTCGTCTACCTTGCCACCCAGCGGTTCAGTTGGGTGGTCATCGGCTTGACCTTGTTCGCGCTGGGAAGTGTTGCGGCGTACTTCATTTTCAACCATGTTCGGGTTCGCGTGCAGACCTGGTTAGACCCGTTCGCCGACCCGGACGGTGCCGGCTACCAGATCGTGCAGTCGCTGTTCAGCTTCGCCACCGGCGGCGTGTTCGGCACCGGTCTCGGCAACGGCCAGCCGGGCACCGTGCCGGCCGCGTCGACCGATTTCATCGTGGCCGCGTTCGGCGAAGAACTCGGTCTGGTCGGACTGGCCGGCCTGTTGATGCTCTACACCATCGTGATCATCCGCGGCATGCGGACCGCGATCGCGGTACGTGACAGCTTCGGCAAGCTGCTGGCCGCGGGACTGGCCTCGGCGCTGGCCATCCAGCTGTTCATCGTCGTCGGCGGGGTGACAAACCTTATTCCGCTGACCGGGCTGACCACACCCTGGATGTCGTACGGGGGCTCGTCGCTGGTGGCCAACTACGTGTTGCTGGCCATCTTGGTGCGCATCTCACATTCGGCCCGTCGTCCGTTCCGTACCCGGCCGCGCAATACGTCGCCGATCGCGGGTGCCAACACCGAGGTGATCGAGCGAGTATGAACACCTCCCTGCGCCGGATCTCGGTGACCGTGATGGCGCTGATCGTGCTGCTGCTGTTCAACGCCACGCTCACTCAGGTGTTCACTGCCGACGGGTTGCGCGCCGACCCGCGCAACCAACGGGTTCTGCTCGACGAGTACTCGCGCCAGCGCGGCCAGATCACTGCGAGCGGCCAGCTGCTGGCGTATTCGGTCGCCACCGACAGCCGCTTCCGTTTCCTGCGGGTCTATCCCAATGCCGCGGTGTACGCGCCGGTTACCGGCTTCTATTCGTTGCGCTATTCCAGCAGCGGGCTGGAACGGGCCGAGGATCCACTGCTCAACGGATCCGACCAACGGTTGTTCGGTCGGCGGCTTGCCGACTTCTTCACCGGACGCGACCCGCGCGGCGGCAACGTGGATACCACCATCAACCCGCGCATCCAGCAGGCCGCGTGGGATGGCATGCAGCAGGGCTGCAACGGCGGGTGCCGGGGCGCGGTCGTCGCGCTGGAGCCGTCGACCGGCAAAATCCTGGCCCTGGTGTCCGCGCCGTCCTACGACCCCAACCTGCTCGCGTCGCACGACCCCGAACAGCAGTCGCAAACCTGGCAGCAACTTCGCGACGACCCGCATTCGCCGATGACCAACCGCGCCATCTCCGAGACCTATCCGCCCGGTTCGACGTTCAAGGTGATCACCACCGCGGCCGCGCTGCAGAACGGCGTGACCGAAGACGAGCAGCTCACCGCGGCGGCCAAGATTCCGCTGCCGGACAGCACCGCCACCCTGGAGAACTACGGCGGCGCCCCCTGCATCAACGCCGAAACCGTCTCGCTGCGTGAGGCGTTCGCCAAGTCGTGCAACACGGCGTTCGTCCAATTGGGCCTGCTCACCGGCACCGACGCCCTGCGCGGCACCGCGCAGTCGTTCGGTCTGGATAACGTGCCCGATCCGATTCCGCTGCAGGTCGCCGAGTCCACCGCGGGCCCGATCCCGGACGCCGCGGCGCTGGGAATGTCGAGTATCGGCCAGAAGGACGTCGCGGTGACGCCACTGGAGAACGCGTTGGTTGCCGCTACCATCGCCAATGCCGGCGTAACCATGCAGCCGTACTTGGTCAACAGCCTGCAAGGGCCCGACCTGGCTAACATCGGCGCCACCGCGCCGCACCAACAGCGCCGTGCAGTCTCCCCAGAGGTCGCAGCTAAGCTAACGGAGTTGATGGTCGGCGCCGAGAATGGAACACAGCAGAAAGGGGCGATCCCCGGCGTGCAGATCGCATCCAAGACAGGTACCGCAGAGCACGGCACCGACCCGCGCAACACGCCACCACACGCGTGGTACATCGCCTTTGCGCCCGCACAGTCCCCGAAGGTGGCCGTTGCGGTGGTCGTGGAGGACGGCGCCGACCGGTTGTCGGCCACCGGCGGTGCGCTGGCCGCACCGATCGGGCGGGCCGTCATCGAGGCCGCGCTGCAGGGAGGACCATGAGCCCGCGAGTAGGTGTGACGCTGTCGGGCCGCTACCGGTTGCAGCGCCTCATCGCCACCGGCGGCATGGGCCAGGTGTGGGAGGCGGTGGACAGCCGGCTGGGGCGGCGTGTCGCGGTCAAGGTGCTCAAAAGCGAATTCTCCTCTGACCCTGAGTTCATCGAGCGTTTTCGGGTCGAGGCGCGCACCACCGCGATGCTCAATCATCCCGGGATCGCCAGCGTTCACGACTACGGCGAGACCAACATGGACGGCGAGGGCCGCACCGCCTACCTGGTGATGGAGTTGGTCAACGGTGAGCCGCTCAACTCGGTGCTCAAGCGCACCGGCCGGCTCTCGTTGCGGCACGTGCTGGACATGCTCGAGCAGACCGGGCGGGCACTGCAGGTTGCGCACGCCGCCGGTCTGGTGCATCGCGACGTCAAGCCCGGCAACATCCTGATCACCCCCACCGGTCAGGTGAAGATCACCGACTTCGGTATCGCCAAGGCCGTCGACGCCGCTCCGGTGACCCAGACCGGCATGGTGATGGGCACCGCGCAGTACATTGCGCCCGAGCAGGCCCTCGGCCACGACGCGTCTCCGGCCAGCGATGTCTATTCGCTGGGAGTGGTTGGCTACGAAGCGGTTTCGGGTAAGCGCCCGTTCACCGGTGACGGCGCGTTGACGGTGGCGATGAAGCACATCAAAGAGCCGCCCCCGCCGTTGCCGCCCGACTTGCCGCCCAACGTGCGCGAGCTCATCGAGATCACCCTGGTCAAAAACCCCAGCATGCGCTACCGCAGCGGGGGACCGTTCGCCGACGCCGTCGCCGCCGTCCGCGCCGGTCGCAGACCGCCGCGGCCCAGCGGGGGGGCACCCGCCGGCCGCGCCACCCCGGCCGCCATCCCGTCGGGCGCGCAGGCACGCGCTGCGGCCAATCCGACCGGCCGCGCTCCCGCCGCCCGTCGCACCACCGGCGGCCACCGCACGCCGCCGCCGCGGCGCACGTTCTCCTCCGGCCAGCGTGCCCTGCTGTGGGCCGCCGGAGTGCTGGGCGCGCTGGCGATCATCATTGCGGTCCTGATCGTCGTCAACTCGCACGACAGCGGCTCCCAGCAGCAACCGTCCGCACCGACCGTGACCGACACCGGGCAGCCGCCCAGCAAGTCGGGGCCGGCTCCGGCGCATCCGACAAATTGGACGGATCGAGGGGTAACAGGTAATGCTGGACGGCAATGCAACCCGCCTCAATACAAGTGGGCGGTCGCGCTGAGCCGACACGCGTTACCGCCCCGACACGAAATACCGCAATGACGACCCCGCAACACCTGTCCGACCGCTACGAACTGGGTGAAATCCTTGGCTTCGGAGGCATGTCCGAGGTCCACTTGGCCCGGGATGTCCGGCTACACCGGGACGTAGCGGTCAAGGTGCTGCGCGCCGACCTGGCTCGCGACCCGAGCTTCTACCTGCGCTTCCGGCGCGAGGCGCAAAACGCCGCCGCGCTGAACCACCCGGCGATCGTCGCGGTCTATGACACCGGCGAGGCCGAGACCGCCGCCGGACCGCTGCCCTACATCGTGATGGAGTACGTCAACGGTGTCACGCTGCGCGACATCGTCCACACCGACGGACCGCTGCCGCCCACGCGCGCCATCGAGGTCATCGCCGACGCCTGCCAGGCGCTGAACTTCTCCCATCAACACGGCATCATCCACCGCGACGTCAAGCCGGCCAACATCATGATCAGCACCACCAACGCGGTCAAGGTGATGGACTTCGGCATCGCCCGGGCGCTCTCCGACGGCGGAGTCAGCGTCACCCAGACCGCGGCGGTGATCGGTACCGCGCAATATCTTTCACCCGAGCAAGCTCGGGGCGATTCGGTCGATGCCCGCTCCGACGTCTACTCGCTGGGCTGCGTTCTCTACGAAATGCTCACCGGCGAACCCCCTTTCGTCGGCGACTCACCGGTCGCGGTGGCCTACCAGCACGTCCGTGAGGATCCTGTCCCGCCGTCGCAGCGGCATGAAGGCATCTCCGCGGACCTCGACGCCGTGGTGCTCAAGGCGCTGACCAAAAACCCCGAGAACCGCTATCAGACCGCCGCGGAGATGCGCACCGACCTGGTTCGGGTACACAACGGCGAGCCGCCGGAGGCGCCCAAAGTCCTCACCGACGCCGAGCGCTCGTCGCTGCTGGCCTCGCCGCATCCCGGGGGATCGGGTGGACCGCAGACCGATCCGCTGCCCCGGCAAGAACTCGACTTCACCCGGGAGCGCGGAGCCGGTTCGATCAGTCGCTGGGTTGTCGCGGTCGCGGCGCTGGCGGTGCTGACCGTGATCGTCACCATCCTGATCAACACCTTCGGCGGCGGTCTGCGCAACGTTTCCGTGCCCGACGTGCGGGGCCAGGCGTCCGCCGACGCGATCGCCGCGCTGCAGAATCACGGCTTCAAGACGCGCACTCAGCAGAAACCGGATTCGACCGTCCCGCCCGATCACGTCATCGGCACCGACCCGGCCGGCAACGCCAAAGTGGGGGCCGGCGACCTGATCACGATCAACGTGTCTACCGGACCCGAGCAGCGCGAGGTGCCGGACGTGTCGTCGCTCAGCTATGCCTCCGCGGTGAAGAAGCTGAAATCGGCCGGCTTCGGCCGCTTCAAGGAGGTCCACTCGCCTTCCACCCCGGAAATGAAAGACAAGGTGCTCGGGACCAATCCACCGGCCAACCAGACGTCGGCGATCACCAACGAGATCTCCGTCATCATCGGTTCGGGTCCGTCGACCAAGCAGGTTCCCGACGTAGCGGGGCAGACCGCCGACAGCGCGCAGAAGAACCTCACGGTCTATGGGTTCAGTAAATTCAGCCAAGCCGCCATCGACAGCTCGCGCCCGGCCGGCGACGTGATCGGGACCAATCCGCCCGCGGGAGCGACTGTTCCGGTCGATTCGGTGATCGAAATACAGGTCTCCAAGGGCAACCAGTTCGTCATGCCGGACTTGTCAGGTCTGTTCTGGACCGACGCCGAGCCGCAGCTGCGTGCGCTCGGATGGAACGGTGTGCTGGTCAAGGGCGCTGACGTCGACGCGGGCGGCTCGCAGCACAACCGGATCGTGTTCCAGAGCCCGTCCGCGGGTCAGGGCGAGAACAAGGACGGGCCGGTCACGCTGAAGTTCGGTCAGTAGCCGAGTCGTAGCGCCGCACGGTGGCCAAGCTGCTCACGACCTCGCTTTCCAGCCGCTGCACCAACGCGTCGTCCCGGGCCTGGCCGCAGTAGGCCAACCAGTTGGCCAGCATTCGATGGCCGCCCTCGGTGAGGATCGATTCCGGATGGAACTGAACCCCGTGGATCGGCAGATCGGTGTGCCGCACAGCCATGATCACCCCGCTACGGGTGCGTGCGGTCACCTCCAGCTCGGCGGGCAGCGTTTCCGGCAGGATGGTCAGCGAGTGATACCGGGTCGCCGTAAAGGGATCTGGAAGTCCTTGCAGCACACCGGTATTCGTGTGAAAGACCTTGCTGGTTTTGCCGTGCAGCAACTCGGGGGCCCGATCCACAGTGGCCCCGAACGCGACGCCGATGGCCTGATGGCCCAGGCACACTCCCAGCAGTGGGGTGCGGCCCGCGGCGCAGGCGCGCACCAAGTCGATCGACGCCCCGGCCCGTTCCGGGGTGCCCGGTCCCGGGCTGAGCAGAACCCCGTCGACCTCGGCAACGATTGCGGCGGGGTCGGACAGCCGGGCATCGTCGTTGCGCCACACCTGCGCCTCGACGCCGAGCTGCCCGAGGTACTGCACCAGGTTGAAGACGAAACTGTCGTAGTTGTCGACGACCAAGATCCGCATCGTGTCAGGTTACCGTCGAGATCGCAGGCAGGCCGGTTCAGTAGCTGACCGGGCCGGCCGGCTGGGCGGAGTGCATCCGCACCGGTTCGCTGTACCCGGCGACCCGCACATCGGGTGTGGCCTGTTCGGTGTAGCCGAGGCCGAACCGCACCACGTACTGCTTGTAGAGGATCACCAGCGGAGCGGCGGCCAATGCGGACTGCATGGCCGTGGCGTCGCCGATCGCGGTGATCGTGTACGGCGGGCTGTATGTCCGCCCGTTGAGCAGCAACGTATTGCCGACGCAGCGAGGGGCCGACGTGGCGATGATGCGCTGATCCTGCATCTGGATCGCCTCCGCGCCCGCACTCCACAACGCGTTGAGCACGGCCTGGATGTCCTGCTGGTGCACGACGAGGTCATCCGGGGAGGCGTCGCGCGGGAAGCGGCCGTTGGCGTCGCGCTGTGCGTCGTTCAGGGTCACGATCAGGCCCGGCCCGTGCACGGGGTCCAGGCCGGCGTCACCGGCCAGCTCGTCGGAGCGCCGCAGCATGGCCGCCAGCGCCTTGTCCGACGACCTGCCATGCGTCGCGTCGAGGGTGCTGGCCAATCGATCCCGGTCGGCATTCAACCGGTCGACCTCGGACTGCTCCATGCGGACCAGGTCCACCAGCCGCGGCGCGTCACTGCGGCGGATCTCGCCGCCGCGGGAGACTCCGTGCGTCGCGCCGAGCAGCAACCCGGCCAGGAGGCAGACCAGCGGAACACCCACCCGCCACGGCGAGGGGTGCGGCGCCTGGCGACGATGCGGGCCGTCCAACGGCCCGCGGAGGAGCCGGCCGATTGATGTAGCCGCCCGGAGCGACCCGGCCCGGCGCGCGGCGAGCAGCCGGGCGGTCCATTTGGCCATCGGCTCTCCGTTCACCGCTGGTAAGTGCGTTAGGCTCGTCGTTGCACTTCCCCTTCAACACCGTAGCTCCGAGGTACCCCCGAGGTAGAGATGCCCAAGTCCAAGGTTCGCAAGAAAACCGATTTCACCGTCAGCGCCGTCAGCCGTACGCCGGTCAAGGTCAAGGCCGGCCCGTCCGGCGTGTGGTTCGTTGTGTTGTTCTGCGGCCTGATGCTGATCGGCCTGGTCTGGCTGATGGTGTTCCAGCTCGCTGCCACCGGCCCGGACGCGCCCTCGATGCTGACCTGGATGGCCAACCTCGGCCCGTGGAACTACGCCGTCGCGTTTGCTTTCATGATCACCGGCTTGTTGCTCACAATGCGGTGGCGGTAACCATTGACGCGGACGTAATGAATTCATTTTCGGTCTGCGTCGTTACTGGGCTGGCAACCTCGGACCTGCTAGATCACACGCGTGTGATTCATCCCCATTGTGCATAGCGCTTGTGGATAACCTCATCGGCAGTGGTAGGCCCGCTTAGGAACCCGGTGCAGCAAACACAGTGGTCGCCGTCACCGACTGGAGTCGCAGCTTGCGGCATCGTCGGCATTGTGATGGCTATCGCCTGTGTGACTGTCGTCACAGACCCCCCGGGCCGGTTACTGCTCAGTATTTCCGCAGCCGGTCTGATCTTGTTTGCAAGCGGGACGTGGCGCGCACGTCCGAAGCTGGCAATCACGCCCGACGGTCTGCAAGTACGCGGGTGGTGGCGGACGCAGCTATTGCGGCGCCCCGACGTCAAGATCATCCGGATCACCGAATTCCGGCGCATCGGCCGCAAAATGCGGCTGCTCGAAATCGACGCGGTGGACGGCCGGCTGCTGATCTTGTCGCGTTGGGACCTCGGCACCGATCCGCTGGACGTACTCGACGCATTAACCGCCGAGGGTTACGCCGGGTCCTGACCCACTGCGCGTGCCAGCCGGTTCAGGAGATCGTGATCGACTCGATGACGACGGGTTCGGTCGGCCGGTCACCGTGATCGGTGGCGGTGGTGGCGATGTCATCGACGACTTTCTGCGAATCCGCTTCGGCGACCTCGCCGAAGATGGTGTGCCGCCGGTTCAGGTGCGGCGTCTGGCCAACCGTGATGAAGAACTGCGACCCGTTGGTTCCCGGGCCCGCGTTGGCCATCGCCAGCAGGTAGGGCTTGTCGAACTGCAGCTCGGGGTGAAACTCATCGGCGAACTTGTAGCCCGGGCCGCCGCGACCGGTCCCGGTCGGGTCGCCGCCCTGGATCATGAAGCCGCTGATCACCCGGTGAAAGACGGCGCCGTCGTAGAACGGGCCGGAGCTACCGCCGGAGGCGTTCTCGGTCGAATACTCCTTGGTGCCTTGGGCCAGGCCGACGAAGTTGGCGACGGTCTTAGGAGCGTGGTTCCCGAACAGCGCGATCTTGATGTCGCCGCGGTTGGTGTGCAGTGTGGCAGTGGCAGTCTGAATCGGGCTGGTAGTCACGGGATCACAGTCTGCCATCACCCGTTCGCCCGCCGGGCAACCGGTGCCCTTACCCGCAGACGCTCATCGGGCTGCCGGTAGTTACAGTCTGGAAGTATCGGAGCACGGCCTTGCGAAAGCGGCCGGGAAAGGCGAGAAATGAGCGCTAAGAACCACACCCGGCTGAGCCCGCGGCAGCGGCTGTCCCGCGGCCTGACCTACACGGCGGTCGGGCCGGTGGACGTTACCCGCGGCATCGTCGGGCTGGGCGCTCACTCGGCGCAGGCCGGCGCGTCGACTCTGCGTCGCCGTTACCAGGAGGGCCGGCTGGCCCGGGATTTGCAGACCGCCCAGGAGACCCTCGCCCAAGAGCTGGCGGCCGCGCAGGAGGTGGTCAGCGGTCTGCCGCAAGCGCTTCAACAGGCCCGGCGATCCCACCGGCGCGGTCCGCGGCCATTAGTCCTCGCGGGCGTGGCCGTGGCGGTCCTCGCCGGTGGCGCTGCGGCGTTCTCGATCGTCCGGCGCTCAATGCGCCGAGAACCGTCGTCGCTGCCGCCGAGCGTCGACGTCCAGCCCCGCCCCTAGCGGAGCCAAACCCTGCAATTGACTGCTTCCTAGGATTAGGCTGCGGCACATGCGCGATCGGGAAACGATCGACTCCGAGCTACGGCGGCTGGCAGCGGGGCGGCGTTCGACGCACGAGCCCGGTGGCGAGCTGTCCAGTCGTCGGATCGACGAACTTCTCGACGAGCGCCTAGGTCACCGCGTCGAGACGACCCCAGCCGCGTCAGTCGACACCTGGCCGCAGCGCAACAAAACCAACGCGGTTGCGCCGCAACGACGTAAGGGTCGGCGGCGCCGACTCCGTGTACCCGCGGCGTTGCCGCTATCGCTGGTCGCCGCCGGCGCCGCGTTCGCGGTGATGTTCGCGGTCTACAAGCCACAACCCGCCGCGCAGCAGGCCGAAGCCCCACCCGCAAGTGAGCAACCCAGCCCGGCCGCGCCGAAACCACCCGCTCCGCCGGTCAACCCCGCTCCGTCGCTTCCCATCCTCGACCGGGCCTTCATCGATACGTTGAAGCAGCAGGGCGTGCCCGTTCCCAGCCCCGACTACGTGCTGGCACAGGGGCACGCCGTCTGCGACTTCCTCGCGCGGCAATCCGACTTCGGGGCGGCCGTGCGCTTTGTCCAGCAATCGTCGATATGGGATGCGAACCAAAGCACCGACGTTACTGCCGGTGCCATCGTCTCGTACTGCCCTCAGTACCAACCGGCGAGCTATCAACCGGCAATCCCGGACCAGCTGCAGCAGGCATTCCAGAAAGCTCAGTCTGATCTGCAAGCCATCGAGGGTGATCTGCAAGGCATCCGCGATGGTTTGCCCGACCGCGCGCCGTGACGATCTGCATGCGCCGTCTCAACCAGTGGAGCCTAGGGGATTCAAACCTCTGACTTCTGCCTTGCAAAGGCGAATCAAGCACAGCTTGTACCTGCAACGGATGAACGACGGCGTCCTTTACCTGCGGAATGACAACAGATGTAATTCGCTGGCGGTCCATCGGTTTGCGTCCAAGTGTGCCCAAAATGTGCCCAACTGTCCCTGTCGGTTTCCTGTGACAACGCATGTGTGCATGAACCAACCGGCTTGTGATCCACGTATACAACCTGCTTCCCGCACTCAGGCGGGTTAGGCCCCGACGGCGGCCGGCGAGCCGCCGCCGGGGTATCGCCGATCTGCAAAGGAGATCAGCAAGTGAATCTTACCGACGAAGCAGCACGACTGCGGAAACTGCGCCGGGTCGCAGCGGCCGACGGGCTGCACCTGACCAAGTACCGCACCCGTAGCCCGTGGTTCAACCAATACGGCCCCTACGCGCTGGTGGATGTATCGACGAACGTCATGGTCGCTTACGGCATAGCGGATCTGGATACTGTCGAGCGTGAAGTTACCGCCTGGCGGGCCGGCGGATGAGCGACGACTTGCTGGCGCTGGCCGCGCTGCGCGGCACGCAGGCACAGTTACGTGCCGCCTACGCCGACGCCAACACCGCTGCGTCCCATCTGGCCGGCGCCCGCGCCACCAGGGCGGCAGAGATGGCCGAAAAGCTGGCCGACTGCATCGCGTTCTCAGAGCGCCTGCTTTTCATCTGTGTTGCCGACCACCGATACCAAGAGTTGAGAGAACGGTGAACGGCGACTGGCGCGACCGGGCGGCATGTGCCGGCGAGCCGACGGAGTTGTTCTTCCCCGGCACCGGCGTCTCGACCTGGAAAGCTAAGTGCATCTGCAGCCGATGCCCGGTAATCGCCGAATGCCTTGACTACGCCACTTCGGCAGGCGAATTGGGCGTATGGGGCGGGCGGATGCTCGGCCTATCGAAGCACCCTAGCCGGGCGAAACGGGCGGACCAATGACACTGGCCAAGCTGGCCGCCGCGGTGGCTGCGTGGGCGATATGGGCGGCTGCGCCGGCCGCTGCCGACCCGGCCGTGCAGCAGTTGAAACCGTCGTTGCCCGAGACACCGGCCCGCGACAGCGCCTTTCTCGATGCCATCACCAACGCCGGGATACGGGTAACCGATGTCCCTGTGGCCATCGCAGGCGGCCGGGACGTGTGCGCCTTTATGGCTACCGGACACAGCGCTCTTGAGTCCGTCGAGCAAGGGCAACGGAATAACCCGTCAATGACCCGCGAAGACGAGATTTCGTATGTCAACGCGGCTATCACGATTTGGTGCCCGCGCATGACCGGGCTGTACCCGATTGCCTAACGCCGACAATTGTCGGCGTTCTCACCTAGAGAAGGAGCAAGGAAAATGAGCACACAAGACAAGCCAACGCAGGTTGAAAACCGTTGCCTGAACTGCGATAAGGAATGGACCGCCAAGGTCGGAACCAGGCCAGACAGGGACGGCGGGCGCATCCGCAAGCGGCGCTACTGCAGTACCAACTGCCGAGACGACTACCGCGCAAAGCAGGTGAGCGCATGAAGCGAATCACGTTGGCGCTGTTGGTCGCTGGCATCGTCCTGGCGGCACCGGCCCACGCGTATGAGACTAAGCGCCAGGAACCGGCCTGCGTGGACGATGCCCCGCACGTCTGCCAGCCCGGCAACGCAGAGGGTAAGCCAGCGGGTTGCTATGACATCGGCGGCGTCCTGGTGGCCGACTGGCCCTGCGAGCCTTGGCATCCGGCCAAGGCACCGGAGAAGCCATACGAGGGGAGGCCGTAAATCAGCGGGGTTCTGCTGATTTACCGGCCCGACAGGAAACGGCCCTCAGCGTCGAAATTACTCCAATTGGGGTAATTTGCCGAACGATGCTGGGGGCCGATTTCATGGGCTAGAACGGGCGCGTCATCCACGACTGGCCGCCGTCATCCCGCCTGTCCACAAGGGGCGTAGGCGGCTTGGGACGTGCCGGCGGGGTGAACGCTGCCAGCGCCCAGGCCGCCAACGTGACCGCGTTGAGTGGTGCGACGGTAGACGACTTGGCCCAGCAGAATCCAGACGGTAGGTCCCGCTTGCTGGCAGATGCAACCGACTCGGTTAACAGCTGTTGGCCGGTATGACTCAGCCGGCCCTGTTCTGCGGCGTCGAGCAGCCCGCCGCACGCGATGGCTAAATCGGCCGCCGTCGTCATGGTGGCGTCCACGTCGGCTTCGGCCAGACTGTTGCGTAACACCGCGGCCGGGCTTCTGGTGTCGATGGCGATGGCGTCTGGTTTGAACACGCTAATCACGTCCACGATACGGGCGCGCGGTGTCCAATGGCGACGATTGAGCCGTACGAAACGTCAACGGGTGCAAGGCGATACATGGTGCGCTACCGGACACCGCAGCGGACGCAGACGAAGAAACGCGGCTTCACGACGATGCGCGATGCCAAAGAGTTCGCGGCCACCGTCGAAGTCGACAAGATGACCGGCACCTACGTGAAGCCATCGGCCAGCAAGGTTGTCTTCGGCGAGCTGGCGGAATCCTGGTTTGCCGGAAAGGTTAACCTGTCGGCTTCCACCCGCGCCCGGTACCGCTCGGCGCTCGACGTTCACATACTGCCCGTATTCGGGTCGGTGGCGCTGGCCGATGTCACGCCCGAGCGGGTCCGGAGATGGATAGCCAGCGCGGCGGCGTCCAGTTCGGCGGCGACCGTGCGTAAGAACCACACGGTTCTACACCAAGTGCTTGCCCAGGCCGTCACCGACGGTCGCGCCAGCGTCAACGTCGCGGCCGACATCGAGTTGCCAACCATCGACGAGACAGAGAAGCGGTACCTTACAGCCGGACAGATACAGGGACTTGCAGACGCCGCCGGCGAGCATGGCCCGCTGGTGCTGCTGCTCGGCTTCACCGGCCTGCGGTTCGGCGAAGCGGCTGCGCTACGGGTCGCAGACATCGACCTGACACACGGCCGGGTGCGCGTCCAGCGCAGTGTGACTGCGGTCGGTAAGCGCATGGTCTACTCGGCGCCGAAGTCACACCAGGCCCGCACGGTCCCGCTGCCGCGATTCCTGGTTGATGTCCTGATCGAGCACCTGCGGTGCTCGATCAGGACTGCGCTAGCCTTTCCCGATTCGCGTGGTGGCCCGATGCGCCTGTCCAATGTCCGGCGCCGTTGGTGGGCTCAGGCGGTGGCCGATTCCGGTGCGCCGGCCGGGTTCTCCCCACATGAACTCCGTCATTCGGCGGCATCGATGGCAATAAGCGCTGGCGCCAGTATCAAGGTCGTCCAACGGATGCTCGGACACAAATCGGCCACGCTGACGCTGGACAGGTACGGACACCTGTATCACGACGAGCTACAGAACGTGGCAGACCGACTGGACTCGATGTATGCGGAATGTGCCCAAAATGTGCCCACGCGGCTACGGGTGGTGCGCTAATGTTCCGAACCGCGCCGCTGACCTGCAGCGATATTGTGGAGCCTAGGGTGTGTGAGTTCACGACATAGGTGACAGATGAGTCGCGTCATAGGTGACACCTGCGAAAAACTACGATGAGTCGCGTCATAGGTGACA